>Ga0070698_100005672_pt1 | contig 13666 bp, 21 predicted proteins | sample KBSK1502metaG_FD_65477 | JGI IMG/M metagenome (GOLD analysis project Ga0070698, IMG submission 65477) | Corn, switchgrass and miscanthus rhizosphere microbial communities from Kellogg Biological Station, Michigan, USA - KBS K1-50-2 metaG | ecosystem: Host-associated > Plants > Roots >... | reverse complement strand
TGGCCACCGAGGCGAATGCGCTCATCGGTCTCAAGCCAGAAGACCTTGTCATCGACATCGGCGGGAACGACGGCAATCTGCTGTCGAACTTCGTCGGCAAGCAACGGGTTCTCAACGTCACGCCCGAGGACATCGGGGTTCTCGGTGTCGAACGTGGCATCCCGCACCTACAGCGCTACTGGGGGCAGATCGCTTCCGAAGAAGCGCGAGCCGCTCACGGCAAAGCCAAGCTCATCACCGCGACCAACGTCTTCGCGCACGTCCCTGATCCACACGAGTTCATCGTGTCCGCCTTTTCGTGTCTTGCTGACGACGGCGTCTTCCTGACAGAGAGCCACTACCTGCGCGACCTGCTCAAGGGAGTTCAATTCGATGCGGTCTACGGCGAGCACGCGAGGTACCTCTCGCTCACGGCGATCCGCAACATGCTGAAGCGGCACAACCTCGTCATCCCCTTCGCCCGCACCATCGACAGCCACGGCGGCTCGATCCGCGTCTACGCCTGCCGCCCCGACGTGGCCAACGAGATTGGGCGGAAGGCGGCCGAGAACAAGCTGCGCGCTCGCATGATCACGGACGACTACATCGAGCCGCGGGACTTCGAGGTGTTCGCCCGTCGCGTTGCCGAGTCGAAGGTCCAGCTCTGGCGGCTCCTCTCGAGCATCAAGGAGATGGGCGGGCGGATCTTCGGGATTGGGGCGCCGTCGAGGGCGGCAACGCTCATCAACTACTGCGGGATCGATCACAATGTGTTGGATTGCATCGTGGAGATCGAGGGTTCGTACAAGATCGGCAAGTACATGCCGGGGACCAAGATTCCGGTCGTGAGCGAGGAGGCTCTGTACACGCAGGTCCCGGAGTTCGCGCTCATGTTGAACCACCATTTGTCTGGCTCGATGATCGAGATGCTCCGCTCGAAAGGCTACCGCGGGAAATTCGTGATCCCGCTGCCGGAGGCGAAGGTCGTCTGATGGTCTGGTACGGAAGAGTTTGGGACGACGACAAGGGCGATTGGGGCCACGAGCTGGACGACGTCGACACCGGTCCCGCGTACATTCTGAAGCCAGGCGCGGTGACTGGGGCGGACTACCGCGAGCCCGTCTGGAACGAATGTGAACCCAAATACGGCGCGGTTCATCACAGGCAAGGCTGCTGGGGCGGAAACTCCGGGCACGACAGATGCTCACACTGCGGGTTTACGTATCAGCGCCATCACGCGATGGTGGGCTGGTGCGCCGTGGGCACGGGCGGCCACGTGAGCAGCAACGGTGACCCGGCGAAGCAGAGGGCGGTTGTGACGTGACCCTCGACATCGGCATAGTTGGCGCCGGCCACGTCGGCCTACCCCTCGGCGAGTCAACCGCCGACGTTGGACTCCGGACGATCCTGTTCGACAAGAACCGACCGATGCTCGAACGCGTCAAGCGCGGCGAGATGCCGTTCGTGGAGTACGGCGCCGAGGAGGTTCTACGTCGCGTCATTGGCAAGATGCTGTTCGTTGCCGACTCGCTCGCCGAAATCTCCGAGGTCGAGACGATCATCGTCACCATCGGCACTCCCCTCGACGAGCACCAAAACCCCCGCCTCGACGTGGTCTTCGACTGCATCGGCGAGCTGCTCCCGCACCTCCGAGATGGCCAGCACCTGATGCTGCGCTCGACCGTGTTCCCCGGCACGACCCGCCGCGTCGACCAGTTCCTCAAGGGTGCGGGCAAGCGGGTGGACGTTTCGTTCTGCCCCGAGCGCATCGTCCAGGGCTACGCCATCAAGGAATTGCGGGAGCTGCCCGCCATCGTGTCCGGCTGCACACCCGAGGCCGTCACGCGAGCCAAGGCGATCTTTCAGAAGCTGAGCGGCTCCGACCTCTACGACGCGTCGATCGAGGTCACGCCCGAGGAGGCCGAGCTCGCCAAGCTGATGCTGAACGCCAAGCGCTACATCGACTTCGCTATCGCCAATTCGTTCTACGCGCTCGCGGGCAAGCTGGGGGCCGATTACTCGAAGATCCAAGAAGCGATGAAGTGGCGCTACCCCCGCGGCGAAAGCCTCCCCGGCCCCGGTTTCGCGGCGGGTCCGTGCCTCGTGAAAGACACCATGCAACTTGTGGCGGCCGCTCCCGACGGCTTCCAGCTTGGGGTTGCGGCGCGGCTGGTGAACGAGGGGCAGCCGGCGCTGCTCGTCGAGAAGCTGAAGACCGAGCTGGGCGGCCTCTCGGGAAAGACCGTCGGCATTCTCGGCATGGCGTTCAAGGGCGACATTGACGACACGCGGGACTCGCTGTCGTTCAAGCTGAAGAAGCTGTTGGAGTTCCAGGGCGCGAAGGTGCTTTGCTCGGATGAGTTTGCGACGGGGGATGGGTGGGTCACGAAGGAAGAGGCTGTGGGTGGGGATGCGGTTGTGGTCGGAGTGGCGCACTCGGCATACCGGGGATTGGTCGTGCCAGCGAGCGCGAAGGTTGTGGATTTGTGGAACGTCGTGAAGAGGGCCGCTTGAAACTCCGCTGGCCCGCCCTTCTCCGCTGCCGCGCAATCGGCCACGGGAACCGCTGCGACCGTCACCGCTGGCATCGTGGGGACCACGTCGGCAACCTGTTGAGGTGGGGACCGTGAGCTTCCTCCCCGGCCCCTACCCCAACGGCAGATGGGAGATCGAGTCAGACGGCTGGCGCTTCTACCATGACCCGTGCACCGTTTCGCAAACCAGCGGCGGTCATCTGCGCAAGTACCTGATGGGCTACCCGGGAGGGCCGGACTGGAGCTTCTGCCTGCCGGAGCCGTTCGTTCGGTGCTGGGAGATGCGCGACGAGAGCAGCGACGCCCACGAGCTTTGGCAGATGTGCGCTGCTGGACTTGAAAAGACAGGATGGCAGGCAGTGAAGGCGCTGCTCCAGCCGAAACTCGGATGGCCAGAGCGCGCAGTCGAAAGCCTGGATTACTGGACCTGCCGACTGCTTCACGACGCGTGGTATGGGCGCGCCGCCGCGGGTTGCCAGTGGTGCGATAGCACGGTCAAGCACCTTGAATGGGCGCGCGAAGTGAACCGGAAGGCGGGCATCACGCCATGACCCTCTCCGCCTCCGCCATCATCAACGGGCTGACGATGCTCAGGGCGTACAACGTCGAGACGCGGGTTCACCTCGGCGTTGATTCGATCGCGGCGTCCGGTGTACTCGTCGTGCACCCCGAAGATGCCGCCCGGCTTGCGCACGAGGGTTGGTATTTTCAAGACGGGCTGAGCGACGACGGGCTGTCTGGCGTGTGGCGGCTGGAGGGATCCGAATGAGGTTCAGCTTCGTCGGCGTCGGCAAGTGCCCTCTGTGTGGAGCCACAGGCAAGGTCTATTTCCCTCACCGACACGCCAACCAGAGCGGTACGACGAATCCGTTCAACGCCCCGATCATATGCCAAGGGATCGCGACCGCAGAGGAGACTGCTGACATGTCGAAGCGACGCCTAGCCGAAATGGATCGGCGCGAGGCCGAGTATTGGGACCAGAAGGCCAGACAGTGGGCAGCTAGGCGAACGGTGCACGAATGAAACTCGGATTCTGCGGCGTCGGTCGTTGGGCCCAGAAGCTCGCCTCCGCCTTCCGCGGGTGCGGGGCGGAGATTGTGGCGTATGACCGCAGAGACACGCCGCTGATCGATCCGCTCTGCCCATATCAGCAAGGCTACTTGGCTGGCTTCGGCCACTACACACCCTGGCGCTCCCAACTCGCCGACCCATCAATCGACGCCATCATCGCCGTCGCCACGCCCGAGGTTACGACGGAAGTCGCGATGGCGTGCGCCGCGGCAGGCAAACCGGTCATGGCGACGAAGCCGCTGTTTGACCATCCGGAGACGATTCGCGCGCCGTTCTATGTGGATTTTTGGAGGCTGTGGAGTGAGGCGCACGCACGCGGGAAGACTGTCAGGAACCCATCGATCGTGCTGTTAGGCCACGGCCCTTTCCGCTCCTTCGCGGGAGCATACGACTACGGACCGCATGTTCTTGCGGCCGCGATGGATTGGTGCGGAACGACTGATCTGGAAATAACCCAGTGCTTGCGCATCGACCCGTCTGACTACGTCGATTATGCCGGCAACGGTGGGGAACAGTTCCAGGTCGGATTCCGCGGGCTAGGCTGCTCAGTCTCTACCCAATTCGGCAACGGGGCGCCAGACGGGATCCGGTCGATCTGCGGGCAAGCGGAGCAAGCCTCCCGCATCGGCTCCGAAGAAAAGTCCGCCGTCCTCCGCCGCTTCTGCCAGTCGTTTCTCGACGACCTGAGCGAAGGCTTCGTGGATACGCGGTTGCTGAACTTGAGCCGCGATGGGATGCGCATGCTTCGGCAGGTGCGGGAGATGGCGGTGAGCGCGTGATCCTCCTGGCCCTCACCTTGGCCTGGTTCGCTGCGCTCGCGGTTGCCGGCCGCTACTTCGTCCGCAACGCCGAGCATTGGGAGTTCCCGCCGTGAGCTACCCCTACGAGTCGCTCTACTACATCTACGACGCTGGACATCGTTGGGGTCCGCCAGACATGACCTGGCCAATCCCGGGCATCAAGCCGTACCCGTTGAGGCGCAGGCGTCCCACAGAAGTGCCGGTCGTTACCGCCGAGCAGCTCATCGGCAAGTTTGGCATGAGCGAGAAGGAGCAGGCGGCCCTAATCATCATGCGAAAGGCGCATGCCGTCGGTACGTACGACATCGTTGTGACTATCGACGACTTCCAACACGACGGCGAAATCACTGGGTTTCTTCAGTTGTTATGCGCCGGGCCACTCTACTCGCCTGGGTATTTTGAGCCGGCTCGCGTGAACCCTTCCGCTCACCGGGAATTCAAACCAACTGCCGATTTCTACGACAGAATCGTCGGCGAGCCTTTGGCATGAGAGACGACGAATGATCACCTTCCCCGCCAACGACCCCCCGGTCGAATCGTACACAAATCACCTGTGCCAGCCGCCCGCGACCGTGCTGCGGTGGGCCATCCCCGGCTACCCGCTCATGGTGGGCGGCAACATCCAAGACGCTGCGGATCTGGCGCACATCCAGAGGGACTTTGGCGTCACGCACGTGCTCGACGTAGAAGCTGGGCGCGGGCCGACCTGCGAGCACGAGCCGGGCAAGTACAAGAAGATCGAATTCGTGGACAACGGGATGCCGATGGCGGCCGCGTTGCTGCGAGAGGCATGCGAGTTCGCGAGGGACGCGCTCAAGAGTGGCGGGAAGCTGATGACGCACTGCCACATGGGAGCGTCGCGGAGCCCGGCGATCACGTACGCGATCCTGCGGACGGTCTATGGGCTGAATCACGAGGACGGGCTCGTGGCGATCAATCGGGGATTTCCTCACGGGGAAGGGTACGAGTGGTCGTACCATCAGTGTCAGCAGGCGTACGTCGGGGCGGTGGACGCGTTTTGTGACCGTGGAGGGCTCGGCGTTTGAGCCGTTGTGCGGACTGCAAGCACTGGATCGCCGAGGCCGCATCGCCGCGCGTCGGATTCGAGGAATGCACGCTGGCCCGGTCGCTGACGATGATGGCGAGCCCTCATCCCGAAAGCCTCGCCGTTGCGGACGCCGACGGCGACACACCAGACGGTACCGCGCAGAGGCTGTTCACGGCCCCGACGTTCGGCTGCGTTCAATGGGAGCCGAAGTGACCGAACCCCTCGGCTACACCGGCCCCGCCGAAGCGCTCGTCGGGTACTACGCGGATAGGAAGCCACGGGCGCAGATGTATCAGTTCCGCGTGACGTGCCGCCTGTGTGGCGGACCGTTGCGTCGCGTTCTCGATCTTGGCTCGTGCCCGCTCGCGAACGAGTATTGGACCGCCGAGCAAGTCGCGTCGGGTCAGCGGCAGGACACCTTCCCGATCGTCGTCGCGCAGTGCTCGAGTTGCGAACACGTGCAGACACAGACGATCGTCAACCCCGAGCGGCTGTACTCGGAATACAGCTACACGTCCGGAATTGCCGCATCGTTCCGTGAGCACCTCCGGTCGCTGGCGACCGAGCTCCGCGCCGCTGGCCACCGAACGATCGTGGACATCGGGTCGAATGACGGGACGCTGCTTCACTACTGTCGCAACCTCGGGATGACCGGGCTCGGCGTGGACCCTGCGCGTAATCTGGCGGCCGAAGCGAGTTCCCGCGGCGACCTGACGATCCCAGCGTTCTTCAACGTCGAGACTGCGCGGGAGATTCGGCGAATGCTCGGGAAGGCGCCGGATGTGGTGACGTGTTTGAACGCGTTCGCCCATACCGATGACCTCGCGGCGATTGCGGACGGCGTTCGCGAGCTGATTGGCGAGACCGGCGAGTTCGTTTTCGAGGTGGCTTACCTGCTCGACTTGCTGGAGAAGAACGAGGTTGGGTCCACCTATCACGAGCACATCAGCCATCACTCGGTCGTGCCGCTCTACAAGTTCTTCGCGGCGCACGGGCTCAGCCTGCACGACGTGAAGCGCATCCCGACGCAGGGCGGATCGATCCGCGGGTACGTCCGGATGCATCAGTGGCCAAACGAAATGTATCGGTGGATCGAGCTTGAGGACAAGACGATCCCCGCGCTGCTTGCTGACTGGCCGGCGCGGATCGAACGGGAGAGAGTGGCGACGCTTGCGGAGCTCCAGCCGTACCTCGCGCCACGGTGCGAAGCGTGCGGAGGTAATCCCGGCGTCAAGTTCGGCCCGTGCCCGACCTGTCAGGGCGGCGGCAAGAAGCAACTCGGTGCCCTCGCCATCTTCGGCGCGCCCGCCCGCCTCACGCCGTACGTTCACATGCTCGGGCTGAAACGCGAAGACGTGTCCTGCGTTTTCGACGACGAGCCGCGGAAGGTCGGTCGGTTCACGCCGGGCCTCCACTGGCTGATCGTTTCGCCGGATGAGCTGATGGCGAGGAATCCGCCGGCCATCCTCATCTCGGCCTGGCCGTACGCCGAGCAAATCAAAGCGCGGTTCCCTGAATATCGAGGGGCGTGGATTTTGCCGAAAAGGGAGGGCGCTTGAGCTGCGCGTGTGCATCGCTGGCGGCGAAGGGCCTCCCGCCTCCCGCTGGGTGGAAATGCGGCGAATGCGGACTCGTCGGAGTCGGCCCCGAACTAGCGCCTCACCGTGATCTTGAAGCTCTGTACCTAGATCGAGTCGAAAGAGCATTTGACTACGCCGAGAGTCGGTGGCGACAAGGCGGCAGAGCGTTCAGCCCTAGCTACGACTTCACCCGAGAGCATGTGCTCTATCACCTGAAAAATCTGGAGTCGCAGTAGCATCATGAGCAAGCGTCTACTCCTAACCGGCGGCTGCGGCTTCATCGGAAGTCACCTCGCGCGTTACGTCCTCCAAAACCGCGACTGGCGAGTCACCGTCCTGGACCGCCTCGACTCGGCTGGCGCGCAAAGTCGTCTCGCTGATCTCTTTCGGGACTATCCCGATCGGATTTCACTTGTACACCACGACCTTCGTGCCGCCGTGAGCGACGCGGTTGCGATCGAGATTCTGACAGGTGGCGGGAAGTGGCCGCTCGAGCGGTTCGATTACGTGGCGCATCTGGCGGCGGGGAGTCATGTCGATCGTTCGGTCGCGTCCCCCATTGAGAACGTTCTAGACAACGTACTCGGCACAGCGAACCTGCTGGAGTTCGTGCGGCTACACGCGGCAGTGAAGGACGACGGGCGCACGCTTTACTTCGGCACGGACGAGCAGTTCGGATCTGCTCCCCCCGGCGTCTCGTTCAAGCCTTGGGCGCGGTTCAATTGTCTGAACCCGTACGCGGCCACCAAGGCGGGCGGTGACTCGCTCGCGGTCGCGTGGGCTCACACCTACTCGATGCCGGTCGTCATTACCAGATGCGGCAACGCGTTCGGGCCCGCGCAGCACCGCGAAAAATTCATGCCGATCGCTATCGATCGCGTCTCTCGTGGCGAAAGCGTTCCGGTCCACGCGGTGGACGGCGTGCCGTGTGCGCGTCTTTACCTGTACGTGGAGAACGTTTGCTCGGCGACGGTTCACATCTTGGAGCGCGGCTCGCTGCTCGACGGTTCGGACGAGGGTGGGCGCTACAACATCACGGGCCTGGAGGAACGCACCAACGTCGATGTCGTCGAGGAGATCGCGTCGCTGCTCGGAACTCAGGCGTTCTGGCATCTCGTCGAGAATCCGCCCGGCAGGCTGCGACCGGACTTGAGGTACTCGATCTCGGGGGACGAGCTCGCGGCAATCGGGTGGAAGCCTGAGATCAGTTTCGCCGATGGGCTGCGCCGAACCGTCGAGAGCTACGTGCCCAGCGTACGGAGGGCGGCGGAGTGAGGCGCGTATCGTTCGGCTACGACGGCGCACAGGGCTATGAACTCGTCGTGGGTCATGTCCGTCTTCGCGCGGTTCACCGTCCACGTTACCCACTGCACGTTGCCGATGGTGTCGCCTCCGCCTCGCGAACGCGGCGTCTTGTGGTCCAGGCTCGCGTTGAGTCCGATGGTCAGCCGCTCACCGGAATACGCACATATTCCACCTTGCTCACGAAACAAAGCCTCCAGCTCGTGCCACTTCTTGGAGTCACCGAGCCAGCGACGGGCAGCTGTCATGAGGATGTGCATCTCGCAGAACAGTCCGCCCGCGCGGCCATCTACCCCGCCGCCCATCCTGCCAACCGACGGACGCTTGCCGCACTGGACGCACATGCCCACGCTGGCGAGCGACCCGCGACGATTAGTCGTCATCGCGCGCATCTCCTTTCGGCACGCCGAGCACGCCTTGTGTCTGCTGTCGCGTGGGCCGGCACACCGCGTGCAGTAGTCGGTCCCGGCGCGCCCGCTCCACTTGCTGCGGTGGCCGGCCTTACACGACTCGCAGTGCTTGGTGGGTCCGCGCCACTCGGCGTCGCAGCCAATGCATCGGCCAGACGCCGCAGCCTCCAGCTTTGTGCGTTTGTTGCGGGCTACGGCGACCGCAGTGCACTCGGCGCAGCGCCTCGTACTCCTGTCGTGTGGGCGCCGACACGTTGTGCAAAGGCCAGCCGCCATCAGCTTCGCCGCGTGTTTGCGAGACCTGGCGCTTTCTCCGCGACAGCCCCCGCCGTCGTCTCCTGCTATACTCGATCCATCCATGGACTAATCCTCCGTGGGTCAGTCCCTCGGACGAGTCAACGCGTCGCGAGGGACACTGATGTTGTATCACACTCGGGGGTTGCAGCGTGAGGATTTGTCTGAGTTTTGAGCCTTTTTGTTCGCCGAAAGGCTTCGACTACGCCAACATCTGGACCGCCCAGCGCGGCATGAGCGGCTCGGATCTAGGCCTGCATCGCATCGCCCAAGAGTGCCAAAAGCTCGGACACGACGTGACCATCTACACGTTCCCCGCCGACGGCACGACGCTGCCGGCCACGTGGGAAGGCCTTCGCGTTCGCCACTACGACCAGCGAGCCGAAGAAGAGTGGGACGCAGCTGTCGTGTGGAACCACCCGGACGCGCTGCGCGGGATGCGGGCGAAGCTGAGGGCCGTGTCGCTCCAGATCAACACTGTCCTCGGGCGCCCGGGTGACACCGTTGGTTGCTGGCTGAGCCCCTCCGAATGGCACCGCGCCCGCCTCCAAAACCACCACCCGGCCCCCTTCGAGGTCGTCCCCGACGGCTGCGACATCGAGCCATTCGACGCCCTCTTCGCCGCCGGATTCCAGAAGGTCCCGGGCCGCGTTGTTTGGACGAGCTCACCCGATCGCGGCCTTCACTGGCTCCTCCAGGAATGGCCGATGATCAAGCGCGCTGTTCCCCATGCGTCGCTGCGTGTCTTCTACAAGCTGAAGCCGTGGCTCGACCACTTTCGCGCGCCTCCTGCGTTGCAGGAGAATTCGATCCAAGAGCAGCATCGGCGCGCGCTCTACATCGAAGCGGCCATGCCGAGGCTTGCGAACATGGGCGTCGAGTTTTTTGACTCGGTGAGTCGGGTGGAGATTACGAAGGAAGTGGCGGCGGCGGAGTGCTTCGGTTATTCGGCCGACACGGTGATCGAATCGGAAGGTTTTAGCTGCTCAACCGCAGAAGCCTGTGCCGCCCGCTCCTGCCCCATCATCACGAACGTCGATGCCTTCCCCGAAATCTACGGCGGCACCCTACCCATGGTCGAGATGCCGTTGACGAAGAACGCGCCCATCTTCCGTGACCTCGTCATCCGCGCGCTGACAGATTCGGCGTTTCGCGACGATGTGAACGCGAAGGCTCGGGCGTTGGCGGAGCGGAATACGTGGGCGTTAGCCGCCGCGAAAATGTGCGAGGTGCTCGAGACGCATTTGGCGGGGAGGCCCGGATGACATTAGACGAATCAGGACGCTGTCCGTTTTGCGCGGATAACGCGGATGATGTGGTGGCGGAAGTTCTTGGCAACAGGCAAGTGGACCCACGCCGCCACCGGCTTGAAATTACGCCGCCCGTCGTTTCGGAGCGTGATTGCAGGGTGCTGTGTATGGTGCCCCCAGGCCGCCGCCAATGAATCGCCGATCCTTCCTCTCGGTCGCTCCCCTCATCCTCGTCCCCGAACTGCCGGACGTGAGGCGGGTGTATTCGTTCGTTGGCGGGTGGGCTGAGCGCGACCCGATCCTCGAGGCGTGGGGCTACGTGCTTCGTGTGCACAGGATGCCGAATGAAACGGACGAAGGGCTGCGCCGCCGTCTGCTCGACAAGTCGGCCGCGACGCAGCGGCTTAGCGCCGACCGGTTGTTCTACGGCTTCAGCGCTCACTACGAGGACAGTTATGGCAACATCGTGCGCGTGGAGCCGAGCACGGTGAAGCGCCACAACCACCAATTCGCATGGATGCCACGGGCGTGACGCCACTCTCCCGCCGCTCCTTCTTCGCCCTCGCGTCGGGCCTGCTCGTGCCGATGCCGGAGGAGCCGAGAAGGGCATACTCTTTCGCCGGCGGCTGGCGCACCGAGAAGCTCAGCGTCACCTACGACGGCCTGGTCGCCGAAGCGAGCGACTGCCTGCGCGACTACATGCGGGACAGGCTCACGGGCGACCGCGAAGCGACGGCTCGGGCCATCGAACGTGCCCTAGCGAGTGACATGGGCGCATTCGTGATGCCGCCCGGGTTTGATGTCAGGGTGACGAGCACGCGGGACCAGCTGCTCAAGGATCAGATCCTCAACGTGACGGTCTCGTGGATCCCGATTTCGCCAGTCGTTTGGGTATCGCCCGAGGAGTTCGCGTGTCTGGCCTGAGCCGCTTCGCCCGTCTCCTCGGCCTCCCCGCTCACCAAGCGGAAGACGCTTTGCATTCCGAGCGTGCGGCCAGTGCTGTGCTTTCGAGGCGGTCGTTATTTGCGGCGAGCGGGGCGATGGCGGCGGGGAGCTGTTTCTCATTCGGAGCCCCCGCCTTGGCGCAGTCGTTCATGGTCCTGCGCGATTGCGGCGAGTGGGCCGACTTCCGAGTCTTCTACGAGCCAGACGGCATCCGTCTATCGCGCGCCGGGTACGAGCTGTCCTTGGCGAGCCTCGACGTGGACCCGCGCGACATGCCGCCAGAGGTTTGGAATTCACTATGATCGAACTCAGCAAACTAGGCGAAGTCTTCACGGACGCCCGCGGCGCCATCCAGAACATCTGCGACGGCGTCACCGGAACCGTCTCGATCATCGTGAGCAACGCCGGCACGCGGCGAAGCGATCACAGCCATCGGCAAGACGGCCACCTCCTGTACGTCGTCTCCGGCTACTTCGACTACTACGAGCGCCCCGTCGGCTCGACCGAGAGGCCCACGCATCGTCGAATCCACCAGGGCGAAGCCGTGTGGACGGGCCCGGGAATCGACCACGCAACGATCTTCCCGGTGGACACGGTGCTGCTGTCCACGTCGCTGCTTCCGCGCAACCACGAGGCTCATGAGGCGGACCTGATCAGGCTGGCCGAGCCGTTGCCGATCGACTAGCGCCCCATCCTCTTGTCGCGCTCAGCGTGTTCCCTTGCCCACGCCTGGAGAGCCGGACTGGCTTTCTCTAGTGCGCCCAGGCTCCGCAGCAGGTCGACCGCCTCGCACATCAGCGGGCCGAACTTGCGCACGAAAGCTTCCGCTTCGGTTCTCGCGATCTTGTCGCGCGGGTCGTAGCAAGGCATCTCGATTCGCTCCCTTTTGAGCCTGTAAAATACCACAGCTCCGCCCTCCGCGAGAGCGCACAAGTCATGCGAGGCGACCAGGGCCACCCCTCCCTGAAGTACGTCCCGGATTTGTGCGCTCGCTCGGTGGGCGCAGATCCAACGCGTTGGAATTCGTGATAATCTGTCAACCATAGGAGTTACGTATGACCTTAGAATCTGTCCTCCACTACATCGAAGTCGGCGTTGTCGCTGGCGCACCGATCGCCATCACGGCCGGCGCCATCGGCCACGCACTCGCCGCTCTGCCCTGGACGTGGGCCAAGGTGGCCGGCAACTTCCCGAATGCCATCTCGGTGGACTTCGGCGACATCCTCAACTCGGTCAAGAACGCGAAGATCGCGCAGCTGGCGAAGAAGGTCGAGGAGGAGAAATGAGCCGCTGGCTCACCTGGCTCTGCCTTCCGCTAAACCTGCAGACGCTCACCGGTTGCTCAAGCGCGCCGAGACTGCCGGACGTGGCCGACAAGGTCGGCGCAGCCTCGAAGCTCGTCGTGCCGATGTCACGCGACGCGCTGACGTTCCTCCAGGCCGAGCGAGATCGAGAAAGCCTATGGCCGAAGGAAAGCGCGTCCTCCCTCCCCCGCCGTTCCCCGGTAGGGGCTTGCCGCCACCACGCGCGCACCGCACGGCATCGGGAACGTTCACGCTAGAGAGCGACACCCCCACGCGCACGGTCGACACCGCACAGCTCGGCGCCATGGTCTCGTTGCTCGAGGTGCTGACGCCGAAGCAGCGAGACCGGTTGGCGGCGATCGGGGACCTCATGCGTGACCTGTCGGATGAGCAGCTCGAGCGGCTGCTCGACTTCGCGGTCGAATTGAATGGGCTCGCCTAGGACCTCCTGCTTCGCGCAGGCACCGTAGTCGCAGAGAAAAACCATGGCCTACTTCACCGCACGACAGCGCACGGACGGCCGGTGGGACTACACCTGCCAGAACGGCGCCGGCACGTTCCCGATCGGCTACTGCTCAGGCCCCGAGTTCGCTGCGTTCGACAAGAGCTCCGAGAACTCCCATCGCTACCACGCGGACGGGCATGCGACGGCTGACGAGGCCTACGCGTGCCACCGCCAGTACGAGCTCGACCAGCACGTGAGCTTTCACGAGCGCGAGGACACGCAGAAGAAGTGCCTCATCTGTGGCGACTGGACCACGAAGCGAGCTCTCGTTGGCTGTGAGATCCAGGAGGAATACGAGCTCTGCGAAGCGCACCAGGATCGCGCGTCGCTCGAGAAGGTGCACCGGGTGAGCTGATGCTTCACGACTCCGTCAAAGCCGCCTGGCACACGTTCAGCGAGCCGCTCGAGGGCAGGGTCGCGGGTATGTACCTCGACATCCGCGGCCTCGTGACCTGTGCCGTGGGGATCCTGATCGACCCGCTCTCGCTCGCGATGCCGCTCCCCTGGAAGCGCGACAGCGACGGCCAGCCCGCGACACCCGACCAAGTGCGGGCAGCCTGGCACGTCCTGAAGAGCCGCCAGGACCTGAAGAAGCGGAACGTCTCCCACGCGCGAGCGCTCACGGGCCTCCACCTCGACGACGC
>Ga0070698_100005670_pt1 | contig 13670 bp, 9 predicted proteins | sample KBSK1502metaG_FD_65477 | JGI IMG/M metagenome (GOLD analysis project Ga0070698, IMG submission 65477) | Corn, switchgrass and miscanthus rhizosphere microbial communities from Kellogg Biological Station, Michigan, USA - KBS K1-50-2 metaG | ecosystem: Host-associated > Plants > Roots >... | reverse complement strand
TAGGCGACGGCGCCGCGCGACGTCGGGTCGTATTGCGTAATCGGCATCCCATGACTGGGTGCCTCGCTGAGCCGCACGTTGCGGGGGATAACCGTCTGGAACGTCTTTTCCGGATAGCGTGCGCGAACCTGCTCGGCGACCTGGAGCGTCAGCGTCAAGCGAGGATCGAAGAGCGTCAGGACGATGCCGCCGATCTTCAGCCGTGGATTGAGCTCGCGCTGGATGAGCTGCGTGGTGTGGGTCAGCGCCCCGAGGCCTTCGAGCGCGTAATACTCGCACTGGATGGGGATCAGCATGTACTCGGCGGCCACCAGGGAGTTCACGGTGAGCAAGCCCAATGACGGTGGACAGTCGATGATGATGTAGTCGTAGGCGACGCGGAGCGCCTCGAGCGCATAGAGCAACCGGCGTTCGCGGCGCGGGAGGTTGATCAGCTCGATTTCGGCGCCCGCCAGCGAGCGGTGCGAGGGAAGGATGTCGAGGCCGGGGACCGCGCTGTGCCGGATGACCTCATTGATGTCCTCGGCGTCGACGATGACGTTGTAGACACTACTGCTGAGCTCGCTGCGCACGATGCCGAGCCCGCTGGTGGTGTTGCCCTGTGGGTCCATGTCAACGATCAGCCCGCTCAAGCCGAGCTCAGGAAGGTTGGCGGCCACGTTGATGGCGGTCGTCGTCTTTCCGACTCCGCCCTTTTGATTAACGACTGCGTAGACTCTTGGCAATTTGCTGGCTGGAACGCAGGACGGCGCTGGCCGAATTATACGGTCGGCCGGCGCAAACGCACGTTTGCACAAGTGGATTGCCTGTGCATAACTATCTCGCCAGGTAGCCGATCAGGCCGACGGCGATGTTGTAGCCGGCGTGCGTCACCATGCAGGGCAGGGTGCTGCCCGAGCGAACGCGCAGCCACCCGAGCCCGATCCCGAGCACGAAAACCTCGAGGGTCGCGAAGGTGACGGCGTACTGGGTGTGGAGCGCCGCGAACAAGACGGCGGTGACCACGATGCCGAGGCGAGGAACGAGGGCACCGCGGAACAGCGTTTCCTCCACGACCGCCGGTAGCAGTCCGAGCAAGATGACGCCGAGCGGGTTGTTGAAGCGACTGAACAGCACATTCGTCGCATTGGTGACCTGCTGCTGCGTCGACGGACTCAGTTTGTCCGCCACCCGCTCGATCCCGTAAGCGACCGCGAGGAAGACGATGATCCCCAGCACCGCGACCAACCACCATCGCTTCTGGCGGGGCGGGAGCAGGCCGAGGCGTTCGCTCGCCTCGCGGGGCGACCGTCGCACGAAGATCCCGACGCCGACAAAGGCAAGGATGAGAAATGGAATGTCCTGCGACAGCAGATCGGCAAGCGTCAGAGGCGTGCCGGGCTGCACTTGGGCACCGGCCTGTTGCGCCACCAGCAGCAGGCCGAGCACGACGGTGAGGTAGACGACCGGCGAGCCCGGGCGTACCGGGATCACTCGCGCCACCGCGCGCTGCACGGCGGGCCACAAGTAGAGCAGGCCGATGACGCCGGCAAGCATCAGCGGAACGGCGAGAAACTCGGCGCCCCGGAACTTGTCCGCGCTCTCCGCTCCGGTCCGATACAGGAACAGGTGGGCCCCGGCGATTAACAGGCCGACGAGCAGCGCAAGCCCCGAAAGCGCGGCACCGGCGATGAGCGACAGGATCCGCGCGGTCGAGTTGCGCTCGCCGAAGTTGGCGAGCACATACAGGCCGGCGACGACGCCAATAAGGACGACGGTCCAGAAATCGACCGTGGCGTCGCCGTGGACGAGTAGGAGAATCAGGTCTTTGCCGTTGTCGTCGGCGCGCCGCCCTTGCCCTGGCGGATGTCGATCAGCTGCTGGACGAGGTCGATCGGCACGGGGAAGACGATGACCGTGTTCCTTTCGACCCCGATCTCCGTCAGAGTCTGCAGATAGCGCAACTGCAGCGCGCTGGGCTGAGTCGCGATGACCCCGGCGGCATCGGTCAGCTTCTGGGCAGCCTCGAACTCGCCTTCGGCGTGAATGATCTTCGCGCGCTTCTCGCGTTCGGCCTCGGCCTGCTTGGCCATCGCGCGCTGCATCGTCTGGGGTAGCTCGACGTCTTTGATCTCGACGGTCGAGACCTTGATGCCCCAGGGCTCCGTTTGCTCGTCGATGATCTTTTGCAGGCGGGTATTGATCTTCTCCCGGTTGGCAAGGAGCTCATCCAGTGATGACTGGCCGAGCACGCTCCGTAGTGTAGTTTGCGCGATTTGTGAAGTCGCATTGATGAAGTTGGCAACCTTGGTGACGGCATTGTTGGGATCGACGACGAGGAAGTAGATGACGGCGTTGACCTTGATGGTCACGTTGTCGAGGGTGATGACCTCCTGCGGCGGGACCTCGAGGGTCACGGTGCGCAGATCGATCTTCACCAGCCGGTCGATGCCGAACGGAATGATCAGCCGCAGCCCGGGGCCCTTCAACGCCATCAAGCGGCCGAGCCGAAAGAGCACGCCCCTCTCGTATTCGTTGATGATCCGGATCGCGGAAGTCAGGCCAATCAGGACGACGAGAACGATGATGCCAAGGACGATCAGCGCGAATACGCCCACGGGTCCCTCCTCACTAATGCACTAATGCGACGGTTTTCATCTTACGGGTCACGTCTTATCAGCGCGCTCCGGCGTGGAAAAGCGCGCGTGTCATCAGCGTGCTCCGGCGTGGAAAAGCGCGCGTGTCATCAGCGTGCTCCGGCGTGGAAGAGCGCGCGTGTCATCAGCGCGCTCCGGCGTGGAAAAGCGCGCGTGTCATGACGATGCGGTTTGCGGCCCTTGCGACCGCCCAGGCTGCGGTTGTTGTAGGGCTTCGACCCGCAGACGGAGTCCGTCGACACCAACCACGCGCACCTGTATCCCGGCATCGAGCGGGCCAGCGGTTGAGGTCGCCTGCCACAGGGCGCCGTTGACGAACACCATCCCGCTGGGGTTCAACGGTTCTCGCACCGTGCCCAGAATGCCGATCATCGACTCCTCGCCCGCCGCATAGGGACGGCGCCGGGCTTCGATCAACTTGCGCAGGATGAAGAGGAAGATGGCAGCAATGACGAGCACGGTGATGACGAGGAGCGGGATGTTCACGCCTTCGGCCAGGAAGCTGGTGTTGATCAGCAGCAGGCCCCCCAGCGTCATGGCGACGATGCCCCCAGTGGTCAGCACGCCGTGTGTCACCGCCTTCAGGTCGATGATGAAGAGGACGATTGCGGTCAGGATAAGGATGACCCCCGCAATGTTGATCGGGAGGTCGAACAGCGACAACGCCGCCAGCACGCCGGCAATCACGCCGATCACTCCGGGCAAGAACAGCCCGGGGTGCGTGACCCAGAAACCGATGCCGATGATGGCCAGCAGGAAGAGGAGGTAGACGAGGTTCGGGTCGGCGACCGCTTGCAGGAACTGGTCGAAGCCACTCATGTCGTACCGCTCGATGCCGGCCTTGGCGGTTTGTAGCGTGTACATGTGACCCCCCTTCGAGACCTGGCGACCATCGAGGTCCTGGAGCAGCGTGTCGAGGTCCCGGCTTTCGAAGTCGACGACACCAAGTTTTACGGCGTCGTCGGCCGGCGCGCTGATGCTCTGCCTGACCGCCCTCTCGGCCCAGTCCGCATTGCGGTTGTGCAGCGTGGCCAGCGCCCGAATGTACGCGGCCGCGTCGTTCTCGATCTTCTGCGATTCGATGTCCGGCGCCGTCGACGTGCCACCGCTCGCGCTCGGACTCGGCGCCGGGCTGGCTGCTGGATTACTGCCGCCGATGCTCACCGGGTGCGCGGCGCCGATGTTGGTGCCTGGTGCCATCACCGCGATGTCGGCTGCCTCGGTGATGTAGAGCCCTGCTGAGGCGGCGCGGGCCCCCGACGGGGAGACGAAGACGGCGACCGGGATCGGAGCGCGCAGGATCTTCTTGATGATGTCCCGCATCGAAGTATCCAACCCGCCTGGCGTGTCCATCTGAATGATCATCGCGTTCGCCTGGCCGGCGACGGCGCGGTCGACCGCTTTGGAGACATAGCTGTCGGTGATCGGGTTGATGACCCCGGTCAGGGTCGCCACCAGGACATGCGGCTCGGCAGCGCGGGCTTGAACCGCGGGCACGAAAGTGGCCAGCATGGCGGCCGCGAGAAAGAGCCGGGTGGCCCTCTTCACGCCCTGATCATAGCCCCGGTTCACAGGCCCGTCGTTCGTAGAATGAGAACGTGGCCCAACGCCTTGAGCAGCGACCGCCGAAGGGTGAGGAGGACGAGATCCGCGAGCAAGTCGCGCAGTATCCACCACTATCCAACGCTGAGGAGCAACGGCTCCTTGCCACGCAGGGGGTCGACCGGGACGCGGCCAACCGGACGCTGATCGAGCACAACCTCCACCTGGTGGTTGAAGCGGCCCAGGCCCGGAAGGACCGCGGCGTCGCGTTTGGCGACCTCTTCCAGGAAGGGACCGTCGGCCTGATCTCGGCCGTTGAACACTACAAACCCGGCGATGGCGGTTTCCACGCCCGCCTCGTCCACGCCATTGCCGTCACCATGGATGACGTGCTCGCCCAGACGGAAGAGGCCCAGCGCAACGACGAGGCGTTCGTCATCGCCTGCCGCCTGTTGGAATCGGCGCAACGCCTCCTCTCAGAGCGCCTGGGGCGCGCGGCGACGCCCGCCGAGCTGGCCAGGCTCCTGCAGTGGGAGGAAGCTCGGGTCAACGTCATTCTGGAGATGCTGAGTGGGGCGCGCGTCGTCCACGACCAGGAGCTGCTCGACTATCTCGACGTTCTCGCCGATCCTGACGAGCCTGACGACCCTGAGGCGTAACGTTTGGTCGTGACGGCCGCGCGGACACCGCTGTACGAGGAACATGTCCGCCTCGGCGCCCAGATGACGAACTTTGGTGGTTGGGTGATGCCGCTGCAGTACAGCACCATCCGCGAGGAGCACCGCGCAGTTCGGGAGGCCGTCGGGCTCTTCGATCTTTCGCACATGGGTGAGCTGCGCATCAAGGATGAGGGCCTGGCCCAGCGCGTCGTCAGTCGCGACGTGACTCGCCTCAGGCCCGGCCGGATCCAGTACGCGCTGCTCTGCAATCAGAATGGCGGCATCATCGATGATGTCCTGGTTTATGCAATGGCAGACGGCAGCCACCTGTTGGTGGTCAATGCCGGCAACCAGGATGGTGACTTTGACTGGATCCGGGGGCAGGGAAACGAATCATCCTCTGTCTTGAATGTCGGGCGCGAATGGGCGCTGATCGGCGTGCAGGGTCCGCGAGCGGTCGGCCTGGTCCAGCGACTGACGACAGCCGAGCTCGGCAATGTCAAGTACTATGCCTTCGTCGAGGGGAGCGTTGCGGATGTGCCGTGCGTTATTTCGCGGACCGGCTATACCGGCGAGGACGGCTTCGAGCTGTTTTGCGGCAATGCCGACGCTGTGCGCCTGTGGCGCGCACTGCTCGGCGAGGGCCAGTCCGATGGCATCCGGCCGGCCGGCCTGGGCGCTCGCGACACGCTCCGACTGGAAGCGGGGATGCGCCTCTACGGCAACGACATGGATGCTGACACCAATCCGCTCGAGGCCGGGCTGGATTGGACCCTCAACCTCGACAAGGATTTCATCGGCCGCGACGCCATCGTGCGGGCCCGCGAACAGGGGCCCTCCCGGCTGCTCGTGGGCTTCAAGGTGCTGGACCGCAGCATTCCCCGTCACGGCTATAGCGTCGTCAGCGATGGCGAGCGGGTCGGTACGGTGACGTCGGGAAACGTCTCCTTCACCCTCGGCTACAACATCGGGATGGCCTACGTACCACCGGCCCTGGCCGAGCCGGGGACCCCTCTTGGCGTGGACGTTCGTGGCACGGCCGCCCTGGCCGAGGTCGTCCAACTGCCTTTTTACAAGCGGCCTCATCCGAAATGAAGGAAAGGGAGTTGGGATGGCAGACCTGAGCGGGATGCGATTCGCGCAGACCCACGAGTGGGTCATGAAGGACGGAGAGACGGCGACGGTGGGGATCACCGAATATGCCCAGTCGCAGCTCGGCGACGTGATCTACCTCGAGCTGCCGGCGGTTGGTCAGCAGCTCGATGCCGGCGCTCGGCTTGGCGTGATCGAATCGGTGAAAGCCGCCTCCGACCTGTACAGTCCGGTTGGTGGCGAGGTGACGGAGGTCAACGCCGAGCTCAAGGATCACCCCGAGTACGTTAACCAGGATCCGTTCGGCAAGGGCTGGATCATCAAGCTCCGCGCCGTGAAGGACAATCCCAAGCTGCTCGACCGCAAGGCCTACGACGCGTTCGTGCAGGGCCAAGCCCACTAGTGATTCACTGGTGACCTACCTCCCGAACGCCGAGGCCGAGCGCGCCGAGATGCTCAAAGCTCTCGAGCTGGACAGCATCGACGGTCTGTTCACCCATCTGCCCGCGGCGCTGCGACTGGATCGCATCGAGCTCGCGGAGCCGCTCTCCGAGGTGGAGCTGGTGCAGCACATTCGCGAGCTCGGCCGCCTCAACGCGGGCATCGCGCCCTCACACAGCTTCCTGGGGGCTGGAGCATCGCGCCGGTTCAGTCCGGCGATCGTGAATCAGGTCATCTCGCGGCCGGACTTCTACACGACCTACACGCCCTACCAGGCGGAGGCCAGCCAGGGCACGCTGCAGGCGACCTACGAATTTCAGACCATGATCACGCTCCTCACCGGGCTTGATGTGTCCAACGCCTCGCTCTACGACGGCGCCACCGCGCTGGCCGAAGCGACCGCCATGGCCACAGCGCACACGAACCGTCAGAACGTCGTCGTGGCCGGCGCGCTCCATCCCGAGTACGCGCAGGTTCTCAAGACCTACTCGGAGGCGCAGCAGTATGAGATCCTCCGGGTCCCGCCTGGGGCCGACGGACGTATCGACCTGGCGAAGCTGGAGCAGGCTGTCACCGGCACGACAGCCGCGGTCATCCTGCAACAACCCAATTTCTACGGTGTGCTGGAAGAGCCGCAATCCATCAGCGACCTCGCCCACCGATCGGGCGCGCTGCTGATCGCCTGCGTCGATCCGATCTCACTCGGGATGCTCGCTTCGCCCGGTGAGTACGGCGCCGACCTGGCGGTGGGCGACGGACAACCGCTCGGGATTCCGCTGTCGTTCGGCGGACCCTACGTCGGGTTCATCGCCTGCACGGAGGCGTTGCTGCGCCGCATGCCCGGGCGGCTGGTTGGCGCGACGCTCGATGCGCAGGGCCGGCGTGGCTACGTCCTGACGCTGCAGGCCCGCGAGCAACATATCCGCCGCGAGCACGCGACCTCCAACATCACGACCAACCACGCGCTGATGGCGATTGCCGCCACCGTCTACCTCGCCCACATGGGTGGCGAGGGCCTCAAGCAGCTCGCTGAGCTGAGCGCGCAACGCGCGCATCACCTGGCCGCGCAGCTGGTGGAACGAAAGGGGTACCGGCTGGCCTTCGATGGCCCCTTTCTCTGGGAGTTCGTGATGCACACGCCCTATCCGGCCGAGCAGACGCAGGCCTTCATGCTCGAGCGCGGCGTCCTGCCGGGCCTGCCACTCGGGCGATTCTACCCCGAGTTGTCGGACGCGTTGCTGATCTCGGTCACCGAGCTCAACCATCCGCGCGCCATCGAGCGCTTCCTCGAGGCCCTGGCGTGAGCGAGCCGCTGCTGTTCGAGCTGGGCCGCCCGGACCGGCCGAGCCCGCGACTCCCCGCCGCAGGCATCAAGACGCGGCCGATCGATGAGCTGGTGCCCTCGGGCCTCCGCCGTCGGTCACCGCTGCCGATCGCATCGCTCAGTGAGCCGGAGGTCGCCCGCCATTTCGGTCGGCTCGGCCGCCTGAACTTCAACCTGCACCAGGGCCTCTACCCGCTGGGCTCCTGCACCATGAAGTACAACCCCGCCGTCAACGAGGCCCTCGCCCGCCTCGATGACTTTGCCGATCTCCACCCCTACCACCCACCGGCGCGGGCCCAGGGGGCCTTGCGGCTGATGTGGGAGCTGGAGCGGGCCCTGCTGGCGCTGACCGCGATGGACCGGATGAGCCTGCAGCCGGCCGCGGGCGCGCATGGCGAGTGGACCGGACTGCGCATGATCCAGGCGTACCACCGCAGCCGTGGTGAGACCCGCGATGAGGTTTTGGTCCCCGACAGCGCCCACGGGACCAATCCGGCGAGCGCAAGCCTCTCGCGCCTGAAGACGGTGACCGTCAAGTCCGGCCCCGATGGCCTCGTCGACCTCGAGGATTTCGAAAGCAAGATCTCGACCCGAGCCGCGGCTGTTATGCTCACGAATCCAAACACCGTCGGCCTCTTCGAGAAGGACATCATGGAGATCGCCCGGCTCTCGCACGAGCAAGGCGTGCAGCTCTACTACGACGGCGCCAACCTCAACGCCCTCGTCGGCGTCGCCCGGCCCGGCGACATGGGCTTCGACGTCGTCCACCTCAACCTGCACAAGACCTTCTCCACCCCGCACGGCGGCGGCGGCCCCGGCGCCGGACCGGTCGGCGTGAAGTCCCATCTCGTGCCCTTCCTGCCGATACCGACCGTGGAGCGGACCGATGAGGGCTTCCGCTTTGAGTACGAGCGGCCGCAGTCGATTGGAAAGGTGCGCTCCTTCTATGGCAACTTCGGCATGCTGCTTCGCGCCTACGCCTACATCCGCACCTATGGCAACACCATCAACGAGGTGGCGCAGAACGCGGTGCTCAACGCGAGCTACCTCCGGCATCACCTGCGCCGCTCATTCGATGATGCGTTTAGCGGGCCTTCCTTGCACGAGTTCGTGCTGACGGCGAAGAAGGCGAAGGCGCAGGGCGTGTCGGCGAAAGACATCGCCAAGCGGCTGATCGATCTCGGCTTTCACCCGCCGACGGTCTACTTTCCGCTGATCGTTCCCGAGGCGCTCATGATCGAGCCCACCGAAACCGAGTCAAAGGCCACTCTCGATGAGTTCGTCGCCGCGGTCGAGCAGATCGTCGAGGAGATTGCGAAGGATCCCGAGATCGTCAAGACCGCCCCGCACAACGCCCCGGTCGGACGGCTCGACGAAGTCCGGGCCGCGCGCCAGCTCGATTTGCGCTGGCGGCCGCCGGTCGAAAAGAGGGCTCCGGTCGTGGCATCCTGAAACGGTGGGGTGGCGGCCTCTGCGAACCGTCTCCGGGGGCCGGTTTAGGCGCCAACACAGGTCTAGTTTGGCGCCTTAATTGGGTATAATTTGAATACGCGATTTGCTAAATCCTAAGGAAAAAACGACGGCTGCCTACGACGCCAAGGCCATCCAGGTTCTGGAGGGTTTGGAGCCGGTCAGACGCCGTCCCGGAATGTACATCGGGTCCACCGATAACCGGGGCCTTCACCACCTCATCTACGAGATCGTCGACAACTCCATTGACGAGGCCCTGGCGGGTTTCTGCACGCGCATCGAGGTAACCCTCCACAAGGACGGCTCGGCGTCGGTCGCCGATAACGGCCGCGGCATCCCGGTCGACATCATGAAGGACCAGGGCAAGCCGGCCCTCGAGGTGGTCATGACCAAGCTGCACGCCGGCGGAAAGTTCGGCGGTGGCGGCTACAAGGTCTCAGGCGGCCTGCACGGGGTCGGGCTTTCGGTCGTCAACGCGCTCTCCGAGCGGCTGCAGGTCACCGTGATGCGCCACGGCAAGCAGCACTACCAGGAGTATCAGCGGGGTGCGCCCGTCGCGCCGTTGAAGGTCGTCGGCAAAGCCGACACCACCGGGACCTACATTCGGTTCTGGCCGGATCCCGAGGTCTTCGAGGAGCTCGGCTTTCACTGGGACATCGTCTCGCACCGCTTGCGCGAGCTGGCGTTCCTCAACAAGGCGCTGACCATCCTGCTGCGCGACGAGCGCATCGACCTGGACTACACCTTTTATTTCGAAGGCGGCATCAGTGCCTTCGTCAAATATCTCAATCGCGACAAGGGATGGGTCAACCTGCGGCCGCTGCACGTCGAGCGCGAGATCGAAGAGAACACGGTCGAGATCGCGCTGCAGTACAACCAGGGCTTCACGGAGAACGTCCTCGCGTTTGCCAACGACATCAACACGGTCGAGGGCGGCAGCCACCTCACCGGCTTCCGCTCGGCGTTGACCTCCGTGCTGAACAAGTACGCCCGCAAGGCGAACCTGATGCGCGAGCAGGACCCCAACCTCAGCGGGGATGACGTGCGTGAGGGCTTGACCGCGGTGATCAGCGTCAAAGTGCGCGAGCCGCAATTCGAAGGTCAAACCAAGACCAAGCTGGGGAACTCCGAAGTCCGCGGTCAGGTCGAGACGGTCTTCTCGGACGCCTTCACCCAGTACCTGGAGGAGAACCCGCCGGATGCGCGGCGAATCATCGAAAAGTGCCTGGTGGCCGCCCGCGCTCGCGACGCGGCGAAGCGTGCCCGTGAGCTGGTGCAGCGCAAGTCGCTGCTCGAATCGTCGACGCTGCCCGGCAAACTGGCTGACTGCTCAGAACGTGACCCGAGCCTCAGCGAGATCTACCTGGTAGAGGGCGATTCCGCGGGTGGCTCGGCGAAAGGCGCCCGCGACCGTCGCTTCCAGGCGATCCTCCCGCTGCGCGGCAAGATCCTCAACGTCGAGAAGGCCCGCGAAGACAAGATCCTCACCTCGGAGCAGATTCGCAACCTGATCACCGCGCTCGGCACTGGCGTTGGCGAGAAGTTCGACATCAATAAATTGCGGTACCACCATGTGATCATCATGAGCGTGGACGGCGACGAACCGACGCTCGTGCAGCATTCCGATGACCGAATCGAGCTGGTCAAAATCGGCGCGTTCATCGACGAGTGCGTGCAGGGGCGCAGAGATTACCGCGGATACAAGGTCATGTCGTTCGACGAGCGTGCGGGAGAAACGCGGTTTCGGCCCCTCAAGCAGGTAATCCGCCATCGCAATGACGAACCCCTATACAGGATTACGACCCGATATGGACGCTCGATAGCGGTCACTGGCTCTCACAGCGTTTATGTCCTTGACGAGGGAGCCATCAAACTCCGGCGAGGCAGCGACGTGAAAGTCGGCGACCAACTCGTCGCTTCTCGCTCGTTGCCAGTGCGCCGTGGCAAACCGCGACCAATCGATCTATTGGAGACGTTCGTGCGAGCGGGTGTTACGGCCGACCTCTACATCAAAGGAGAGAGTGCTCGGGCGCTCGCGGCAAGCCGCATGCTTGCAAGGCTCGAAGTTCCGGAGCTCTGGACAGAGCCGCGTGTCGTCGTCGCTTCAGGGGACTGGCGTCGACTGGCGGCCCATCGAGCCGAAGGCCGGCAGACGCTACAAGCAGTCGCGAATACGCTTGGCGTCAAGCAGGCCGCCACTATCTGCGAATGGGAGACCGGTCGATCCAGGCCGATTCAGCCTCGCTTCGAATCATATTTGAGGGCCATCAGCTGGAGTGAGCCGATCGCCCACCAGTTGATTCCCTCGAAGATCGAGGAGGAGTTCGATCGGGATACATCGAGCAAGAACGCCAAGTGGCGAGTCATCAGCGACTACCAGCCCATGGACGGTTTGACGGAGGAGGATTTGCTCGCTATCGGGCACGACATCCAAATCGTCCCACGGGCACATGAAAACAAGGTCTTCGATCGCTATCTGGGCGTTACGCCTGAATTGATGTGGTTCCTCGGTTGGTACGTCGCAGAAGGCAGCCTGAGTAAGCACCAGGTCAGCCTGAACCTTGGGCGCAAGGATGAGACGTTCCTCGGGGAGCTCAGCCAGGTCATCTGGGATGTTTTCGGCGAGAAGCCGCGAGCGTATTACGACCCCGATAGTCTTGGCATCAAGCTTTATTTCCACAGTGTGATGGCCGCACGTCTCCTGCGAGCCTGGGGCCTTGGTGGCAAGGCTCATGAGAAGCGCTTGCCGGATGTGGTTCTCAACCTTCCTGAAGATCTCCAGCTTGCTTTTCTTGAGGGCTACTTCCTGGGGGACGGCACCATTGGCAAAGCGAACTGGTCCGTGACGACCAACTCCGCACTGTTGAAAGACGGGCTCCTCTACTTGTTTGGCCAGCGTGGAATCTTCGCGAGCTTGAGCCATGGAGTCGCCTCGACAGATCCATCCCTTCCTATCCAAACCAAGCAGCCATTCTTCATCCTTTCCGTCGGCCGCAAGGACCAGTTGCGGAGAACACTGCCGGTGTGGCGCCGACATCCCCTTGCGAGCCCCCTCTTGGCGCACATGAACCGCCCATTAGAGAAGGCGGAATGCTGGAATAACGCGGGTCGGGATCTCGCCGGGCTAGAAGTCAAGCGGGTTGAGAAGATCGATCCGACCGGAGAGTGGGTGTACGACTTTTCGGTGGAAGGCGATGAGAACTTCATTTGCGGAGTCGGTGGACTGGCCGCGCACAATACGGATGCTGACGTTGATGGTTCTCACATTCGTACATTGCTGCTGACATTTTTCTTTCGCTACATGCCACAGGTGATCACGGGGAGATATCTCTACATTGCGCAGCCACCGCTCTACAAGATCACCCGGGGCAAAGAGCTTAGCTACGCCTACACCGAAGAGCAGAAGAACCGCAAGCTCGCGCAGATGACGGGAAAACCGGAGGTCGCCCGCTACAAGGGTCTCGGTGAGATGAACCCTGAGCAGCTCTGGGAAACCACCATGAACCCACAGAACCGGATGCTGCTGCGCGTCGAGATCGAAGACGCGGTCGAGGCGGACAAGATCTTCGATGTCCTGATGGGCAACGACGTCGATCCTCGAAAGCGATTCATCCAGACGCACGCCAAGACTGTGCGCAACCTGGACATCTAGTCGCCAGCAGCTCCGGGTCCCCGATGAAAATCGCGCTCGATGCGATGGGTGGTGACTTCGCTCCCGACCAGGTGGTCGCGGGCGGCGTGCAGGCGCACCGCGAGCTCGGAGTCGAGGTGATCTTCGTGGGTGTCAAGGACAAGGTGGACAGCGCGCTTGCGGCATCGGGAGCCGGGAAGTGGGCGCAGATCGAGGATGCGCCCGAGGTGATCGCCATGGACGAGCATCCGGCGCAGGCGGTGCGAACGAAGAAGAACTCGTCGATTGTCCGGGCCTGCACGATGGTGGAAGACGGACGTGTCAGCGGCTTCGTCAGCGCGGGGAACAGCGGCGCGGTGATGGCGGCCGCGCTCTTCGGGCTTCACCGGATTCCCGGCATCGATCGCCCCGCGATCGGCTCCATCATCCCGACGGCGATGGGTCAGAACTGCTTTCTCCTCGACGTCGGTGCCAACACCGATGCCAAGCCGGAGCATCTCGTCCAATACGCGCTGATGGGGAGCATCTACGCCGAGAAGCTGATGGGTCTCGACGCACCAAGGGTGGCGCTGCTCAGCAATGGCGAGGAGGCCGGCAAGGGCAACCAGCTGGTGCAGGCAAGCGAGCCCCTGCTTCGCGCGCTCAACGGCATCAATTTCATCGGCAACATCGAAGGCAAGGACATCTTCAAAGGAAAGGCCGACGTCGTGGTCACGGACGGCTTCAGCGGCAACATCCTGATCAAGACCGCCGAAGGGGCCGCCGAGTTTGTCTTCCAGAGCATGCGTGACGCGCTAAAGGGCGACCCCGTCGCGACGCTCGGTGGGCTGCTGATCCGTCCGAAGCTGCGGGCGGTCCGCCGGCGTGCTGACTGG
>Ga0070698_100005668_pt1 | contig 13672 bp, 6 predicted proteins | sample KBSK1502metaG_FD_65477 | JGI IMG/M metagenome (GOLD analysis project Ga0070698, IMG submission 65477) | Corn, switchgrass and miscanthus rhizosphere microbial communities from Kellogg Biological Station, Michigan, USA - KBS K1-50-2 metaG | ecosystem: Host-associated > Plants > Roots >... | reverse complement strand
AGCCGCCAGCCTCGAGGCAAAGAGGCGGTGGTCGGTGCAGCGGACGCGACAGTGCGCGCAGGGCTGGGCCGGTCTCGAAACAGGCTGTAGGCGAACGACACCGGAGTGGCGGAGACCGCGACGCTCGGCGCGTGCTGCACGGGAGCGGCCGGTGACGGGCTCGAGCCCGCGAGCAGGCCGCCGATCAAGAGCACTGCCACGGCCCGGCTGCGACGCCAGGCCATCGCGAGCAGCAATGCGGGGACTATTAGCACCGCGCCCGTCGGCAGCGAGGGTTGCGGCGAAGCCATTGGAGCGCCTGTGTCGGGGAGGCCGGGCCCGACACCGGCGACGCTGAAGCATTCAGAGGTCGCGTTCGTATGTGTCGCCGCCGCGAAAACGCCGGTGCTGGCGAGGTCCGGCGCGTATGCGGTGCGCCAGCAGTACTTGCCGGGCGTGCTCGTCGCCGTGGTCGGGTCGGACGTCGCGGCTCCGGCTATCAGGGGCTTGATCGACCCTACCTGTGAGCCGCCGCCTGTACATCCGCCGGCGGTGACCTGAGCCGGAGCGCAAAGAAAGAAGGTGATGCTGCCCGTAGGGACAGGACCAGCGCCGCCGTTACCGACAGTGACCGAGTCGGTCGCGGAAGCACCAGGGGCGACCGCACTCCCGCCTGGAGCGCTGGTACTCGCAATCGCCGGAGTGCGGCACGAGTGAAGCGCGACCGGCCCGGCGAAGTCCTTCAGCTGGGCGGTGAACGGCAAGGATGTGCGGGTGTGCGGGAGGAATGAGTTGAAGCAGCCCGCGAAGGGGATGCTCATAAGGTCGATCCCGCCTTCGAGGAAGTCGTTGGTGGGGAGCACCGCCACACTGGCGCCGCTCGTGTCCCGGCAGACCCAGCCCCCGCATGGAATGTCCACCAGGTTGACGAGAAACGTCAGCGACGCGGGCACGTTGATGAGCTGGTAGTGCTGCGGTGGGGTGGCCCCGGCGGGATCGCACACCGTTCCATCCGGCGGCAGCGGGCCCACCGTAACGCATTGCCATTGGTACACCGAGGTCGTCGACAGCGCCCCCCCGTTGGTGAAATCAACCGCGACCAGGAGATCGCCCTCCGTCCGGTGCCCGGTGAATCCGCCGCCGCAAGCTGCCGTGCGCGCGATCGGGCTCTGAAGAAATTCGAAGTCGATGTGGCTGTCTCCATTGTTGACGAGGCGCTCGGCGGCGAAGTAGAGCTCCGGGTGGCCGTTGTCGGCCCTCGTATGGCTCACCGCGTATACGTTGGACAGGTCGTCTTTGGGCGTGACAGTCTTGTCAGTGACCACCGTGTACGAGGCGATGGGATCACCGTTTGTCCCCCCCTGGAGAGCGGTGGGGTCGCCGGTGCCGCAAGTCGTGGCGTCGCCTGAGATCGGGTCGACGATGAAGACCGCGGAGATGATGCTCGGGTCCACAGCAGCCGTCGGGGTCAGCGAGGGCGCTATGGGCAGAGACGTTGCCCCGGTCGGCCGGCCGCAGTTGAAGATGCCGCCCGGCCCGCTTAGGTTGACCGAGCCTGCGGGACAGGCATAGGTCGGGAGGCCGATGCCCGAGTTCGCCCAGTCGTGGGTGGCACCTCCGCCTGAGTTGAACCGGATGCGCCCATCGAGGGCGAGCCAGCCGGACGGCGCGGCCATCACGACCGCCGATGCAAGGACGCCAACGAGCAGCGCGGCCATGACCGCGCCAATCCGAGACGCCCAGGATCTGATCGGCAAGTGTCTTTGCGTCAAACGAGCATCCGCAGCTTACTTGCGAGGACCCAACCCTGCGCCCATTGGCGCGATCTACGTTGGCCCGCCGGCTGGTGCGGTCGCCCACCGCGATACTGGTCGGGTAGGAGTCGTTCCAGCAAGCCCGACTAGGTGCCTGGGAAGAAGTACGCTCCGGCCGCGGTCCCGAGTACGAGGCTGCCCACGAAGTAAACCAGAGCTTGTCGGCGGCTGATCAAAAGTCGAACGGAGTCATAGCTGCCGCTCAACGGGACCCCGATTGCCAGGCATAGCGCACTGACGTCAATGAGGTCCCAGTAGAGATCGGAGACCGCGAAGAGCTCGGACCCATCCGGCCGGAAGAAGGAAATACGCATGCTGTTCGTGTAGAGCAGCTTCACGCTGTACCGCAATCCCTGAAGACCTTCGGACAGCTGCCATCTTTGAACGCGGCCGAGCCAATCGACCTTCGCGATGGAGGAGCTGTCGGCCAGGACCCGCATGTTTCGGAGGGTGAGCGCCCACCGGAGGATCACGCCCGCCACCAGCAGGCCGTCGATGACAAGCGCTGTAGCTCTCCGCTGTGGGTTAAGGAGAGGGGTGATGCTGACCAGCGCCACCACGCCGGCGGCTACGGGGAGCAGCAGTACCTGTCCCATCTTCGGTTTGATCGTCCAGCCGACGGCACCGTATGGCAGCAGCGCTTGGGAACCCGCGCTTACAATCTGCGGCTCGACGGCCAACGATCGCCGCAGTACCGCTTCGGCTTTCACCAATCTGCGCGTAACCAGCAACACCAGGGCGAAGGCGGCACCCAGCCAGACGAGCATCCAGCCCACGTAACCAAGTCCGTTCAGACTTGACAGAGGACTCGCGGTGGAAGGGATGCTGTCGCCGTCGATGATCACGGCGACGACGTTGCTCACGTACCACTTGACCGAGACATCCGCCCCGACTTTCACCTTGGTGACCTGTGCCCCGGAGGGAGTCAGCGACACGTCGATCGTCGTGCCGCGAGTATCGATGGTGACCTTGTCTTGCACACCGCTGCTCGTCATTGCCTCTTTCACAGCACGAATCTGACCCGGACTCGTCTGATAGCAGTTGGGGCTCGAGGTGTCGGAGCACGCGACCGCAGCGGTGTAGGTGGCAGCATCGCCGGCCTGGAGCTGGGCCACAGCCACCAGGATCGAACCCACGACCAGAGGGAGGGCCGGCCACACCCAGGTCGACCATCTCATGGGTAGCCAGCAGCATAGCCCTCGAGACCAGGAATACCGTTTCTTAGCGGCTGCCTTCCGACTCGACATTGACACCGGGCGCGCCACTGGCGCTGCCACCAGCCGTAACGTTGAGCGGAGAGGGAGAGATTTGAACTCTCGATGGGCCAGTGACCCATAACGGTTTTCGAGCTCGACTCTATGACCGATCTCTTTCTTGAATTCAGAAACGGCCGTCGGGCCATTTCCCATAACGGTTTGCACCGTTAGCCTCACGGTGTGTTGTCTCCGCCGAGGCAACAGAAGAGTATCAGACAGTGAAGGATTCGGCATGAGCCGCCTCCTCGGATATGCTCGACAGCAGCTCCAAGTCCGAGGCCTGCCAGACCCCCTGTGCGGCATGACGATTCGATTTGTTCATCAAGTCGCTTGGACCTGGCAAGCGATCGTTCCGACGTGCCACGAGGCGAAGGCCGTAGGCGGTCGTCTACTGAGTCCCCGTATGAGAGGGGCCACGTCGAATGCCAGAGTTGTGGCCTGGAGCACTTCAAGCGCAGCCCGTAATGGGGCTCGTGTCATGCGAAATCGATGACCCATGGCGGACTGGCTGCGGTGCGCCGGCAACCGGAGCTCGATCTGCCCAGCGGTCTGGCCGCTCAAGCGCCGCGCTAAATGAGGTCGGCGAACAGTTTCGGGCGGCGCCGCTTGAAGGGGATCTGGTCGATTCGAATATAGTGCCAGCGCTTGCCCGAAAGTTTTGTCACCTGATCGCACCAGTGACCTATCGCCGCATCCTTGGCGGCCGTGTCCTCCCAGACTCGCCCTTTGGTCTCGACCACCCAGTTGTCCTCGCCTTTAGCGAGCTTTTGAACCACGATCCAGTCCGGGTGATAGAAACCAATCGCCCCGCCCGGCTTCACGTAGTTGACTCGAAACTGAGTGCCGCTCTCTTGTTCGGTTGTCCCCAAGGCGGCGAACCGATCGACGTCGCCGGCTTTCTCGAGGAAGCCAGCGAATTCCTTTTCGAAGTCGTTGTAAGTCGCGACCAGGTTGAAGATGGTCTTGGAGCAGTCGGCGAGTGGCAGGTTCCGACGCCAGGTGAATTCTTGCGTCGAGGAGAGTTTTAGTGACTTCTTTTCCATCTCGAACGGTCGGGCCTCGACCGATGCCTTGCCAACCACGCTGGCGAGGTACGTGCTCATTCCCTCCCGCAAGCTGGGAAGTTCGAGATGGCTGCGCGGCCCGGGCGCGTTGATATCGATCTCGCGGCCGAAGCATCGCTTGGTGATGTAGTCGCGCACAAAGGGGTACAGGTCGGCGAAAGCGAGCGTCAGGCGAGCGCGCTCGATAACCAGATTCGTGATCAGACCGACGAGCTCCGGGCCGGTTCGGACCAGACCGCCGGCGACATCAACCTGGTGCACCTGGGTACCGACGGTGGCGCTTTCCATCCTCAACCGAATTCGTGTTGGCTCGTCGACTTCAGTCCTATCGAAGATCGGCTCAAGGGCAAGAGGGTCCAGTTGGTCTAGAAGGCGGTAATTGCGCTCGTACGTGGGGCCGGTGATCGGGATGGCGATGTCACGGGATGCCTTCTCTGCAACGGGGTAGATCTTGACGGGCGGCGGCGGAGGCTGCGTAACGGTTTTGATCCCGAGCCCCTCCTTCTCGAGTTCACGCACGAACGCCTCGAAAGCATGGGTGCCCATCACTTCGAGCGTCTGGGTGTGGTCTGGTCCTATTCCGAGCATTAGGCGCAGACCGCGTCCGACTGCCTGTTCGGGCAGAATCTTAGCGTCCGACGTGAAGGGCCTCAGGCCAAGGACGACGGTAACGCTTCGCACGTCCCAGCCCTCACGTAGCATGAGCACGCTTACCACGACCCTGATGGGGCTTGACGCCTCGTCGATCTCGCGGACGGCCGTGCGGGCCTCGTCCAAGTCGCCTTCGCGCACCTCACCGGCAGTTGTCGTGTGAATGACGCGCACCTCCGCCTTCGCGAGCCCGGTGTCCGGGTTGCCGACAAGCCACGCACCGATCTCGTCGGCGAAGACATTCTTCTCCGCCATGATGAACAGCACTGGCCTAGTGCCAAGCGGCTCATACGATTTCTCGTGCTCGCGCAGCCTCGACAGCGCTGCCAGAAGCCAGTCCCCGTAAGCCTCGATCACAGACTCACGTGTCACCTTTACGGGATCCTCATGCTCGACTCGATGCACGATTAGAGGCGCCTTCACAATCCGGTCCTCGACAGCTTGGGCGAGCGGGTAATCGCACACGATCCACGGGAAGTACGAGCCGTTCTGATCTTTGGGCGTTGCCGAGAAGTCGAGCCACATCGCCAACCCACCCGGAATGGAAGCGTGCAGCGAGGACAGGCTCTCATGCCACTTCAACTCGGGATCGTGGACGTGATGGGCCTCGTCGTTGATCACCACAAGCTCCTCGAGGTCGCGAAGGCGATCGAGCATGCTTCGTTCTTGGGCGGCCAAGTCAGCCACAGGCCGTCGCCCGAGGATAGCGTCAACTGCGTTGGCCGGCGTCCAGGCATGCTCGCGGGACGTGTAGAGCTGGTGGATATTCGTGAGGAACAGGTTCCCGGAAGTACTAGGTTCGGTCCCTTCCCCACGCAAGATCACCTTTAGGTGCCAAGCGGCAACCCACTCCGGCGGCACGAGGGGATAGGTGGTGAAGATCCTGCCGGCGGCGAAGTCTTTCTCCAACCTCTGGAAAACAATGACGTTCGGAGCCACGATCAAGAAGTTGCTTGCGGCTTTCGAACTGGCTACCCGGAGGCGGTGGAAGTACGACCATACGATCATCATCGCCATGACGACGGTCTTGCCCGAGCCGGTAGCCATCTTGCAGGCGTATCTAGTGAGGCCTTTCGCTGGGAGTTCCTGGACTGTTGCCCCACCCAGTTCCGGGATGAAGCGGCGGATCAGCCGGGTACCGTCCTTTTTGGTTTCGTGGAGGATGTCAAGTCCGGGCAAACTGGGCGCCGGGGATCCGTCTGGGTGGAAGACTTCCCCGTATGCCTCGACTAAGTCCCGGCCATCCCGCACACCTCGAACCTCGAAGAGATAAACGAGGGTCTCTATCGCTTCGCGCTGACCGAAGTAGTACCGAAATGACGCGCCGTCGACCTCATGGTCATCGTCGAACCAGTGCTCGAAGAGGCGATGCGTCACGTCTGAGGAGCCTTGGTAACCGCCGTATCTCCAGGCGTCAACCTCTTGGCGCAATCGATTTACTAGGAGAAGCTTGCTTGGGCGCCTTCCCTCAACCAGCTCGAATTCATCGGGGTTGCCTGGCTTCTGGCGAAGGAAGGCTTGGGGCGGCCGATTAGGATCACGAAGATCCTCTGGGATCTCGGGCAGGTCCTTGTCGTAACTGACGACTGGCTTAGGCATGGTGCAGGTTCAGCCCGAAGCCGCCAGGACCAACACCCTCAGCGTACATTGACGTCGCGAGCTTGCGACGTATCGTTACCGAAGATGTCGACAACCTTTACGAGAATCGTGTAGCGGCCGGGCGCCTCGTACTGATGCGTGTCCGATTCGACGGCAAGTGATCGATCCCTGCGGGTTCGATAGGTGACCCATCCCTGAACGAAGGTGTCGTCCTTGAAATCCCAATCAACTGCCCAATAATCAATGTAGTCAGACCACTTCCGGATCTTGGCTCGCACGTCAGCCGGAATCCACTCGGTGTCTGGCGGAATGACGAAATCCTTGAGCTTGACGCCGGCTGTCAATGTTTTCCGCTGTTGGATCTCGATTTCCAGGTACGCGAGCTCGAAGAACTTGACGTCACCTTTGCCGGCGGCCTGCTGCTCCATTACCTCGCGCGGAATCTGTAGAAGTGAGAGTTTGATTCTCTTGTCTTTGGCGATTCGCTGAATCAGCCCGCCATCCTCCGGGCCCACCATCCCCATCTCCCACTCCCAGCCGAGGACGTGGAGTTCCTTTTGTTTGAGCGCAACGCACTCGTCGAGTGCAGCGGCGACTTCAGTGATTGTGACTGGCGCGTCGACCGCACCAACGTGGACAAAAGCGGTACCGCGCTTGCCGTGAAGGTGAGTCAGTCCAGGTACTGGTTGGGCACCATAGAGTTTCAGGATGAAGGCGAGGTACTGAAATAGGGCTTGCTCCGGTGCCCCCTTTGTTCGACGGTCGAAGGTAACGTCTTGCCAGTACTGGCGCTCGTACCTGCCGAGGTTCACTAGCTCAAGTGGCTTCGTTCCCTCGATTCCAAGGAGGCGCTTTCGCGTCACATGGATTGCATAACGTCCCAGATCACAGCCAATCCATCTTCTGCCGAGCGTTTCTGCCACAGCCATGGTTGTGCCCGACCCAGCGAAGAAGTCGGCCACCAGGTCGCCTTCATTACTCGCCGCGAGAATGATTCGTTCAAGAAGCGGCCATGGCTTCTCCGTCGCATAGCCCGTCCTGCGGACCCCATCGACGGGAAAGCGAGCTGCCACTGCGATGTTCCAGTAGTCCTCGGGGATCTTGCCGCCCTCGGCCAGATCGTAGGTGTCCGCAATGAAGCCCGACCCCTTCAAGCCGGCCTTGAAGTTCGAGCGAGTCTTGTCGTGGTGGGCGACGCGAGTCGCGTCTGCATTGAACGTCCACTTGTCGCCGTTTGCGTACCAGAAGATCGTGTCATGTTTTCGGCTAAATTGGCGGGCTCCGGGAGATCCTGGACCTGTGTAGCACCACGCAATCTCGTTGATGAATCGATCAGGCCCGAATACTTCATCGCAAATTGCCTTCAGAGCATGACCGACGTGCCAGTCGCAATGAAGGAAAAAGCACCCATTGGCGGCGAGAAGGTCCTTCATCAAGCTGATGCGGACGTACATCATCTGCAGATACGAAGTCAGGCCCGAGCCCCATGTATCGCGATACGCCTTCTCTTCGATTAGCGACTGCTCTTTGAATAGCTCGGTGCCCTCGTCGCCTACATCCACAGTGAAGGAAAAGTCGGCTCCCGTAGCGAACGGCGGGTCGATATAAATAAGGTCGATCTTTCCCGCGAACCGCTCCATCAAAGATCCCATTACGAGCAGGTTGTCGCCCCAGATGAGCTTGTTTCGCCAGCCTTGATCGAAAGAAGAACCCTCCTTGGAATCGAACATCTCGAACAAGCCTTGCTGTGGCGCTTGCCTGGATTCCCGCGTTGCCCTGCTCTCATTTACGCGCTCGATGACTTGGAAGGGCAGGTTCACGCGGGGAGCCTCGCGACGCCGCCCCTGCTCGTCGTACTTTCCAGGCCACACTAGCTCGGTCTTGTTGATACGGACGAGGCTGGAAGTCACCGAGGGAGCGGGCGCCGGAGCCGCCTGGGCAGCTGCAGACTTTCTGTCGAACTTGTCGCTCATCGTCCCGCTCCCAACGCGGCCGCCATCGCGCTATCGGGGTTCCGGATCAGTCCCTGAGACGTGCATAGCGTCTTCAGGTCGCAATCGGAGCAGATCTTCGGCTCCGGCGGTTGGATCACCTTGAAGTCACCGGCCTGGATCTTGCCCACGACGGTATCGAAGCGCTGCCCAGCCCCGGCCACTCTATCTGGTCGATAGGGGAATTCCATTAGGGCATCGCCTTTCAGGCGCTCGCCAGTCCAATAGAGGAAGAGGCGGTCGGCACGCTTCCCGTACCGAGTCTCCAGGATGTGGGCATACGTACAGAGTTGATCCTCATAGGCTCGCAAAAGGCCCGGCGAACTCTCCGGTCGCCTTTGGGCCTTGAAGTCGAGGATTTCGAGCTTGCCGTCTCCGCCCAGCAGAAGGTCCACCTTGCCAGTGAGGATATAGGCCTCCTTCTCGACCGACACATCGACTTCGGTCTCGATCACGCGCTGCATTTCCTCTTGGTTCTGATTGAAGTAGTCCAAGACCTGGCGAAGGGCCGCCTCCCTGGCCCTGGCATCGATGTAGCGGACATCGGCCTGAGCCAGGAACTGGTACGTGCGATCCATCAACTCCTTGATCCGCTTAGCGTCCAGGGTGTTCAGCCCACCGTCGAGAACCACCCGGTGGATCTCCTCGATCGTCTGGTGGACCAACATGCCGAAGAAGATCACCGCCGATCGCGACGGCGTGAAGCCATACTCCCGAAAGAACTGGTACTGGCGCGGACATGTCTCGTACACCTTCACGTCGCCGGTGAGGCTGAACTTTCGCTTGACAGGGATCCGCTCGTGTATGGCGAACGATTGGGCGGCGAGGAGATCCTTCTCGACGTAAGGCCACTGGGGCAGGCCCTGCCAGATCGCATTGAAGTGATCCTTGGGCCGGACATGGGTCGTGAGTACGAGAAGCCTTTCCGGTCGTGAGAACGCTACGTAATGCATCCGCATCCGATCGAAACCAGTGATTCTGCTCTCGGGCTCGAACGGTGGCCTGTGGTAGAAGCGACTCAGATCTCGATCGACCTGCTTAGCCGTCGAGAGCTGGGCGTCGAGGCTGCCGACGATCGTAACTGGAAACTCCAAGCCTTTCGCCTGGTGGATTGTCATGACCTGGACGAACCCCACCGGAAGCGGTTGGTCGGGATCCTCGTAGTCGTTGATTCCGCCTTCATGGAGGAGACGCAGGAAGCTGTTGAAGAAGTGGAAGCGAAGAAATTCGCGGTTGGCGTGAGTGACAACGGTGTAGTGGTAGAAGCTCTGGAATGAGTGCAGCAGTTGCGAGAAGATTGCAAGCTGCCGCGCTTGGTTCTCGTCCACGGTCGCCTGCGCAAACGGGTCGTGAGCGATCAGGCGGTAGAAGTAGTCAGCGGGCCTCATATCGAGCGAGTCGCCGGCCTTCAGCCCCTCTATCTCCGTTGCCATACCGGAAAGCGCGGCTGAAAGCGGGTGTGGCGGGGCGCACGCCCGCGCAAGATCGACCAGGCACGCGTCGACGTACCGCCCGAGGAGTTGGAGCGAGCGCCCTGTCACCTGCCCGCGTCCGCCTCCGTAGTAACCGAGGAGGATTGCGAAACATCCAACCATCAACCTGATGATTGGGTTGTCAAAGTATTGACGAGCTCTCGGACAGAAAGCCGGAATGCCTCGCGCTTTCAGCGCATCCGTGTATGACCCACTTCGGGTGTCGCGAACGCTGTGGAGAAGCAACGCGACCTGGCTGTAGTCCGAAATCACTGATGAGTCCTTGAGGTACGAGATCAAGTCGGCGACTCGACGAGCTTCGTCTCTTTCGTCGATGCCCCAAATGGAGAACACCGCAGGGTAGTTCGCATGATTAGTCTTCGGATCGGGACTGATCGTCTTGTCGAAGCGAAACGATCTCCCCTTCGGATTGCTCCAATCGAAGGCGGCCATCCACCCGTCGTACGCCGTCACGATCCGGGAGTGCGATCTGTAGTTCGTCGTCAGCTTAAGGACGTGGGTACCCGGAAACCGATCGGGGAACTCGAGGATATTGCGCACCGTCGCTCCGCGAAAGCGGTAGAGGCTCTGGTCCTCGTCGCCGACCACACACAAATTCCCGGTTCCCGAGGCCAGGCTCGCAACGACGCGCTCCTGGACATAATTGGTGTCTTGGTACTCATCAACCATTACGTACCTAATTCGCTTCACCACCGCCGCGCTCACGGACGGGGATTCCAGCAACCCGTGGACGAGGCTTTGCTGGTGCGCAAAGTCCACCCTGTTTGACGCAAACAGCATTTCTGAGTAAGCGCGATAGGCTGCGCCAAGCGCCCCGAGGAAAGCGTCACCAGAGTCGATCAGCTGGGCCGGATCAATCAACTCCTCGGTGATCTTGTTGAAATAGTCGCGTAGGCCTTCGATCGCACTCCAGCGCGTTGTCCACTTGCCTGCAACGTATGGCGGATCGCTGCCGAGGCCAGCGATCTCACGTCGATGCTCGAAAATGAATAGGAGCTGTCCGAGCTCGTCCAAAGACTCATAACCAGCGCCGAGCCTGGTTCGATGCCGGTACTCGCGAAGAATTTGGTTGCAAACGGAATGGATCGTCCCAACACGTAGATCAGTGAGGTCGTCCCGGTAGCCGATGCGTCGGGCTGCCGAAGATACGCGGTCGCGGAGCTCGTAGGCCGCCTTCTCGGTGAACGTGCATAACACGATCTCGGCGGGTGCCGCCTTCTTCAACAGCAGGAGGTTGAGGGTCCTGAGGACGAGGCTGAACGACTTGCCCGAGCCTGGCCCAGCGATTACGAGTAGCGGCCCTTCGTCATGCCCGATTACCTGACGCTGCGCGTCGTCGACCTGGGGGAAGGCACGGACTATCTCGGGCGCTACAGTCAAATCAGGCCGGCCTCACGAAAGCTGAAAACGTCTTCCCCACCGACGATCAGATGATCGTGTATTCGGATCTCAAGGGCAGCGGCGGCGAGAACGATGGCTCGGGTGATCAGGCGGTCCTCCTCGGATGGTCCTGGCCTGCGGTTGGGATGGTTGTGAGCGATGATCACCGCGGCTGCTTGGCGCCTGATAGCCGCTTCCAGGATCTTTCGGGGATAGACAGCAACTCGGTCTATCGTGCCTTCCTCCAGCCGTTCCACGCCATGACGCACAAGCCTGTAGCCGGAATCGAGATAGGCGGCTTCGAACACTTCGTGTCGCAGACCCCCGAGTCGGGCGCGCCAGAAGTCCATGAGAGGCGCCGGTTCGAGCAGACAGATCTCGGACTCGGCGCGTTGGCGCAGGTACAGATCTGCAGTCTCACGGATGACTCGGAGGCCGATAGGTGCCACGCCGCCGAGGCCCGGAACTGTTCGCAGTTCATCGAGCGGAGCATCGAGCACTCCCTTGAGGCTCCCGAAACGGGCCAAAAGCGCCTTCGCGTGGGGTTTCGTGTCCATTCGTGGGATTGCGAGGGTGAGGATGAGCTCGATCACCTCGTGAGGGGCGAACCCATCAAAAGCCGACAGCTCGAACCGTTCGCGTAGGCGCTGGCGGTGTCCGACGTAGTGCGGCTCTTGGGCGGCGGGGTCGGCTGTACGCACGATGGCCATGCTGCCACGAGTAGGCGCCTCTCGGGAACCCTGGTCGCTAACACGCGGTCCGGGTTCGGAGGCGTCTCGGGCCCGGGTTGAGCTCGGATCGCTTTCGACAGGCCTCTCCTGAGAGACGCTCATAGGGCTCTTCATTGCCAGCGTCGACCCCGATGAACGCACGGTTTGTGCTGGGTTGCGACGACGATAACGGTCGCTGCGCCCTTTCCAGGCGGGCAGTTTGGCTTCCACCCCCCTTGGCTTGTGCGGCGAGGCAGGTGCAGGCAACGCGCCCGCTGGGCGCCCGGACGACGCCCCCGACCAGCGGAAGTCGCACGGAAGTCGTTCGGAAGTCGTTTTGCCGCGGCCGATTTTGACCACGTCGATATGGATTGTGTAGGTATGAAGCGCGGCTGGCTGAACAGCCTACTGGCATACCACCTTCCCGATCATCTAACGACCTTCTGTGATCTCGGAAGGTGGACGGAAGGTGATTTTGCCCTTCCAGAAGGTGGCCTCCGACTGGAGATTGGAATCATGAGCGGCTTCAACTCGCTTCCCGAGGTCGCTCAGAGGGCGCCTGCAGATCCCTCCAAACCCATGAACTCGACGTTCGGGCCGACCGCCGCGCCGGCCTGCCAACTCTCGGAGACCTGGCCTGGCTCCGCCTGGAGGCGTTTCCGCGAATTCAACACGCCCTCGGCCACGTGGTTGCGAATACCGAAGGTGAACGGAAGGTGATCGGAAGGTGGAACCGACCGACCGATTTCGACCACCTCGTTGGAGATCTATTGGATATGAGCAGGCCTGGAGCAGTCGCGTGCCCATCGCCTCGGCGATCGCAGCGCGCCGAGGGCGCTGGGCGGCGCCCGGTTTCGCCTCAACACGGGCAATCACAAGGCGCAGTCAGGAGCCGGCGAAACGAGTGCTTCCGTATTGGGAGGGCGCACGGCGGGCGTGCAGCGGGCGCTTCGAGCAGACGGAAGTCGTTCGGAAGTCCTTTTGGATGGCCAGTGCATCGGCCGCGAGTTCGAGGGAGCACCCGCCAACGCCTCAGAACCTGCCCCAGAGAGCGTCCAGCGGTCGCCTGGAAGTCACTCCAGAGGTCCAGAGGGCGTCTCGAAGTCACTCGTCTGCGAGGTTAGAGCGCATTCACGAAAGGGGTGATCGCATGAGCAAATTGAGTCGGATATTCCGGAACCTCTCGGTAAGCCTGTCGCTGTTGTTTTCGCCTTGGCAAACGACCGGAGGCGCTACGCCTCAGCCTGGTGAGCAGCAAGCCGAACAACTTCAGCGACTCGTCGACGCGCTCAACAGCGCCCTTCAAGGACTAGTGGCTGTACTAGGCCACGCCGCCGGGGTCGCTATTCACGTTGTGGCTGTCGCCGCCGTGCCAATAGCGCTGCTTTGGTTGGGCATCAAGATCGGTGGCCCGCGCGTCCACCAGGCCATGCACCAAACCCGTCTCGTCACTGTGCGGATCGTCCCGCCCGCCGAGGGTGTCTACGAGCCGAAGCGCTGGGTCGCCGTCTTCAGGATGCTGTACGCAATCGCGCTGCCTTGGTGGAGGCGGGCGATCATCGGTCAGCCGTGGCTCGCCTTTGAGCTGGAAGCCGTGGAAGGTCAGCTGACCGCCCGCTGCACATTCCTCAAGGACCTCGAGACCTTGGTGACAAGAGCTCTCCGGAGAGCCTTGCCAGGTGCGGATGTGGTGCCGGCCGAGGTCGCGGCTCGCAGTGCGGGCAGACAGGCTGCT
>Ga0070698_100005667_pt1 | contig 13673 bp, 13 predicted proteins | sample KBSK1502metaG_FD_65477 | JGI IMG/M metagenome (GOLD analysis project Ga0070698, IMG submission 65477) | Corn, switchgrass and miscanthus rhizosphere microbial communities from Kellogg Biological Station, Michigan, USA - KBS K1-50-2 metaG | ecosystem: Host-associated > Plants > Roots >... | reverse complement strand
GTGGCCGCGCGCTCGCGGTCGGTCTTGATCGTGTGCCAGGGCTGCTCGGTGCCGAGGTAGACGTTCACCTTCGCCGCGACCCCCATCGCGTGCTTGAGCGCGTTCTGGAACCTGCCCTCCTCCAGCTGCTGCGCCACGTAGTCGAGGGCCGCCTCCACGTCCCTGGTCAGCGCCTGGTCGCGCTCGGTGAGAGAGGCTGGCTGTGGGACTGCGCCGAAGTTGCGGTGCGCGTTGACCAGCGTGCGGTGGACGAGGTTGCCCCACGTCGCGACGAGCTCGTCGTTGTTGCGACGGACGAACTCGGACCAGGTGAAGTCGGTGTCCTGGTTCTCTGGCCCGGCGATCATCAGGTAATAGCGCAGCGCGTCGGCGTCGTACTGGTCGAGCACGTCCTTGACGTAGATGACCTGGCCCCGGCTGGTCGAGAACTTCTTGCCCTCCATGTGCAGGAACTCGCTGGCGACGATGTCATCGGGCAGGTGCAGGTCGCCTGCCCCCATCAGGATCGCCGGCCACAACACGGTGTGGAAGATGATGTTGTCCTTGCCCATCGTGTAGTAGTGACGGCTGTCTGCGTTCTCCCACCAGTCCTTCCACGCGTCGGGCTCGCCGCGGTTGGCCGCCCACTCGATCGACGCGGACAGGTAGCCGATCACCGCGTCGAACCAGACGTAGATCTTCTTGTGGGGGTTGTCCTCCCAGCCCGGAAGCGGCACCGGCACGCCCCAGTCGAGGTCACGAGTGATCGCGCGCGGCTTGAGGTTGCGCACGAACTCGAGCGAGTACTTGCTCACGTTCGAGCGCCAGCTCTCGTGCGACTCGATCCAGAGCTTCAGCTGCTCCCCCAGCGCGGGCAGGTCGAAAAAGAAATGCTCGGTCTCGCGAAACTCGACCGGCGCGTCGCTGCCGCGCTGGTGCGGGTTGATCAGGTCGATTGGATCCAGCTGGTTGCCGCAGTTGTCGCACTGGTCGCCGCGCGCCTCTTTGAAGCCGCAGATGGGGCACGTGCCCTCGATGTAGCGGTCGGGCAGCGTCCGTCCAGTCGCACTGTCGAACGCCCCCATCTGCTTCCGCTTGACGAGGTAGCCCTTCTCGTACAGCTTCAGAAACAGGTCCTGGGTGACCCGGTAGTGGTTGGCGGTCGTGGTGCGCGTGAAGATGTCGTAGGTGATGCCGAGGCGGACGAAGTCTTCGACGATGATCGCGTTGTTGCGGTCGACGAACTCCTTGGGATCGATGCCCTTCTTGTCCGCCTCGTAGGTGATCGGCGTGCCGTGCTCGTCGGTCCCGCTCGCCATCAGGACGCGGGCGCCACGCAGCCGCCAGAAGCGCGCGAGCACGTCGCCCGGAACCGCCAGGCCGACCACGTGGCCGATGTGTCGCGGGCCGTTCGCGTACGGCCACGCCGGAGCAATAAGTACGGTTCTTGGCTCAACCACCGGAGATCACAAGGGTAAACTCGCCGCGCGCCCTCTCACCGAGGGCAGCCAGCACCTCCGACGCCGTGCCGCGCAGCACCTCTTCATGCACCTTCGTCAGCTCACGGGTAACGGTGATGCTCCGCTCCGGGAGCGATTCGGCGATCAGGGCCAGCGATCTGCGCACCCGGAACGGCGATTCGAACGCGACGGCCGGCCGCGGGTCGTCGCGGAGCGATTCCAACAGGCGCCGCATCTCTCCCGGCTTGCGCGGCAGGTAGCCGAGAAACGTGAACCCAGGTCCGCCATAACCCGCGATCGAAAGAGCGGCGGTGATGGAGCTCGGGCCGGGGACCGGGACGACGGTGTGACCCGCCGCCCACGCGGCCGTGACGAGGGCCTGGCCGGGGTCGGACAGCGTCGGAGTGCCGGCGTCGCTGACCAGTGCGACGTCGCCTTCCTCCAGCGCGGCGAGGACACGAGGAAGACCACGCCGCTCCACCGGGGCGCGGTAGCTGAGCATCGGCTTGCGGATGCCGTGGCGCGCGAGCAGCCGGGAGGTGACGCGGGTGTCCTCGGCCGCGATCGCCGACACCTCACCCAGAACGCGGATCGCACGCCCGCTCACGTCTTCAAGGTTTCCTATCGGTGTGGCGACGACGTACAGGCGGCTCAAGCCCCTTCGAGCCACGCACCGACGCGTTCCGCGACCTCGCCGCCGGGACCGACGTACCGGGAGGCCGGCGGCAGCACCTCGAGGAAGGTCTTGCCGTAGTCGCGGCCGAGGATCCGGTTGTCGAGGATCACGACCGCGCCGCGGTCTGTCGACCGGCGGATCAGCCGGCCGAAGCCCTGCTTGAGGCGCAGCGCGGCCTGCGGCAGCGCAAGCTGCAAGAACGGATCGCGCACCTGCTCCGCGCGCGCGGCGAAGACGGGGTCGGTCGGGACCGGGAACGGCAGACGGACGACGATCACGCAGCTGAGGCGCTCGCCGGGGATGTCGATCCCCTCCCAGAAGCTCGACGTGCCGAGGAGCAGCGGGTGCTCTGACTCCTCGAACGTCTTGAGGAGCTGCCGCCGCTGGCCGTCGATCCCCTGGCCGAGGATCAGCACGTGGTCGAGGTCGATGCGCCGCTTGAGCGCGGCGTGCACGTCGCGCAGCTGGCGATGCGAGGTGAACAACGCGAGCGTGCGTCCGCCGACGCGGCGCGCGACGCCCGCGATGATTTCCTCGACGGCGGCGTCGAACATCTCGTGCTCGGGCAGGGGCATGTCGGTCGGAAGGCAGACCAGCGCCTGGTGGTAGAAGTCGAACGGCGAGGGCAGGATCATCTCCTCGACCTCCGGACTGAGGCCGACGCGCGAGCTGAAATAGTCGAAGGTCCCGCCCACCGCGAGGGTGGCCGACGTAAACACCGTTGACCGTCGCTCGGCGTACACGCGGTCGCGCAGCAGCGTGCCGACGTTGATGGGCGCCGCGCGGAGCAGCAGGTTCTCCGCGCGCGACACCTGGCTGAACCAGTAGACGCGGTTGGGATTGGGCTCAATCAGGGCCTCGTGCAGCACCGTCTGCGCCGCCTCGAGCCGGCCGCGGATCATCTCCAGCTCGCGAATCCCCTGGTCGGGCTCTTCCCCGCCGAGCCACTCGCGCACGCCGGCCACTGCCTTGTGCAGCGACGCATCGAGCGCCGCAAGCGCCGTGACGGCGTTCTCGCCGGAGAGCTTGATCTGGTCCCAGCCGTCGCCGTCGCGGAGGATCGGAGTGATGCGTAGCGACTCCTCCCTCCTCTCCGCCTCACCCAGCCGGGTCGCGACCCAGGCGTCGGCGATGTGGAACAGCTCGCGCACCCGCTCGGCCGCGGTGACGGCCTGCGGCAGCGCCGCGTCGAACGTCTCACCTGATGCTCCAAGGTGCGGCTGCTTCTGCAGGTCGGCAAGCAGGCCCCCTGAAAGCCGCTCCAGCAAGGCCACCACGCCTGGCCCGTCGACCTCCTGCCTCAACCCGCGCGTCGCGGCATCCTCCAGGTGATGCGCCTCGTCGATGACGAGGTGGTCGTACTCCGGCAGCAGTCCGCCGCCGACCTCGGCGTCGGCCAGCAAGAGCGCATGGTTGACGACGACGAGGTTCGCGGTCTCCGCCTCGGCGCGCGCGCGGTGGACGTAGCAGTCCTCTTTCGTGCAGTGAATGCCGACGCAGTCGAGGGGGTCGCTCGCGATCCGCGTCCACCACACCTCTTCGCGGCCGTAGAGGCGAAGCTCCGAGCGGTCGCCGCTTTCGGTCGTATGCAGCCACGTGAGGATCTTGAGCTTGAACATGAGCTCTTCCGAGTCCTTGCACGCGTCGACCAGGTAGCGGCGCCAGCGACGCAGCGAGACGTAGTTCGAGCGGCCCTTGAGCAACACCGCCTTGAAGTCCCAGGGCAGCCACTCGCGCAGGCCGGGAAGGTCCTTGGCCATCAGCTGCTCCTGCAGCGTGTGGGTGTTGGTCGAGACGATGACCCGCTCCTTGTGCCCGACCGCACGCGACAGCGAAGGCACGAGGTACGCGAGGCTCTTTCCCGTTCCGGTGCCGGCTTCGACGACCAGTGTCCCGCCGCGTGCCTGGATCTGGGCGACGGCCAGCAGCATCTGGAGCTGCGGTTCGCGGTGCTCATACCCCGGGATGAGGCCGGCGAGCGGGCCCTCGGGTCCGAGTAGCCCCGCAAGCGCTGTCGGGTCGTCGGGCGGGGGTTGCCCGGCCGCTCGCCCGCGTCCGGCCGCTTCGCGCCGCACTGCGGTCGCGGGCTCAGGATTTGGGTTCGACGCGGTCAGGGCGTCGACGAAGAACCTCGCGACAGGCCACTCGTAAGGCGCGACCAGAGCGAGCATCGACTCCTTGAGGTTCTCGTCCAGGGCTATGGCCTCCTCGCGCAGGCGGAGCAGGAGCTGGCGCGTGGCGTCAGCGTCGTCGAGGGCCCGGTGGGGCCGGGGCTGATTGAATCCCATCTCGCTCGACAGCAGCGGCAGGCTGTGGCTCCCCGCCGCGGGCAGCAGGATGCGGGCGATGTCGAGCGTGTCGAGGATCTCCTGGGACTCGTCCCACAGCCCCGCGGCGTCCAGAAACTCGACGTCGAGGCGGGCGCCGTGGCCGACCGGCTGCCGGCCGCGGACGAACTCCGACAGGCGGCGGAGGGCGACTTCCGGAGCGGCCGCGCCCCGGAGCTCTTCCTGCTTGATGCCGGTCAGGCGCAGCACGGTTTCGGGGACGAGGCGGCCGGGATCGACCAGCTGCTCCAGGGTCGAGGTGACCTGGTGGGGTGTGAAGGCGACGGCGCCGATCTCGATTACTCGGTCTCGGGCCGGGTCGAGACCTGTGGTCTCGAGGTCCAGGGCAACGTATTCCGGCAAGTGCTTTCCGATTCTAGTAGTGCGTAGGAGGACCCCTGCCGGGTTCCCCGGTTGTAAGGGCCGGATTCGACGGCCCTGAAATGTAATATGTGCGGCCGATGGTAACCGGGACGATCGAGGCCCCCAAGCGCCTCGAGGACCTCCACGTCCGGCGCGACCTCGTGGCCAGCCTGCTGCTCCGGACCCTCGCGTTCGCAGACCAGCTGACGGGAGCCGCGCTGGAGCAGCGTCTTGGCCTCCCCTGGGAGACCTTTGAGCCGCTCATCAACGAGTTCGAGAAGAACCAGCTGGTCGACGAGCGCGGCGTCTCGACCGACCCTGGACTCGAGGGCAGGCCGTTCCGCGTCAAGTCCAACTTCGCCATCTCCGCCGCCGGGCGCCAGCGTTCCGCCGAGATGTCGGCGGTACAGACGCGGTACCTGGGCCCCTGCCCGATCAGCTTCGACGACTACCTGGACCTGATTAAATCCCAGGTCACCGGCAAGTCCGGGGTGACCGACGCGCAGCTCAAGAAGGCATTGGGCGAGCTCGAGCTCGAGCAGCACGTCATCGACCAGATCGGCGGCGCCATGGTGTCGCGCGCCTCGCTGTTCATCTTCGGCGCCCCGGGCAACGGCAAGAGCACTATCACCGAGCGCATGGCGCTCCTCATGGGCGCCGCGATCGAGATCCCGCACGCGGTCGCGATCGGCGACGAGATCGTGCGCGTGATCGACCCGGTCTATCACAAGCGCGCCGAGGGCGACCAGCCGATCGACCGCCGTCTCCTCCGGGTCGAGCGGCCGGTCGTCACCGCCGGTGGAGAGCTAAAGCTCCAGCAGCTCGACCTCACCTACGACTCGCAGAACCGTTACTACGAGGCCCCGCTGCAGTGGAAGGCGAACGCCGGCGTGCTGGTGATCGACGACTTCGGCCGCCAGGAGGTGCCCCCGATGCGCCTCCTCAACCGCTTCATCGTCCCCATGGAGAAGAAGATCGACTACATCGACCTGTCAGCGTCCGGCCGCAAGATCGAGCTGCCCTTCCTCTGCCAGGTGGTCTTCTCCACCAACCTCTCGCCCACCGAGCTCGTCGACGAGGCCTTCCTCCGCCGCATGGCGTACAAGATCGGCGTCGGCAACCCGTCGCCGGAGGCGTTCGGCCGCATCCTGCGCTACGAGTGCCAGCGCCAGGGCGTGCCGTTCGACGAGAAGGCGGTCGGCTACCTGCTCAACAACCTGTACGGCAAGAAGCCGCTGCGCGGCTCACACCCTCGGGCGCTGGTCGCTCGGCTTGTGGACCTGGCGAACTACCGGCAGCAGTCGCCGCGCCTGACGCCGCAGACGCTGAAGGAGGCGTTCGACGCCTGCTTCAACCCCGCGCTCGGAAGCCTGGTCGAGGACGACTGGGCCAGACCCGCCATCGGGTAGATTCGCCGCCCCTCACCCCTGAAGGGGAGAGGGAGTAGAGACTCCTTGCAGACGGCGCTGGATTCCTTCGACGTCGCTGTATAGACCGCGCTTGTCCGGCGGCAGCAGCTCAGCGATCGCGACCATGATCGCGTCGGCGGCCTCCTCGTGCGAGATCCGCTCGCCGGTCGGGCGTCTCTGCGGCACAAGGAAAGGCTTCCCGAACCGAACCTTCACCGGCACGCGGCGCGGCCACCACCTGCCTTTCGGCAGGCACTCGCGTGTGCCGGTCACCGCGACCGGCAGGACCGGGCAGCCCGCCTTCTGGGCGATGAAGCCTGCGCCAGGTTCGGGCGCGCTCAGGACGCCTGACTCCACGCGCGTCCCCTCCGGGTACATGACCAGCACGTGACCGGCTTTCAGCAGGTCGAAGGATCGGCGCAGAGCTACGCGGTCTGCGGTGTGCCGGACGACAGGAAAGGCCTGGTATGCGGTGAACACCCAGCGCATCCAGGGCTTGCGGAAGTACTCCGACTTGGCCATGTTCCACGAGTCGCCGCGGGGCAGGAACGCCGGCACCATGGGTGGGTCGAGCGTGGCGAAGTGGTTGGGGCAGACGATGAGCGGGCCGGTCCGCGGGACGTTCTCGACCCCCTCGACGGTGAACAAACCCACGAGGTAGGTACGGGTCATGAATCGCATCAGACCCCGCATGAACGCGTAGATCACCCGCCGCGCACCTTTCGCACGATCTGGTCCACGACCTCGTCGAGGTCAAGGTGGTCGGTGTCGATGATCGTCGCGTCAGGCGCGGGCTTGAGCGGCGCGACCGGCCGCTCCGAGTCGACCTTGTCGCGCATCTCGACCTCTTGGCGCATGGCCGCTTCATCGACGCGCTCGCCGCGCCTCTCGAACTGCGCGGCGCGCCGGCGAACCTTCTCGTCCACGCTGGCGACGAGGTAGAACTTGTGCTCCGCGTCTGGGAAGACGACGGTGCCGATGTCCCGGCCTGCCATCACGACACCCGAGCGTGCCATGCTGCGCTGCTGCTCGACCAGCGCCGTGCGCACACCAGGGATCGCGGACACGATAGGAAGGGCGTCCGCATGGTCGGTGTCGTAGATGCCGTCAGTGAGCTCGACCGCGTCCGCCCACACGCGCTCGCCGTCGATGCGGATCGCGGTCGACTGCGCCAGCGTCGTCATCGCCCCGCTGTCATGCGGGTCGATTCCGCGCTGCGCGGCCAGGCGCGTGATCGCGCGATACATGAGACCGCTGTCGATGAATGGAAGGCCGAGCTTCTTGGCCAAGCGCCTGCCCACCGCGGATTTGCCCGACGCCACGCCGCCGTCGATGGTGACGATCACCGGCTGTCGAGCCCCGTGGCGCGGCGCAGCGCGGTCACCTCGCCGGTCGTGAGGAGGCGCCAGCCGCCCGTCTTGAGGCGGCCCAGCTTCAACGGTCCGAACGCGGTGCGCCGCAGTGCCAGCGTCTTGAGGCCGACGGCCTCGAACATACGCCGGACCTGGCGATGGCGACCCTCGTGGATCACCAGGCGGACCTCGGCTCGGTTCGCGGTGCTCCGCAAAACTTCGACCTCGGCGGGCGCGGTCACGCCGTCGGCGAGCTCCACGCCGGACCGGAGGCCTTCGACGTCCTTTTTCGTGAGCGCTCCCCCGACCTCCACCACGTACTCCTTCCCGACCTCGTAGCGAGGATGTGTGAGGCGATAGGCAAGGTCACCGTCGTCGGTGAGGATGAGCAGGCCGGTGCTGTCCGCGTCCAGCCGGCCGACCGGAAACAGCCGGTGCCCATGCGCGCCCTCCTCGCCGACCACGTCGAGCACGGTCCTCCGCGACGCTTCGTCTCTTGCAGTGGTGATCGCGCCCAACGGTTTGTTGAGCATGACGTAGCGATGGGTGGCCGGAGGCTTGACGCGGCGGCCGTCGACCGTGACGGTGTCCCGGTCGGGATCGATGAGCAGGCCAGTCGCCGGCGGGCGGTCACCGTTGACGCGGACCGCTCCCGAAGAGATGAGCGCGTCGGCGGCGCGGCGGCTGGCCACGCCCGAGCGCGCCAGAAATTTGTTCAGTCGCTCGTTCGTTCGACGAGCTCCGCGCCGTCGCTCGGCGTCGGGAGGTGGTCGAGGGACTCGAGCCCCATCACCTGCAGGAACCGCATCGTCGTCCCATACAGCTTCGGCTGTCCCGGTCCCGACCCGCGTCCAACTTCCGTGACGAGGTCGCGCAGCTCGAGGTTGCCGAGCACGCTCTCGCAGTTGACACCGCGCACTTCCTCGACGCGAGCCCGCGAGACCGGCTGCTGGTAGGCCACGATCGCTAGCGTCTCGTAGGCGGCCTGCGACAGCCGGCCCGAGACCTCTGGCTTGAGAGCGCGGCGAACCGCGGCCGCGTACTCCGGCCGCGTCGCGAGGTGGACCTCGTCGTGGTGCCGCATCAGCATCACGCCACGCCCTGCGAGCGTCTCGCGCAGCTCCTCGAGGGCGCCCTCGATGCCGTTCCGGTCGACGTCTGTCGCGTGCTGCAGCTCGCGCACCTTGAGAGGCCTGTTGGAGCTGAAGAGGATCGCCTCGAGGGCCGCCGAAACGTCGCTAGACCCCATTTTCATGCGGCCGGCTCTATCGCCTCGACGTGGATGGGGCCGAAGCGCTGCTTCTGCTTCACGCGTACGAGCGAGCGGCGGATGAGCTCGAGCAGCGCGACGAACGTGACCACTGCCTCGAGCCGGTCCTCGGACTCGAGAAGGAGCTCGACGAGCTCTATCGGACCTTCGCGCAGGCGACCGGCGATCAGGTCGAGCTTTTCCTGCAGAGTCCACGTGCGGCCGGTGACGACCAGCGGACGCGGTGGGATGCGCGCGAGCACTCGGTTGAACGCCTCGACAAGGAAGTCGACGTCGAGCGGCTCCTCCTGCCCTCCGGCCTCCACCGGCCGGGCGGGCGGCGGGAACGCGAACGTCTCCTGCTGCGCGCGCTCTAGCAGCTCACCGGCGATCTCCTTGTAGGCGCGGTACTCCTCGAGACGTTGCCGCACGTCGTCCTCCCAGCCGAGGAGCTCGGTTTCCTCGTCGGTGGGGGTCTCGCCCGGCAGGAGGCGGATGGACTTCAGCAGCAGCATGCGCGCCGCCATCCACAGGAACTCGGCCATCTCCTGCGGGTCGGGGACATCGCGCGCCGCGATCTCGGCGAGATACGCGTCCGTGACCTTGCTCAGCGAGACCTTGAAGATGTCGACCTCCTCGCGCTCGACCAACGCGAGGAGCAGCTCCAGGGGCCCTTCGAACACCGGGGTCGTGACAGCGAGGCGGCTCGGCGCCGATTCCATTCGACCGGGAAGCTTACCCGCTAGCGTCGTGCTTCCTCCAGCAGCTCGTGGGCCCGCGCCATCGCCTTGTCCGTCACCCCGCCGCTCATCATCCGCGCCAGCTCCGCGGCCTTGTCGGCCTCGCTCGTGAGCTCGCGCACCGTCACCACGTTGCGACCGTCGCGCCCAGGAGACTTCTCGACGGCGAGGTGATGGTCCGCGAAGGACGCGATCTGCGCCAGGTGAGTCACGACCAGCACCTGGTGGCGCGCACCGAGCGCTTTGAGGCGAAGACCGACCTGGATCGCGGCCTCGCCGCCGATGCCGGCGTCGACCTCGTCGAAGACCATCGTCGGCAGGCGGTCCGTGTCTGCCGCGACGGTCTTGATCGCGAGCATCACGCGAGCGAGCTCGCCGCCCGACGCCACTCGCGCCAGCGGCGCGATCGGTTCGCCTGGGTTCGCGGAGAACATCATCTCCGCCGCTTCGGCGCCGGTCGCGTCGATGTCCGCCTTCGAGCGCAGCTCGACCCCGAAACGCGCGCCCTCCAGGCGAAGACCTTGCAGCTCGGCCGCGACCGCATTCTGCATGCGCCGCACCGCCGAGGCGCGCGCCTTGCTCAGGCTCCGTGCCGCCGCCTCGAGCTCGCCGCGCCGTCTGTCTCTCTCGGCCATCGCGGCCGCGACCGCGCCCTCCATGTCCTCAGTCGCGCCGAGCTGCAGCTCCAGCCGCCGGCGCTCCGCGATGGCGGCCTCGATCGACCCGCCGTGCTTGCGCTTGATCGCCTCCAGCTCGGCCAGGCGCGACTCGACGCTCTCGAGGCGGACGAGGTCCGAGTCGAGGACCTCGACGTAGCGCCGGACGTCGACCGCCAGGTCGGACGTCTCCTCAACGAGCGTCTCGAGACGCGCCGCCTGGTCGGCAAGACGGACGTCTAGAGCAGCAGCCGCCCGCAACGACGCGGCGGCGCGGGCGACGCCGTTCTCGCGCAGGGCGTCGACCGCCTCCTGGCCCAGCTCGCCAAGCCGCGCCGCGTGCCGGATCGCGGCGCGCTCGGAGCTGAGCGCCTCGTCCTCGCCAGGCTTGGGATCAGCCCGGCGCAGCTCTTCGAGCTGCCAGCGCATATACTCCTGGTCACGCGCACCGCGCGAGCGGAGCTGCTCGAGCTCGCGCAGGTTGCCGGCGGCCGCGACCCACGCGGCGTGCGCCGCCGCGACCGCTGCTCGACCTTCCAGCGCGCCTCCATACGCGTCGAGGAGGTCGGTCTGCGTCTCGGTGTCGAGCAGCGCGTGGTGCTGCTGCTGGCCATGGATCGCGACCAGCTTCTCTCCGAGCTCCCGGAGCTGCGTCGGACTGGCGGCGCGGCCGTCGATGCGCGCTGACGACCGCTTGCCCAACTCACGCGACATGACGACCGAGTCGAACGTCGCCTCGACCGACGCTCGCTCCGCGCCATGTCGCACCTGGTCCGCGCCGCCTCGCGCGCCCAGGGCGAGGCTGAGGGCGTCGATGATCAGCGACTTGCCGCTGCCCGTTTCGCCGGTCAGCAGGTTCAAGCCCGGCCCGAACCGCACCGTCGACTCCGCGACCAGCGCGAGGTCGCGGACCTTGAGCTCCTTCAGCAACCTATTTCTTCGGCACCAGCGGGCGGCCCCAGCCAAGCTTCTCTCCGAGCCGCTGGTAGAAAGCCTCGGGTGGGCTGTAGCGGACGACCTCGAGACGCCGCTCGAGGGCTCCGCAGCGGACGATGTCGCCCGTTTCGACGGCGATGCCCTGCCGGGCACCGTCCACGCGCAGCTCCGCCGGACCTCGCACGACCTTCAACGTCACGTCCTGGCCCGGCGCGAACACGATCGGCCGCACCGTGAGCGCGAACGGGCTCATCGGCACGAGCACGAGGTCGTGCAGGGTGGGTTCCAGGATCGGTCCGCCGCTCGCGAGCGCGTATGCGGTCGACCCCGTGGCCGTCGCGATGATCGCCCCGTCGGCGTCGATAACGCCCACTGGGTGGCCGTCGACATCGATCTCGAGGCGCAGGATCCGGGCGTCACCCGTGTGGTCGACCACCGCCTCATTCAGCCCGATGGATTGGACCGGCTCGCGGCCGTCGCGAATCACCGAGACCTGGAGCATCGTGCGCTCCTCGATGCGGTAGTCACCGGCGATGAAACGCCGGAGGCCGTCTTCCATGTGCTCGCGCTCGAGCTCGGTGAGAAACCCGAGGCGCCCGAGGTTCACGCCCAGGATCGGAATGCCGTTGGGCGCCGCGAGCCGCGCTCCCGCCAGGAAAGTGCCGTCGCCGCCGAGCGTCAGCACCAGGTCCGCGCCCGCGAGCTCGGCATCTGCGTCGCGGTGCATCTCGGCCGCCTCGACGCCGAGATGCTCGAGCCTCTCGATCGCGTGTGCGACGTCCGACTCGTCGGCCCCGGGAGCGTGGACGACGTAGACCTTCATGCCTTCACCGGCCGCAGATGGACGAAGACCTCGCGGTTTCCTTCCGCGCCTGCAACCTCTGACGCCGCCTGATCGATGACCTGGTAGCCGTTGGCAGCGCACCAGGCGCGGAACCGGTTGAGGGCCGCGTCGATCGTCGACTGGTCGCGGACGACGCCCCCCTTCCCCACCTCCGCGCGCCCAACCTCGAACTGTGGCTTGAAGAGGACGACCATCTCCGCGTCAGGAGCCGCGCGCCTGATCGCGGGCAGCACTTTCTCGAGGCTGATAAAAGAGACGTCGATCACCACGAGGCTCACGGGTTCCGGAAACGACTCGAGCTCGCGCGCGTTGACGCGCTCCATCAGCACGACGCGCGGGTCCTGGCGCAGACGCCAGTGCATCAGACCGCGGCCGACGTCGACCGCGTAAACCTTCGCCGCGCCGCGTCGCAGCAGCACGTCGGTGAAGCCACCGGTCGAGGCGCCGACGTCGGCGCACACGCGTCCGGCGGGGTCGACTCCGAGCACCTCGAGCGCCGGCGCCAGCTTGAGCGCCCCGCGGCTCGCGTATCCGGGTTCGGCGTCGACCGCGATCTGCGCGTCCTCATCGACGGTGCGGCCAGGCCGGCGCACGGTCTCGCCCTGGACACGCACCTTGCCGGCAAGGATCAGCGCCTGCGCGCGCTCGCGCGACGCGGCGAGCCCGCTCTTCGTCACGAGTACGTCGAGCCTCAGAGGATCAAACCCACCACAAGGCCGATCACCGCGCCGACCAGGACCTCCATCGGCGTGTGGCCGAGCAGCTCGCGAAGGCGCGCCTCCTGGACGCCACGCATATGGACAAGGTCCTCGACGAGCCGGTTGAGGACCTCGGCCTGGCGGCCGGCGGCGCGCCGCAGCCCGGCGGCGTCGTACATGACCACGAACGTGAAGATAAGGGCGATCGCGAACGGGGCGGAAGCGGGGCCGGAATATTTACCGACCGCGGTGGTCAGGCCCATGACGATCGCGCTGTGGCTGCTCGGCATGCCGCCGGTCTCGGCCAGGACTCGGAGGTTGAGCCGGCGCTGACGGAACGACGCCACCGTGACCTTGGCCGCCTGGGCGATTGCCCACGCGACGATCGGAGCAAGGAGGAATCTCACTCGGACAAGAATTTTGCGGTTTCGTCCGCCCTGGCCCCCAGCTCTGACAGGCGAGCCTTGGCCTCGACGAGCAGCCTCGACGCCCGCTGATGCGCCCGCACGAGGTCATCCAGGGGTGCCGTGCCGTCGGCCAGCACGGCGATCGTCCTCTCGAGCTCGGTCAGGATCTCGTCGAAAGGGCGCTCGCTCAAGTCGCGGTCGCGGCGACCCGGCCGAGGATGCCGTTGACGAACCGGCCGGCGTCTTCGCCCGAGAAAGTCTTGGCCAGCTCGATCGACTCGTTGATGGCCGCTTTCGTCGGCACCTTCCGATCGATCGCGATCTCGTAGACGGCGATCCGCAGGATGATGCGGTCGACCTTCGCCATCTGTTCGAGCTTCCAGTGCTCGGAGGTCTCGCTCAGGACCGCGTCGAGGCGGTCCCGGTTGTCGATCACGCCCCGGACGAGCTGGCGCGCAAAGTTGGTCACGTCCTCCGGGGCGGCGCCCTCGGAGGCGTGGTAGCGGAGAACCTCCTCCGGGTCGTCGTCTGTGCCTTCGAGCTGAAAGAGGACCTTGAGCGCCAGCTCCCTGGCCTG
>Ga0070698_100005666_pt1 | contig 13674 bp, 13 predicted proteins | sample KBSK1502metaG_FD_65477 | JGI IMG/M metagenome (GOLD analysis project Ga0070698, IMG submission 65477) | Corn, switchgrass and miscanthus rhizosphere microbial communities from Kellogg Biological Station, Michigan, USA - KBS K1-50-2 metaG | ecosystem: Host-associated > Plants > Roots >... | reverse complement strand
ACGTTCGAGCTCGGCGGCCCGGACGTCGTTGCGTGGAACGAGTTCTGGGAGAGGCTGAAGCGGACCCTCGGCATGCGCCGGCCGAGCGTTCACGTCCCGGTCGGGCTGATGAAGGTCAACGCGCTGCTGACCGAGCGGCTGCCGGGCAACATCCCTTTGACGCGGGACCTGCTGAAGATGCTCGAGGCGGGCGACAACGTCGTGACGAACGACGACGCCGTGCAGACGTTCCAGCTTCCGCTCGTCCCGCTGGACGAGCAGCTGCGACGCGCCGCCTGATGGCTGACCGGCAGATCGTCGCCATGGGCGGCCTCGGTGACGAAGGCGAGACCGGCGTGCTCATTCGGCACGTGCTCGACCTCACCGGGAAGGAGCGGCCTCGTGTTTGCCTCATCCCGACGGCAACCGCGGAGAAGCCGGAGTTCATCGTCCGGTTCTACGAGGAGCTCAACCGCTTCGCCGAGTGCTCCCACATCTCGTTCTTCCCCTGGCCTCCGGACGGTCTGCGTGAGCTCGTGCTTGAACAGGACACGCTCTTCGTGAGCGGCGGCAACACGGCGAACATGCTGGCGATCTGGCGCGCTCACGGGTTCGACCAGATCATTCGGGAGGCATGGGAGCAGGGCGTCGTTCTCGCCGGCTCGAGCGCCGGGATGATTTGCTGGTTCGAAGCCGGCGTCACCGATTCGTTCGGGCCGCAGCTCGACGGGATCCGGGACGGTCTCGGCTTCCTTCCCGGCAGCGCCTGTCCCCACTACGACGGCGAGGAGCGCCGGCGGCCCGTCTACCAGGAGCTCGTCGCAAACGGCTTTCCGCCTGGCATCGCAGCCGACGATGCGGTGGCGCTGCACTACGTCGGAACGGAGCTGCGAGAGGTCTTGACCACGCGGGCCAACTCGCGCGCCTACCGCGTCGAGGCCGACATCGAAACGCCTATCGAGCCCAGGCTCCTCAAAGACGATTAGGGCCGCCCGAAACCGGCAGAAGTCGGGCCAAGGACCATTCGACCGTGGTAGTGGGGGGCCGGTTGAGGTGTTGTTCTTGGGCGGGTGTGATTTTGGTCGCGGAAAGTGCGAAGCACTTTGCGCGAGTCCCGGGCCCGTGGCCCGGGACCAAAGACTAGGGGCCGCCCGAAGGCAGCCCCCAGTCCGGTGACCAACGTTGGATTAGTAGAGGCGCTTCCGGCCGGCTCGGTACCGAGCTGGCGGCGCGTAGCGCGAGCCCCCTACGTTGGCTAGACGATTCCCCGTAGGTCTCGGGGACGCGCCTCTACCCGTTGGTACCTCCACTGCCCGTACTGGAATCTGTCAAGCCGGACCACCTCCTTTCCGCGGTTAGCTCGAACTGTAGCGGCTCGGCAAGGACGTACGCCAACGCAGCCATGTCCCGGGGCCTGTCCCCTGGACATGTCCGGTGTCTGGCACCGGACGCGGCTCGATCGGACACGGCCGTTGATACACAACCGCCGCTCCCGAGTGAGGCGCTGCCCTCTTTGGCCAGGTCCCGGGGCCTGTCCCTTGGACATGTCCGGTGCCTGGCACCGGACATGGCTCGTTGGGCTACGTGCGGTCGGTGAGGACGACCGAGAGCTCGAGGCCTCGGTCGAGCGGCACGGTCAGGCTCTCCAGCGTCGGATCGGCCTGGCGCGCCTGCGCGTAGGCGCCGAGGGTGTCCTCGTGCGAGAGCACGTTGTCGGCCACGAAGAGCCCGCCGGGCTCGACCTTGTCCCGCGAAAGCTCGAAGAGCCGCTCGTAGTCGTCCTTTTCCGCGTCGATGAACACGATGTCGAACACGTCCTCGATCTCGAGGAGCGTTGCGAATGCGTCACCAGGGAGGAGCTCAACGGTCTCCTCGAGGCCGGCCTCGGCCACGTTGCGCTCCCAGGCCTCGATCTTCACGGGATCGGCTTCCAGCGAGAGGACGCGACCGCCGAAGTGACGCACTCCCGCGCCGAGCCAGATCGACGAGTAGCCCCGCGAGCCGCCGATCTCGAGCACCTCGCAATCCACCTGCGGAGCCGTCAGCGCAAAGAGGAACTGGCCGGTCGAGCGCGCCACCTGGCGGGCGCGCAGCTCGCGCGGAACGCCCTCTTCTCGCTCCTTTGCGTCCTCCGCCTCGAGCCGAGCGAGGACCGCTCTGACCTTGTCGTCGAGCATCAGCGAATGTCGACCTTCACGAGGCCGTCTTCGACGGTGACAGGGAACGTCTCGACGGGAAAGACGGCCGGCAGGGAGAGCGGCTTCCCGGTGCAGATCTCGATCCGGGCGCCGTGGCGTGGGCAGGTGGCGACGCCTTCGTCGGCATCGAACTCGCCCTCGCAGAGCGGCCCGTTGTCGTGCGAGCAACGATCCTCGAGCGCGCACAGCTTCCCGCCCAGGTTGTAGACCCCGACCGAGATCTCCCCCGCGTGCACGATCTTCACCGAGCCCGGCGGAAACTCCTCCAGCGGCGCGACGGTAACCAGCGCCAAAGCTAGGAGATCTCGAGCTCGCTGGCGAGCCCCGCCCACTCCTCGGGCAACGGTGTTCCCTTCGCGCGGTGGAGCGCAACCTTGAGGACGCCGAGGCCGAGCAGCGCGCACTTGAGCCGGACCGGCGTGAGCGGAATCCCGATCTCCTCGAGCAGCTCTTCTTTTGGCAGCGCAGCAACTTGCGAAGCGGAGCGGCCCTTCACCATCTCGGTCAGCATCGAGGTCGCCGCCTGGCTGATCGCGCAGCCGCGCCCCTCGAACTTGACCTCCTCGATCGTCTCGCCGTCCTCGCCGAGTGCGACCAAGATCGTCACCTCGTCGCCGCAGAGCGGATTCAGCCCCTCCGCACTGGCGTCCGGAGCCTCCATCGCCCCGTGCCCGCGCGGGTTCTTGTAGTGGTCGAGGATGTTCTCCCTGTAGAAGTCGCTCACGCCACTGAGCGTACCCGTTGACCCCCTAGCTGAAGACCTTGCGAACCTTGTGCAGGCCCTCGACGAGCCGGTCGATCTCCTCGGGCAGCGTGTAGAGGTAGAAGCTGGCGCGGTTCGTGGCCGCGACTCCGAGCTTCTGCATCAGGGGCTGGCAGCAATGGTGCCCGGCACGAATCGCGACGCCCTCCAGGTCGAGCACCTGCGCCACGTCATGGGGATGCACGTCCTCGACGTTGAACGAGACGATTCCGGCGCGCCGCTCCGGAGGCGGGCCGTAGAGCTTGACGCCGGGAATCTCGCCGAGCCGCTCGAGGGCGTAGACGGTGAGATCGTGCTCGTGCCGCTCGATCGCCTCGAGCCCGACCTCCGTCACGTAGTCGACCGCTGCGCCGAACCCGACGGCCTCGGCGATCGGCTGAGTGCCTGCCTCGAACTTCGCCGGCACCTCGCCCCACGTGGTCTCTTCGAGCCGCACCGACCGGATCATGTGACCGCCGAGGTTGAACGGTTCCATCGCCTCGAGAAGCTCCCGCCGCCCCCAGAGCGCACCGACGCTCGTCGGTCCGCACATCTTGTGCGACGAGAACGCGAGGAAGTCACATCCGAGCGCCTGCACGTCGATCGCGCGGTGCGGCGCGGCCTGAGCGGCATCCACGACCATGATCGCGCCGCGCCCGTGCGCCCAGGTACCCAGCTTCTCGAGCGGATTGACCGTTCCGAGCGAGTTGGAGACGAGATTTGCGGCCACAACGCGCACGTTTCCCTCACCGGCCGCGCCGTCGAGGTCACTGAGGTCGAGCTCGCCCTGGTCGTCGAGCGGGATCATCCGGAAGTCGGCGCCGGCCCTCTTCGCCACGTACTGCCAGGGCACGAAGTTCGAGTGGTGCTCGAGCTCGGTCACGAGGACGACGTCGCCCGGCCCGAGGTTGACGAGCCCCCAGGCGTACGCGACGAGGTTCAGCCCCTCGGTCGCGTTCCGCGTGAAGATGAGCTCCTTCGCCGACGGCGCGTTCACGAACGTCGCGAGCTTCTCGCGGGCCCCCTCGTAGCCCGCAGTCGCGCGCTCGCTGAGCTCGTACACCCCGCGGTGCACGTTGGCGTACGAGGTCTCGTAGAAGGTCCGCAGCGCATCGAGGACCTGCCGCGGCTTCTGAGCCGTCGCGGCGGAGTCGAGATACGCAAGCGGCTTCCCGTGGATCTCCTGCTCGAAGATCGGAAAGTCGGCGCGAACCTTTCGCGCGTCGAGCTTGGGCGGGCTCGTCACGGCCACCTTCCTATCGTACCCCCGGCCCCTCAGGGGAGGTCCGGCTCGCGTCAGTGAGAATGGCGGGCTGTGCGCACTCCCAGGTTTCAGACCACTCAGCAGGTCGCGCGCTTTGGCCTGGTCGGCGTGATCAACACGCTTGTCGACTACGTGGTTTTCATCACGCTCACGATCGTCTTCCGGATCCCGCTCTCCCGGGTCTGGATCGCCAAGTACCCGTCAAGTGCGATTGCAATGATCATCAGCTACGTCCTGAACCGCCGGTTCGTGTTCCGCTCTCGACGACGCGACGTCGCGGCCGAGGCGCTGCGGTTCTTCTCGACGACGCTGGTCGGAGTTTTCGTGATCCAGAATCTCCTCACGCAGTTTCTGGCCAGCGACTTCCAATATTTCGGCGACGCGGCCTTTCGCTTCCTGGATCTGATCGGATTGTCGGGCCTCCACTTCACCTTCCACGACCGGACGCTCGGGCTGACGAAGAGCTTCACGATCAAGACCACCGCCTTCGGCCTGGCGACTGTTGCCTCGCTCACCTGGAACTTCTTGACCTACAAGTACTGGGCGTTTCGCCAGGCCCACGAGGACGCGGCGGCGCAAGCATGAGCAAGGACCCCTATCTGTCGGTGATCATCTCCGCGTACGGCTCGGCGAACTTCATCTGGTCCACGCTCGAGGCGGTCACCGGCCACCTCGCGGAGAGAGGCTGGGACGCAGAAGTCCTGCCGGTGGTCGATCGCAACGATCTCGTCGTGGTTCTCATCGACGACTTCGCCAACAAGCACCCGGTAGTTCGACCGGTCTTGATCGATCACGCCGCTGGGAAGGGACGATCGATCCAGCAGGGCATGGCCGAGGCCCGAGGCGAGTACCGCTGCTTCATCGACGCGGACAACGGCGTTTCGTTCGAGCAGATCGACGGGGCACTCGAGCTGATCGATCGGTACGACATCGTGATCGGATCTCGGTACATGGAAGGAGGCGTCCACGGGAAGCGGACACTCTCGAAGACGATCATGAGCCGCGGCGGAAACCTGCTCTTCCGGCTGATCCTCGGCCTCGACTACACCGACACCCGCGCGCCGATGAAGCTCTACCGCGGAAGCGTCGCGGACGCTCTGTTTCCAAAGCTGCGGCTCAGGGGCTTCGGGTTCGATACGGAGCTCCTGTTTCTCGCCAAGCGGCGCGGGCTCACCGTCCGCGAGTACCCGGTGACCTGGAATCCCGGAGACGAGTCCACGGTCAACTTCCGGCGCGACGCGATCGTTTCGATCCTGGAGCTCTTTCAGGTTCGCTGGTACTGGCTGACCGGGCGTTACCCGCGATGAGTTGCGGTTCGAGTTTCGGTCCGGCGCGGCTTTGCGCTTCAATGTTCGCAATGCGTCGCATCGCCCCGCTTGCGCTCGCCCTCGCTTTGCTCGCGCTCGTCACCTCGGGCTGCGGCAGCAAGAAGAGCTCGGGCGGAGAGACCCAGAGTGGATCGCCGGGCGCCTCCGTCTTTGCGAAGGCGGGCTGCGGCAACTGCCACACGATGGCGACCGCGAGTGCGACCGGAAAGATCGGCCCGAACCTCGACGAGCTGAAGCCGAACCAGCAGAGGGTCGAGCGGCAGGTCACGAACGGCGGCAACGGAATGCCGTCGTTCAAGGACAAGCTGAGCGCAGAGGAGATCAAGCAGGTCGCCGGCTTCGTCGCCACTGCGGCCGGCGTCGGCTCGGCCGGGAAGGTCACCTTCAAGCCGGACGACAAGAAGGTCGACGACTGCACGGACACAGCTTGCTACGAGCAGGCGTTCGGCAACCTGGCCTACGACGAAGGGCCGAAGGCCGCTCTGGACAAGCTCGCCGAGCTCTCGAACACGAACCCGACCGTCCGGAGCGACTGCCATCCGATCTCGCACAAGATCGGAGCCGGAGGGCTCCTGAAATACGAGGGCGACGTCGGCAAGGCCTTCGCCGCCGGCAACGGCACGTGCGGCTCGGGCTACTACCACGGCCTGCTCCAGTGGAAGCTGGCCGGCGTCGCTGCCGATCAGGTCGCCGCCGTCGCCAGCACAGCGTGCGAGAGCCCGGACATCAAGTCGAACGCGTTCATCTACTACCAGTGCGACCACGGGCTCGGTCACGGGCTGATGCTCTATACGGCCTACGACCTCCCGCAGGCGCTGGACTACTGCCACCAGCTGCACACCGAGTTCGACAAGGTCGCGTGCAGCGGGGGCGTCTTCATGGAGAACCAGAGCTCGTCGTTCGGCTACCACACGACGTGGCTCAGGACGAAGAACCTGCTCTACCCCTGCGACAGCAAGCTCGTCCAGCGCCGCGACAAGCTCTACTGCTACCTGCTCGTCACGTCCCACATCCTCCCGTACGTGGGCGGAGACTGGGTCAAGACCGCGGACTGGTGCCGCAAGAGCGAGCCCGGCTGGGTCGAGACGTGCTTCGAGTCCTACGGCCGCGACGTGTCGGGCGCCGCCGTCCAGAATCCGGATCGAATCCGCGAGCTCTGCAAGATGGCCGGGAGCGGACAGAGGTCGTGCCTGTACGGCGCGGTTCGCGACATCCTCAACAACAACTCCCAGGACTTTGGCGCCAAGGACCTCTGCGAGAACGTGGCCAAACAGTTCCGCGCCCGCTGCTACTTCGGCATCGGGTCGATTCTCGGGACGCAGCACGCAGACGTGCCCGGGAAGACGCAGGCCTGCGAGCAGTTCGCGAAGGGCCGCGACCTGCAGGACTGCCTCGAAGGCGCCGGCGCCTAGGCCGACCAGCCGCCCCGCAGGGCCGCCCCGTCTTGAGGTCTGCTTCGCGCGGCGCCAATATGACCGATCGTGCCCGCGCAGAAGAGTCGAACAGGCGGACAAGTCTTCCGCTTCGGGTTGGTCGGAGTGGTCAACACGGTCGTCGACTACGTCACCTTCATCACGCTGACGGTCGTCTTCCAGATCCCGCTATCCCGTGTCTGGATGGCGAAATATCCCTCGAGCGCAGTCGGGATGGCCGTGAGCTTCATCCTGAACAGGCGCTTCGTCTTCCGGTCAACCGAACGTCGCGCCGGGGGCCAGGCGTTCCGCTTCTTCACGGCCACGGTGATCGGGATCTTCGTGATCCAGAACCTCCTCACACAGCTCTTCGCCAGCAAGTTCCAGTTCTTCGGGATCGAGGCCTTCCGCCTCATGGACTCCGCCGGGCTGTCGGGCGTTCGGCTCACACTGCACGACCGAGAGCTCGGGATCACGAGAGACTTCACGATCAAAACCGTGGCGTTCGCCCTCGGAGCCTCCGTCTCGATCTTCTGGAACTTCCTCGCTTATAAGTACTGGGTCTTCCGCCAGGACGAGGGCGCATGACAGCGAGCCGCTGTCGCCCGCAACTTCCAGCCCATAATGGTTTCGAAATGAAGCTCAGCGTGGTACTTCCGGTCAAGGACGAGGCTCCCGTGATCCCCGACCTGATCGCGCGCCTGACGAGCGCGCTCGAGGCGCTTGGCGAGAGCTGGGAGGTGATCCTCGTCGACGATGGCTCTCGAGACTCGAGCTGGGGACTCCTCGAAGATGCTGCCAATCACGACGAACGTATTCGCGCGATCCGCTTCAGCCGCAACTTCGGCCATCAGATCGCGCTCAGCGCCGGGCTACGCCTCGCGTCTGGAGATGCGGTCGTGACGATGGACAGCGACCTCCAGCACCCACCGGAGCTGATCGGGTCGCTGCTCGCGAAAGCCGCAGAGGGCTACGACGTCGTCTACGCCGTGCGCAGCGCGACGGACACCGAAGGCTGGTTCAAGCGCGAGTCGGCGCGCCTCTTCTACTGGCTATTCGGCCGCTTGACGGCGCTCGACCTACCGCAGGCAGGCGGCGACTTCCGGTACATGTCCAGGCGTGTCGTCGATGCCCTCCTGACGATGCCGGAGCGCCATCGGTTTCTCCGCGGCATGACGAGCTGGGTCGGTTTCGAGCAGGCGATCGTCGAGTACGAGAGGCAACCACGCGCGGCCGGGTCCTCCAAGTACACGCTGCGCAAGATGCTCGCCTTCGGCTGGGACGCCGTGGTCAGCTTCTCGTCGCTACCGCTTCGCGTCGCAAGCGTTCTCGGCCTGGTCATCTCGTTCCTCGGGCTGCTCTACCTCGCGTACGTGGTCGCAGTCCGTCTGTTCACGGAACAGGCCGTCGCCGGCTGGACGTCTGTCGTCGCGGCGGTCATCGTCCTGGGCGGCGTCCAACTCTTGTGCCTCGGGATCATCGGCCAATACCTGGGGCGGGTGTTCGACGAGATCAAAGCTCGTCCGCTGTACCTCGTCGCGGAGGACACGAGCAGGCGGGATGTTCACACGCCTCCTGTCGAGTCTCGATAAGCCGACGTGCCGCCTCTTGGCTAGGACGGCACTTCGAGGACGACCAGCGAGCCGTCCGGCGTGATGTTCCGGAGCCGTCCCTGCGGGTACCGATCGGCGAGCGCGAGCGCGCCGATGGTCCAGGCCTCCCGCCGCATGAAGATCGCAAATGGCGGAGGAGCCTCGAAGTTGACGAGCCCGGCAGGGCTGACCACGCCCCGGAACTGCGAATTGTCCTTCGCGAAGAGCTGGATCCGGCCGTACGAGAACTCCACATTGCCCCAGACGAAGTACGCGTAGGACCTGGTGTCGTCGGCGGCGACGTAGAAGCCCTCACCCGGGATGTTCTTGTGTGAGGCCACGTAGCGTCCCGTGCTGCCGATCGGGTCTCCGGAGCGCCTTCCCTGCTGCACATAGTCCCAGCCGATGGCGAGATTCCACACTGCGATCGCCCCGATCGCCGTAACTGCGGTCGCGATGGGAACATATGGCTCCAGCGCCGGCCGCAATTCACGCGCGACGAAGGCCGCGAACCCGGCGAGCGAGCGAACCGCGACGGCGACGAGATAGGCGACGAACGGAAGGATGATCAGCATTCGCGGATAGGCCGGCGCCTTGTTGACGACAAAGGCGAAGGACAGCCAGAGGAAGACGAAGCTGCCGAGCGCGAGCAGGCTGGCGAGATCGCGGCGGCCTACGTAGAGGCCCAGCACGACAACTCCGACTCCGATCCAGAGCAGGTACCCGGTCAGCGGATCGACGAAGCCGTGGCCGCGGTTGTCGTAGATGTACTGGTGATCTGGCAGGTTGTTGTTGAACGCGGTCAGGCCCCACTTGATGTTCTTCGCGATCGCGCCCGCCTCACTCGATCCCGGCACCCACTCGTGCTGAAGATCCCGCCCAGCCTGGTAGATCAACAACGCGTCTTTCTGCGGGGTCGTCTCCGGCGGGATCTTCGACTCGGCGATCATGACGGGACCGGCCATAAGGGCGAAGCCGGCCAGGGCGATCGCTCCGAGCTGCGCGAGCTTGCGGAGGGGGAACCGCTCACGGCTCAGGAAAGCGAGCAGGATGAGGAAAAGCACCCAGAGCGGGAAGATCGCCCGGCCGGGAATGTAGACGTAGAAGCCGAGCCCGGCCACGATGCCTCCGGCGAACGTTGCAAGCGGGTGGTCGCGTCTCAGGCCCCAGAGGAGCAGAGCCAGAGCGGTGACCTCGAGAAACACCGCCGTGTTCTCGCGCATCGCCAGGCGGCTGATCATGAAGAAGGCGTGATTGAAGCCGAGGAAGGCCGTGGCAAAGAGCGCCCAGCCGCGAGGGAGGAGCTGCCGGAAGAGCGCGTAAGAGGCGGCTATCGTCAGCAGCCCGAACGCCCCGTGGACGAGGCGCACGTTGTTGAGGTCGACCCCGCCGAGCGCGTCCGCGAGCTTGCCCCAGAGAACGAACAGGCCGGACGGCCGCCCGAGGTAGGTGCTGATGCCGAAGGGATCGACGCCCGCCTTGGAGGCGTACTCTCTCGCCGTGCTCATGACCGCGATCTCGTCGGAGCTGACCTGCACCGGCCAGCGGTAGAGTCCGACCATGTAGAGCGGAATGAACGCGAGCGTCAGCCCGGCGGGCAGAGCGACATCGATCTTCGCGATCCTCGGCAGCACCGCCGACCGGCTCCAGAAGTAGATCCCGAGCGTGACCAGCGCGGCCAGCCAGAGGAACAGCATCCCGTGCCCGTAGCCCGAGACGTCGTAGACGACGAGCGCCGCGAGCCCGAAGGCAAGCCCGAGCGCCAGCCCGTAGCGCGGCCGAAAACGGGCAAGAAGCTGGCTTCGCACCCCGTAGCCGCCCTCGCGGGCTGTATTTCCACCGAGGACCCCCAAACCACTACACAGCGTAGCCCGTGTCCCCGCAAACGCATACTCATGCAGGTTCAAACTCGACGCGGGCGGGCGCATCGGCTTCAATGTGGCTAGTGCCTACCGGCTCATCGATTCGTGCGGTCATCCTCGCGGGGGTCGCGGTCGTCCTCGTCTCGGGCTGCGGCGGCAACAAATCGTCGAGTAGCTCGCTGTCCGGCACGGCGGGCGCGAAGGTCTTCGCAAGCGCGGGCTGTGGAAACTGCCACACGCTTGCCGAAGCAGATGCGAAAGGAAACGTCGGCCCGAATCTCGACCAGCTCAAGCCGGAGAAGGACCGCGTCGCTCGGCAGGTCCGGAACGGCGGGGTCGGGATGCCCTCGTTCTCGAACAAGCTGAGCCCCGGCGAGATCGATCAGGTCGCGGTGTACGTCGCGGACGCCACGCGAAAGGCGACGGGCGGCGGCTCCGTGGCCGCCGGCTACGAGCCCGACGACACGAAGCTCGAGGATTGCGCGGAGGGCGACAACCAGTGCTACGAGCAGGCCTTTGCCAACGTCTCGTACAAGGAGAGCCCCAAGGAGGCGCTCGATCTCTTCGACGAGACGATCAAGACGCCGGGTCCGATCGAGGCCGACTGCCACCGGATCGCGCACGCAATCGGCGGCGCCGCGCTCAAGTATTACGACGGCGACATCGGCCAGGCATTCGTTGCAGGCCGGCCGAGCTGTACGTCGGGCTACTACCACGGCATCCTCGAACGGGCCTTCCTCGGCATCGAGCAGAGCCAGCTCGGAGCAGCGGCGAACAAGTTCTGCTCGGGCGACGTGGTCCGGAAGACCGAGTTCATCGCGTACCAGTGCGTGCACGGCCTCGGGCACGGCCTGATGATCTACACGGGCTACGACCTGCCGCTTTCCCTGCACACCTGCGACAAGCTCGCGAGCGGCTGGGATGCGACCTCCTGCACCGGAGGCGTCTTCATGGAGAACTACCAGTCCTCGTACGGCGTGAAGTCGAAGTGGCTGAGGAACAAGGATCTGCTCTACCCGTGCGATGCCGTCGCCGAGAAATACAAGTACTACTGCTACGACCTGGTCACGGCCCGGATCCTGCCCAAGGTGAACTACGACTGGACGAAGGCGGCGAAGGTCTGCCGCGGCAGCGAGAAGGGCTGGGTGAACATCTGCTTCCAGTCACTCGGGCGTGACGCCTCCGGCTACACGAGGCTCGACGCCGTCAAGATCCTGGACATCTGCAAGGTCGGCGGGGACAAGGCCCAGGAGTGCGTGTACGCGGCGGCCAAGGACATGGCCTATACCGACGTCAGCCCGCGGAGAGCGAAGGTGCTCTGCAACACGGCTCCGAAAGGCATGCGCGAGTACTGCTGGGAGGGAATCGGCGGGATCCTCGGCTCTCTCGACCGGGAAACCGCCAAGCGCAAGGCGCGCTGCGACAACGCCACGATCAAGTACCGGCAGGCCTGCTACCGCGGCGCCGCAATCCTCGGCTAGCGGCGGCGGGTAACCCGCTCGCAGTTTCTTGCGACACGATCGCGCCGGTCGGCGATCACGCGGTCACGGCCGGAACCGCAGGAAATGCGGTCGCGGCGACCATCTCCCGCGGAAAAGACGACGTCCGGTCCGGCGCCTGCCTCGACGCTGTCCCGTCCGCCTCCGGGGAGGATGCGATCGGCTCCCTTCCGGCCGCAAATGTGGTCCGCGTAGATCGTGCCCCTGATCACGCCTCCGCCCGCCGTGCGCGTCGTGCAGAAGGGGATCATGTACGAGAGCAGGTCCGATTCCCGCCCGGTCTCCAGAAGGCTCTGCGAGGCGCTCATGGAGATGAGAGTTTCCAGTGCGACGACGCCCGCGGGCTTCGGGTCGTTCACGTAGGTGACACGGCGCGATTCCACGGCGATCTTGACGAGAAGGTGTTCCCCTCGGTCGAGTCGCGGAAGACGGCACGTGACCGAGCCCAAGCGCGCCAGGCAGGTCCCGCGTTGCGATTCGACCTGCCCAGAGGTCAAGCTGACATCGGTCGCACCCGGGGCGAGCAGCACGACATCGGTGAGTTGCTCGGTCCCCTCATTGCCCACGGTGGCCGTGATCTGAGCTGGCCACTCCTGGATCACGGCCTCAACGGAGAGCGCATGGCATAGCTTCGGGCCGCCCGAAGGCCCGCCGAGAATCGGCTGCCACGAGGCGGACCAGCCCTCGTCCAGATCCGGCACGAGCTTTCTCTCGCAGGTGCCGTCGCTGTTCATGGTGTACGGACGCTGGCGATCTCGGTACCTGTCGTAAAGGATCTGCGTGCCGTCGGGTGACCAGACCGGCGACGAGTCGGTCCAGTAGCGTGGCGCACCCTCCGTCAAGCGTTGTTGCCCAGAGCCGTCGGCGTTGACGATGAAGATCTCCCGACCCTGCACGCTGTACGGCGAGTATCGATAGTTCACGGCCGTCGAGAAGGCTATTGCGGTTCCGTCGGGCGACCATGCCGGCGCGTCAACTCCGCCGCCCGCGATGTCCGCCACCTTGCGCACACCCGACCCGTCCGGATGGACGAGAAAGAGGCCCGTGCCATCATTGTCCCCGCGGACGAAGGCGATCTCGCCGCCATCCGGCGACCATGCCGGCTCCTCGATGAAGTCCGGGCCGCCGGAAGTGATCTGCGTCGGCGTACCCCCATTGGCGTCGACCACGAAGAGCGCGGATTGTCCGTTCGGCAAGTTCCAGCGCGAGTAGACCAAATGGGACCCAGTCGGCGACCAGACCGGACGGGCCGTGCCGCCGTCGAAAGTCAACCGCCGAGACGTGCCTCCGGCCGACGGCACAACGTAGACATCGTCTCGACCGAGGTAGGCAATCTCGGTTCCATCCGGCGACCAGGGCCGCAAGCTCAACAACGAAGCGTCGGGCGCGAGGGTCCGCTCTCCGCTTCCATCCGCGTTCATGACCAGGAGGTGGACGGCGTTACCCTCGTCGCGCGAGAACGCAAGGAGGGACCCGTCAGGAGACCAACGCGGCCCGTACCCGGCCCTCGAGAACACAAGCCCGGATCCATCGGAGTTGGCCGTGTAGATGCCAACCGTGTTGGAGAGCGCAATCTTGCCGTTGCCGACCTGCGCTGCCGACGGAACCGCCGCGGCGAGCCCGGCCAGGAGAGCCGCCATGAGGGCGATTCGCGCCACGGCTCCGAGGATACGACCGCCTTGTTAAGCGCAGGTACGAAGTTCGAAAGAAACTTCCCGCTAGCCCTGCGGGATGCGGGCCTCGAGGGCCTCGCCGAGGGCCTCGCGGACCGGCTCGAGCTCGATGCGGTCGAGCACGT
>Ga0070698_100005665_pt1 | contig 13675 bp, 9 predicted proteins | sample KBSK1502metaG_FD_65477 | JGI IMG/M metagenome (GOLD analysis project Ga0070698, IMG submission 65477) | Corn, switchgrass and miscanthus rhizosphere microbial communities from Kellogg Biological Station, Michigan, USA - KBS K1-50-2 metaG | ecosystem: Host-associated > Plants > Roots >... | reverse complement strand
GGGCCGCGCGGGCATCCTCGGGGGCAGTCGCGTCGCCGCCGGGGTGGTGGTGGCCTGGGTGCTGATCCTCGGAGCCATCGTCGGCCTTGGCGAGCTGGTCACCAGGGACGGGAACGGCAACGTGCTTGGCGACCGGACGATCCCGCACTGGCTCGCCGCCCACCGCACGCCCGGCCTGACCCGCTGGAGCCAGGTGCTCAGCACGCTCGGCGCGACCCAGGCCATCCTCATCGGGGCGCTCGCCACCTGCGTGGTGTTCCTCGCCATCACCCGGCGCTGGCGGCCGGTCATCTTCATCGCCACCCTCATGGTCGGGGAGGTCGGCGCGTTCCTGGCCGCCGCCGCCGTGGTCAAGCGGGCAAGGCCGGACGTCACGCACCTCGACCACCATCTGCCCACGTCGGCGTACCCGTCCGGGCACACGGCCGCCACCTGCTGCCTCTACGCCGCCGTGGCCCTCCTGGTCATCGGCCACGCGCGCGGCTGGTGGCGATGGCTGTTCCTGGTCCCGGCGATCGCCATGCCGGTCCTCGTCGCGCTCTCCCGCATGTACCGGGGCGAGCACCACCCTACCGACGTCCTCGGCAGCCTCCTGTTCTCCGCGCTCTGGCTGACCGCAACGTACGTGCTGATCAAGCCGAACGCAGACAGCAGGCGCCGGACCGCGAAACGCCCACACCGTGTTAGCAGCGCCAACATCGACGCGGTCGCGGCTTCGCGTCGAATGCCTGCGTGGCTGGGCACGGGCAGGAACACGGGAGCAGCGAACGGCCAGGGGAGGAAAGCGCAGGCATGACGGGACACTCCCCCACGCGCCGCACCGTGCTGATCGCCGGGGCGGCGAACCTGTTCGTCGGGGTGATCAAGTTGGTGGCGGGGGTCCTGGTTGGGTCCAGCGCCATGCTGGCCGAGGCCGCTCACTCGGCGGCGGACACCCTCAACCAGGGCTTCCTGCTGGCTTCCCTGCGCCGGGGGGATCGCCCCGCCGACTCCCGGCACCCGTTCGGCTACGGCCAGGAGCGGTACTTCTGGTCGCTGCTCGCGGCGTTCGGCATCTTCATCGCCGGCGCCGGATTCTCCGTCTTTGAGGGCCTGCTCGCGCTGGGGCACAAGGGCAGCGATAAGCCGCTCATCGCCTACCTGGTCCTGGCGGTAGCCGGCCTGGCCGAGGGAACCTCGCTGGCCCGGGTGCTCAGGCAGTTCCGGGCCGAGGCCCGGCGCAGCAACACCGAGATGCTCGATCACGTGCGGGCCAGCCCGGACACTACGGTCAAGGCCACGTTGTTCGAGGACACAGCCGCGATGATCGGCCTCGTGCTCGCCGCACTCGGCCTCGCCCTGCGGCAGGTGACCGGATCGCCGGCCTGGGACGGCGCCGCATCGATCGCCATTGGCGGCCTGCTCGTCGCGGTGGCCGTCCGGCTCGCCCTGGACAGCAGGGACTTCCTCATCGGCCGGGCGGCCGACCCGAAGGAACTCCAGACGATACGGGCCGAGATCGAGAACACGCCCGGCGTGGACGAGCTACTCGACCTGCGCACCATGCACCTCGGGCCGGACCAGATGATCGTGGCCGCCCGCGTGGGGTTCAGCGACGAGATCAGCGCCGGCCGGGCCGAGGACGTCGCCGGCGACATCGACCGGCGGCTCGCTGACCGGCTCCCGCAGGTCGCCCATGTGTTCCTGGATCCCACCCAGACACCGGCGGCGGCGCCGCCCGGGCACGGCCGCTAGGCCGCTGCCGCCGACAGCCGGGCGGCGCACTCGAGCATCCCGGCGTGCACGAAGGCCTGGGGCAGGTTGCCCCGTAGCTGGCGCTGATGAACGTCATACTCCTCGGTGTACAAGCCGGCCGGGCCGCAGGCCGCGCGGCTGCGCTCGAACCAGCGCGCGGCCGCGACGGCGTCCCCCCATGCCTGCGCGACCTGCGCCATCCAGAACCCGCACAGCAGGAAGGCACCTTCAGCCTTGTGCAGCGGCCTGGCATCATGGCGGAACCGGTACACGTACCCGTCTTCGGCGAGTTCTTCCTGGACGGCGCGGATGGTAGCGCCGCAGCGCGGGTCGTCGGGCGGTAGCGCGCCCCGGATCACCGGCAGCAGCAGGGCGGCGTCGACGCGGGGGTCTGCGGGTGAACGCTGCCAGCGACCCGTCGCGTGCACCGAGTCACCCAGGCTGGCCAGGATCGTGTCCGCCTGGGCGCTCCACCGTGCCGCCTGCCGGTGCCCGTGCCCGCCCGGCGGCCCCTGCGCTACGGCGGCCAGGGAGCGCAGCCCGGATACACAGGCGAGGCGGGAATGCGTCCAGTGCTGGTTGCCGAGTTCCCAGATGCCGGCGTCGGGTTTCTGCCAGCGCTTACCGATCGCCTCCGCCGCCGTCGCAGCTGCTCTCCAGTGCTCCTCAGCCAGCATGTCGAGGCGGGCGGCGGCGGCGAAGAGCTCCAGCGACTCCCCCAGCGCGTCGAGCTGGAACTGGCCGATGACCTGGTTGCCGGCTCTGGCGGTGCCGCCTGGGTACCCACTCACCCTGAGCCGTCGCTCGCCGGGAATGCGCTGGCCGGCGACCGTGTAGGCGGGCATGAGGTCAGGGCCGTCGGCAAGGATCCGCTCGGCGAGGAACTGGACGGTGCCGCCGAGGAGAGGGTGGGGGCCGTGGGCGGCCACCGCCAGGCCCGCGTAGCACTGGTCACGGATCCACGCGTAGCGGTAGTCGTAGTTCCGTCCGCCCTCCATCCGCTCGGGCAGCGAGGTGGTGGCAGCGGCGACCATCGCCCCGCTGCGCGCCGTCAGCCCGCGCACGACGGCGTAGGCCTGGCGGGCGTCGCGGGCCGCGGTCAAGTCCTCGCACCCGGGCACCACGGCCGACCATGTGGCCTCCGTCGCGGCCCAGGCGTCGTCCGGGCTGGGCGATCCGGTGTCCAGCGGGCGGTCAGACAGTTCCAGGACCAGATCGTGGTGCCCCCCCGCGGGGAGCGACAGGGTAAAGGCAAGCCCGTCAGCGCCGGGCCGCGCCCGTGCGGCACCCGACCACCGAAATCTGATGGCCCCGCTTCGCCCGCTCCAGCTTCCGCCGCTCCGTGACAGGTCGGTCATGCGGCTACGCCCGAACCCCGCCCTGACGTCGAGCACCACATCAACCCGCGCCGGACCGTCGACCGCCTCGATGCGCCGCAGGATGACGGCGCGGTGCGGGTCGGCAGGCATCGCCAGCGCCTCCCGGCACTCGGTCCGCGAGGCGCCCACCCAGCGGCTGCGCCAGATGAGGCTCCCGCTCTCGTAGTAGCCGCCCCAGACGTGCCAGGGATCGGACGGCGTGACCGCGTATTTGCCGGGTCCGCCGAGCAGCCCGCTGAACACGCCGGGGCTGTCCCACCGTGGTGCGCACAGCCACGAGATCGCCCCGTCAGGGCCGATTAGCGCGCCGCGGTCGCCGTCGGCGATCAGGGAGTACTCGCGCAGCACATGCGGTCGCACCGAGCCGGTCACGGGGTTGCTTCTGTCCGGCATGCCGCGTCCCAAACGCCGCCCCGGCGCGGGCCTGCCGACGCTGCTTTCGGCCCGCGCGTTTGACATGTCTCGTGCCGGGCAGTCGACGGCATCGCGAATTACCGCGATGGAGGCACGGACGTGCCACCCGTGGCCCAGATGGCGCCGCGGTCGGCGGCTCACCAGGACACGCGAGGTTTCAGCCATTCCGGATGGGTAGCGAAAGGCCTACGCAGACCTATCAAGGACGGGAGCTTATGGAAAGCCAGACGGTTGTGGTCACCGGAGCAAGCGCGGGAATCGGGCGTGCCACCGTACGCCTTTTCGCGGAGCGCGGCGCATGCCTCGGGCTGATCGCGCGCGGTCAGGCAGGCCTGGATGGAGCCGTCCGCGACGTCGAGGAGGCCGGCGGAAAGGCGCTCGCGATTAGTGCCGACGTCGCCGACTACGAGCAGGTCACCGACGCCGCCCGTCAGATCGAGGAGACGTTCGGGCCGATCGACGTGTGGATCAATGTCGCGTTCACCTCGGTGTTCGCGCCTTTCGCCGATATGACGGCGGAGGAGTTCCGGCGGGTGACAGAGGTCAGCTACCTCGGCTTTGTCTACGGGACGATGGCGGCGCTCAGTCGGATGCGGCCTCGCGGCCAGGGCACCATCGTGCAGGTCGGATCGGCGCTCGGATCGCGCAGCATCCCGCTGCAGTCGGCCTACTGCGGGGCCAAGCACGCAATCAACGGCTTCACTTCCGCACTGCGCTGCGAGCTGCTGCACGAGAAATCCGGCGTGCACCTAACCGTGGTACAGATGCCGGCCGTCAACACCCCGCAGTTCTCCTGGGTGCGGTCCCGGCTGCCTAACCAGCCCCAGCCGGTGCCGCCGATCTACCAGCCCGAAGTCGCCGCGCGCGCCGTCGTCTTCGCCGCGGACCACCCCCGCAGGAAGCAGTACTGGGTCGGGGCGAGCACAACGGCCACCATCCTCGCCAATCGGCTGGCCCCGGCCCTACTTGACCGTTATCTGGCCCGCACCGGCTACAGCTCCCAGCAGACGCCGCAGGCCGCCGAACCTGGCCGGCCGGACAATCTCATCCATCCCGTCGACGCAGCCAACGGGCACGATTACGGGTCGCACGGTGTCTTCGACGACCGGTCCCATAACCGCAGTCCGCAGCTCTGGCTGTCACAGCACGCCCGCATGTCCTCCGGGGTCCTGGCGGGTGCGGCCGCGGCCGGTATCTTCCTGGCGGCGAGGCTGGGACAGCACCGGTGACGGCTGCAGCCGGGGAAACCGCAGCGGATGCGCCCGGACAAGCGCTGCTTCCCGCGATCCGCGCCAGCTACGGGGTCGCGCTGCTCATGGCTCCGGGCGCGGTGGTCTACCTAGGTACGGGCCGTTACCCCGGCCGCCGCGCGCGCCGGGTGGCGCGGCTGCTCGGCGCCCGCCACCTGATCCAGGCCGGGGTCAGTGCGTTCGCTCCCCTGCCCGGCGTGCTCGCGGTAGGCGCGGGGGTCGACGCCCTGCATGCCGCCTCGATGCTCATGCTTGCCACAGTCGGCCGCGGCATGCGCCGGGCCGCCCTGACGGACGCGCTGGCTGCGGCGCTGTTCGCGGCCGCAGGGGTCTCAGCCGCGCGGGTTCCCGGCGGCGTGCCGCGCCGGTGACGACTCGGGCAGCATCCTGGCGAGCAGCTGTGCGAGGTGGATGCCTGAGCGGCCGAGGTGGCCGGCCTCGATCTGGGTTCGGCAGGAGAACCCGTCCGCGAGGATTGCGGTGCCCGGGTCGGCATCCCTGACCGCGGGCCACAGCCCGTGTTCCGCGCAGGCGACCGATACGTCGTAGTGGCCGCGCTCGAAGCCGAAGTTGCCCGCCAGCCCGCAGCACCCGGCATCCAGCACATCGACGGCCACGCCGCAGGCCTGGAGCAGGTCACGGTCGGCGTCGAATCCCATGATCGCGTGCTGGTGACAGTGGACCTGCGCGATGGCCTTGCCGGGGGTCTCTTCCGCCCGGCCGGGCCGAGGGCGCCACCGGGCCTCGCTCAGCAGCTCGGCGAGTGTGGTGGTCTGCCGGGCCAGCAGCCAGGCGTCATCGGACGCGAGCAGCTCGGCGGCGTCGGACCGGAACACGGCCGCGCAGCTGGGCTCCAGCACGACGACGCGCCGGCCTGCCTGCAGAGCGGGCCGCAGCTCGGCGATCGAGCGCTTCAGCACCCGGGCGGCCACCCCGAGCTGGCCGGTTGATATCCAGGTCAGCCCACAGCACAGTGGCCGCGTCGGCACCGCTACGCGGAAGCCCGCGTCCTCCAGGACGGCGACCGCGGCCCGGCCCACCTCCGGGTGGAAGTTGTTGGTGAACGTATCCGGCCACAGAATGACGGGCGGCCCGGGCCGCCGCGGCCCGCGACGCGCATGCCAGCGAGTGAACCGCTCGGGGGCGAAGCGGGGCAGGTCGCGCCGCATATCGATGCCGCCGGCCAGCTTGAGCAGGCGGCCGAAGCCCGGCGTCCCGGCGGCCGCGTTCACTGCCCGCGGGGCCCGCGAGGCGAGCAGGGCGATTACGGGCAGCCAGCCCATCGAGTAGTGCGACGCCGGACGCAGCCTGCCCTGGTAATGGTGAGCCAGGAACTCGGCCTTGTACGTCGCCATGTCCACGTCGACGGGGCAGTCCTTGCGGCAGCCCTTGCAGGACAGGCACAGGTCGAGAGCATCGCGAACCTCGGTCGAGCGCCAGCCGCCGGTGATGACCTCACCGCGGATCATCTCCATCAGCAGCCGGGCACGGCCGCGCGTGGCGTGCTCCTCTTCGCGGGTGACCCGGTAGCTGGGGCACATGACCCCGCCCTCGTCACCGCGGCACTTGCCGATGCCCACGCAGCGGGAGGCCGCAGCCGGGAAACCGCCCTCGTCGTGCGGGTAGTGGAAGAACGTCCTCGGCTCCCGGGGGAACCAGCCGCGGAGCGTCAGGTTCTCGTCCAGGCGGTAGGGGTCGACCACCTTCCCCGGGTTCATCTTGTTTCCCGGGTCGAAGGCCGCCTTCATCTCGCCGAACGCGCGCATCAGCTCGGGACCGAACATCCTCGGCAGAAGTTCGCCCCGGGACTGGCCGTCGCCGTGCTCGCCGGACAGCGAGCCGCCGTAGGAGACCACGAGGTCGGCGGCGTCCTCCACGAACGAGCGATACGCGGCGATGCCTTCGGTGGTCCGCACCTCGAACGGGATTCGGGTGTGCACGCACCCCTGCCCGAAGTGCCCGTACAGCGAGGCGCCCTGGTAGTCGTGGCGCTCCATCAGGTTGCGGAAGTCCCGCAGGTAGTCGCCGAGCCGCTCGGGCGGCACCGCGGCGTCCTCCCAGCCCTCGTAGGTCTCGTGCTTGCCCGGCGGGTAGGCGGTTGCGCCCAGGCCGGCCTCACGGACATCCTGCAGCCGCTCCTCGACCGCCGGGTCCTCGCTGTAGGCGACGTGCGGCCTGGGATGGCTGCCCGCCCGGTTGACGTCGTCGATCAGTGCGTGCGCCCGCTCATCGGCCTCCTCGAGCGAATCCCCGGCAAACTGGATCATCAGCCAGCCCGACCCCTCTGGCAGCTTGTCCAGCGCGTCGGCCGACAGGTGCTCCTCGCGCTCCAGCGAGATCAGCACGTCGTCCAGGCCCTCGAGCAGCAGCGGGGAGTGCCGGAGCACCAGCGGCACCACGTCGGCCGCGTCGGCGATATCGGGGTAGCCGAGCACCACCAGGGACTTGTGCCGGGGGACCTCCACGAGCTCGATCTCCGCGTGCAGCACGGTCACCAGCGTGCTCTCGCTGCCGACCAAGGCCCGCGCCACGTGGAACCCGCGCTCGGGCAGCAGCGAGTCCAGGTTGTACCCGGAGACCCGGCGCGGGATCTGCGGGTAGCCCGTCCTGATCTGCCCCAGGTAGGAGTCCCGCATCTCCCGCAGCCGCCGGTAGAGCTCGGCTTTCTGCCCCCCGGCCGCGATGATCTGCTCGTACTCGGCGTCACTGGTCTCGCCGGCCCACATCCGCAGCCCGCCGTAGGTGACGACCTCCAGCCGGCGCACCGCGTCGACCATCTTGCCGTAGGCCTGGGCGCTCGCCCCGCACGAGTTGTTCCCGATCATGCCGCCGATCGTGCAGCTGACGTGCGTGGACGGCTTGGGCCCCACCATCAGGCGGTACTTGGCCAGCGCGTCGTTGGCCTTGTCCAGGGCGATGCCCGGCTGGAGCACCGCGGTCCTCGTGTCCGGGTCCACCGACACCAGCTCGTGGCAGTACTTGGTCCAGTCGATCACCACCGCCTCGTTGCAGCACTGGCCCGCCAGGCTGGTCCCGCCGCCGCGGGATAGCACGGGAACACCCGCCCGCCGGCAGACCGCGACGGCGGCCACGGCCGCGTCCACGGTGCGCGGGACGACCACGCCGATGGGCACCTGCCGGTAGTTCGAGCCATCGTGGGCGTACGCAGCCCGCGAGCCCGCATCGAACCTGACTTCGCCGTCAACCTGCCCGGCCAGGGCCGCGCGCAGCCTGCCCAGGTCCGTGCCATCGACCGTCGCCATGCCTCGCGCCGCCATGTCACCTCAGCCTTCGCGCCTGGGGCGCCCTAGCTGGCGCCCGCGTTTCGTTGAGCCCGTGAGAGGCCACTCCAGCTACCCGGTGATCGGCCCGTTACACGGCCGCCCCCGGTTGAAGGGACGTTTCTTCGGGTTTCGGCGAGGTAGAGGTTAGAGGGCATCTGACGCAAAGGTGGCAGAACGTGTGGCAGGTACTCGAACAGCGTGAGGTACAGCGGCTGACCCGACGCCGGGCGGGCGTCCAGCCGCGGCCGCTCCCCCAGAAGGACCGCCCTGCGGGGACCGATCTGCTCCCGCAGATCAGGCACGTCGTCGTGCTGATGATGGAGAACCATTCCTACGACAACTACCTCGGCATGCTGCAGGGCCGCGGTGAGGGCTTCCCGCTCGGCGCCGACGGCCAGCCCGAGGTCGTCAACCGCGGGGCCGACGGCCGGCCCGTCCGCGCCTTCCACCTGGCGTCCACCGTCCAGCGGCGCGGCATACCGTCGCAGAGCTGGCACGCGAGCCATCTCCAGTTGGGCGACGGGCAGTGCGACGGGTTCGTGACCAGCGCCCAGAAGGTACAGTCGCAGGCCCGAAGCGGCACCGCGGCCGACGAGGTGGACACCACCGCGGAAGCGGCCAAGACGGGCATGGGCTACTGGTGCGAGCGCGACCTGCCCTTCTACTACGGGCTGGCCCGGACCTTCCCGCTGGCCGATAACTGGTTCAGCTCGTGCCTGGGTCCCACGTTCCCCAACCGCCGGTTCCTCATCGCGGGAACGGCACACGGGCTGATCGACGACTCTCCCTACGACCTGCTCGACTATCCCCCGGCCGGGACCATCTTCGACATGCTGACCACGCACGGGATCTCCTGGGCCAACTATCACCCGGTGGCCGGGGAGCAGCCCAGGTGGAAGCACTATGCCCGCCACAGGAGAAAGCTGGCCCGGCGCCGTATGATGTCCCTGCGCCGGCAGCTTCCGAACGTGGCCGATAGCGTCCAGAAGGACATGCAGTTCACGGCCGACCTGTTCCCGCTCGGAATCGGCCGGTACATGCAGCACGTCCACGGCACAGACCAGTTCTTCGCGGACGCCGCCGCCGGCACCCTGCCGGCGTTCAGCATCGTGGACCCGGACTTCGACACGTACTCCGAGGAGAACCCGCAGGACATCCGGAAGGGCGAGAGCTTCGCCGCCGAGGTGATCAACGCGGTCCTGCATGGGGCCGGGTGGGAGCACAGCCTGCTGATCTGGGTCTATGACGAGCATGGCGGCTACCACGACCACGTGCCGCCGCCCGCTGCGGTTTCACCGGACGACGTCGAGGGACGCAGCATGATTGGCAGCCCGACCACCCTGGAAAGGCTCCTCCGGCCAGTTTTCCCTCGTCTGGTCAAAACCAAGGAGAACCTGAACCAGGGCCCGCAGCGTTATGACCGGTACGGATTCCGGGTCCCCGCAGTGATCGTGTCGCCATACGCGCGGCCGGGCTACGTCTGCTCTGAGGTTCTCGATCACACCTCGGTGCTCAGGCTGCTCGAGGAGAAATGGAACCTGCCCGCGCTCACCGCGCGCGACGCCGCGGCCAACACGCCATTGTCTGCGCTGGACTTCACCAGCGCTCCCGCTTTCCAGAAGCCGCCATCCCTGCCCGAGCCGAGCCTCGAATGGGGCACCTGGTAGGCAGAGCCTTTTCAGGCTGGCCAGACGGGGTTCCCGTCTGGCCGCCACGTTTAGCTGACCACATGGCCGGTAGCGCATTCGAGAGGCAACACCCGGCGTTGTAGGTGGACCATGCGGATTGCCGTAGCCGACGGAACCGGGACGGTCGGGCACCACGTCGTGACCCACGATCACCGTGCAACCAGTGCTCGGGTAATTCGGCGCCGCGCTCGCCGGTCTTCCGGGCCAGCACGTGTCACTGGGCCATCTCGCCTGTGCCGCCAGGCCACACCGCGCTGACCTGCGGCTTCGTCAGCTGGCGTGTCACGAGACCACTCGGAGCTGCGGAACGTACACCGGGTAATCCGTTTTAGTGCCCGGCGAGACGGTAGTTAGGGGTTACGGACGCGCACCGGAGGAAATGCACCCAGACCCGGACCAGATGATGCGATGAGATGGATCAGGTATAAGGCCGTTAACGCCGTGGCGGCGGTGGTTGCAGTGACCGGGGTCGCGAGCGCGCTGCTCGCGGGCTGCGGGCAGGCGGCACACGTGGCGGCGCCCGCCACCGCGCAGCTGCGGTCCCCCTTCACCGGTGAGCCGGTGCGCTCCCTGAACCGGGTGCTCGCGGTGAAGATCGACGACATCGTGTACGCGCGGCCGCAGACCGGGCTCACCCACGCCGACATCGTCTACGTGCTGCCGGTCGAGGGCGGGCTGAGCCGGTTCCTGGCGATCTTCTGCTCCGACGACCCCCCGGTCATCGGGCCGGTGCGCAGTGCCCGGGAAGACGACCTGGAACTGCTGCGCCAGTTCGGGCGGCCCGCCTTCGCCTACTCCGGCGCCACGGCCACCTTGCTGCCCTACATCCACCGGACCGCGCGGATCGTGGATCTCTACGACGGGATCGCCGGCGGGTACTTCCGGGGCACCAGCCGGATCGCCCCGTACAACCTGTACGCCCACACCCGCCGACTGCTGAACCAGGCCCTCAGCGCGAGCAGGGCACACGACATCGGGTTCCGGTTTGGCCCGCCGCCGCCCGGCGGCACGGTTACCCGGTCGGCGGTTGTGTCCTACCCGGCCGCCTCGTTCCGGTTCACCTGGTCGCCGGCGAAGGGCCGCTGGCTGGTCTGGATGGACGGCAAGCCGGCGGTGACCACCGACGGCGGGCGGCTATCACCCGCTACCGTGGTGATCCAGCACACCACGGTCCGCACATCCCGGTTCCTGGAGTACGGCAAGCCCCCGCCGTACGCCCAGAGCGTCGGATCGGGCACCGCCCTGGTCCTGCGGAACGGCAAGGCGTGGACCACGCACTGGTCCAGGCCGTCGGCCAACGGCGGCACCACGTTTACCACCGCGCCCGGCCAGCGGATGACCTTCGCCCCCGGCCAGGTCTGGATCGTGCTGGCATACCGGTAACCAGGATCACCCGGGCCGCTATGACGCCATTCAGGTCATGCCGACTGAGACCATCCACGATGTGCGCCCAGGCCTCCCTGTCGTCGTGCTGTTGACCGTAGCCTTCACCGTGGTTGTGTTCTGGCGCCGGCACAGTTTCTGGCTGCTGCTGGTCCGCAACCCAGTGTGGATCGCGCTGACCCGCAGCAGACGCCGCACGGGCAATCCCCGGCGAGCCGGCCCTTGCCCGCCAACAGGACGTCGACCAGATCGAGGTCACGCCTTGAGCTGCTCGATCTTGTCCCGGAACAGGGTGGTGGCGATGGTCGTCTTGCGGGGCTGGCCGTGCAGGAACGCTTCAGCGAACTTCTTCGCCTGCTGGTACCCCACCTTGCCGGGCAGCGGCGGCTCGTCCGGGTTGACGTTGACGTCGACCAGCGCTGGGCCGCGATGGACCAGAGCCTGCTCGATCGCGGTGCGCACCTGGCCGGGCCGGTCCACCTTGATGCCCAGCGCGCCGTTCGCCGCGGCGAGCGAGGCGTAGTCAACGAACGGCTCCGGGTACCGCACGCCGTGCTCGGGGTAGCCGAGCACCATCTGCTCCCAGAGGATCTGGCCGAGCGAGTTCTTGTTGTTTATGATGATCTTGACCGGGAGATCGTGCTTGATCGCGGTCAGGAACTCCGCCATCAGCATCGCGAAGGCCGGGGAAGGCATGCTGGATGCCGATGGCGTAGGGCAGCCCGGGGGCCATCGTGGCCAGGTTCCCGGACAGGAAGAACTCCCGGCCGGCCCGGATGTCCCAGTGCCGCGCGGCCCAGGTGGCTATCGTGCCGCTGTCACAGGTCAGCACCGCGTCGTCGGCGGCCAGCTCGTCCAGGACGCTGACCACATACTGCGGCGCGATCGGATCGCGGCCCGGGTCGGCCAGGGCGGCCATGTTCTCTCGCCACTTGCGCATCTGGGCCTGGCATCCCTCCAGGAAGGAGGTGTCGGTTCGCTGCTTCAGCAGCGGCAGCAGGCCCTGCGGCGCCAGCCTCGCGTCCCCGACCACGGGCGCCTCGGTGGCGATCCGGCTCCCGGCCCGGGCCGGGTCGGCCTCGATCTGCGCGACCCGCACCTTGCCCGGCGCGGGCAGGTGCTTGGTGTAGGGGAAGTTGGTCCCGACCATGAACAGGGTGTCGATCTGTTCCATCAGCTCCTCGGACGGCAGGGTGCCGAGCAGGCCGATTCCCCCCGTGGTGTAGGGCGAGTCATCGGGCACGGTGGCCTTCCCGGACAGCGTCTTGACGATCGGCGCGGCCAGCATCTCGGCCAGCATGAGCAGTTCCTCGCGCGCGTGCCGGGCGCCCGCTCCCGCGAGGATGGCGATCTTCTCGCCCTCGTTGAGCAGGCTGGCGATCCGTTCCATGTCCTCTTCCCGCGGCCGCCCCGGGGCGGCAAGCATCACCGGCGCGGTGGCCGGCGGGCGGGCGGGCGCGACATGCTGCCAGGGGTCCGCGTCGGCGTCGGCGACCTGGATGTCGTTAGGCACCGTCAGGTGAGCGACGCCCCGCCGCGCGTAAGCGGTGCGCACCGCGTTGTCCACCACCGACGGCAGCTGAGCCGGGTTGTAGATCATCTGGTCGTATTCGGCGACATCGGCGTAGAGCTTGTCGAGGTTGACCTCCTGCTGGTAGCCGGTGCCCAGGACCGGGGTCTCCTGCATCCCGGTGATGGCGAGCACCGGCATGTGATCGAGCTTGGCGTCGTACAGGCCGTTGAGCAGGTGGATGCCGCCAGGGCCGGACGTCGCCAGGCAGACGCCGATGCGGCCGGTGCCCTTGGCGTGCGCGGTGGCCATGAACGCCGCGGCCTCCTCGTGGTGAACGAGGACGAACCGCACCCGGTCCTGGTGCTGGCGCAGGCCTTCCATGATCCCGTTGATCCCGTCGCCCGGCAGTCCGAACACCGTGTCCACGCCCCAGTCCGCCAGGCGCTCGATCAGCGCCTCGGACGCGATCCGACCCACGACAGTCCTCCCGTCACTGACTGTTCATGCTGCGTAGCGCCAGTCGGGCGCACATCAGACCGCCCTCTGTCCGGCAGAGACAAGGGCAAACATCATGGAGCGCAAACCCCCGGCCCGCGTTTGACGTGGTCGTGCGCAGGTAGGAAACACGGCCGAACCCAGCAAGACTGCGCGAGGGCCGAGCTATGCGCGAGGAAGCGCTGATTGTGCGGGACATCACGGCCGCCGTCTACGTGATCCCGACCGATGCCCCGGAGGCAGACGGAACGCTCGCCTGGGATGCGACCACGATGGTGCTCGCCTCCGTGCGGGCCGGGGCGCAGAAGGGCATCGGCTGGACGTACGGGGCGGCGGCGGCGCAAGACGTCATCACCGGGATGCTCGCCGGCGTCGTTGCCGGGCGCAGCGCGCTGGACGTGCCCGGTGCCGCCGAGGCCATGGCGCGGGCCGTACGGAACATCGGCCGGCCCGGGATCGCGGCGACGGCGATCTCCGCGGTGGACATCGCGCTGTGGGACCTCAAGGCGCGGCTGCTCGGCTGCCCGCTGGCCCG
>Ga0070698_100005664_pt1 | contig 13677 bp, 14 predicted proteins | sample KBSK1502metaG_FD_65477 | JGI IMG/M metagenome (GOLD analysis project Ga0070698, IMG submission 65477) | Corn, switchgrass and miscanthus rhizosphere microbial communities from Kellogg Biological Station, Michigan, USA - KBS K1-50-2 metaG | ecosystem: Host-associated > Plants > Roots >... | reverse complement strand
CAGACGACCGCCAAAGCGGCAGCAGATGAAAAGACCGCAAGGGTCCAAGCCCCGACGGACATCGGTGACCGAGGTTTAAAGACGCGAAGCATGTTTAAGAATCTCGACGGACGCCCCAGATCTGCAATTAAGAGAGGAGAAGAAGCAACGGCTCCCAACAGCGCCACCCACAACGCAGCACGCACTAGCGAAGGGTCTCTGCCCAGCGCGTGCGCAACAAAAGCAATGCCGGCAGCGGCACCTGCCACTCCGCCGGCAAAGAAATACAGCGGCACCTGCCAAGTCCAGACCGGCGGCTTCAATAAGGGATTGCCGTAATAACCCTTTTCTGCTTCGGAGCGTGGCGGCAAAGGCGAGCCGGAAGGAGTGATTCCCGCGGCCGTGACTTGCCCGGTTCGTGCGGCCTCATCGCGGAGGGCGTCCAATCCCACTTCCGTAATCTTTTCGAGACGATCGATGTTCTTCAAGACCGCCATCTCCCCATAAGACAAAGACTTGCGATTCGGCGAATCACAAAATGAAAGCCCCGCATACGACCAGCAATAGCACTGCCGCCGAAACCAGTGCATAGGTCCACGCCGTCTTCAGATGAACAGTGGGGACCTCGGGTGCAGGAGGAAAGTTATATTCTTCTGGTTGCCCGAGAATCACGAAAAGCGCGTGGATTCCGCCGACGCTGGTTTTCTGGGGATCGTAGACTTGCGCGTCGGCGTAGCCGCGCTCCCGCAATTGCTCCACTCGCGTCTTGGCCTGCCGGCGCAAGTCATTGATCTCGCCAAATTGAATCGATTGTGTGGGACACGCTTTAGCGCACGCCGGCGTCAGCCCGGCCACTTGGCGGTCATAGCAGAAGGTGCATTTGAAGGCGAGCCCTTCCTCGGACCGTCGATCAATCACGCCAAATGGACAAGAAACAATACAGTAGCCGCACCCATTGCATACATCAGGCTGCACATAGACCGACCCAACCTCGGTGCGCACGATTGCGCCCGTAGGGCACGCTTCGAGGCATCCAGCGTTTGCGCAGTGCTTGCATACATCGGAGAGAAACTGCCAGCGAAATGGCTCCTCCGCGCCGGCTTGCTGCGAGCCCATTGGCCGCTTCTGCTCTAGAAAGAGTACGTGTCGCCAGGTAGATGCTCCCAAAGCGCGGGTGTTGTCGTACGACTGGCCGGACCAATCGAAACCATCGTCGGGAATCTGGTTCCACTCCTTGCAAGCCACTTCGCAGGCCTTGCAGCCGATGCAAACCGTCGGATCTGTGAGAAAGGCGCTAATGGGCATCGGAACTCCCCAAGTGGGCATTCAATTGGCCGAGAGCGGCTTTGCCTTGTGCGCGGCGTCCCGGAAAGAGATTACAAAGAATGCCCTTGGCTTCCATAATCCGGACGTTCGGCTCCTCAGAGATAGCGACCAGATCATTGGCCGAGTCTCCTTTGACCAGACCGCGATATCCCCAGTGATACGGCACGCCTATCTGATGCACCATGTTTCCGTTGATGAGCAGAGGCCGCATCCGGAGAGTTACGAGCGCTCTAGCCTCAACGATCCCGCGCGGGGTCATGAGCGTCACCCAGCCCCCGTTTTCTACCCCGCGCTCCTGCGCGAGCTCGGGTGATATTTCACAGAAGAATTCTGGCTGAAGCTCAGCAAGATGCGGCAGCGTGCGCGACATCGCACCCGAGGTGTGATGCTCCGTCAATCGGTAAGTGCTCATGACGTAGGGAAACCGCGCATCCGGGGAACTGGCGTATTGGTTTTGCGGCCGCTCTTTCTTCAATGCTGCAGGGTTGCTCTGCTGTTGTGGATAAAGCGGATTCCGTACCGGAGACTCCAGGGACTCATAGTGGGTTGGTAGCGGGCCGTCTGCCAATCCCTTAGGGACCCAGATCCAGCCGACGCCATCGGGATGCAGGATGAAGGGTTTGTCCCCCGCGAGGGCCTCATCCCCCTCGGCATGCTCAGGCGGCTGGTAGTAGGGCGCTTTGGTTCTTGTGAAGTCCGGGACATCAAAGCCCGTCCACTCTTTGTTCTGCTCATCCCACCAAACCAATTTTTTCCGATCGCTCCAGGGACTTCCGTCGGGACGCGCCGAAGCGCGGTTATAAAGGATGCGACGATCGGAGGGCCATGCAAAGCCCCATCCATGTCCCAAGAGGTCCCGGGAATTGCGCTCGTTGGCGCGGTTTTCGCCTGTCCGGGGGAAAACGCCAGAGTAGATCCAGCAGCCGCAAGCAGTCGACCCGTCGGCTTTCAATTCAGGGAATCCACTCACCAATTTTCGGTCGGCGACCGTGTAGCCGTTGATCTCCTGGAGGATCTCTTCGACTTTGGGCTCTTGCCGTTTCCCTTCCAGGGAATAGTGCCAGGTCAAGGCGTTGAGCCCGGCGTTGCGTGGCCGTGAATCTTTTTTCGCTTTCTCCTTCAGGCGGCGGCCTAAGTGGTACATAAACCACGTCTCACTGCGCGCATCTCCTGGAGGATCGACGGCCTTTTGATGCCACTGCAGAAGACGCTGCGTGTTGGTGAAGCAGCCGTCTTTCTCTGCATGCCCGGCGGCGGGCAGGAGAAAGACCTCGGTTGCAATTTCCTCCGGACGAAGCTCGCCACGTTCCACTTCCGGGGAGTCATACCAGAAAGAGGCGGTCTCGACTTCGACCATATCGCGCACCACAACCCACTTCAGCTTGGAGAGCGCTTTGCGTTCCAGGCGCGAGTTAGGCCCGGCCACCGCCGGGTTTTGTCCCATGACAAACAAACCCTCGAGCTTGCCGTCCAACATTTCGAGAAAGTATTCCTGGTGCGAATGGTCACCGGTAACTCGTGGCAGCCAATCGAATCCCCAGTCATTTTCTCTGTTCGCAGCTTCACCGTAGTAGGCCTTGAGGAGGCTGACGATGTACTTATCGAAATTCCACCACCAGCCGGTTTGGTCGCGATGCTTTGTAATGTAGTCAGCCAGATTATGTGAGTCGAGGCCTAGGTTAGGCATCGGCAAGTAGCCAGGGAGGATGTCGTACAGAGTCGGGATATCGGTTGAGCCCTGGATCGAAGCATGCCCGCGCAGTGCAAGGATCCCGCCGCCCGGGCGCCCAATGTTGCCGAGCAAAAGCTGAAGGATCGCGGCCGCCCGGATGATTTGCGGCCCCTTCGATTGTTGTGTCCAGCCTAGCGCGTAGCAGATCGCGCCGGTCTTCTCGGGACCGGATGCTGAGCAAAACGTCTCCGCAATTTTCAGGAACCGCTCTTGCGAAATTCCGCAAAACCGTTCAATCAGTTCAGGCGTGTAGCGCGCAAAATGCCTTTTCAGGATCTGGTACACACACCGCGGATGGCTGAGCGTTGCGTCGCGTTCGGAATCGATGAGATCTGCGGCGGCTCCGACACCATGTTTGGTGTGGCCGGCATGTTGCGCGTTCTCCGGGGTTTCCGTTCTATCGTCCTCAACACCGCCTTCGTAAATCCAGCTGCTCGCGTCGTATTTCTTCTTGCTCGCGTCCCAGCCAGAAAACACGCCCCCGATATCTTCCGTGTCTTTGAAATCTTCTGAAAGTATGGACGAAGCGTTCGTGTAATGGATCACGTACTCGCGAAAATCCTTCCCGTTTTCGAGAACGTAATGAATGAGCCCCCCGAGAAACAGGATGTCCGAGCCGGCACGCAGAGGCGCCCAGATATTCGCCATCGCCGAAGTCCGGCTGAACCGAGGGTCAACGTGAATTACCTGCGCTCCTCGCTCTCGCGCTTCCACCACCCACTGGAAACCAACTGGGTGATTTTCTGCCATGTTGGACCCCATGATCAGGATGGCGTCAGCATTCAAGAGGTCGCTTGGTGCTGTCGTTGCTCCCCCGCGGCCGAAAGATGTGCCCAGACCGGGCACCGTTGAGCTGTGTCATATTCGGGCCTGATTGCTGATGCAGACCATCCCGAGGCCGGCGGCGAACAGTTTCTTGATCAAGTAGTTCTCTTCGTTGTCAAGCGTGGCCCCGCCAAGGTGCGCCATGGCCGTCGTGTGCATCACGACCTCCGCGCCTTTTTCCTCAATCAACGTGCGCTCGCGGGTCTCCCAGGCGCGATCAGCAATCATGTCCATAGCGGTTTCAAGATCGAGCGTCTCCCATTTGGTGGAGTACGGTCTCCGATACTTGACGCGTGTCTCGCGGTTGGCGTGGGTAAGCAGTTCGAAGCTGTCGGCACCTTTAGGGCAAAGGCGCCCGCGGGAAATAAATGAAGCCGGGTCTCCTTCAATCGAGATCAATTTTCCATCTCGGTGGTGCACGAGCTGACCGCATCCCACTGCACAATAAGGACAGACCGAGCGAGCGACCTCTGCGCCCTCGTGACGAGGGCGCAGGTTGCGCGTGCGAGCGCTCATCGCTTCAACACCCGTTCCATCACCGCCCGTCAGGAGCTGTCGGATGAACGGCCAGCGAGTCAACGTTTCCTTGAGCATGACCTCTCCAGATAATTCCAATCGCAAAACCGATGTTCGGGCTAGGCAGTGGCTCGCCCGTTTCTCTGACCAGGCGCCAGTTGTTCAGGGACCATGGTCCGCGAAGGCGGGCGCACAAACATGGGAAGCAGCGTGGAAGCAGCCACTATACCCGCAATGGCGTGTAGCGCACCGCGGTAATTCCCTTCAGCCTGCCGCATATAGGCGATCAGCAGCGGGCCAAAGGCGCTGGCCAGGCCCCAGGCCGTCAGCATGAGTCCATAAATCGGGCCAACATTTTTGGAACCAAAGTAGTCGGCCACGAAGGCCGGCATTGTGCCGAATCCGCCGCCGTAGCACATCAGGACGAGAAAAGCGACGACGGTAAGCAGCCAGACCGACTGAATCCTAGAAAACATCCAAAAGAGCACCACCTGTACCAGGAACATCGCGAGGAACGCTCCTCGTCGCGTGATGGAGTCTGATGCCCAAGCCCAAAACACGCGGCCAAGGGCATTTCCAATACTGACGATGCCGACCATCCCGGCGGCGATGACTGCGGTCACGCCCAGCAACTCCTGAAACAAAGGTGACTCCTGCGAAATCACCGATATCCCGGCTGAAGTATTGAGAAAGAGGAGCAGCCAGAGAGCCCACCATTGCCACGTCTTGAGAGCTTCCGCGAGGGAGAAGTCCCGCGCCGACCGATCAGCCGCTTGCGAGACTGTTGGTGCCCAGCCTGGCGGCTTCCATCCTTCGGGAGGGTTTTGCATGAACAAGCCAGAGCCGAGCGTCACAATGAGAAACGCGATTCCCAGATAGGCAAACGTCTGCAAGACTCCGACGGTCAAGATCAGACGTGTCGCTACCGGCGCGGTGATAAGCGCGCCCGCTCCGAATCCCCCGACAGCTATGCCAGTAATCAGTCCTCTGCGGTCAGGAAACCATTTGACGAGAACCGCTATAGGAACGATATAGCTGAATCCCAGGCCTATTCCCCCAATTACTCCGTAGCTCAAATACAGCCACCAGAGTCCATGATTCGAGAAACTGGCCAGCAATAATCCTGCGCCATAGAGGAAACCACCGGTCAGAGCTACGACTCTCGGACCTCTGCGGTTCAGCCACAATCCACCGAAAAACGACGCGATGCCTAAAACAAAGATGCAGATCGTAAAAGTCAGGGTGACTTCCGAAATGCTCCACCCGAATTGCTTCGACAGTGGCACTCGGAATACGCTCCAGGCATAAACGGCACCTAAGGCAATCTGCAGTACAACACCAGCAGCAGCGATTCGCCAGCGATTGATGGTCATGTAATCCTTCTATGTGATGCCGTCCTTTGCAATTGCTTGCAATTGCTGCGTCACCTTGTACATCTCGAAAGGAAAATCCACCTGGAGTGTTTGGTCCTTTCTGCAGCCGAGAAATGGAATCGACAGTCTTGGAGCTCCGCCGCTGCTTACGGATGAACCCGTCCGGCGAATCCTCCATCTCTTGATCCGTACTCAAGCCCGTGGAACGCCGACACGCAACTACTGAGCTTTCCCATTGCACCCTGGGTGATTGCAACGGCACTCACCATCCGGAATCTCTGCCATCGCCTCACACTGTGCGCTGCAATACTCGCTGCCCGATGAAGCCCGACAGGTGCAGGTCGGATGCGCGCACTTGTTCATGTCTTTCGCTGCCATTGAATCCTCCGGCTTTTACGGCGTTGTCCTCTTTCCATATGGAGGCTCTGCCATTCGCGATTTCTGCTGGGTTCATCTCCTAAATGCAATCGGTGTACCAAGAGAGCCGGAATTTGTAAGTGGCTGAGCCGAATCACGATCGCCTCTCCCGCCGAACTCTGGCGACATAGGCATCGTGTGGCCGAATGTCTCTCTGTTCGACACTTGTCCAAATAACCGGATGGGGAAAGCGCGACCGACCGGTGTGTGCATCGATCCAGGAAAGAAGAAGGCGCTCGGAAGAAAATTGCGTGCTTCTGCGAAGATCACCCGCATCGCTAGCTCTCCTCGAGCATTTCGCAGGCACGCGGCTTCAGATTCCCCCGTCGCTGGAGCCGGTCATGAATGCGGTTGAATTTTCAGCTGATGACCGGTGTGTTCAAGAATTTGAGCGTGTGCGCACTACGGACAAATCAGTCCTCCTGGCAGAACAACATGACAGGGCGAAACGCGAACAATATGGCGATGGGTGCAGTCTCGGTCCAATTTTCTTTGCATTAAAGTATCTCCGACAGCGAAAAATCCAGCGAAGTTGCCTTTTTTGATCCCGCCACGCCTGCCCAAATTCTGACATTCCTTACGTTGTGTGCGTGCGCTAAGGAAGTGATCCATGATTGCAAAGCCCTTTCGAGCCTTACAGATACGTGCGTAGCTCGAGGGTGATGTTCGAAGAGATTTCGATATCGAAATGGCCGTCTGCGAATCCGGCATCGCTGATTGCCGACAATTCTGGGATTTCAGACGCGGAAGTTGCCCGCCTGCCGAAGAAAGTTCTCGGATTTATCCGCTAGGTTTAGACTCGGGCAATCGATTTGCCGCGACGTTGCTTTCGCGGACTCTGCCTTGGCTGACTTCAGGATAGGGATGTCGGAGTCCGTGTCTTTACACAGGCGAAGAAATGCGGTGATAGTCGCGCCTAGCGCAGGGCGCCGGGGCCGGCGGCCAAGTATTGATGGACAAAGGCGACGGCCATGGCTCCTTCACCGACGGCGGAGGCGACACGTTTCATCGAGGAGGAGCGGACGTCACCGGCGGCAAAGACCCCGGGATGACTGGTTTCGAGAAAAAACGGCGGACGGAGCGCGAACCAGGCAGGAGAGTCCCTAACGGTCGGTCCGGTTTTGACGAATCCTTTTTCGTCGGTTTCGATTTCTTTGGGCAGCCAGTCTGTGTGGGGCATGGCACCGATGAAGGTGAAGACCGCAGGGGCGTTTATGCGCCTGGTTTCGCCGGTGCGGTTGTTCTTGACTTCCACCGCTTCGAGTTGACTGCCACCCGACACGGAGGCAATTTCGGTGTTGGTAAGAATTTCGATGTTGGCGGTCTGCTCGATGCGCCGGGCAAGATAGCGAGACATCCCTTTATTGATATCGTTACCGCGAATGAGCAGGAAGACTTTCCTGGCGCGCTCGGCAAGGAAAACCGCAGCCTGGCCGGCAGAATTTGCGCCTCCGACGACAACCACTTCGCAACCCGCGCACACCTGCGCTTCCATGGGAGTGGCCGCATAGTAGATGCCCAAGCCTTCGAAACGCGGTACTCCCTCGACGTTCAGCCGACGGTAGGACGCACCGCTAGCGATGAGCAGGCACTTGGCAGCGACGGACTCGCCGTCATCGAGCCGAAGGACGGGATAGGCGTTGTCGAACTCGAGGCTGCGCACATCGCAAGGCGTGGTGACCTGGGCGCCGAATTTCTGAGCCTGAAGGTAGACACGCGCGGCGAGATCGCCACCGGAAATTCCCATCGGGAAACCGGGATAGTTTTCGATTCTTGAGCTGGTGCCAGCCTGACCGCCGGGGGCGGTGCGTTCGAGGACCACGGTGCTTAAGCCCTCGGAAGCGCCGTAAACGGCGGCGGTTAAACCGGCAGGGCCTGCGCCGACAATCGCGAGGTCGTAGAGTTGCTCCCTCAGAGAGCTGAGAAGGCCCAGGCGCTCGGCGAGCTCCCGGTTTGTGGGATTGCGAAGTATCCAGTCATTCCCGCAAGTCACGACAGGTGTGTCAGCCTCACTGATGCGAAGCGTCTCGAGCAATTGGGCGACATGGGGATCGTTTTCGACGTCCACCCAGGTGTAAAGGACTCTGTTCTTGGCGAGAAAATCGCGAATGCGGTAAGCGTCGTTTGAGAAGCGCGAACCGATCACCTGGAGAGGCGTCAAGTTTAGATCGCGCACGACTTGAATCCGCGCGATCAGAGTGCCGAGAATGATGTTGCCGAGCTTAGGCTCCAGGTCGATGATGCGGCGAAGATTTTCCGGAAGGATCTCGAAGGCTTCGACATCGCTTTTCGTGACGCGGGCGAGGTTCGAGGCCCTGCCGAAAAGAAACGTGACGTCGCCCAAGAGCTCTCTAGGGCCGCTGGTCCAAATGATTCGCGGCTGGCCAGTAGAAAACTCGACGGCGTCCACCTGGCCGGAACGGATGACATAGAAGTTGGGGCCGCGGGCGCCCGCCTCTACAAGCGACTGTCCGGGCTTGAAGGATTTCAAGGTGCCGAACTTTTCGATGAAGCGCAGCTGCTCATCGTCGAGAGTGAGCATCGCGGCGGGAAAACGTTTCTGCAAATCCTGGTCAGACATTGTGTTCCTCCGTGCGAAGGATCCACGGGCTGGGGAGGCAGTCGCTAGAACTGCAGTTCTTCACCCTCCGCCTTCATGTCGATGTCCAATGACGGCTTCGTCTGGTTTCATATGCAAAGGAACGTTACGCTGATAGGGCGGAAAGTTCCAGCGTCGAGCGTTCGTGGCTGGAATGTCTGCACTTGGCGTCTCGATTCGAGCCACCAAAGGAAATGACTCCCGGAATTTCGGCGATCCAGAAGCAAATCCAGTCACGTCGCCGCAGGAGTAGTGAAATGAGTGAGCGAGCAGGAGTCAGCCAGAGCGCCGATCCGCGGGATTATCTGGCCGCTGAACGAACTCTACTTGCATGGATTCGCACGGGATTGGCATTGATGGGATTCGGCTTCGTTGTAGCTCGGTTTGGGCTGTTCCTGCAGCAACTTCAATTCGTCCAGGGCGGTCCCGCGGTACAGTCCTACGGACTGTCTCTTTGGTTTGGAACCGCGCTTATCGGAGCTGGCGTAGCGGTCAATCTACTGTCGGCGTGGCACCATGTTCGATTCATCCGAGGTATGGATCGCGGAGAACAGGCACTTATTCATTCAACAACCTTGGCTGTATCCACGTCTTTGTTCCTGGCGCTGGTCGGAATGGGGATGGCGATTTATTTGATGTCGGTCCGCGACTCTGGGCGTTCCCGTTCTGAGAGCGGCAAAGAGATATCGACGGCGACGAAGGCGAACAACGGGATTCTGAACAGGAGGAGCAATCACCCGGTAGATGAGACCTTGGAAAGGCTCAGGAGTGCTTTGCAAGCAAAGGGAGTCGCGCTGTTTGCGGTAGTGGACCATTCAGGTGAAGCGGAAAAGGTGGGGCTGAGGATGCGCCCTACCAAGCTCGCCATCTTCGGCAACCCCAAAGCCGGTACACCCCTGATGCTGGCCGCTCCCAGAAGCGCCATCGACCTTCCGCTAAAGATTTTGATTTGGGAGGATGGGGAAGGAAAGGTCTGGGTTTCCTACAACAGCCCGGCGTACCTGCTCGAACGGCACGCCCTGCCGCAGGAGTTGCTGCAAAACATTGCCATCGTAGAAACGTTGGCGGCCAAAGCCGGAGAGTGACTCCTCGAAATCGTGGGCCTTTCGCTCCTAACGGTCTTCTCGAGCAGATTGCTGTCCGCAATTCTCGAGCGGCAGGTGTTCTCAGCGCGAAAACGGGTACATCAGCCACGCAAGCGCGATGCCCACTGCGACAAACATGGCGAACGACCAGGTGGCGTATTTGAGCCGTTCGAGCGGCTGGCGTCGGCCGAGGGTCCCGAAGGCCAGCGAAATGATCAGCGCAAAAAGCAGGAAACACTGGAAATGTGACAACTGCAGAGGCACCAAAACGGTCATGCTTTGCGTCTCCGCGCCGCTTCGTAAGCGTGAAGCGCGGCGAGCAGATTCAGAACACCCGCCGTCGCCAGGAAGCGGGTACCGTAATCGCCATCGGCGTGCGAAACGTCGGGTCCTGCAGCTTCAAGAGCGCGCGCCAGGTAATAAAAGCTACCGGTTCCCAAATCCGCTGCGTAGCCGAGTCGCGCGAAAGCGTCTTCGCCGCCCGGAGGGAAAAGATTGCCGCGCATGCCTGCGCCAAGATAGACAAGAAACGCCACCGTGAGACAAATCGTGATGGCCCGGCCCCACATTTTTAGCAACGCGTGACCGAGGCCTGGAAAAATCCAACCCAGGATGGCGATGGCGACGGCACGGGCATCGAAGGTGCTGGAATGCCTGGTGTGCGATTCCGGCGGGTGCGCGTCGTGTACCGCGATTTCGGGATGGCCCCTCGCGTCGTTAGCGTTGGTGACTGTTGTGTCGTCAAACATTTCGTTTCATGAAGTTATGCTAGCAGCGCCAAAATTTCCCTCTGCACGGCACCTGTGATGCGCGCCTCGCCGTCCCCGATATAAACGTTCACTTCGCTGCGCATACCGAACTCTGGCAGATAAATCCCCGGCTCCACGGAGTTGCAAGTCCCTGGAATCAAGTGCCGGCTATCGTGGGTTTCAAATCCATCCATGTTCACGCCATTGCCGTGCACGGTCTGGCCAATGTTGTGTCCCGTGCGATGGATAAAATATTTTCCATATCCGGCTCTTTCGATTACCCTGCGGGCGATTTGATCGACCTGCAGTCCCTCAGGGGGCTTGCCAGCAGCTACCGAGGTCTGGATGAACTCCACGGCTTTGTCCCGCGCCTGCAAAATTACGTTGAATACCTTGGTGTACTTCTCCGGTACATTCGCGCCGAGGTAGCCGACCCACGCAACATCGTAGTAGACGCTTCCAAGAGATCTCAGCTTGCCCCAAACATCGAGCAGCAGCAGATCACCTTCTCTGATTTCGGTTGGTCGCTCGTTTGAGGGCGCGTAGTGCGGATCACTGGCATGAGCATTCACGGCAACGTCCGGCCCTTCGTCGGTGGTCAGATCGTCTTTTTCAAATTCCGTTAAAATCCACTGCTGCAGGGCGATCTCGGTTAGCGGTTTCTTATCGCGTACGCCCTTCGCCGCTAGCGCGAACGCCTTGCGGACAATCCGATCGATCGATTTGCCAGCCTGGAGATGCGACTGCAGTTGCTGCGGTGTCCAGGTCGCCTCGTATTTCTGTACCAGATCCCCCGATGTCAGCACTTTCACGCCAGAGCTCTTCACCAATTCCACCGTTCCGGCATCAACCATCGCCACGTAGGGAATGGCGTTCTTCGCCGAATACTGCATGGCCACGTTTCTTGCGCGGCCCAAAATCCTTTTTAGGTTCTTGCGCAATTCCTCCTGGCCAGAGTAGTAGAGGGTTTCTCCGGGAAGCGAACTGAGCGACCCTGCTTCAATTCTATGCACGAGTTTTTTAGGTGCTCCCTTTGCGGGAACAAAATAAAACCATCGACGGGTGCGCATCGAGTTCGGCATATCCAGGATTCGGTGCGCAATAGGGTCACGTCCTCGAAAATCGTAAAACAGCCAGCCGTCGAGTTTGGCGGCCCGCAAATCAGCCTGGATCTCATGGAGTTGGAAGCCCATTGGTGTGCAGTGTACTCCCGCAAAAAGCCGGTGTTCAGGCGTCGTGTTGCGTAAGCGACTGGATTTGGGCGGTGGTCACGCCGAAGATTTCCACACGCTTGGTCCGGCTGCGATCTCCGGCCAAAATTCTAACAGCCGACTTCGGCCTTTTCAAAAGGTCGGCCAGGAATTCGCACAAGGCTTCGTTGGCGCGGTCTTCGACGGCTGGTGCCTGCAGTCGAATCCTCAGCGCGCCGTCCATCACGCCCGCGACTTCGTTGCTGCTGGCTCTCGGTTGCACACGCACCGCGAATGAGACTGTACCGCGTTCCGGGTGCGCTTTTACATCGAGCAGCACGATTGGCTTACCAGGCCCGTTCGTACTGCACCGGCGGCTTGATGGTTGCGTCCAGTCTCTTCGCAGCCCGCCGCGGCCAGTACGGGTCGCGCAGGAACTCTCGCGCCAGAAACACCAGATCGGCCTGCCCGTTCGTCAGAATGGTCTCTGCCTGCACGGGCTCCGTGATTAAGCCCACGCCGCCTGTAGCGATTCCCGCCTCCTTTCGAATCGCCGCCGCAAACGGCAATTGATAACCCGGGCCGAGGGGAATTCTGACGTTCGGCACAAGTCCCCCGCTAGAAACATCAATCAGATCTACCCCCGCTTTTTTAAGCAATTTCGCCAGTTCGACCGACTGCGGCAAATCCCAGCCGCCCTCTTTCCAATCTGTCGCCGAGACGCGACAGAAAAGCGGCAGACGTTCCGGCCACACTCTTCGCACCGCCTCTGCCACGCGTACGACCAGCCGAGTGCGGTTTTCGAAACTTCCGCCATATTCGTCCGTGCGGTGATTTGAAAGCGGCGACAAAAATTCGTGCAGCAGATAGCCATGCGCCGCATGAATCTCCAACACCTCGAATCCCGCTTCGAGAGCGCGTTCTGCGCTCTTGGCAAACGCCTTGGGCATCGATTCGATCTCTGCCGCCGCGAGGGCTCGCGGAACGGGGTAGCCGGCATCAAATGCAATCGCGCTTGGAGCGACTGGTTCCCACGCACCATCTTTTGGTTCGAGCGGTTTGCCTCCAAGCCAAGGCGCCATACAGCTTGCTTTTCGTCCCGCATGGGCCAACTGCATTCCCGGCACCGCGCCCTGTTCGCGGACAAACTTTGCGATGGGGCGCCACGACTCCCTATGCGCATCGCGATAAATTCCCGTGTCGCCAGGCGAAATTCGCCCGCGCTCTTCGACCGCCGTTGCCTCGGTGAACACGAGTCCGGCCCCACCCACCGCGCGGCTGCCGAGATGTACCAGATGCCATGTTTGAGGGTGTCCATCCAACGCACAGTACTCGCACATCGGCGAAACCACGATGCGATTCCTTAACTGTACTTCCCTCAAACGAATCGAACTGAAAAGGTTCATCCTTAAGCGCCCTCTAACTTGGATGCTGCGGCCGGGTGCGAGTTCCAAACATTGCCGTGCCTATCCGAACTTCCGTCGCGCCTTCTTCGATCGCGATTTCAAAGTCGTGAGACATTCCCATGGACAAGACCGGCACCTTCTTTCCCAGCTGGCGCTCCAAATCGTCTCTTAGCGTACGCAAGTCGCCGAAGAACGGGCGCACTTTTTCTGCATCTTCGAAGAACGGAGGCATGCACATCAGCCCTTCGAAATCGAGGTGTCGCAACTCGGAAACTTGTTCTGCGAGCGCGGCTAAACCCTCTTGCTCGATACCACTCTTGGCCTCTTCCCGCGCGATTCGCACTTCGATCAGCACGCGCAGTTTTCGTTGATCAGCGGCCCCGGCCCGCGCGCGATCCAGGCGTTGCGCGAGCTCGAAATCGTCGACAGAATCCACGCTATGGAAGATTCGTGCGGCCTTTGCTGCCTTGTTGCTCTGCA
>Ga0070698_100005661_pt1 | contig 13680 bp, 9 predicted proteins | sample KBSK1502metaG_FD_65477 | JGI IMG/M metagenome (GOLD analysis project Ga0070698, IMG submission 65477) | Corn, switchgrass and miscanthus rhizosphere microbial communities from Kellogg Biological Station, Michigan, USA - KBS K1-50-2 metaG | ecosystem: Host-associated > Plants > Roots >... | reverse complement strand
CGGTGACCATGGCGGAGGGGTCACACCCGTTCCCATTCCGAACACGGCCGTTAAGCCCTCCAGCGCCGATGGTACTGTCAGGGCGACCTGGTGGGAGAGTAGGACGTTGCCGGGATTTTTGCTTTCGCAAGAAGCCTCGATGGCTCGGCCATCGGGGCTTTTCCTTTTTACGCGGACGCGTGCCCGGCGCGGCTCAGGCGCCGGGCCGGCAGCGCGCGGGTAGCACGGCCGCGCCGTCCCGCTCCACGCGGGGCACGCGGGCGGCCTGCTCGCGCAGCGTGCGCGCGGCGCCTTCCGCGTCCCCCGCCCGGCACAGCGCGTAGGCCCGCCATAGCACGAGAGGCGTCTCGCCGGCGGTGTGCTCCAGGATGCGCGCGAAGCGCGCGGCCGCCTCGCCATCCGCCCCGTCCGCGAGCGCGCTCGCGCCGAGCGCGTGATCGACCATGGGCGCTCCGATCCCCCGCGCCTCCGCGCGCCGCGCCGCGCGGACGATGTCCTCGTTGAAGCCGAGGAGCCACAGGCTCGTGTACCGGCGCGGGAACGCGTGCAGCGTGCGCACCACCTCCGCGAACGAGAACGCCGTGTTGCCGGCCACGCTGAGCCGGTTCAGCACGCCCTGCTCGCCGAAACGCGAGAGCGTCGCCTCGCGCACGGCGGGGGGCCAGGTGCGCGCGATCCAGTCGCTCTGCTCGAACCGCCGCCGCGCCGCGCTCACGTCCATGACGCGCCAGAAGGTCTGGTCGGGTGGGCCCGGCTCGCGCGGCGGCAGGCGGTACGGGAAATCGTCGACCAGCGGCGGCGCGCGTCCGATCAGGGTCGCGAGCTGGCGCGCGTCGGCCAGGAACGTGGCGCCCAGCCGGTCGGGGCTCTCGAACCCGACGGAGGCCATCTCCGCCGCCCGCGCCGGCGAGCGCCATTGGGCCGAGAAGGCCGCCGCGTCCGGTCCCGAACCGAGCCCCCGTGTCCCCGCCAGCATCCACTCCGGTCCGAAGCCCGTCCACAGCGTGCAGTCCGGGAAGGCGCCGCAGAAGCCCGCCGTGATCGTCCAGGCCTCGCCGGGCGTGAGCAGCGCGGTGGGCAGCCAGTAGGTGACCACGCCGCCGTCGACCAGTCGCGACCGCACCAGGTCGAAGTACTCCCGCGAATAGAGGTTCACGATGCCCGCGTTGTGGGGCGGCGGCGGCTCCGCCGTGATGACGTCGAAGCGCGCGGTGCTCAACAGCAGGAACTGGCGGCCGTCCTCGATGTGCACGCGGACGCGCGGGTCGTCGAGCGGATGGTGGGGGCCGGGGACGGCGGCGCGGCCCAGTTCCAGAACGTCGCGCGAGATGTCGACGACGTCGAGCGACTCGAGGCCAGGCGTGGAGACGAGCGCGCCGGCGGTGGATCCGACGCCGTAGCTGATCAGGAGCGCATGGCGCATCGGCGGCCGCACCGCCGCCGGCCAGTAGGCAAACAGGCGTGTGTAGCGGTCGAAGTTGTAGCCCGTGGCCGCCATGGAGAACCCGTTGGTGACCAGCCGCTGCGCGACCGGCTCGTCCCACAGGGTGTGGCTGAGCCAGGCGCTGGTCTCGCTCAGGCCCTCGCGGACGGCCACCACCCGCGCGCCCACCACGAGCCACTTGGCCACCATACGCGGCAGGTAGGTGGCGCGCATGCGGCCGAAGGGGAAGACGGCGAGTGCGACCGCCAGCGCGAGGCCGCCGGTCCAGGCCGCGCGTTGGCCGCGCGCGGGCGCGGCGTCCGGCCGCACCGACGGTCCCAGCGCATACACGAGGGCGAGGCCAGCCACGCCGTACGCGAGCGCGGCGACGAAGACCGAACCCTCGATGCCGAGGCCCGGCAGGAGCACGAACCCCCCGAGCAGCGCGCCCACCAGCCCACCCAGCGTGTTGGCCACGGTGACGACCGCGGCGGCGTCGATGGCCGAGCTCACGCGCGCGCGGAGCGCGGTGCCGAGCAGCGTGAACAGCGCGCCGGAGATCGCGCACACCGGAACGACCAGCGGCAGCGCCAGCGGCAGGATGCCCAGGCCGCACGGGCGGGTCTCCACGGCGGGGAAGGCCGCATAGCCGAGCACCGCCGCGAGGCCGGCCGCGAAGGCCAAGCCCGGGGCGTGGCGATACGCCTCGGGGCGGCGCGCCAGCCAGACCGACGCGACCAGCGCGCCCAGGGCGATGGCGGCCAGCACCACCGCGAGCATGATCGCGAAGGCCACCGTCGTGCCGCACACGAACAGCAAGAGGAACCGGAACCAGACCGTCTCCAGCGCGAGCACCACCGCGCCCGCGAGGGCCGCCGCCGTCAGCAGGGCCAGCAGACGCAGATCGCGCCCCTCGGTCTTCACGGGCGCCGCCGCCGCGGTGCGAACGGTGGCAGAGCCGGCCAGGAGCGCGCCGCCCGCTGCGGTCAAGTTCAGGAGCCCGGCCACGAGCGCGGTGCCGCGCACGCCGTAGAGCTCGATGAGCGCCAGCTCGCCGACGAGCGCGCCGCCGACGGCGCCCAGCGTGTTCCAGCCGTAGAGACGGCCCAGGGCGCGGCCGAACTCCGGCCGGGCGCCCGCCAGCGCCTCGACCAGGAGCGGGAGCGTGGTGCCCATCGCGGTCGCGGGCACGGCGAACAAGACGAAAGCGAGCGCGGCCCGCACCACGTTGAGCAGGCCGGGATGGCCGGCCAGGGGCCGCGACACGGCGGCCGCGAGCGGGATGAGGCGAGGCATGGCGAAGACGATGGCCACGCCGCTGAGCGCGACCGCACCTTCGACCAGCGCGTACACCGCCACCGGCCGCCGCACGTACCGTCCCCAGCGCGCGCAGGCGGCGTTTCCCACGGCCAGCCCGGCCATGAAGCTGGCCGTGATCAGGCTGGAGGCCCAGACGCTGTTGCCCAGGGCGAGGCCGGCCTGGCGGAACCACAGCGTCTCGAACAGGAGGGCCGCGGCGCCCGAGAGCGCGAAGACGAGAGGTAGCACGAGGGCCATCGGGCGCGCGATGATGACACGAGGCCGGGACGCTGCTGGTCGTCTCCCCCGCGCGGCCGGCCAGTGCTACACTTATGGGCTCCAGCCGAAGGACTGCCGGAGGGTTCCCACGGTCGAAGAGCGTTCCGCGGCAGGCCCGCGGGCCGATGATCAGGAGACAAAGCGATGTCGGGACATTCCAAGTGGCATTCCATCAAGCACAAGAAGGGTGCGCTGGACGCCAAGCGCGGGAAGATCTTCACCAAGATCATCCGCGAGATGTCCATCGCCGCCCGCCTGGGCGGCGGTGACCCGGCTTCGAACCCGCGATTGCGCACCGCCGTCGACAAGGCGAAGGCGGTCAACATGCCCGCCGACAACATCAAGCGCGCCATCCAGAAGGGCACGGGCGAGCTGGAGGGCGCCTCCTACGAGGAGCTGGTCCTGGAGGGCTACGGTCCTGGGGGCGTTGCCATCCTGGTGGAGGGCACCACCGACAACCGGAACCGCACCGTCTCCGAGATCCGCCACATCTTCACCAAGCACGGCGGCAACCTGGGCACGGCGGGCAGCGTGTCGTACCTGTTCAAGCCGCGCGGCTACATCTCCATCGCGACCTCCAAGGTCGACGAGGAGAAGCTGATGGACCTGGCGCTGGAGGCGGGCGCGGACGACATCCAGACCTTGGGCGACCTCTTCGAGGTCTACACTTCGCCCAGCGCGCACGACGGCGTGGTCCAGGCGCTCAAGAAGGCGGGCATCGAGCCGGAAGAGGCGGAGGTCGGCAAGTACGCCGAGAACACCATCACCCTGGAAGGGACCAAGGCGCAGCAGATGCTGAAGCTGATGGAGACCCTGGAAGACCAGGATGACGTCCAGAACGTCTGGGCGAACTTCGACATCTCCGAGAAGGAGATGGAGGCCGCCGCCGCCAGCTAGCGTGATCATCCTCGGCGTCGATCCGGGATCGCTGCGCACGGGCTACGGTGCCATCGAGACCGACGGCCGCCGCCATCGCCTGCTCGAGATGGGCACCTTCGCTCCCTCGCCGCGTCTGGAGCTGCCCCTGCGCCTGCGCGCCATCCACGCCGGCCTGGCGAAGGTGATCGCGCGCCTGCGCCCGGACGTGCTGGCGGTGGAGGACGTCTTCCACGCCGCCAATGCGAGGAGCGCCCTCGTCCTGGGCCACGTGCGCGGGGTCGTGCTCCTGGCCGGCGCCGATGCCGGCCTTCCCGTGTCCGCCTTCCCTCCCGCCACCGTGAAGGTGCAGGTCACCGGCTTCGGCCGCGCGGCGAAAACGCAGGTGGCGATGATGGTCTCGCGCATCCTGGCCCTGGAAGAGCAGGCCTCCGGCGACGCCGCGGACGCGCTGGCGGTGGCGCTCTGCCACGCGCACCTCCACACCGTGGCGAGGCCGGCCTCGTGATCGCGCACCTGCGCGGCCGCGTGCTGCGCAAGAGTCCCCAGGAAGTCATCGTGGACGTGGGCGGAGTCGGCTACCGGGTGGCCATCCCCGTCTCCACCTTCTACCGCCTGGGCGAGGAAGGGACGGACGTCAGCTTGCGCGTGCACACGCACGTGCGCGAGGACGCGCTGGCCTTGTACGGCTTCCTCACCGCGCACGAGCAGGGCCTGTTCGAGCGCCTCATCCAGGTGGCGGGCGTGGGGCCAAAGCTGGCCGTGAACATCCTCTCCGGCATCGAGGCGGCCGAGCTCGCGGCGGCCCTGCGCACGAGCGACGTGGCGCGCCTGACCCGCGTGCCCGGCGTGGGCAAGAAGACGGCCGAGCGCCTGGTGGTGGAGCTGAAGGACAAGATGCCGCCCGCGCTCACGCCCGCCCAGGAGGCGGAGACGCTGCCGCCCGCGACCCCCAAGGAGGACCTGCTCTCCGCCCTCGCCCACCTCGGCTACTCGCGCGGCGAGGCGGAGCGCGGCGTGGAGCGCGCGCTGCGCGAGGACGGCGACGGCCGCTTCGAGGACCTGCTGCGCCGCGCGCTGCACATCGTCTCGAGCGGGGGGCGGTGAAGGACCCTCGGCTGGTCTCCGCGCGCTCGGCCGACGACGACGCCGGCTTCGACCAGTCGCTGCGGCCGCGCGCGCTCGACGAGTATGTCGGCCAGCCTCAGGTGGTGGCGAACCTCAGGGTGGCCATCGAGGCGGCGAAGAGCCGCGGCGAGGCGCTGGACCACGTGCTCCTCTTCGGCCCCCCCGGCGTGGGGAAGACGTCGCTCGCGCACGTGATCGCCACCGAGCTGGGCGTGCCCATCAAGGCCACCGCGGGCCCCATCATCGAGCGCGCGGGCGACCTGGCCGCGCTGCTCACCGCGCTCGACACCCGCGAGGTCATCTTCATCGACGAGATCCACCGCCTGGACGCCAAGGTCGAGGAGATCCTCTACCCCGCGCTCGAGGACTCCACCCTCGACCTCATGATCGGCACCGGGCCGGGAGCCCGCTCCATGAAGATCCCCCTCAAGCCCTTCACGCTGGTGGCGGCCACCACGCGCGCGGGCCTGCTGACCGCGCCCCTGCGCGGCCGTTTCGGCATCGTGCACCGGCTGGACTTCTATTCCGAGACGGACCTGCACCGCATCGTGACCCGCTCGGCGCGCCTCCTGGGCGTGCCCATGGAAGACGCGGGCGCCATGGAGATCGCGCGGAGGAGCCGCGGCACCCCCCGCATCGCGAACCGCCTGCTGCGCCGCGTGCGCGACTTCGCGCAGGTCCGCGCGGGCGGCGTCATCACGGCCGCGGTCGCGCGCGACGCCTGCGCCCTGCTGGAGGTCGACGAGCACGGCTTCGACGAGGTGGACCGCAAGCTGCTGCTGACCATCATCGACAAGTTCGGCGGCGGTCCGGTGGGCGTGGGGGCGCTGGCCGCGGCCATCAGCGAGGAGACCGATGCCATCGAGGACATCTACGAGCCCTACCTGCTGCAGATCGGCTTCCTGGACCGCACGCCGCGCGGACGGGCCGCCACCCGCCGCGCCTACGAGCACTTCCAAAGGGAGGTCCCTGAGGGTGGACCCGGTCAGAAAAAACTATTCTGATATTCGGCAATTCAGGGGGGTGCTTGCTCGTTCGCACCCCCCTGCGCCTTCGGCTACCCCCCGCCTGTTCGCGCCCCTCTAAACCACTTCGGCAGCCGTGCGGATCTCGGACTTCGACTACGAGCTGCCTCCGGAGGCCATCGCGCAGGAGGCGATGGAGCCCCGCGACGCCGCGCGGCTGATGCGCCTGCCGCGCGCGGGCGGCGCGCCCACCGACCACGTCTTCCGGGACCTGCCGCGGCTGCTGCGCGCCGGAGACCTCCTCGTGGTCAACCGCAGCCGCGTCTTCCCCGCGCGGCTGCTCGGCCGGCGCGCGGGCGGCGGCCAGGCCGAGGTGCTGCTGCTGCGCCCGGAGGGGGACGAGCGCTGGGAGGCGATGGTGCGCCCCGGCCGCCGGCTCCGTCCCGGGGACGTGGTGGCCGTCGACGACGACCTCAGCGTCGCCATCGAGACGGAGGCGCGCGGCGAGGACGGCCGGCGCCGCGTGCGCCTGGCCGCGAAGTCGGGAGCAGTGGCGGCGGCGCTCGAGAGGGCCGGTCATGTTCCGCTCCCCCCGTACATCCGCCGCCCCGACCGGCGCGACGACCGCGACCGCTACCAGACCGTCTACGCGCGCGAGACGGGCAGCGTGGCCGCACCCACCGCCGGCCTGCACTTCACACCGGCGTTGCTCGACGCGCTGCGCGCGGCCGGCATCGACGTCGCGGAGGTCGTGCTGCACGTCGGCCCGGGCACCTTCCGCCCCGTGACCGCGGACGAGGTCGAGGACCACCGGCTGGAGGGGGAGCCGTACGTCATTCCCCCCGAAACGGCGGAGGCGATCGTGGCCGCACGTGCCCGTGGCGCCCGCGTGGTGGCGGTCGGCACCACGGTGGTGCGCACGCTGGAGGCCGCCGCGCGAGACGACGGCACGGTGGACGCGGGCGCGGGCGAGACCGACCTCGTGATCCGGCCGGGCTTCCGCTTCCGGACGACGGATGCCCTGGTCACCAACTTCCACCTGCCGCGCTCGTCCCTGCTCTTGCTGGTGGCCGCTTTCGCGGGGCGCGAGCGCGTGCTGGATGCGTACGCGGAGGCGGTGCGCCGCGCGTACAGGTTCTACAGCTACGGCGATGCGATGTTGCTGGAGTAGGCGCCGGCTCAGGCCGAGGGCTTGCGGCCGCCGCGGCGCTCCACGAGCGTCTGCAGCAGCACCTCGTAGCGCACCAGCTCCTCCGGCGAGGGCAGCAGCAGGTGCACGCGGCGCAGCGTGGTGCCCATCTCGGCCGACGAGTAGCAGACCTGGGCCAGCAGGCCGAGGAAGCGCGCGGGGTCGAGGCCGGCGTGGGCGGTGCCCAGCGGCTGCACGGCCACAGAGCGCAGGCCGCGCGTGCGCGCCTCCTCGAAGGCGGCCAGCAGCGCTTCGAAGACGTGCACCTCGCGCGCGGGCGGCGTGCGGTCGAAGTCGTACACGATGGCCTGCACCAGCAGCGGCGAGCCCTCGCGCGCGGGCGCCACCACGATCGAGCCCGGCTTCTTGGGCCGGTCCTGGGCGGAAGCGGCGAGCACCTGCTCCGGCGTCTCGCGCGTGTCTTCCAGCGGGCCGACCTCGCCCAGGATGAGGTGCACGTCCTGCGGCACCACCACCGCGCCCGTGGCCGGCGGCGGCGCGTCGCCCACTACGAGGTCGAGGTCGAGCTTCTCGCCGAAGGAGAGGGCCAGCCGCGACCGCGTCACGCGCCGCTCTCCGCCCCGACCGCGAGGTCGAGGTCGCCGGATTCGCCGAACACCACGGCGGTGCCGATCATCGGCCCTCAGCGTGCCCGCGCGAGGGGAGCGGGACGGCTGCCTTAGGAAGCTGCGCCCGGATTCTAGTCTTCGGCGCCTGCGAGGGCAAACCGCGGCCGACGTGCCGGTCCTGCCCGCTTCAGTCCAGGTGCAGGATGCCCTTGCGCAGGGCGACAGTGATCGCCTCCGTGCGGCCGCCGACGCCCAGCTTGCTCAGGATGTTCTTGACGTGGATGTTCACGGTGTGCTCGGAGATGTGGAGGGCCGCCGCGATGTCCTTGTTGCTGCCGCCCTCCAGGATGTGCTGCAGGACCTCGCGCTCGCGGCCGCTGAGGCCGGTGTGGCCGACGTGGTCGGCGAGCTGGCGGCCGATCTCCGGCGAGATGTAGCGACGGCCCCCGTGGACGGCCCGGATGGCCTCCAGCAGCTCCGAGTGCGCCGCCCCCTTTCGGACGTAGGACAAGGCGCCGGCCTTGATCGCCTCGTACACCTCCTCCTCGCGCGCGAAGCTGGTGAACATGATCACGCGCGCGTCGGGCCAGCGCGCGCGCAGCTGCGCGGCCACGTCGATGCCGCTGCGGCCGGGGAGGCGCAGGTCCATGAGGGTCACGTCGGGCCTCTCCGCCGCATAGAGGTCGAGGGCCTGCTCGCCGCTCGCCGCCGCCCCCACCACCCGCATGTCGGGCTGGGTCCCGATGATGGCGGCCAGCCCTTCGCGCACGACGGGATGGTCGTCCACGACCAGGATGCCGATGTGGCCACGCGCCGCGCCGGCCATGTCAGCCCGTCTCCCGCAGCGCGAGCGGCTCCAAGGGCAGGGTGACCGCCACCTCCGTTCCGCGGTTGACGGCGCTTGCAACCTCCAGTCGCCCGCCCATCTCCTGGACGCGCTCGCGCATGCCGGCCAGGCCGAAGTGGCCGGGGGCAGCGGCGGCGGCGACGTCGAACCCATGCCCGTCGTCGCTCACGCGCAGCGAGAAGGAGTCGGTCCCGTAACGCAGCCGCACCTCGATCCGTGAGGCCTCGCCGTGACGCACGGCGTTGGTGAGGGCCTCCTGGCCGATGCGCAGCAGGTTGTTCTCCACGGCCACGGGGAAGGGACGCGGCGCCCCCTCTACCGACGTGGTGAGATCGATGGCGGCGGGGTGGCAGGCGGCGAGCTGCCGGCCGATCTCGTCCAGGCACGCGTGCAGGCCGTGCGTTTCCAGCGATTCCTCGCGCAGCGCCCACACCGCCCGGTGGACCTCGTCGATGCTGGCCTCCACCTGCACCAGCGCGCGCGCGACGTGGTTTTCCGCCATGGCGGGCGCGGAGGTCACGGTGAGCCTGGCCGCCTCCAGGCACAGGGAGATGCCGGCCAGGTTCTGCTCCAGGGTGTCGTGCAGCTCGCGCGCCATGCGCTGCCGCTCCTGCAGCTCCGTCTCGCGCCGCACCCGTTTCCAGATGATGCGTGCCTGGGCCTGCACCCGCCGGCGGAGGGTGACCACCCAGGCCAGGGCCAGGGTCACCAGGCCCGCCATCGCGGAGAGGACCCAGGCCGCGCGCCGCGACGTCCACCACGGAGCCGGCTGCACGACCTCCACGTCGGTCCCCGTCCGCAGCAGGATGCGGAAGGCCTGGGGCACGCGCTGTTCGCGGGTGCTCACCGCACACACGCCGACGAGGCGCAGCACGCTCCCCGCGCGCAGTCCCTCCGGCCAGGGCTCCTCGCCGCGCAGTACGGCGGTGAAGAGGTACGGCCCCGCCTGCAGCGAGAGCAGCCGCTCCTCGCGGCCCTCGACGCTGTCCAGGAGGCGCGCCTCGAGCCGGACCAGCTCGCTGTCGAAGCGGCCGCTCCAGGCCTCGTCGGGGGTGACGTCCAGCGCGCGCGGGGGGCGACCCGGGCCCACCCGCCGCACCTCCGCGTCCTGGAGGGCGGGGCTGTACTCGCCCCGCGCCGCGAAGCCCACCGCCTCCACCTCTTCGCCCACCGCCGGCCGCTCCGCGCCGACGTGATGGACGTAGAGGCCGCCGCCATCGTCCTGGACGTAGAACTCGCCGGGCTGGCTGTAGGTGACCACGCCGCGCACGCGGACGCGGTGCTCCCACGTCTCCTCGGGCATGAAATGCAACAGCCTCTGGATGGGCCGCGTGGGCAGGGTGAAAGTGGGGGCGGGCGTGACGACGGTGATGGCCTCGGGGCCGGGGCTGGCCAGCACGATGTCGGCGAGCTGGCCGCGTGCGGTCAGCACCGACCGGCACGCGCCGCGCACGCGCACGCGCGCGTTGACCAGTCGGTCGGCGAGGACGGCCGCGGCCACGCGCGGCATCTCCACGGGGACGTCGATGCCGCCGGAGGCCACGCGGACCACCACGCCGTCGCGGCGCAGGCTGACCGACCGCACCACGCCTTCCACTTCCACCCACTGGCTGTCCAGGTGTCCCGTCACCAGCTCTTCGGGGCGGATGCGCCGGGCGGGCGGGAGCGGCCCATGGCCCAGCACGGTCAGGCGAGGCCACTCCACGATCGGCGCGAAGGCTCCCGGCGCCGAATGGCCCTCGACCCTCACGCGGTCGCCGGCGGCCACGGCCTGGGCGCCGCCGCCGCCGGAGAGGAAGATGCCCGCGGTCGCGTCCTGCACGAACAGCCGACGCGTGCGGGGATCGTTGTACGTGACCACCGCCCGCAGGCGGACGGGGTAGCCGCGCTGCGCTTCGCTCGGTCCGAGGTGGCGGACCTCGTCGGCGCTGGTGAGGACGGGCAGGGAGGACGGCCCCGGCTCGCGGCCGGCCGCGCCGGCGCCGCGCGCGCGCACCAGCGCCCCGCCGAAGGCCAGCCCGCCCGCGGTGGCGGAGGCGAAGCCCACCACCTCGACGTCGTCGCCGGGACGAACCGGCGCCGGCTCGCGGGAGGCCACCGTGACCGGGAACTCGCGCCCGTCGGCCCTCATCACGAAGTCGTGCTCTCCGACACAGCGCGCCACCACGCCACGCACGTGCACGCGGTGGTCGGGCAGGCGCGCGGCCGGCATCCCGGAGAGCGGCGCCACGGAGAGCAGGGGAAGCCCAAACGGGTCCCCCGGCGCCTCCTCTTCCAGGCGGAGGTGCGCCATGTCCGGCACCAGGAGGTGCGCGGGCTCGCCGCCCGCGTGCGCCTGGCCGCCGGCCGCGCTCACGCCGCGGATGCTGATGCGCGAGTCGGTGAGCCAGGAGTACCGCGACTGGTCGCGGTTCGGGAGCGACGCGCGCACGGTGCGCCCGCCGGCGTGGAGGTCGAAGAAGCGATAGCGCCCCCGGTTGAGGGAGCCGACGACCACGCCGCGCAGCTCCACCCACCGCGCCTCCGCCTGCCGCGAGAGCAGCGCGTCCATGGTGAGGGGGAGCGGCTCGGGCAGGCGCTCTTCGCCGGCCGGGCTCAGGACTTCCAAGCGCGGTCGGCGCACACGGGGCAACCCACTGCCTTCCTCGAGGATGCCTGCGAGCCGAACCGTCGTTCCGGGCGGCAGGGGCCGGCCGAGGTCGCCGACCTCGAAGCCGGCCGCGCCGGCCGCGTCCTGGAGGTAGACGATCCCCGGCGAGGGATCGAAGTACGTGACGACGCCGCTCACGTCGACCGGGCGCGGGACCCGCAGGTCTCGCGCGAACTCACGCACCTCGCCCAGGCGGGTGAGCGGCGCGTCCGCGCGCGGAGCGACCGCGTGCGGACACGACAGGGTGAGGGCGCAACCCGCCAGACCCGCCGCCCGCCGGATTGCCGAGGGCGCCCACGGCATGAGTTTGACCTTTGTCATCATTATAGGCGCGCAGGACGAGCCGGCGGCCGTGCCCCCTAGCCAGAAAGGGCTAGATGCGCGCCACTCACACGGGTCATGTCGCCGATCGCCCCGCCTGTGGTAGACGTGTGCGGCAGGAGCGAGTGCACCATGACCGACCACGAACGGGCCCGCTGGAGAGCCGGCCGCCGCGAGTTCCTGGCCCTCTCCGCTGCCGCCGGGGCTTCCGTCCTGCTGCGCCCCCGCGTGGCCTTCTCCGCGGCCGACGGCGCGCCGTGGTACGCGCGCATGCGCAGGTGTGGCCAGCTCAACCTCAACGAGCGCGACCCGCTCACTCTCGACGCCGCGGCCTGGGCGGACTACTGGGCCTCGCTGCGCGTGGACGCCATGCTGCTCAACGGCGGCGGCATCCTGGCCTTCTACCCCACGGAGGTCCCGCTCCACCACCGCAGCGAGTACCTGGGCACGCGTGACCTCTTCGGCGAGCTGGCAGAAGCCGTCCGCAAGCGGGGCATGCGCGTGGTGGCGCGCATGGACTGCAACTACGCCTACGAGGAGGCCCTGAAGGCGAAGCCGGAGTGGTTCGAGCGCAACCGCGACGGGGAGCCGCGCCGGCACGGCGAGTCGAACTGGCTCTTCAAGACCTGCATGTTCAGCCCGTACTTCACCGAGCAGATGCCGGCCATCTACCGCGAGATCAGCGCGCGCTACGGCGTGGACGGCTTCTTCACCAACGGCTGGCCCAGCACGGGCGCGCTCGGCGTGTGCTACTGCGAGAGCTGCCAGCGCGTCTACCGCGAGAAGGTCGGCGGCGTCCCGCCTGAGCAGACCGACGCGACGAGCGTGCTCTACCGCAAGTACTACGCCGCCTACATGGACCGCGTGATGGAGGTCTGGCACCTCTGGGACGCGGTCGCGCGCGAGAAGCGGACGGACTCGGTGTACGTGGGGAACCTGGGTGGCGGCGCGCGCGTGGTGAAGGACGTGTGGCGCATCGGACAGGGCGCGGGCTGGTTCAACGCCGACCACCAGGGCCGTGCCGGCGACACGCCCATCTGGGACTGCGCCCAGCAGGGCCGCGTGGCGCAATCGGTGATGAAGGGCCGCGCCATCACCAACGTCACCGGCGCCTACAGCAACAGCCGGCCGGTCTGGCGGCACGTGGCGAAGTCGCCGGCCGAGACCACGCTGTGGATGGCGCAGACCACGGCCAGCGGCATGGTGCCCTGGTTCCACTGGCTGGGGGGCGCGCCCGAGGACGACCGCTGGCGCGACGTCGGCCGGTCGTTCTTCCAGTGGCTGGCCGCGCACGAGGCGCACTTCCGCAACCGGCAATCCGTGGCCGACGTGGCCGTGCTCTTCCCGCAGAGCACCATCGCCTTCTACCGCTCCGGCGAGGGCAAGGGGAGCTGGCGCGGCGCCGACCGCGAGCGGACGGCGGAGTACCTGCAGGGCCTGTACTACGCGCTCCTGGAGGGACGGTTCCTCTTCGATTTCGTGCACGAGCGGGATCTCGGGTCGGAAACGCTGGGCCGTTACCGCGCGCTCCTCCTCCCCAACGCCGCCCACCTCTCCGACGAGGCCTGCCGGCTCATCCGCGCGTACGCCGCCGCGGGCGGCGGCGTGCTGGCCACGTTCGAGACTGCGCGCTACGACGAGTGGGGCGACGCGCGGAGGGAGCCGGCACTGTCCGACCTGTTCGGCGTCAGGGTGACGGGCGAGGCCATCGGCCCGCTCGCCAACAGCTACATGCGCGTGGAGCGCCCGCATGCCGTCTTGAAAGGCCTCGAGGGGACGTCGCTCCTGCCGGGGCCGGAGGAGCGCCTGCCCATCCGCGCGCGCGAGGCCTCTCCCGCGGTGCTGACCGTCGTGCCCTCCTATCCCGCCTTCCCGCCGGAGATGGTCTTTCCGCGCACGCCGCGGACGGACGAGCCGGCGGCGGTGCTGCGCGAGAACGGCCGCGCGCGCCTCGCGTACTTCGCGGGCGACGTCGACCGCACCTGCTGGCGGTCCGGGAATACGGACCTGAGCCAGCTCCTGCAGAACGCGGTGCGATGGGTGATGGGGGATGCGCCGCCATCGGTCGCCATCGGGGGCGAGGGCATGATGGAGACCTTCGCCTGGCGGACCGAGCCCGGCCATGCGCTGCATG
>Ga0070698_100005660_pt1 | contig 13682 bp, 11 predicted proteins | sample KBSK1502metaG_FD_65477 | JGI IMG/M metagenome (GOLD analysis project Ga0070698, IMG submission 65477) | Corn, switchgrass and miscanthus rhizosphere microbial communities from Kellogg Biological Station, Michigan, USA - KBS K1-50-2 metaG | ecosystem: Host-associated > Plants > Roots >... | reverse complement strand
AGCGCCAGCCGGCCTGACAACAAGCTGTAGGCAGTCATCCCGACCGCGTAAACATCAGACTGCGGTCTTACATCGCGAAAGTTTCTTAGTTGTTCGGGCGACATATACGCGAGGGTGCCCGCCATTTCCCCAGCCACCGTAACTCCGCTCATGCCTGATTGTGTGAAGCTCTTGGCGAGTCCAAAGTCTGTTAGCTTCGCCGATAAGTTAGGCCAGGCGCCGCTTACCAGAATATTCTGATCCTTGATGTCGCGATGAATGTAGCCCTGAGCGTGTGCGTATGAAAGAGCATCGAGAATCTGCGACACGATCTCAAGCGTTTCCCGTTCGGGCAGGAGGCCGCCACGCGAGTCGGCCAGTCGCGCAGCGTCGGCGCCGTCGATGAATTCAGTTACCAAATAGACGACGCCGTTGTGCACGCCCCGATCTATGAATTCCACGATGCTCGGATGCTTGAGGGACGCGGCCACATCGATCTCACGCATGAAGCGACGCATTGCTTTGTCGCTTACGGCAAACTCCGGAAGCAGGGTCTTGATGGCTACCGCGCTTCCCGTAGTTTGATGTCGCCCCAACATCACGCATCCCATGCCGCCGCGGCCGAGCACTCTAACCATGTCGTAGCCGGGAATCGGTTGAGGAGTCTTCTTCAGCTCGATGCGACAGTCCTCACAAAGGAAGGTCAAGTGTTCGTCCGCCGAAGCCGCCTGCGCTTCTTCGCGCCGGCCGCAATTCAAACAGGCCACCGTAATGATTGTCGGTTTAACCGGGGAATTCGCGAAGGACTCATCGCCGGATGAACTCCCGGCAAAATCAGCGACTGCCCCGGTACTCACTTCAACCAGCAAAACCGTCTCGCCTCCCTGGATTTGAGCGCCACTCTCAAGAAACGCTTCGGAAACTCTCTGGCCATTAACAAATGTGCCGTTGGTTGAACCAAGGTCGCGAAGGAAGCAACGGGGTGGAGATATTTCCAGCAGACAATGATTACGAGAAAAAAATTTGTCGTTGGTGAGGCAGAGGTGAGCGTCGTTGCTTCGCCCGATTAGAAAGGTGTCCGGCTGCGTGAAACAGAAGACGCGGCCTTCGTAGGGGCCGGCCAAAACTTTGAGATCAACTTGCATAATCAGGAGTCAGGACTCAGGACTCAGGAGTCAGAAGACAGAGGTCAGAGGTCAGAGATCGATAATCAGGATGCAATGTGTGGCTGTCATTAATTGTTGACTTCTGACCTCTGTCTTCTGACTCCTGAGTCCTGAGTTCTGAGTCCTTCTCATTACCTTCGGATCTCGAGATCGTCGAACGCGACTTCGGTAGTGCCGCTGGTATAGAGTCCGGCGATGCCCCCCTTGAAGTTGTCCTTATCTGTAATGCGATTGACGTACTGGCCGTTGATATAGAATGTGAGTTCTGAACCACGGGCCCGCACTTCCAGCGCATTGGACTCCGCGCCGCTGTGGACGGCGCTGGAAGCGGTCCATGGGACCAGCGCTGTCTGCTTATCATCCTTGTGCTTCACGATTTCATATTTCGTTTCCGGGCCCGTGTAGATTAGCAGCGCGTAGTCTTCAAGTTGGTTAGTTGCCGATCTTTCGCCGTGCACGATAAGACCAAACCCGGAGGCCGCCGATGTACCGTCAACGCTGCGCACCGTCACACTAACCGTCGCATTCTCTGTTTTGTAGTCCTGAGAGGGCGCGTACATCACCAGATACTTATCTGCTTTGGCCCGCATGTGGTATGCGTCGCCGAGGTACCAGATGTCGCCGAACGGGTAACTACCGCTGCCCCATTTCTGGTTTGAAAAATCGTCGGTAGTGGTTGCCGGAAGACTCGCGTTTGCATTCACATTGGCAACGTTTGCGTTTGCATTGGTGTTTGCGTTGCGGTTGCCGAGCCGGTTGACGTTGGCCCGATTGAAGTTAGTGTTTGAATTAGAACCCATGCCTGCCAGCGCAATGATCATCACAACGGCGCCGATGCCGATGAGCGCCACCAGCGCAACCCCACCCAGAATCCACCAGATTGCTTTTGATTTCTTAACCGGCCCGGGCACTGAAAGGTGCGACTGCTGCTGTTGACCAAACTGAGAACCATGGCTGGCGACGGGAATGGAAGCCTGGTAAGTCGGCGCAGCCTGACGAACTACTTCGGCAGGAGGGTGGCCTGTATCGCGCGGATCGGTGTAGCGAATCGTGGCATTGGGGTCAAAGCCGGGCGGGGGACTGGCGACCAGCGGGGTGCCATCTTCCAGACAGAAGTTGAGCGAGGGATCCGTGTAGGTACGATTACAAGTTGGGCAGCTTTTCATTCTGTCTCAGAGGTCTAATGTTCCAACGTCCAAAACCAGGATCCTGGTAGCGATTGCAAACAGGTTAGCGGGACGGCTTGATCCCGTTTAGCTAAACGTCCAAAGTCGAGTGCCGGCTCGGCGAACCAGACTTTGGACATTGGACCTCGCATCTGGGCTTTGGACTGGGCACTATTATTCAGGAAACCAGGGTGAGGCTCAAGGGCAACAGCCGGAGTGTCAACTGATCAATACCTTCAAATCTTAAGAACGCAGTCATTCTGCACGTTTTGATCAATTGATTCTTTGGCTGGCTCGCTACGCTCCCAGCTCTGACTTTATCTGGCGATGTCAAAATTCTTGCAACAAACGGCAGAAGCTGGCAAAGCCGAAGTGCTGGCAGAATTTGCACTTTGACTCCTACGATGGCTTTATGCGGAAGGCCGATTTTGAATTTAATAATATTCCACAGGCTTACTTCATAACGTTCCGAGGTTACGGAACGTGGCTTCACGGAGACAAGCGCGGCTCGGTAGACAGAATCCACAACCGGTTTGGATCCCCACGTCTGATGCCAAATGAACGACGACGTCAACTTAACCTCGGAAGACTCGAGCATAAACCGGTGCGTTTAGAGGAACAGCAGAGACTTCTGGTAGAGGAAGCCATCAAAGAGATTTGTAAGAAGCGCCATTGGGATCTCTGGGTTGTTAATGCAAGAACCAATCATATTCATGCGGTGGTTACTGCACTTTGCAAGCCGGAACCCATCCTGACGGCGCTCAAAGCCAAGGCCACCCGAAAGCTAAGAGAGGCTGGCTATTGCAGGAATGTTGAAAGTCCTTGGGCCAAACGTGGAAGCAAGAAGTATTTATGGACCGAGCAGGATGTTATTGACGCAGTAGTTTACGTTCAGTACGAACAGGGTGATTAGTGTGGGGGCAACAGAAAGAACTAATGTCGCGAGATAGTGGTGGTGGACGGTTACCTTCGTCAACACAAAATCAGAACTGGGAGCGATAGCGACCAGCCAAGGCATTCACTTTAATAAGTTGGTTAAACGGCCTACGCTGCGGTTCTTCGTCAGTTGCGCTTTTGGCTGGTCGCTATCGCTCCCAGTTCTGATTTTGCGAGGGCCACGTTGAATTTTTGTCTGTCGGCTCAAGCACCGATAGCTTTACCGCAGCGGCCACAGAATTTCGTGCCGCCCAAATAGCTACTGCCGCAAAACTTGCAAACCACTTCTACCGGCCGTGGCTGACTCCAATCGAGCGATCTCGGCGGGCCAATGGGAATGCCGCACTTCCCGCAGAATCTGATAGTGGCGGGATATTGCTGTTTACAACGCGGGCACGCCACGGCAGTCGGCGCCGCGGTGGCTGGACTAATGCCGATATTCTGAACAGCCGGCGCTTCATCCGTTACGAAAATAAATCTTGAGCTGCCGCAGCGGCCACAAAACTTTATTCCCTCGGCGAAGCGTGAGCCGCAACTTGCACAGGCAACAATGCGTGGCGAGTTCACGTCTGCGCCTGTCCGGCTGTCAAGACTTCCTCCACGCGAAGGCGTCAACGGCGCGCTCGTGGGCGCAGTCTTAAACTGTGCCTGAATAATTTGTTCGATGCCGTCAGGACGAATTTCGATGACGCGCTCGTCGTCAACTTCGCCGCTTCGCGCCACCCGCAGCAGATGCTGGCCAGGAGGAATTGAATTCAGAATCACGCGACCCGAGCGTCCGATGCTCCCATGTCGCTCATCGTCGACATAAACCTCCGAACCTTGCGGCGCCATGACAACTAAACGCGACTCGGTTTGCGCAGGGCCTTCAAATTGTTTTCCGGCAGCCGTTTCAACCTGATCAAACCAATCGCTGGCATCGTTCGGTCGCTCCGCCGGGTCGCGGGCCAGGGCACGAAGGATCACCTTGTCCACTTCCGGGGAAAGATCCGAACGCAAACTCAGCAGCGACGGCGGCGACTGCATCAGTTTCTGCGCCACCAGTTGAGGCAGATCGCCTATGAACGGAGGACGGCCGCCCAGCATGTGGTAAGCAATGGCTCCCAGGGCGTAAATGTCTGAACGCGCATCCAGTTGCGCGCCGGTCTGCATTTGTTCAGGTGACATGTATTCAGGAGTGCCAATGATCCCGCGGGATTCCGGTCCGCGCTCGGAATTTGTGCCCGTCTGATCGGCATGGATTATTTTGGCCAGGCCGAAGTCGCCGACTTTTACGAAGCCGTCGTGAGTGCCGGCGCTGCCGGTCTTCCGCAGCCTTTGCATGATGAAAATGTTGGCGGGTTTGAGATCGCGATGAAGTATACCGGCATCATGCGCCGCTTCGATGCCGGCAACCACTTGACCGAGAATCGTGACCGTGCGCTGAAGGTCAAGGGTGCCTTCGCGCCGCAAGAGCTGGTAAAGACTCTCGCCATCGACATATTCCATCACCAGGAAAAACACGCCCTCAGGACTCTTGCCGAAGTCCGTGACGTCCACGACATTGGGATGACGGACAGAAGCGGCAGCGCGAACCTCTCGCTCAAACCGCGCGATCGCTTCGCCTTCCTGCAACATCTCGTCGCTAAGGATGTCCGGGCGAACAGTCTTGATGGCGACGCGGCGGGTAACCAGATTTTGATCGCGGGCGAGATAAACCTGGCCCATCGCGCCCCGGCCCAGGCGCTTCTCCAGCAGATAACGTGACGACAGGAGCGTCGGCCCCGGCAGCGTGTGCTTGGTGTTTGCCTGATCCAGCGGACAAACAACCACGTCGTCTTCATAACAACTTTCGCAACGTGGACACTCGCGCATGTATTAGAAGTCCAAGGTCCAAAGTCCAATGTCCAAAGTCTGGCTCCAAAGAGTCCAACGTCCAAAGTCCAAGGTCCAAGGTCTGTTTTGCGTGACTGTCTTTCGAAACTCCAGGTTGGAAGTTAAAGATCGCCCACGCAAAACAGACTTTGGACTTTGGACCTTGGACTTTGGACCGTTAAGCTGGTTTCAGTTCCGAAGTGCATCCCGAACAACGCGTCGCGGCAATCGGAATCGACGACAAGCAATAGGGACAATCCTTGTTTGTTTCCGCCGCAGGTTCCTCACGCTTCATCTTGTTCACGGCTTTTACAACCAGAAAGACCACTAACGCCACAATCAGAAATGTGATGACATCATTGAGGAACGCGCCGTAAGCAACTACTGGCAGTCCCTTCGCTTTCGCATCGACGAGAGAGGCGGGATGCTGGCCCGAGAGATCGATAATGAGATTTGAGAAATCTACCTTACCCAGCAGCAAACCAACGGGTGGCATGATTACGCCTTCAACCAACGAGCTGATAATCTTGCCAAATGCAGCGCCGATAATAACCGCTACTGCCAGGTCGAGCACATTGCCTCTGGCAATGAAATCACGAAATTCTTTCAGCATCTTGGGTTTCCTTTCAATTCAACGTTATTGCGCTCTGGAAACGAAGTCGGCCGGGTAAAGCGTTAAAGGGTGGGTGCAAGCGGGTCGCTGGACCAACGCCTTCTTACCCTTTACCCATTCTCCTCTTTCCCCGGAGATTTTACGCGGACTCACTGGCAATTCTTGGCCAGTTTATATCCTGCCTTTTCAGCTTCTTCCCTTGAGTTGAATGCCACTCGATCTGCTTCCTTGATCTCCTGGGCGGGTAAACAGCCGTCCAGGTAGTAAACCCTGGCTTTTTTGTCGGCAACGATTTCACCCGCCGCTGCTTCTTCCGCCGCCGAGTCTTGTTCCTCTTTGGCTGATCTGCGCGCAGCAATGGTTTCTTCGGCCGTCTGGTCGATGATGCGAAAGCTCGGACCCTCCGCGACTATGATCACCGTCATTTGAAAATCGGCGCAGCTAAGTTGTTGTCCGCGGATCTTCCAGGGCCTCCAGGCTTCAGGCAAGTGCAGGGATTGCGAGATGCCAGTAACGAAATCAGGCACGGTCGTCCACTTGAAAGTACTGTCGTAACCAAACCACAGCGAAGTCAGCCGGCCGTCAAGGAAGTCGAGTGAAACGGTTCTGACTCCGTTCAGACTGGCCTTGTCGATGCGCGAATCGAAGTCGGGGTTAATGCTTGTTTTCGACACGCCAAAGGGATCGACACGTCCGAAGTCTACTTGTGGCACGCGCGCTTTTGCCTGTTCGGTTGTCATACCGAGATGGAACCCAAACAACTCGGGCGAGACGGGAAGGTCAGACAGTTTCAACGTACATTTGTTTTCCTGCGCGAAACAGCCGAGGGCGCAGAACAAGATTAAGGAAAGGGCAAGGGTTAGTCGCATGGCGTTCAAAGAAAAGTGATGAGTGATGAGTGATGAGTGATGAGTAAAGATGTTAGCTGTGGTTAGTGGGACTTTTCCTACTCATCACTCATCACTCATCACTTCTAACTTGGCTATCGAGCAGCGCTCGAATCAGCCGTTCCAACTCATCAGGCTCAAAAGGTGTTGAGAGATAATCATTGCAGCCGGCGGCGATTGCGTGGTCGCGATACTGATCGGCGCCATACGCGGAGACAGCCAGAATCGGAACAGCGCTAAATCCCTTCAACTCGCGAATCTTCCGCGTCGCCTCCAGTCCGTCCAACTCGGGCATTTCAACATCCATAATAATCAAATCAGGATTGCTGGACTGTGCGGCTGCGATCGCGCGATTTCCGTTTTCGGCTTCAACTACGCGGAAGCCCTTTTTCTGTAACCAGGTCCGGAGCAGGAGTCGGGTGTCATCAAAGTCATCGACGACCAGAATCGTGCCCCGGCTGTCTTTTGAATCATTCAACTGGGCGACCATGCGCTGAGCCTATCATTTTCGCACAACCATGCCAACGCGATGCGCCGGCCCGGGGGTGTCCTGGTTTTGGTTTTCTCTGTGCACCTTCTGTGCTCCTCTGTGTCTCTGCGTGATTAAAAGAAACCTTGTAAAAGACGAAATGCATACCTTCACGCCGGCATGCTGGCGATACGCCAATGCTCGCGTAGAATCCCCACGTCAAACTGCAGAACACCCGCTGCGCCGTTGTCCCGGACACCCTTCCGTAAAGCCGCTTCATTAGTGGATGCATTGAGGGACTGAGAAAGCCAGTCTTTGTCCCGATATTTCAAAACAGGAGAATCCATGAAGCGAACACCCCCTGCGCAGTTTCCGCGTCTTCGCGCGGACGGCCTGGTTATTTACGAGCTGCCTGATGAAGTCCTGGTATACGACAAAGTGAGGGATCAGGCCCACTGCCTTAATCAAAGCGCGGCTCTTGTCTGGCGCGCTTGTGATGGTCAACTCGCCCCCAGCGAAATTGCACGCAAACTGACTACGCAACTGGCTGTCGCCGTCCCCGAAGATCTGGTCTTGCTCGCCCTCTTCCAACTCGAAGAGATTCATCTTCTCGAACAACGCGGAACCATACCTACTTCGTTCCCCGGAATGTCGCGGCGGCAGATGAGTCGATCATTAGGTCTGACGGCAGCCATAGCCTTGCCCGTAATAACTTCAATCATGGCGCCCACTCCGGCCCAGGCCGCGACCTGTCTAGCTCCTGGCCAACCATGCAGTCCCGTAACGCTTTGCTGTACTAGTTGCAACCCGACCGCGCCTGGCGGACCTAAATGTATCTGAAGTTTTCCGTTGCCGACCGGCGGAAACACTAACTAATGAGGATCTTCAAATGACCACTAATAAGACGATGCAACGGACCGCCTTTTTGTTAACGGTGTTTTGGGTGCTGCTGTTGAGTGGCACAATCGAAGCGCAAACAACGGTCTTCACCGATGACTTCAATAGCGATCAGAGTGTGACCTACACGACCAGCGGGGCGATTGGCACGAGCGCCTGGAGTGTTACGAGATCTGGTGCGGATTTTGGAGCGCGAAGGAATACTAGTCCGGCACAACTGGAATTGACGAATGATGTTGACGCCACTCCAAATGCAAATGGATGGGCCTTGGTGAGCACACCTTCCTCCTTATTCATTAGTCCATACAGCACGATCTTGAACTCCAACCCGGGCCTTGTTACCTGGACATTCAATATGAGGCAGGTCAGGCCCGACCCTGCCGGTTTCAATGCGGGTGCCTACGGTGTGGCCTTCATTCTGGCCGGCACTTCGAATACGAATAACAATACTGGCAGCGGTTATGCAGTCGTATTGGGCCAATCCGGCGCGACCGATTCAATTCGGTTAGCGAGATACAGCGGCGGAATTCAGGGCACCTTGACGAACCTCATTGTTTCGAACACTGGGGGATTGTCAGATTTTGGCGCGGAGTATCTCAGTATCAAAGTCACCTACACACCTGTGACAGAAACATGGGAGCTATTCTTGAGGAATGACGGGGCTTCGGCATTTGCGGACCCGGCGGCGGGAACGCTGACGTCGCAGGGAACGGTAGTAGACAGCACCAGTACCGGTACGTCGCTCCCTTTGATGGGTGCCTGGTGGCAGGGCTCAACCGCAACAAGTCAGCCAGCGTTTTTTGATAACACGACGGTAACCGTAAACGAACCGACGGCAGTTAGGTTGACTGGTTTTGCAGCCGTTCAAAATGGAGACCATGTGGAACTGCACTGGCAAACTGGCTACGAAGCACGCAACCTCGGCTACAACATCTACCGCGAGCAGAACGGCAAGCGCGCGTGTATTACACCATCGCTGGTTGCCGGCTCGGCACTGATAGCCGGAAGACAGACTGCGTTGCGGTCGGGTTTGAACTACGCGTGGTACGACGACCTTCAACAGACCGGCGAGCATGATGGAGATCCGGCGCAGCGCTCATATAGTCGTCAATCGTCGGCGGTGACTTACTGGCTCGAGGATGTTGATATCGACGGCACGCGCACGTTGCATGGGCCGATCGCTCCTTTGGTGCAAAACCAAAAAACCAGGCAAGGCAGCGAACAGCGTGCTGCGTTGCTTAACGAAGTATCACCGTCAACGCCCTCCGGTGGCGTTCGCTTCGATGTCTATCCTTCGGCATTCGTCGCAGATCGCGCCAACGTTGCCCGTCCACAAGTGTCTAACACCGATGCTATTGCCCTGCAGCAACAGATCGAATCCCAGCCCGGCATCAAGATCGCCGTCAGCAAGGCAGGTTGGTATCGCATTACGCAGCCGGAGTTGGTGGCGGCCGGCCTCGATCCGAACGTAAATGCATCGCAGCTACAGCTCTATGCAAACGGTCGCAGCGTGCCCATCAAACAATCGGGCGACAAAGTACACCTTACATCGTCCGACTACATCGAGTTCTACGGCCACGGCGTGGACTCGCCCACGGACGCGACCCAAACCTATTATCTGGTCATACAGCCGCACAACTTTGGCACGCGCATTCGCGATCTTGTCTATCGCAATCCGCCGTCGCTGCCTCAGCCGTCCGGGCCAACCGGCTTTGAATACACGGTCGAGCGCCGCGAGCGCATGATTTACTTTTCCGGATTGCGTAATGGTGACGTCGAGAACTTCTTCGGCGAGGTAATTACAAACACCACGGTGACATCGAACCTGCCGGTCCGCAATCCTGATGCTGCGTCAGTTGCCGCAGGTACGCAGGCGCATCTGGAAGTTTCGTTGCAAGGTGTAACGAACCAGAGCCACCTGGTGCACATCGTCTGCAACGGGACGAATCTGGGGAACTTGAGCTTCGCAGAGACGGATCATGCGACGGCAACCTTTGCGGTTCCTGCCTCTGCCCTGCGCAACGGCGATAACACGGTAGAGTTTACTTCGCTCGGCGGCGCCGCGGACGTAAGCCTCGCTGACACGCTACGCCTCACGTATATGCATAGTTTCGCGGCCGATGAAAACGCACTCGCGCTGAGTGTTGATAACGGATCGACCAGGCGAGTGACCGGGTTTACCAGCAATAACATTCGCGTCGTAGACATCACCAGGCCTGAGGACGCGCTCGAGATTACTGAGACAGTGAGAGTGAACCAGGAGAATGATGGCACTTATTCTGTAGACCTGCAGGTCGATGGCGCGACCTTCCGTCAGGTGCACAAGCTGCTGGTATTTGCTGACAACTCAGTCTCGCGCGCCGATGGTGTGAAACAAAACCAACCATCTACCTGGCGGTCGCAAACCGGCGGTGCGGATTATGTGATTATCGCGAGCGGGGAACTGAAGTCGGCGGTTGAACCTTTGGCCGCACTGCGGCGCAGTCGGGGGATGGTAGTTCAAGTCGTTGACGTCGAAGACCTCTACGATGAGTTTACCTTCGGCCGGCACTCACCGCAGGCAATTCACGACTATCTGGCGCGGGCAATGAATATTTGGAGGCGAAAGCCGCATTACGTCTTGCTGGCGGGCGATGCCAGTTACGATCCGAAGAACTACCTTGATCAGGGATTAAACGATCTCGTGCCGACGAAACTCATCGATACCAATCTGATGGAAGCTGCGAGTGACGATTGGCTGGCCGACTTCAATAACGACGGATTGGCTGATATAGCCCTGGGCCGCTTGCCGGTAAGGACAGTCGCGGAATTGAATGCGCTGGTCTCGAAGATTATTGACTACGAAAACGCGCCGCCGGATCCGTCACGCGGCGTGTTGCTGGTGGCTGACATTGGCTTTGAGGAACAGAGTCATGCCTTGAAGACTCTTTTCCCCCCGCCGATGACGGTCGTGACGATCAACCGCCGCAGTGCCGACGATGCCACTATTCACGATCAAGTCATCAGCGTTATTAACGAGGGACCGCTAATGACCAACTTCGTCGGCCACGGCTCAAATGGTGTCTGGACTGGTGGCTCGCTGCTGTCGAGTTTTGATGCGCCCGCGCTGACAAACACGAATGGCTTGTCAGTGTTCACCATGATGACCTGCTTCAATGGCTACTTTCAGGATGCCTACAACGATAGTTTGTCTGAGGCCTTATTGAAGGCCCCTGGAGGAGCAGTGGCGGTTTGGGCGTCGACCACGCTAACGGAACCGGTGGGACAAAACTTGATCGATCAGGAGTTTTACCGTCTGCTCTTCGCACCTCAGCCTGCAACCCTAGGCGACGCGGCCCGCCGGGCTAAGGCGGTAACAACCGACCGGGATGTGCGCCGCAGCTGGATACTGTTTGGCGACCCGGCGATGCTGCTTCGTTGATAAGATGGTGCGGAGAGAAGAGGCAGAAAGCGATTTTCCATTTGTCATTTGACATTTTTCATTTGTCATTTAAGAAGGCGTACTCCTGGACAACGACATCTAGTACCTGAAGCGCCAATCAACCTTTGCCCGCTCAAGCTTGAGCTCCAATGACAAATGAAAAATATCAAATGACAAATGTCAAATCGTTTTCTCCAGCTCTAGTTCCTCCTGTCTTCTGTCTCCAGTCTTCTGTATTCTGTTTCCGTCTTGGCCACTTCCAACAAAACCAAGCTTCTCGTCGCAACGCTCGTCGTCTACATCGGCGTCATCTTTGCCTTTACCATCGTTCCTACTCGCATCTCCGGTTTTAGGAACCCGCGTTCGTATCACATAAACGTCGTACCCATTGGCTATTCGTTCACCTGCTTCCTTCAGGATCCGAACCAGCATCCACATATAACGACGTTCTGTTTGCGGAACACACTCGGCAACCTCGCCCTCTTCGTGCCTTTGGGGATTTTGTTGCCGCTTGTCAGCAATCGATTCCTGAGGCTGAAGCGCGTGCTGTTGTTCGCGCTTTTGCTGTCTTTAGGTGTTGAGTCGATTCAATTCCTGTTGCGGTTTTTCGGGAATCCACGAGCGGTAGATATCGATGACATAATTCTGAATACGCTGGGTGCGTGTGTGGGCTTTGCTATCTATAAATCCTTCATCCCGAGTCATGTTGGTCGACAGCCAGTTGAAAGCGTTGAGACATATTCTGACCGGCACGAAGATGTGCTTGCAGACTCGGCTGACTCGGAAAAACTTAAGGGGAATTGAGTGTTTGGTACCCGCGGCAGGGGTCGAACCTGCGACCTTTCGCTCCGGAGGCGAACGCTCTAATCCACTGAGCTACGCGGGCAATACTGATTTACGTGAAAAGATAACACAGCCTCGAGTAGTCTTCTACTTGGGGCAAATTGCGAAAGAAGGTATCCACAGATTACGCAGATTACACAGATTTTAGCCTCAGCAGTTTAGTCGGGCTGTTTTTGAATCTGTGTAATTTGCGTAATCTGTGGTTACCTTCCCTGGTTTTCGGCTCACGAAGACAGATGAAGGATCAGGCGAACGATCCAGAAAGACACGGCAGCGATCAATGCCGCCGCCGGGATGGTGAGTACCCAGGCCCAAACGATTCTTCCTGCGACACCCCACTTGACCGCGGACAATCGGCGCGTGGCGCCCACGCCGACGATGGCGCCGGTGATTGTGTGCGTGGTTGAAACGGGCGTGCCGGTAAGCGTTACATAAGCAAGCGTGATCGCCGCCCCGGTCTCGGCGCAAAAACCACCAATCGGCCGCAGCTTGGTTATTTTGGAACCCATTGTGTGGACGATACGCCAGCCTCCGGACAGCGTGCCGAGGGCAATCGCGGCATGCGCAGTGAGTACCACCCAAAGAGGAATCGGCGGAATGGCGCCCTTTTCACCGTAAGACAGAATCCCACCGGCCGCGAGCACCGCGGTGATTATGCCCATCGTCTTTTGCGCGTCGTTTCCACCATGACCCAGCGAGAAGGCTGCGGCTGAAAAGAGTTGGCCCTTACGGAAGAACTTATCGACTGTCTTCGGAGTGGCGCGCCGGAATATCCAATGGACCGCCACCATTAAGGAAAATCCCAGCAGCAGCCCAATCAGCGGTGACAAAACGATAAACGTGATCGTACGTAACCAGACGTCGGTTTTGAGCAGCCCGTGATAATGGCCAAAAGCAGCGATGCCGGCGCCGGCATATCCGCCCAGCAACGCGTGTGAACTGGACGTCGGTAGCCCGAGATACCACGTGATCAGGTTCCAGATGATTGCTCCGAGGAGCGCGCACATGAGCACGTAGAGCCGCAGGTCGGGGTGGATTAGGTCCATGCGCACGCCATCACCGATCGCTTTTGCCACGCGAGTCCCGAAGACAGCAAACGCTATGAAGTTAAAGAAGGCCGCCCAGAGCACGGCCAAACCGGGCGACAACACCCGTGTGGAGACCACCGTAGCAATGGAATTGGCGGCGTCGTGAAAACCGTTGATGTAGTCGAAAACGAGCGCGAGCGCAACGAGAACTAGAACGAAGGCAAAGGTGGCGGTCATAGGGAATTTAGTGAAAAGTTAAGAGTGAAAAGTGAAAAGTTCAAAAACTGAATAGCGGACGTTACAACTTCAAACTTACGAACCTCTGTTCGACTTTTCACCTTTCACTCTTCACTTTTCACTGTTCTTTACGTGTGTTTTATTATGACGCTCTCGATGATATTGGCGACGTTTTCACAGCGATCG
>Ga0070698_100005657_pt1 | contig 13683 bp, 11 predicted proteins | sample KBSK1502metaG_FD_65477 | JGI IMG/M metagenome (GOLD analysis project Ga0070698, IMG submission 65477) | Corn, switchgrass and miscanthus rhizosphere microbial communities from Kellogg Biological Station, Michigan, USA - KBS K1-50-2 metaG | ecosystem: Host-associated > Plants > Roots >... | reverse complement strand
ACCTGCGTCGTGACGTCGAGCGCGGTGGTCGGCTCGTCGAAGATCACCAGCTCGGGGTCGGTCATCAGCGCCATCGCCGCCATCAGCCGTTGCAGCTGACCGCCCGAGACCTGATGGGGGTAGCGCGCGCCGATGCGATCCGGATCGGGCAGAGCCAGGGCCCGGAAGATGTCACGCGCCTTGGCCTCGGCCGCGGCGCGCGGCATCAGACCGCGCATGCGGACACCCTCCGTCACCTGGTCCATCAGGCGCAGCGAGGGATTGAAGGCGGCGGCAGCGCTCTGCGCCACATAGGCGACGCGCCGGCCGCGCAGCTGCGACAGCTCGACGGGCGATAGGGTCGTCACCTCCTCGCCGCCGATGCGCACGCTGCCGCCGGCGATGCGGCAGCCGCGTCGGGCATAGCCCAGCAAGCTGAGCGCGATCGTGGTCTTGCCTGAGCCCGATTCGCCGATCAGCGCCAGCACTTCGCCGCGCTCGATCGAGAAGCCGATGTCGCGCACGATGTCGGTCGGCGCGCCGCCGTCGCCCAGAGCGGTGACATGCAGGCCGGAGACTTCGACCAGCGCCATCAACGCACCATCGTGCGGCTACGGCCGGAGAAGCCGTCGATCAGCAAGGTGACACTGATGGTCAGCACGGCGATCGCGACGGCGGGCACCAGCACCGCTGGGGCCGCCTCGTAGATGCCGGTGATGTTCTCGCGCACCAGGGCGCCCCAGTCGGCGTTGGGCGGCTGGATGCCGAGGCCGAGGAAGCTCAAGCCGCTGAGCAGCAGCACGACGAAGACGAAGCGCAGGCCGAAGTCGGTCAACAACGGCACGATCATGTTGGGCAGGATCTCGGCCCACACGACGTAGGCGGTCCGCTCGCCGCGGGCGCGCGCGACCTCGATGAAGTCCATGGCGTTGATGTCGAGCGCCAGCGCCCGCGAGAAGCGGTAGGCGCCGGGGACGTAGCTGATCGTCGCCATCAGGATCAGCACCGGCAGCGACGTGCCGAAGGCGGCGACGACGACCAGGGCGAACATCAGGTGCGGGATGGAGATCAGCGCGTCGGCCGCACGGCCCAGCACCGAATCGGTCCAGCCTTTCCTGACGGCGGACAGGATGCCGAGCGCGATGCCGCCCATGCAGGCGAGCACCGTCGCCACCATGGCGACGCCCACGGTGTAGCGGGCGCCGTAGAGCAGGCGGCTCAGCATGTCGCGGCCGAGATAGTCGGTGCCGAACGGATGGGCGGCGCTCATCGGCGCGAACACGCCGACATTGACCACGTGGCCCGCGCGGTACGGCGCCAGGTAGGGGCCGAACGCCGCCAGGGCCGCCCAGGCCAGCACCAGGGCGATGCCGGCCTGGCCGGCGACGGAAAGGCGCCGGCGACGAGGTGCCGAGATGGCAGTGTCGCTCATCGGGTCCGGAGCCGCGGGTTGGAGAGGATCGAGCAGATGTCGGCGACCAGCACCAGCAGCATGAAGGTCGCGCAGAAGATCATGGCGCAGGCCTGCACCAGCGGCATGTCGCGGGTCTCGACCGCGTCGACCGCGAGCTTGGCGAGACCGGGGTAGCTGAAGATCACCTCGACGATGATCACGCCGCCCAGCAGCGACGACAGGTTGAGCGCGACGGCGTTGACGATCGGTCCCGCGGCATTGCGCAGCGCATGGCGCAGCACCAGCCGCGCCGGCCGCACGCCCTTCAGCCGCGCCATCTCGATGTAGGAGGAATCGAGGACGCCGAGCAGCGCCGCGCGGGTCATGCGCGCCATCTGGGCCGTCACGGCAAAGCAGAGCGTCAGCACCGGCAGGGTGAAATTCTGCAAGGCCTCGGTGAACGAGCCGATCGACGGCTTGGCCAATGCCGAGACCCAGTGCAGCTGCACGGCGAAGAGCATCACGCCCACCGTCGCCAGCAGGAACTCCGGCACCGCCACCAGGGATACGGCGGTGACGTTGGCGACGCGGTCGTAGAGCGTGCCGCGCCAGATCGCCGTGGTGATGCCGATCAGCAGCGCCAGCGGCACGGCGACCGCGGCGGTGAGCGCCGTCAGCAGCAGCGAATTGGCGAGCCTGGGCCCGATCAGCTGGGCGACCGGTAGTCGGTTGATCAATGACACGCCCGGATCGCCTGATAGCAGGCCGGCGAGCCAGCGCAGGTAGCGCTCATGCGCCGGCAGGTCGAGGCCGAGCGCCTTGCGCAGGCCGGCCACCGCCTCGGGCGATGTCGACTGGCCGAGGATCGCCTCGGTGGCGTCGCCCGGCAGGATGTTCGTGCCGACGAAGACGATCACCGACACGACCAGCAAGGTCAAAAGGCCGCCCAGCACGCGCCGGGCGATCAATCCCAGCATCAGCATGGTGGACGAGCCTGCATCATGATCATGGCGTCATGGCTGGGCTCAGCCTTCCAGCCAGACGTTCTCGGCGTAGGCGTAGCCCATCAGGCCGCCCGTCGGGATCGGCTTCAGGCCCTTCAGCTTGGCGGTGTGGGCATCGAGAATGCTGATGAACACCGGCAGGCCGATGCCGCAGTTGTCGTGCACCAGGGTCTGCATCTCGCCGTACATCTGCTTGCGCTTGGCCTCGTCGCGCTCGCCGCGCGCTGAGACAAGGAGCTGGTCGAACTTCTCGTTCTTCCAGGCGCTCTCGTTCCAGGTCGAATCGGACTTGAAGAACAGGGTGAACAGCACGTCGGCGCTGGGCCGCGGATTGATGCTGCCCATGGTGAGCGGCTGCTTCATCCAGACGTTCGACCAGTAGCCGTCGGCCGGCATGCGCTTCACGTCGACGTTGAGGCCGATCTGCTGGGCGGCCTGCTGGATCAGCACGGCCTGGTCGAGCATGGTGCTGCTCGCCATGGCGTGCAGTGGCACCGTGGTGTTGCCGATGCCCGAGCGTTGCAGATGGAACTTCGCCTTCTCCGGATCGAAGGGCCGCTGCTTCAGCCCGGGGAAGTAGAAGCGATTGGTCGGATCGATCGGCTGGTCGTTGGCCAGCACGGCATAGCCCTGGAAGACCGCGCTCTTCATCTGCTCGCGGTTGAGCAGGTATTTCAGCGCCAGCACCAGGTCCTGGTTTTTACCAAGATCGGAATCCTGGCGGATCACCAGGTCGTTGTAGCCGCCGGCCTTGGTTTCGAACACGGCGTAGCCCGGGCTCGCCTGCACGCGCTTGGCGAGCTGCGGGCTGATCGCAGCCGCGATCTGCACGTCGCCCGACAAGAGCGCATTCAGGCGCGCCGTCTGGTCGGGAATGCCGAACAGCTCGATCTCGTCGAGATAGGGCTGGCCCGGCTTGAAATACTCGGTGTTGCGGACGCCGATCGACTTGATGCCGGGCTGGAACTCCTGGCAGCGATAGGGGCCCGTGCCGATCGCGGTGGTGAAGCTGGTGGTGCCGTTCTTGATGATCAGGAAATGCGGCGTGCCCAGCACCACGGGGAGATCGGCGTTGGGCGATTCGAGGGTGATCTTCACCTCGTTCTTGCCGCTGGCCACGATCTCCTTCATCGGCGCGGCCAGCGCTTTGGCGGCCGAGCCCGTCGCCGGATCCTTGTGGCGCGCCAGGGAGAAGACGACGTCGTCGGCGGTGAGCGGCGTGCCGTCGTGGAACTTGACGTCGCTGCGGAGCTTGATCGTCCACACCGTGGCAGCGCTGTCGCTCTCGATCGCCTCGGCGAGCTCGAGCTGCGGCGTCAGGCTGGCGTCGAGCCGCGTCAGGCCGTTGTAGAAGGTGAAGCAGCGCGTGTAGTCGGTCTGGTTGTTCTGCTTGGCCGGATCGACCGTGTCGGCCGTCGATGACGTCTGCGAGGCGACCTTGATGCGGCCACCGCGCTTGGGTGTCTGCGCGAGCGCGCGACCCGCATCGCCGATGATGATGCCGGCCGTCGCCGCCGACAGGCCGGCCGCGCCCAGCCACCGCATGAGATCGCGCCGGCTCGCGCCCTGCCGCAAGGCAGCCTCGATGGCGGCCATATCCGATGTGCCGATCGCCGCGTGACGCTTGATGGTCATTGCCTGCTCCTGTTCGTCCCTTCGCTGCACCATCGTACGCAGTGCTTAACGCGTGCCATGATCACGGCAGGGGCGGAAAAAGCACGGTCGCAATTCCTAGACGGGCCATACGCTCAGCGTATGGGATGGCCTACGGCATTGTTTTTGCTATGGCTTCGGAAACTATCATTCGCCCTGAAAGGGCTATACGCTACCCGTATGGTCGCGCTGGCCAGACTTGTGCCTTCCCTGCGCAGCCTCCTGATCTTCGAATCGGTCGCTCGATCAGGCAGCTGCAGCGCGGCGGCGCGCGAATTCAACCTCACCCAGCCCTCGGCCAGCCGCAACATCGCCCAGCTGGAAGCCCACCTCGGCATGCCCCTGTTCACCCGCAGCGCCGCCGGCATGGAGCTGACGCGCGAGGGGCAGATCCTCTACCAGGCTCTGGGCGACGGCTTCCATCGGGTGGAAACGGCGCTGAACGACCTGTCGGCGTTGCGCCATCGCAAGGACGTGGTCGAGCTCTCGCTGTCGACGGCTTTCGTCACCCACTGGCTGGTGCCGCGCCTGCCGCTCTTCCACGAGGCCTTTCCGTCGGTCGACCTGCGCTTCCAGCTGATCCCCAGCAACCTGCGCGGCGGGCCGGGCACGGTCGATCTCGCCATGCGCATGAAGGGCGAGCACGACGCCGACTATCACAGCTGGCATTTCGCGCCGGAGTTGATCATCCCAGTGTGCAGCCCGAGTTACCTCGCACAGCACAAGCCGCTGCTCGGCGTCCGCGGCGAGTCCGGCCATACCCTGCTGCACTTGTCGGACGCGCATTTCGATCCCAAGACGCTGTGGGGCGCCACGACCGCGCCGGTCGCCCGCCATGCGCTGCTGGAGTTCAGCGACTATGCCGTCGTGCTGCAGGCGGCGCTGAGCGGCGGCGGCGTGGCCCCGGGCTGGATCTCGGTGGTGTCGCGGCCGCTGCTCGACGGCACGCTGGTGCCGGCCTCGCCCTTGCGCGTGCGCACGGGCAAGCATTTCCATCTGCTCGCCGCACGCGGCAAGCCGCTGCGCGACGTCGTCGTGGCGATCTGCGACTGGCTGCTCGAACAGATGCGCCAGGACATGGAACACGTGGCGCCGCTGATCGACCGGGCGTGAACATCACTGTTTTGCCGTGCCCTGACAGTGAATCTCACTGCGAGGCGGCGCCAATTCGGTGCCCGATCCCGCCTCGCGGCCATTAATCTCGCCGCACCGCAGCTGGAGAGCCGCCATGCCCGACGTCACCAAGTTCAACACGTTGACCTTCGATTGCTACGGCACGCTGATCGACTGGGAGCGCGGCATCCTGGCCGAACTGCGCCCGTGGGTGGACCGCCATGGCAAGCGCGACCTCGACGACAATGCCCTCCTCGAAGCCTTCGGCACGATCGAGGCGGCGTGCGAAGCCGAGACGCCCGGCAAGCTCTATCCTGAGATCCTGGCCGACGTGCATCGCCGGCTGGCGGACAAGTGGGGCATCAAGGCGAGCGCGGGCGAGGCTGCCGAATTCGGCCAGTCGGTCGGCCGCTGGCCTGCTTTCGCCGACAGCGCCACTTCGCTGCAGTACCTAAAACGCTATTACAAGCTGGTGATCCTCTCCAACGTCGACCGCGCCTCGTTCGCCCGCAGCAACGAGAAGCTGGGCGTCGTGTTCGACCGCATCCTCACCGCCCAGGACATCGGTTCCTACAAGCCCAGCCTGCGCAATTTCGAGTACGCGTTGGGCGACCTGGAGCGCGCCTTCGGCACCAAGAAGGGCGACATCCTGCACACTGCCCAAAGCATCTTCCATGACGTGGTGCCAGCGCGCTCCGTCGGCCTGGCGACGATGTGGATCAACCGGCGCAAGTCGGTCGGCGGCTGGGGCGCCACGCCGGCGCCCAAGGCTCCCGGAGCGCTGACGACGCCTGACATCGAGGTCGCCAGCATGGCCGATTTCGTGGTCTTGCATCAGGCCCACCTTCGTGGCGAATCTGCGTGAGGCGCGGCCCTAGGCCTGCGCCACCCAATGGGGGCAGGCAGTATGAAACCACGTGGCGGCGGCACGATCCGGCTCGACAGGCTCGACTTAAAGATCCTGGCGACGCTGCAGACCGCGGGCCGGATCAGCAACCTCGAGCTCGCCGATACGGTCGGGCTCTCGGCCACGCCCTGCCAGCAGCGGGTGCGGCGCATGGAGGCCGCGGGCTACATCAGCGGCTATGGCGCGCAACTTGCAATCGATCGCATATGCCGCAACATCGTCGTCTTCACCGAGATCACGCTCAGCAACCACCGGCGCGAGGATTTTTTAAAGTTCGAGCGCGGCATCCAGGAGATCCCGCAGATCCTCAACTGCTTCCTGGTGACCGGCGGTTACGACTACCTGGCGCAGTTCATCGCCCAGGACATCCACGACTACCAGACCACCGTCGAGAGCCTGCTCGACCGCGACCTGGGCGTCGACAAGTACTTCAGCTACGTCACCATCAAGCAGGTCAAGCGCAGCACGGGCTTTCCACTGGCCGACCTGGTCGAGCATCCAGCCTCTTGAATCGGCGATGAAGGGCTTGTTGCTGGTGAAATCCGGCGGCGCGGCCGCGCTGCCCGAGTGGCAGGCGTGCTTCGCCGAGGTCGCGCCAGGCCTGGAAGTGCGCTGGTGGGACGATCCCACGGTCGATCCCGACGCCGTCACCTATGTCCTGGTCTGGGAACCCCAGCCTAGCCGCCTGGCGCGTTATCCGAACCTGCGCGTGATCTTCAGCAGTGCGGCCGGTGTCGACCACATCACCTGCGATCCCGACCTGCCGCGTGGCGTGCCGATCGTGCGCATGGCGACCGAAGAAACGGCGCAGACCATGGGCGAATATGTTTGCCTTGCCGCCCTGTCGATCCTGCGCGACGGCAATCGGCTCGCCGCTGCCCAGGCCAACCGGCGCTGGGACTCCTTCGAACAGCCGCACACGGCGCTCGACAAGCGGGTCGGCGTCATGGGGCTGGGCAATATCGGACAGGTGGTGGCGCGCATGCTGCGTGGCCTGGGCTTCACAGTCGCGGGCTGGGCGCGCACGCCGCGCGAGCTCGACGGCATAAAGGTCCATTCAAGTCTCGACAGCTTGTTGGCCGAAAGCGACATCCTCGTGGGGCTGCTGCCCGAGACGCCGCAGACGCGCGGCCTGTTGGACCGCGAGCGTATCCGACGGCTGCCGCGCGGTGCAGGGATCGTCAATGCCGGACGCGGCTCGCTCATCGTCATGCCGGACCTGATCGCCGCCCTCGACGAGGGCCATCTCGGCGCGGCCTATCTCGACGTATTCGATCCCGAGCCGCTGCCGGCCAATCATCCGGCGTGGCGGCATCCGCGCATCACCGTCACGTCGCATGTCGCAGGCTTCGCCTCGCGTCGCGCGCGTGCGCGCGCCGTGGTCGCGGCTCTCGAAGCCCAAGAGCGCGGCGAGCCCTTGCCGAACCTCTACGACGCCGATCGCGGCTACTGATCTAGAAGTCCGCCACCTTGCCCCAGGCCGAACCGGCGAACCGCTCGGCTCGATATGGCGCGGGATCCACCACCGGCCGCGCGCCCGTGATCAGGTCGGCGACGAGGCGCCCAGCGCCCGGGCCGATGCCGAAGCCGTGACCGCTGAATCCCGCCGCCAGGATCAGGCCGGGGAGGCCCTGCACCTCGCTGATGGCGGGGATGCCGTCGGGTGTGCTGTCAATGTAGCCCGCCCACGCTGCGGTGATGGGCGCACGCTGCAAGGCCGGCAGCAGGATACCAGCGCGCTGGTATGTGTCGCGTATCTGCCGCTGATCCGGCGCCGGATCGAGCGTGCGAACGCGCTCCATCGGCGAGGGCGCATCGGCGCGCCACCGGTCGAGCGTCTCGAAGCCGGCGCGCCAGCCTTTCAGGCCGCCGGGCGCCAGCGAACGCCAGCGCCGCACGAACATCGGCACGAACTCGCGCGCGAATCTCACCTTCTGCGGCGTCGGATCGACGCGGCCACGGCCGCTGATCGCCAGCGTATAGCCGCCATCGCCGCGGCGCGTGACCGAGACCGCCGCCGTATGCAGGGCGGCGGGCAGCTCCTCGCCGACCGGCCCGACGGCGAGAATGGAGGCGCGTACCGAGGCCTGCGGGAAGCGGATGCCGAGCTGACGGCAGAAGGCGGACGCCCACGCGCCCGCGGCCAGCACGACCGTTCCGGTGCGGATCGTGCCCGCCTCCGTGATCACGCCGCTGACGCGGCCGCCCTCGGTTTCCAGGCCGCGGGCCGCGCACATCTGATGCACGCTGCCGCCGGCCGCCAGAATGGCGCGCGCCACGACCGGCCCGGCGCGCGCCGGATCGGCAATGCCGTCGGACGGCGAAAAGACGCCACCCTTCCACGACCGGTTGGTCGCCTTGCCGTGCGCGGCCGCCTCGGTCGTGCCCAAAACCTCCGTCGTGAGGCCGAAGGGACGAGCGAGATCGCGCCAGCGCGCCCAGGTCTCGATCTCCGCTTCGTCGTCGCTGAGATAGAGCAGGCCGCATCGCCGGAAGCCGACATCCTCGCCGATCTCACCGGCGAGCCGATCCCACAGCGCCATGCTCTCGATGGAGATCGGCAGCTCGCGCGCATCACGGTTCTGCTGTCGGCACCAGCCCCAGTTGCGGCTCGACTGTTCGCCGGCGATGCGGCCCTTCTCCACCAGCGCCACGCTGAGGCCGCGCCGGGCGAGGTAGTAGGCGGCAAAGGTACCGACGATGCCGCCGCCGATCACCACGGCATCGGCGGCCGATGGTACCGTCGACGTGGTCTCGATGTGGAGCAGCGGCGCAGGCATCCGGGTTTTCTAGCCTGCCGACGGTAGTGAGATTCACCAAGTTGACGGCGACAGGCAGTGTTTGTGCCTGGCTATTGAACGCGCGCGCCCGAGGCGCGGACGATCGGCGGCCAGAACACGCGCTCCTGGCTGATGAACTGCTCGAACTTCGCCGGCGTGTAGTCGAGCATCGGCGGCAGGCCGTTGTCGTTCAGGCGCTTGGCGATCGCCGAGTCGGCCAGCGCCTCGGTCATCACCGTCGACATCTTGGTGACGATCGGTTGGGGCAGGCCCGCGGGACCGAAGATCCCGAACCATGAATAGGCCTTGAATTCCGGCAGACCGGCTTCGGTGGGATTGGGGACATCCGGGATCAGCGGCTGGCGGTCGGGCGAGGCCATGAGGATGCGCAGGTTGCCGTCGCGATGGTGCGGGCCGTGCAGCACCGGCACGTCGAAGGCCCACTGCACGTCGCCGTTGACCAGCGCCTGGATGGCCTCGGCACCGCTCTTATAGGGGATGTGCTCGGCCTGGCAGCCCGTGAGACGCAGCAGGTTCGCACCGGCCAGATGGCTGGTGGCGCCGGTTCCGTTGCTGGCGAAGCTCAGCTTGCCCGGGTTGGCGCGCATTTCGGCGACCAGCCCCTGCAACGCACTCACATTGAGGCCCTTGCGCGTGACCGACAGGCACATCGGCACGAACACCGTCGGCGCGATCGGCGTCAGGTCCTTCTCCGGCGCGAAAGGCAGCCGCTCGTACAGGGCAGGCGCGATGACGACCTGGGAGACCGTGCAATGTCCGAGGCTGTATCCGTCAGGCGCCGACTTCGATACGATGTCCGTGCCGACCACGCCCCCTGCCCCGGCGCGATTCTCCACGACGCACGGCTGCCCGAGTAGCTCGCTGATCTTGGGGGCCAGGATGCGCATCGAGATGTCTGTCGAGCCGCCCGGCCCGAAGGGCACGACGAAGCGAATGGGCTTGCTGGGCCAGGGTGCTTGCGCCCGAACCACGGCGGGCGCCGCCATCGCCGCTGCCGAGGACAAGAGCAGGGAGCGACGGCCGATTGATGCCGACGTCGCGGAGATGGTGCGCATGACCCTTCCTTTCATCGTGCCGACCGAAGCGCATCGCGACGGCGGTCGAGCCAGTCGCGCGCCTGGTAATACGTGCCGACGACCGGCAGGAACCACGGCTTGCCATGGAACAGCGGGTGGGTCGGCATCGTGCCGGTATCGAAGGCGTTCGCCCGGTCCGACGTTCCGCTCAGGATCTTCTGGGCGATGCCGTGGCCCAGCCAGTTCATCATCACGACGCCGCTGCCGTTGCAGCCGAGGGCATAGTGGATGCCGTCGTGCTGGCCGATATGTGGCATGTAGTCGAACGGCACGGCGACGCGTCCGCCCCAGCTATGGGAGATCCGGATGCCGGCGAGCTTGGGAAAGCGTTCCATCATCGCGCGGTGCAGGATCGCCGCCGTGACCCGCTCGCCAGCCGGGAAAAAGCGCGCCCGGCCGCCGAACAGCAGGCGTCGACCATCGGGCGACAGGCGGAAGTGATTGATCACGCGCCGCGTCTCCGACACAGCGCGATTGCGCGGCAGCAGGCTTTGGGCGAGGTCTACCGGCAGTTCTTCGGTCGCGATCATGTGGGTCGTGACGGGGATCACCTGGCGATGCAGCGGGCCGACCAGCCGGCCCGTGTAGCCGTTGGTGGCGACGACGACGGTGCTGGCGCTCAGCGTGCCGCAGCTGGTTTCGACCTTCCAGTCGCCGCCCCGCTGCCGAGTGATGGCAGTGACGCGGATGCCTCCCTGAGCCCTGGCCCCTGCCCGGCGCGCCGCCGCCAGCAGGCCGGCATGGAGCTGCGCCGGCTGCAGGTGGCCCGCCCGGCCGATCAGCACGCCGCCACGGTAGAAGTCACTGCCGATCTCCTGGCGCATCGACCGGGCGTCGACCATCCGCGCCTCCGCGTCCGAGTAGCGGTTGAGATCGTCAAGACGCTCTTGCCATCCAGCCCAGTGATCGGCCGTCCACAACGCCGTGAGCCTGCCGGTGCGGTGCAATCCGCACTGGATTTGATGGCGTTCGATGGCTGCTTCGAGGTGCCGCAGGCCGGCCGCGGCATCGCGCAGAATCGCCTGCCGCCGCCCCGCCGCGGCCGCCTTCGTAGCATTGCCGCCGCCCGGGATCTTGCCGACATTGACGCCGCCGGTGATCTGGCCGCCGTTGCGCGAGCTCGCACCCCAGCCCAGGCGCTCGGCATCGAGGACCAGCACGTCGCGCCCGCCTTCGGCCAATGTCAGCGCACAATGGACACCGGCATAGCCGCCGCCGACGACCAGCACCTCTATAGCGCGCGGCAGGTCCATCTGCGGCTCGGCCGGTGCGCGGCAATCGTCCCACCACCAGGGTGCCGCACGAAAATCCGCCGTGAAGATGTCGGTGGCCATGATCTATTCGGCCGACGCTTGCTGCGGACGTATGTACGGCAGCTCAGCGAGCAGGGCTTGCCACACGGCCTGCACGTCGGCGGCGCCGCTGCCCTCGCGCTTGAGGTCCTCCATCAGCTTTCTCTTCACGAAGTAACGCCAGTGGACGGGCAGGCTGGCGAGCAGCGCGGTCATGGCGTCGTAGGCGCCGCAGGTCCATACACGCTCGTAGGCCTCGCGCGCGGCGCCGAAATGGAAGTGCGGATGCGGCTCGTTCCGGCGCCGCTGCGCCCGCAGCGCTTCGGTCGCGGGCAAATCCACCGCCAGGTCGACGCCCATGCCGGTCAGCACCACGCCGTACTCGGCCTCGGCATCGGCGATGGCGACGTAGTTGCAGACCACGTCGCGCAGCACGCGTTCTGGTTCGCGGTCGAGCGGATCGCCGCGCCCGCCGCCGCCCGGCGAGACGATGCTGACGATGTCGCCCGGATTGGCGGTGAAGGTGTCGATGTTGTTCAGCACGCGCATGTCGGGGCGGCCGGGATTGAGCGACATCGCCGAGCCGCGCCCTGCCTTGCCGCCGAGGACGCCCCAGGCCTGGAAGCGGCAGCGGTCGCGGTTGCGCGCGGTGATGCGCGTGTTGGGCGTGAAGACCTGGAACTCCATGTGCGTCGCCAGGCCGCCACGCCAGCGTCCGGCACCACCCGTGCCCGACGCCAAGCCGTAGCGCCGGAAGCGGATCGGCACCTCGGCTTCGGTGATCTCGACCGGCGTGTTCTTGAGATAGGCGGCATCGGCGCCACTGCCGTTGGTGCCGTCGCCGGTCGGCATGCCGCCGGAGCCGCCGACCACCGGATTGACCGCCGCGATCACCGCCTCGCCCGTGCGATCGTCGTGCGTCATGACGTTGACGATCGAGCTCGAGCCGGCTGGCGCCGCCGGCATGCGCTCGGGCATGGCCTGGCCGAAGGCGCCGAACAACAGGCTGCGAATACGGCCGCAGGTGAGGCTGCGCATCCCGACCGCAGCGGGAAACTGCGGGTTGACCACCGTTCCCTCGGGCAGGATGCAATGGAATGGCCGCGTCAGGCCGAAATTCAGCACCAAGTTGGGATTGAGCGAATAGAGGATGTAGTAGACGCCGACCAGCATCAGCGTGTGACGCGGATTGCCGCCGGTCGGAACGTTGAGCGACGAGGTGAGCTGCGGGTCGCTGCCGGTGAAGTCGAGGACGGCGGAATCGCCCTCGATGCGCAGCGTCACCACCAGCCGCGCCGGGTAGCCGTCTGGGCCGTCCTCGTCGGCATAGTCGGAAAAGAAGTACTCGCCATCCGGGATGGATCGCAGGATCTCGCGCGCCTGGTGCTCGGCATAGTCGAGCAGGTCGCTCATGCCCTGGCGCAATGTGTCGGCGCCGAACTTGGCGATCAGCTCGCGCACCTTGCGCTCGCCGGTGTTCATGGCGCCGACGAAGGCCTTCAGATCGCCGACGTTCAGATCGGGCTTGCGGACGTTGGTCATCATGACGTCCAGCAGCTCCTGGTTCAGTACCCCGGCGCGATAGAGCTTGCTGGGCTTGAAGCGGATCCCTTCCTGATGGATCTCCGTCAGCGCGCGCGACAGGCTGGCCGGCACGGCGCCGCCCATGTCGGTGTTGTGGATGTGGCCGGCGGTGAAGCAGACCAGCTCGCCGTCGTGGAAGATCGGTTTCCACAGCACGAGATCCGGCGTATGCGTGGCAAGGTAGCCCGAATAGGGATCGTTGGTGAGCGCGATGTCGCCCGGCTCGTAGTGGGGGATCATCGGAATGGCGCGGCCATAGTCGAGGCCGGGATACCAGGTCGCGCCCAAGTCCATGGGCACGGCGGCCGTGCGGCCTGCCGCATCGAGGATCTGGATGGTGAAGTCCTCGGTCTCCTTCACGAACGTCGAATGCGCCGTGCGGTAGAGCGTGTAGGCCATGCTCTCGGCCGCGGCCCGCATGTGGTTGGCGAGAATCTCGAGCGTCACCTTGTCGACTTTCACGACCGTCACTCCGCCCGCTCGAGAACGATGTTGCCGCTGCCGTCCACCGTGGCGCCGAAGCCGGGCGGCACGCAGGCCGTCGTATCGTCCTGCACGATGACGCAGGGACCGGAAAAGCGGTGATGCGCTTCCAGCGCCGCGCGGCGATAGAAGGGAACGTCATGCCAGTCGCCGTCGAAGAAGACTTTTAGCGTCTGCTCCGGCACGGGCGCTTCGCTCTCGGCGCGCGCCAGGGGGCGAAGGTAGGGTTTGGGCGAGGAGCCCGAGACGACGAGGCGCAGATTCATGATCTGCACGGCCGAGTCCCGATCGCAGAAATCGTAGATGCCTTCGTGGGCGCGATGGAAAGCCTCGGCGATCGCCGCCATGTCGCCCGCATCGATGAGATTGCTCGCCAGCGGCACTTCGATCTCGAAGGA
>Ga0070698_100005656_pt1 | contig 13685 bp, 13 predicted proteins | sample KBSK1502metaG_FD_65477 | JGI IMG/M metagenome (GOLD analysis project Ga0070698, IMG submission 65477) | Corn, switchgrass and miscanthus rhizosphere microbial communities from Kellogg Biological Station, Michigan, USA - KBS K1-50-2 metaG | ecosystem: Host-associated > Plants > Roots >... | reverse complement strand
ACGTTCGTAGAGCACCTCGGCCAGGCCCACGTGCGCTATGCCTGCGAACGGCAGCTGCTGGCAGGCCTCGCTGGCGGTCTCCAGCCCTCGCTGGTAGGTGCGCAGCGCCGAGCCCAGGCGACCTTGGGCGCGCTGGACCTGGCCGAGGTCATAGCAGACCAGCATGGCCAGGAAACCCTCGCCGGCCGCCGCGCCGCCCAGCCGGTCTCGCCGGCCGCCATGGCATGCCGCACCGCATCGTCGGCGAACCCGCGCTCTTCATGCCAGGCCGCCGCGGCGCGGTGCAACTCGGGCACCCGTGTGGGCTGCTCATGCGCGAGGCGGGCGCGCAGCAGGTCAGCGAACAGATGATGGTAGCGCCACCACTGCCGCACCTCATCTAGCGGCACCACGAACAGGTTGGCCCGCTCGAGCTCCTTCAGCAGCGCCTGGCTGTCCGTCCGGCCGGTGACCGCATCGCAGAGCGGGCCACACAGCCGGTCCAGCACCGAGGTTTCCAGCAGGAAGCGCAGGACCTGCTCGGGCTGGCCGGCCAGCACCTCCTCGGTCAGGTAATCCAGCACGTAGCGGTGGCTGCCGGCGAACGTCGCGATGAACCCGGCCGGATCGGCATGCCCGCGCAACGACAGCGCGGCCAGCTGCACCCCGGCCGCCCACCCCTCGGTCCGGTCCTGCAGCGAGGCAACCGACGCCGTGGGAAGGTCAAGGGCGGTGACCTCCCGCAAGAACGCCGCCGTCTCGGCCAGCGTGAACCGCAGGTCGGCCGCGCGCAGCTCGGCGAGCTGCCCACGGGCCCGGAGCCGCGCCAGCGGCAACGGCGGGTCGACCCGGCTGGACAGGACAAGCACATCGCGTCCCGGCGCGGCGCCTCCGGCAGGGCTGGTCATAGGCGGCTCGGCCATCCGCTCCCCATACGTCGGCAAGCGGCCGTGCCCGTGCACAGCAGAGCGCAGCCCCTTGAGATGCGCGGTCCGAATGCGTTCGAGAACCGCAGCATCAGCTGCCAACATACTCCGGCTTGAAGGGCGGGGGCCGAGGCCGGCTCTCAGACGCGCTGCCGATGCGTGCCCTGGGCGTTCAGGCGCTGCAGTAGACGGCGCATGGCAAACCGTGGCGTGATCCTGATGAGGAAGGACGTCAGGAGTTTGTACCTCAGGGTGTACACCGCGACGGGCTTGCCGAGCTTCATCATCCGGTAGCCGTAGCTGGCTACCTCGGCCGACGTCACTTTGGTGGTGGCCATGTAGTTCGCGGGCGATATCTGTGCCGTCCGGGCAAATGAGGTGCTGACCGGCGGCGGGCATAGAGCGGTGACCTTCACGCCGCTGCCGCGCAGTTCCTGCGCCAGCGACTCCGAGAACGCCAGCACATAGTGCTTAGAGGAGAAATAGACGCTCATGAGGGGGCCGGGCAGGAAACTAGTCACCGACGCTACATTCAGGATGTGCCCGTGTCCTCGCTCGAGCATGGCCGGCAAGAACAGGCGGGTAAGCGAGGTAAGGGCGGTGACGTTGACACTGATCATGCCCTCCTGCCTGGCGAGATCCGCAGTGGCGAAACGCCCGTAGTGGCCGGACCCGGCGTTATTGATCAGGCAATCCACCTCGGCGCCAAGCATCCGGGTCTGATCGTAGACGGCCTTCGCCGCCCCAGGCTCGCTAAGGTCACAGGGAATGGTGTGTACCGTAACGTTCTGCGCCAGTTCGGTCGCGGCCGCGTCAAGGCTGCGCGCGTTCCTGGCGACCAGAATAAGATCGCGGCCATCCGCAGCGGCCCGGCGGGCAAGTTCAAGCCCGATCCCGCTGTTTCCCCCTGTTATGAGCGTGAAGGTTGCGGGGATCGGGTTTCCGCCATCAGCTCCTCGCGTCGCGTCGAGGTCAGGAATATTGCTGCCCGGACCGGTCATTGCGGTGGGGGCAGTTCGAGGCCGGCGAGGCCGGCATAGTAGACGAACTTGAACGGATTGAGCTGTTGGTGGCGTTCGGCGAGGCGGTGGAGGATGGCCTGGCGCATCGTCCTGAGCGGGCCGCTGTCCGGGTACGTCAGCAGGCCGTAGTCGGCGATTTTGAGCGCAAGGGCCTCGTCGCCCCGTTCCAGGATCTGCGCGGCCGTATCGGTGAAGGCATCGTGGCGGCCGCCGCTGAGCAGGTCAAGCGCGCCCGCCCAGTCGGCTGGGGCAATGTGCTCGATACCCTCACCGCCGGATTTCCAGTAGCCGGTGCCCTGGTGATGGACGCGCTTGATGAGGTTGTCGCGGATGACGAGGTAGGGCAGAACGGCCGTCGGGTGGTCACGCAGGAGAAGGGGGAGATGGTTGCGATGAAGAATTTCCGTCAGGATCCGCCCTTCACGAATGGCGGCCACGACGAGCTCATGAAGGTCGCGAAGCGCCGCCTCGAGTGCCGGGAAGGTTTCTACGGTGAACAGTTCGGTAAGCGGCGGGTGGCCGTGGATCAGCAGCCGCGGGTTCAGTTCCCGGACCAGGCTCATGGCCTCGAACAGGCCTTCGGCCGAGCCCTCCGGCAGGAACGGTGCACCGATGTAAGGCATGATCATGTCACCGGTGAACACCACCCCCCGGTCTGGCAGGTGAATCAGCAGGCCATCACGGGTCTCTCCGCCGCGCGTCGGGTAGAGGACGAAGTCGGCACCCCCGACCTGTAGCGTCTCCCTTCCGGTCACGAGGCGGTCCGGGGTGATGTGCTGCTCCTGGGATTCTCCCTGGGCCAGGAAATAGGGTGAGATGACCGGAACCGAGCTTTGCAGGCGGAGTTCCGCGCCGAAATTGGCCTGGGCGATCACCTCTGTGCCGGTGTCCCTGATCCCCTCGAGCCCGCCGACGTGATCCCAGTGGGCGTGCGTCAGGATCACGTGCGTAATCGGTGCCGTCGTCACCTTGCGCAGCTCCGCCAGTCCGGCTTGGGCGTGGCGGTTGTTGCTGCCGGTGTCGATGGCGACGATTCCCGTCCCGGTCTCTACGAACGCGAAGTCGGAGAAGTCGAAGCCCTGAACCAGGTGTACGCCCTCTGCAGGCTGGCTGAACCGGGGCGGCGCGAACCGGGCTCCGTCACGGGCGGTCAGCGACCAGTCCGCGGTCAGCACCGGGACGTCATCGGCTTTGTGCGTGTACCCGGACAACTCGAGGGCGGCCTTCGCCTCCTCACCGCGGCCTACCGCCTGGTACGCCGCGGCTAGGGCGTATCGGGCGGCGCGGATGAGCCCGGCGGGAAACTGATCCTTGACGGCGATCACGAACTCGAGGTCGGACACGGCGGTGTCCGCTCTGCCTGCGAAATCCGGCAGTGTGGACAGCGCCATGCCGCGCAGGTATTGCGGAAGCCCGAGCTCACGTTCGGCGGCGCGGTCGAGCGTCGTCAGCGCCGCATCCCGGTCGTGGCCTGTCTGGACCAGAAAGAATCCGGTGAGCGCCTCGTAAAGGGGCCGCTCGGGCTCGGCCTCCGCCCTTTCCAGGAAGTAGTCGTGCCCCTGGTCATGGCGGCGTGCCGCGACCAGCAGGCCGGTCAGCGTCAGCACGGCCTGGCGGTCGGCGTCCGGCCAGCGCACGGCCTGCATCAGCGCCTCGATCTCCAGATGCCGACCGGCTCGCGATGTCGCGGCTTCTGCCGGTGTGGTGCCGTCAGATTTCATTGGTGTACCTCTCGCCGGGTTGGGTGGTGCGTGCGTGCTTGGCCGGTGGGAGGGTCTCGACCTGGCGGGCGCGGACACGCCCGAAGGCGAGCGCGATGAGGGCCGATGCCACTCCCGCCCAGCCAACTGCTGCCCACCGGCGCGGAACACGTTCCTGGCCGGTTCCTGATGAGGCGCCATCGGCGCCGTCGTGCGGAAGACCGAGTCGGCGGCGTCCGGCTCGCTTACGCTCATGACCCTCTCCCTGCTCGAGCATGATCCTGACCGCCATGCCAGGGGTGACAGGTACCGGCCAGGCGCGACGGCGCTGGCGGCAGCGCACGGGCAGGCGGACCTTCCAAGTGCGTGCCGCCCAGGCCGCTCTCAGGCATCACCGATCCCAGGGCCAAGCGCCCTCCAGCGTCATCACAGGCCGTATGCCTGACGGTCCTGGCGAACCGGGGACAGGCTCGCCGGGACCCCCTACTGCGATCGCACCGAACAAGCCTTTCGCTGGGCAGGACCGCAGTCCAGGCAGGTGACCGGCAGGAACGCGGCAGTTTGCGGCGGCCGTCGTGACCGGAATCGTCCCCCTCGGGGCCGCCCACCAGTCAGGTGCTTCGCGACAGGCCGGCGGCGGCAGGGTCACCGGGACTTGACCGGCCGCGCGGCCGGTCATGCAGCGAAGTTACCAGCCGGACAATGACGATAATGAGCCTCCAGCAGACCGTGCTGGCAGCAAATCGGCTGAAAGTTGCCGGTGATGTGCCGGTCGCCTCGCCTTGTCGTTCCCGTGCGTGTCCTCCAGGATGTTCGACCATGGAGTGCTCGTATGCCTGCTGACCTGGCCAGCAGTAAGCACGCAAAGTCCTAGCCGAGCTGCTTGAAGGAGAGGATGCCCCATGGGCAGGGTCGCTGTACATGAGTTCATCACGCTGGATGGTGTCATCGAGGACCCGTCCTGGTCGTTCGGCTACCAGTTCGACCCCAAATGGGATGAGGCCATCAAGGAAATCATGGGCTCGAGTAAGGCGATCCTGCTTGGGCGCCGCACCTATCAGGAGTTCGCCCCGTCATGGTCGACCCGGACCGCCGAAGACGACCCCGGCGCTCCGTTCATGAACGAGACACCCAAGTACGTCGTGTCCGCCACGCTTCAGACAGCTGAGTGGAGCAATTCCACGATCCTCGGACCCTACCGCTCGGACACGATTCGTGAGCTCAAGGACCAGATCGACGGCAACATCTACGTCAGCGGCAGCGGCACCCTGGTCCGGGCGATGCTAGCCGACGGCCTGGTCGACGAGCTGCACCTCTTTGTTTACCCGCTGGCCCACGGGGTCGGTCAGCGGCTTTTCGCCGACGGCGGCCCCGAGATCAAGCTCGCCCTCGCCGGGTCGGAGGCGTACAGCAACGGAGTCCTGCACCTCACCTACGCCCCGGATGCTTGATCGTGAGTGAGTGACTCACGTGCATCGATGACCAAGGTGATCTTCGATATCAGCATGTCCCCGGATGGGTTCATGACCGCGCCGAATGTTCGCCGGGAGAACCGATGGGCGATGGCCAGCGACTCCACGAGCGGGCGCTCAGTGACGCGAGCGAGCGCGGCCGCGAGGTCCTTACCCAGGCCGTGACGGCCGCGGGAGCGTTCATCGCGGGGCGACGGACCTATGACACCTCGGTGGCATGGTGGGGAGCGGATGACCCGACTGACCAGGCCCGGCTGACGGTGTTCGTTGTCTCGCACGACGAGTCCGAGGAGAAACCCCGAGGGGGCGTGTACACCTTCGTGACCGGCGGAATCGAGCGCGCCTTGCGGGAGGCGAAGGCGGCGGCCGGGGACAAGATCGTCCACATCATGGGGATACGGCCGGCCACGGCTCGAAGGATCATCGACCGCTACCTGACCGCACAAGTCTTCGCCTCAGGTACATTTCCGGCCCTGAGGGCAGTCAATACAAGCTCACCCAGAAGATCCCCGCTTCCCAGCCCGGGCCCATCCAGTGGCTGATCACCACCATGTACCTATCCAGGACTGAACATGACCACCTGGCCGCCGCACTGCCGGGTACGACCCTCGCCAAGACCCGCTATAGCATCCCGCCGCTCGGCATTGCCGTCTTCGATCCGTCGCGGCACGGGCTCGTCATTGCGGAGGCAGAATTCGGGACGGAGGCAGAGCTGCATGCCTTCCAGCCGCCGGTTACGTGGTCGCCGATGTCAGCGGCGATCCCCGCTTCACCGGCGGATGCCTGGCCCGGACTTCGCGCGGGGAACTCATCAGCTGGCTGGCCGAGTACCGCCTGCCGGTGTCGCCTGAGTGAGCGCACAGAACTGGGCTACCAGGTTTTCACGGCAAATGCCGGCTCATAACCCGGCGACCTTACCTATACGTGACGGATTCCGCCATCGAGCGGGCTCGGTAATCTCGTCCGCCGGCGGAGTGCGGCCGACAGCGGCACTCGGACACTCTCGGAGGTCTCTCGTTGAACGGTCCAGTTCAGATCTTTACGGCGATCACCCTCATCGCACTGCCGACAGTGATGTTCGGCGGGTTCTCGTTGCTCCGGCTCCTCATCGGCGGACGGCTCAACGAGTTCCAGCTCACCTACTTCCGGGCCGGACACGCCCACGCGGGGGTGTTGCTGGTGCTCACGCTCGTCGTGCTCGATCTGCTCACCCGTACTAACCTGAGCCGCTCTGGGCAGTGGATCGTCGGGGCGCTGCTCCTGGCGGGGGGTTTGGCGCAATCCGGAGGAATGTTCCTCCATATGGGTATCGGCAAGCCGGGACGATGGTCTGCCGGAAACAACCTGACCACCTTCGGCGCGGTGCTGCTAGCCGCCGCGATGCCGACGACCGCGGTCGCCGTGATCGCGAGCTGACGCGCGAGAGCAGGCCTGCCGCGCTCCCTGGCGCGCGCGGGTACCTAACCATGACAGATTCGGCGGCTGAGGCGGCTAGGTAAGGTCGCTGCCTGGATTACGTGCCTACCGGACGCGGAGAAGCGGGGGCGACGTCGATACGCCGATCCAGTGGGCCGACGCATGCTGCAAGAGGTGTGAAATTTGCGGGAAAGGTTGAACGAGAGGATCCGCGGTCGCGGCGAGTTCGGACGGCTTCTCGCTGGTTTCCGGCTTGATCGCGGCTTGTCGCAGGATGAACTTGCCGACCGGTCAGGCATGAGTGTGCGGGGTATCAGGGATCTCGAGCGTGGTCAGGTCCGACGGCCGCGTCGGGCGTCGGTTACGTTGCTGGCCGATGCGCTGGCCCTAAGCGACGCCGAGCGGGCAACATTCAGGGAGGCTGCCGCTGGTTTGGGCGGGACGGCCGGCGGGACGCGGGAGGAAGAACTGGCTAGGGGGCATGTTCCACCGTGCCAGTTGCCGCCCGACATCGAGGATTTCACCGGCCGCGAGGACGCCCTTGAACGGCTCCGGGTCCGGGTGGCCGACCGCCCGTGTGGGTCTACGGCGGTAGTGATCACCGGCACGGTGGGCAAGGCCGGAGTAGGCAAGACGGCGCTGGCTGTCCATGCCGCACACCAACTGCGTCCCTGGTTCCTTGACGGGCAGCTGTATGTGAACTTGCGTGGTGCCGAGGCGCAGGCCCTCGCGCCGGCGGAAGTACTCGGCCGCTTTTTGCGCGCGCTGGGGGTCGAGGGCCAGTCTCTCCCCGGCGATATGGACTCCCGAGCCGGGCTATACCGTTCGCTGCTAGCGGACCGGCGGGCGCTGGTGGTGCTGGATAACGCGGCCGACGAGGCACAGGTCCGCCCGCTGCTGCCGGCGGGCGCCGGCAACGCAGTGCTGATCACCAGCCGTGCCCGGCTCGCTGGGCTGGCTCTGACGGAGGTGGTGGATCTGGGGGGGCTGCCGCCGCGCCAGGCGGTGGAACTTCTCGGCAAGATCGCCGGCGCCGATCGCGTCGCCAGCGAACCCGCCGCGGCATGCGCGATTGCGGCGCTGTGCGGGTATCTGCCGCTGGCGTTGCGGATCGTGGGGGCCAGGCTTGCGGCCAGGCCGCACTGGCGGTTGCAGCGAATGGCCGATCGGCTTCGTGCGCACCATCGGCGACTGGACGAGCTGGTGGTGGGTGACCTGGAGGTACGGGCGAGCCTCGCGCTGAGTTACCAGGGTGTCGGTGAAGTGGAGCGGCGCGCGTTCCGGTTGCTGGGTCTGCTCGAGGTGCCGGACTTCGCGCCCTGGATGCTGTCCGCCCTCCTCGACATTCCGGTCCCCGACGCGGAGGAGACCGCTGAGCACCTGGCTGATGCCCAGCTGCTGGACACAGTCGGTGAGGATGCCGCCGGACAGATTCGCTACCGATGCCATGACCTTCTCCGGCTGTTCGCCAGGGAGCGGCTGGCCGCCGAAGAGACGCCGGATACGCGGCGGGCCGCGCTGGAGCGAACGTTGCAGACCTACTTCATCAGGGCACACCACGCAGTGCGCCAACTGCGCCTGCGCCCTCCCGAGCTGCCAGACCGAACAGCTTCTGCAGTCTCGCCAGATCCCGCGGGCAAGCTGGCGGACTCATACAGGTGGCTGGCGGCGGAGCACACTGGCCTCGCGGTGTGCCTGGACCAGGTGTGGCGCGAGGGTCTGGGAGGGCTGGGACAGGCGCTTACTCGGCTGCTCGCCGACTTCTTCGAGGTGTATGCCTGCTGGGATGAGTGGCAAGGCACGCACGAGGTTGCTCTTCGCGCCGCCCGGCTTGCGGGCGACCGGCATGCCGAGGCATCGCTGTTGCGCGGCTTGGGCGACCTGCGCCGCTGCCAAGACCGCCTGCCGGAAGGGCTGGCACATTTCACCCACAGCAACGCAATCTTCTCCGAGTTGCGTGACACCGGTGGCGAGGTCGACAGCCTGACCGGGCTCGCCCGCACCTACCGGCGGCAAGGCAAGCTGGCCGAAGCCGCGGCCTGTTTCGAACAGGCTCTCGGGCTGTGCCGAGGGCTCGGCGACCCTGATCGCGAAGCCAAGGCCACGCTCTTTTTCGCCAAGGTACGCCGGCAGCAAAGACAACCCGCGGATGCCCTTGCCCTTTTGACGCGTTGCCGGGACATATTCTGCTCGGTCGAAAGTGGCGGCTATGTGGCCTACACCGATCTCATGATAGGCATCCTGTGTAACGAACTCGGCGAGCATGACCAGGCCGCCGGCCATCTCCGGCAGGCACTGGCCTTCGCAGAAGCTCTCGGCGACCCGCGCTGGCATGCCTACGTTCTCCTCAACCTCGGGCTGACTGCCCAAGCCCAGGGATCGCATGACGAAGCGCGCTGCTATCTTGAACAGTCTCTGGCCATGGTCGACGAGGCAGATGACCAGAATTGGGTGTCTCGCGCCCGTCATGTGCTGGCAGACCTCCTCGAAAACGCAGCTCTGCTGCCTGAACCGCGTCGCGAACCCGATGGCTGCCTATAAGACGGCCCCATCGGTTCAGGCTGGTCTGCCCGCCTCGATCCAGCGTCGGAAGACGTCGATTTTCTCCTTCGGCCAAGCGCTATCACAGGGCATGGTGCCGGCTGCCAGGCGATCGAGGATGGCCGGGGCGTGCTGGCTGACATCGTCGTGGGACCACAGGTCGAAGGCGAAGCTCATCGACTGCCGGTCACTTCGGCGGAACAGCGGCCTGATATGCCGCTCGAAGCGGGGCGTCTCGTCGGCGGCCGGCCACAGCGGCTCCGGCTCATCCTCCTGCCGGGGCGGGGCGAGCGCCGAGACCCGCGACGCCGGCGGCCCGGCCTCGGTGTGCCAGTCCCGGCGCGGCATCGGCATATGCGCTGGTAGCTTGGTCCCGGCCTGGGAGTTCTCTACCGCTAGCCGCGATCCCCACTCGATGTAGGAGCCGAACGCCGACCGGAACTCGGGATCGTTCGGGAGCACGGCGTCGCGGGCCGCAGCCATCAGCAGCATCAGCCAGCGGGGCCGTTTCTCCTCGGTCAGTTCCTTGCCAAGGTGCTGGGAAAGCATCCCGGGGGTAGCCGCCATACTCCTCGCTGTAGCACCTGGGTCCGCCGTACACCTCTCCCAGCCACTTCGCGACCCGCTGCGGATGGTCGGGGGACATGTCGGCGAACACCGGCGCGAGCAGCGGATCAGCAGGCACGTACTTTTCGTAGAACAGGCGGGTCATCCGGTCAGCGCCGGCAGGCCGCCGACCCACTCGAAGATGGTCGGCTCCCGGTCCGGGTCAGCGGCCGGGTCGGCGAACCGGACGTAATAGTGCATGCCGCTGCAGAAGGGCTTGTTCTGCGAATGTCCGCATCGGCACAGCGCACAGTGCTCGCGGGAGGAGCCGCTGTTGCGCTGCTCGTCGTGGCCCTCGCCGTCGGTGAGCGGAATCCCGCCGGTGACCCGGTAGGGCCGTCCCTGGTGATTTCGATTGCCGGCTCGCGTTTTCCGTGCCAGTCGACTTCATCGCGGGCCTCTTCGCCGTCGATGCCGTAGCTGAGCGCCCCCGACGGGCAGTCGCGGACCGCGCGGATGATCTCGTCCATCCTCCAGCCGCTGGGAGCGACAAACGGCTCCCTGCCCTGGCGGAACACGGCGGCCAGCGGGTTGGTGCAGAATCCGGAGTGCTGGCAGATGCCGCGGTTGTCGTAGACGGTCACCTGCTGGCCGGGGTAGGTGTCAAGACGGTCCTGGACCCGGCCTGGATCCTTGTCACCGGCAAACCCGATCGCTGCATGCGTGCCGTCGCCCGGCGGCTTTGATCCTCGAGCCGCCGCAGCGGCACGGCGTCAGCTGCGGCCGCACCGGCAGCGGCTGGCCCAGCCAGTCCAGCAGGCGGCCAGCGTTGGTCACAAGACATGGCCATTGGTCATCACCCGGATGCCAGGATCCAGCCCCGCCTGCAGCTCCGCGAGTTCATTGAGGCGGGCCACCGCCGAGCTCTCATCGGCCAGCCCGATGGCCAGGTCAGGCAGCGCTGCGGCGGCCTCGGTGAGCTCGGCGGCGACGTCACTGGCCGCCTGCAGCAGCGCGCTCAGTTCCCCGTCGGTCATCCGATTGCTTTCCCTCTTTGACCATCGACGCCGCAAGACTGGCGAACACCCGCGGCGCCGTGGTTCAGCCTTGTTCCGGCGAGCCCAGGAATTCGAAGATCATCGATTGAAGCCAGTCCACGCGGTCGAGCAGGCCTACGTGCGAGGTTCCCGGGAGCACGGCGAGCTGCGCAGCGGGGAGCCCGGCGATGTCGCCGATGACGCCGCCGCCGAGAAGACGGAACATCTCCACCGTGTGCTCGGGCCGGACGATGTCGGAGTCCCCGATGATGAGCAACGCCGGCGTGCTGACGGCCCGGATGTCCTCAGGCCGCCAGCCCGCAAATGTGCGGTCCAGCTCATTGAGCTTAGCGATGAGGGCTGGCCAGGCGCCCGGATCCGGTGCCACTCGCAGGTATGCCTGGTGCCAGACCGAATCGCGGAGGTCGTCCGTTGTGGGCTCTGGCCCGGTGAGCATTTCGGGGTACAAGCCGTCGCGGCGGTAGGAGGTGCCGCCGGCGTATATCAGCCGCTGCACCATCCCCGGCTGCTGCATGGCCAACTGCAGCGCGACCGCTCCGCCCAGGCTGAAACCGACGAGATCAGCGGCGTCGATGCCGAGGGCCCGCATGAGCGCCGCGGTGTCCGTGGCCATCTGCCGGTAGGACAGCGGCCGGTCAACGTCAGCGGTGTGGCCGTGACCCTGCAGCTCCACGGCGATGACCGTGCGCGCCGCCGCGAGCGCGGGCAGCAGGCCGGCGAAACAGCTGTCGATCGTTCCCATCGCACCGTGAAGAAGAACCAGCGGGGAGCCGTCGCCGTGGATCTCGTAGTACATCTCGAGCCCGTTCACCGGAACATAACCGGCCGGATCGCTCATCTGGGCGACGGGATTCGTGGCCGACATGGTGATGCTCCAATCTCAAAGCAGCAGCACTGCTGAGCATCTCTGATTGGACAGAGGACCAGCAAGGCGGAACGACCGGCAGATCTCCGGAAGCTTCTTCGAAGAACCCCTGTGACGCGCCCGCCTCTCTCACGGGATTCGAGGTCCGTTACTTCAAGAAACATGATCGCGGCCCGGCCGATACGCGTCGGCGCTGCGCTGCCGACAACCTCGCTGCATCTGACGCGGTCAACCACAAGGCACGGTTCCTGCTGGACACGCAAACTGCCGCGTTTCTGCCGGTCTTATGCCTGGACGATGCGAGACAGAGGCGGGACGCTGAATCGGTGGTGGCCGAACGGAATCCAGTTGAGCAAGTCTGTAAGAAATACGCCCGTAATGGCGTAGGCACCACCAAGCCTGCGAGAGGCACGCCCAGAAAACCCCGATCCGGCCTCACCGGTAGAGACCAAGGATCATCATGGGCCGACCCCGCACCTCGGGAGTGAGGTATTCAGGCCCCGCCGTGCGAACCCGATCAGGGCTATCGCGACGCCTAAGGAGATTGTGATGGCAGCTATCGTGGTGACCCGGCTTCGGCTGAGGGACCAAGCCGTACTGGACGAGTTTTTCACTGCCGCTGTCGCGGTGCTTGACCAGGCGAAGAACTCAGCAGGCAGTCTGGCCGCGGATGTCTTGGCCGACGCGAATAACGCATGGTGGACCTGCACCGTCTGGCAAGACCCGAGCTCGATGCGGGCCTTTGTGAGCAGTGAACCCCATCTGAGCACGATGGCACGCTTGGACGATTGGTGTGACGAAGCGACGTTCGTCAGTTGGGAACAGATCAGCGAGGATCCGCCGGATTGGCAGACGGGCTACCGCCGTCTGGTCGCCGACGGTCAAGCGGCGAATCTTACGCACGCCTCAGATGCACACCAGACTCGCGCTTTCGTCGCACCCGTCGAGGCTCCGTAGCCGCTATCCGCGCTGATCGTGGTGTACGGCGTCGTGTTGCCGCGCTTCAGGGCGCACGAGAAGCGTCACGCCGACGAACGGCTAGCTGCGGGCGCTGCTCACCGGGCTCGCCGTGCACCTGGGCATCGGCCCGCACGCATACTGCTGCGGCAAGGGCCGCAAAGACCGCGCCACGCCGCTGGCCAGGCCGAGGCCGACTGAGCCAGCCCTGTCGGCCCTGGAAGAACACGATCTCGGCGTCTTCCCCGCGACGCCCGCGACGCTCCTGGCCTGGCACCGCAAACTCGCTGGCAGCAAGTACGACACAAGCAAGCGGCGTAAGCCCGGCCGCCCGCCGACGGTCCCGGGCGTGGGCCGCCTGGTCGTTCGCCTGGCAAAAGAGAATCCGCTGTGGGGACACCGCCGCATCCACGGCGAACTGACAAAGCTCGGCGTGACGGTCGCGCCGTCCACCGTGTGGGAGATCCTGCGTGCTGCGGGCATCGATCCGGCGCCTCGCCGCTCAGGCCCGACGTGGCGGCAGGCTCCGCGGATGAACGCGATCTGCGAACGCCTCGTCGGCACCTTGCGCCGGGAGCTCCTGGACCGCGTGCTGATTCTCGGGGAGGGCCATCTGCGCGCCGTCCTGGCCGAATACCAGGCGCACTACAACACGGCTCGGCCGCACCAGGGCATCGCCCAGCGCGCCCCCGGCGGCGAACATGACGGTGGCCACATCACCGTTACCGGCCTTGACCGCGAACGGATCTACCGAAAACCCGTCCTGGGCGGCCTGATCAACAAATACGCCCGTGCCGCCTGACACCCCGAAAACGGCAGGTTACGAGGCGGATCCTATTTTCGAGCGGGACACCATCGAATTCCTCAGCCCGGAAGGCAACATGGGTACGAGCATGAAACCAGCGGCGTGAGACAGAACGTGTCTCATCAGGCCCTCGCCGAGCGCGGGTGAGCATCACGTCGCTGATGCCGGGGGATGGCGCTCGCTCGACGGCCTCGGTGCGACCGTGCGCGCCGAGTGCTACGCATGCCGCCGTGGCGACCAGCTCATCGGCCCAGCCGTGGCACAATCCACCCGGGCGGGAGCACCCTACGCGCAGAGCTCCCATTCGCCAACGGGTTAGGTCCGCTCAGCCGTTAAATCACCAGGAACACGTGATGTCCGCTCACCAAGCCCAGATGACCGCGCGCCATGCTCAACCT
>Ga0070698_100005655_pt1 | contig 13687 bp, 10 predicted proteins | sample KBSK1502metaG_FD_65477 | JGI IMG/M metagenome (GOLD analysis project Ga0070698, IMG submission 65477) | Corn, switchgrass and miscanthus rhizosphere microbial communities from Kellogg Biological Station, Michigan, USA - KBS K1-50-2 metaG | ecosystem: Host-associated > Plants > Roots >... | reverse complement strand
TCACGGACACCAGGCATCGTCTTCACCGCATAGCCGGTGTAGAACCCCGGCGCGTACAGCAGATGGCGGTACCACGCGCGCTTCGGCAGCCCAGCGTCATCGGTGAGCTGCCGCTCGGCCTGCATCAGCCGCGCGTTGACTGCGCGAACGGTCGCGGCCTTCGACGCGATCCTCGGCTGCGCGGTCTGGGCCGCCTTGTGATACCGCGCCGCTGACTGCGTCAACGCATTCGCCGCGTTTTCGAGCGTCGCGAAGTTGAGCGCTGGAGGCACCTCCTCCACTTTCGGCGCGGCCAGCGGCCGGCGCGGATCATTGACCGCAGCGAACACTCCTTCGTCAATCTGTGTGTTGCGCTCGCGTACCTCGTCCTGCTGATTCTTCAGCAGCGTCTGCAGATCTTTCACGTAGGTCTGCACGGTATCCGCGAGGTTGGTGAACTCGAACGGCAGCACGTCGGCTTCCGCGAGGCGGATCGTCGTCGTGCCCGCAACCTGCGCGAGCGCGCGTCCGTACGCGAAGTCGGTGTCGAGGAACTTCGTGAAGTGGTAATAGTCGTCGTAGATCGAGTGGTAGACGCCGTCGCTGGCGTCGAGCCCGCCGAAGCCGATATTCAACGACGGCACGCCGTTGTGCTGCAGGAACGCCGAATAATCCGATCCCGATCCCAGCGCGGCGATCCGGAGATCCGCGCGGCTTCGAGCGTCGTTCCGGTCGTCCATGGATCCTCTCGCGATCGTGCGAGCCCTGAGCCGCTGCCATACGCTTGTCTTCGTCTCGGGATCCTCGACATCCTTCGCCACGCTGTTCACGAGCTGCTCGAGCGAATGCGATCCCGACGCGTTGAGAAACCCGCGGCCGTTGCCGTCGGAGTTGACGTAGGCGACGGCATGCTCCCGCAGATCCTTGTCGTGATCCTCGACCCACTCCGTGGAGCCGAGCAGCGCCTGCTCCTCACCGTCCCACGCGATGTAGACGAGTGTCCGCTTCGGCCGCCAGCCTTGCTTCACGAGCTCGCCGATCGCGCGCGCCTCCTCGAGCTCCGCCGACATGCCGGCACCCGGATCGCCCGCGCCATTGACCCACGCGTCGTGATGGTTGCCGCGAATCACCCACTCGTCCGGATACGTCGACCCCTGGATACGGGCAACGACGTTGTAGACGCGTGTGCGATCCCAGTTGAACGCGACCTTCAAGTGAGCACGCGCCGGCCCTGGGCCGAAGTGATAAGTGATCGGCAGCGCGCCGCGCCAGCCAGCGGGGACGACCGGACCGCGCAGCGCCGCGAGCAGCGGCTGCGCATCGGCGTACGAGATCGGCAGCACCGGGATCTTCGTCAGCGTCGTGACGTCCTTGATGTCGAGCCGCTTCGCATCGGGGGTCGCGCCAATACCTGGCGTCAGCGGGTCGCCTGGATACGTCGGGATATCCATGACGCTGCCACGCTGCACGCCGCTGCTGTTGCGCATCGGCCCGTCCGGGAAGACGTCGTCCACGACATAGCCATCGTCCATCGGGTCCGAGTAGATCAGGCATCCGACCGCGCCATGCTCGGCGGCAACCTTTGGCTTGATCCCGCGCCACGACGCGCCGTAGCGCGCAATGACGATCGCGTCTTTCACCGAAATGCCGCGTCGATCGAGTTCGTCGTAGTCCTGCGGCCGTCCGTAGTTGACGTAGACGAGCGGAGCGGTGACGTCGCCGTCGATCGAGTAGGCGTTGAACGACGGCAGCTGCTCCATCTTCTGACTCGAGGTCGGGTCGACGGCAACCGCCGGCTCATCGAGCTTCAGCGTGAACGCCGACGGGGCGACCATTTCGACCAGCCGCTCTTTGGGAGTCGGAAAGAGGACGTCGTAGGTCTCGAGGCGCGCATCCCAGCCCCACTCCTTGAACTTCGAGAGGATCCACTCCGCATTGTCCTTGTCGTAGGCGGACCCGAGGTGATGCGGCCGCGCGCTCATCCGCTTCATGTACTCGCCGATGTTCTTTGCCTTGGGGATCGCGCGAAACGTCGCGTCCCAGCCCTGCGCGCTCTGGGCCACCAGTGGCAGTGACAACGCGCCAATCGCGGTAATGATTGCGCCGGCGGACGCGAACAAACCGATGCGCGTCCGTCGTGGCCTTCGGGGTTTCTTCATCTCGTCTTCCATACCTGTTGAATCCACGGCACGGCCTGGCGCAGACCATCGACGAAGCGGTTCGTCTCGTAGTGCGAGATGCCCGTCAGCACGACGATCTGCGCGTTGAGGCCCTGCTTCTTGAGCTCGGCGATGCGCTGCTCGGTCGGGCCGATCGGATTCGTCTGGTCGTTGCGTGAGTGCACGGCGAACACAGGCACACGCCAGGTCGCTGCAGACGACGTCGGGCGGCCGGACACGGGCACGGCGGCGCTGAACCGTTCGGGATACTTGTCGGCCCAATACCACGTCCCTGCGCCGCCCATGCTGTAGCCGGTGACGATCATCTTTTTCTGATCGATCGCGTAGCTCTTCTCAACCGCGGCGAGCAGCGCGTTGACGGCCCGCTCGTTCTGCGGACTGCCCCATCCGCCCGAAAGAGAATCCGGCGCGACAATGACGGCGCCGAGACCCTCCAGGGCCGGCTGGATGAGGATGTCGAGCATCGACCGGCCCGCGCCATCGGGGTTTCCGCCGAAGTGCAGCGCGAGCACCAGCGGCACGGGTTCGCCGCGGTAGCGCGGCGGAACCGAGAGCGCGAAGTGAATCGTCGGCGCGCCGCTCTGCGCAAGCATCAGATCGTGGATACCAGGCGACAGGACGGGCACCTTGTCCTGCGCGTCGCCAAATCGCGGCGTCAGCAGCAGTAGAGCCAGAACAAATACGAACCACGAAGTCTCGAAGTGCACGAAGGATTTCAGTTTCATGGTCAGTACTTTCGGAATGTGAGATTGAATCGTCCGTCAATGCCGAGTTCCGGCGGCGCCGAGCCCGGGATGATCCGCGACACACCGTGATACCGCAACCTCGCCGGCCCACCGAACACAAACGCGTCGCCTGATTCGAGCAGTAGCGATTCGATCGGCTCGCGGCGCCGGACCCCGCCAAACAGGAAGCGCGCCGTGTCGCCGATCGAGATCGATACGACCGGGAGCCCCGCCTCGATCGACTCGGGTCCTTCGTCCTTGTCCTGGTGCAAACCCATCTTTCCGTCGGCGTCATAGTAATTGAGGATGCAGAGGTCCGGTGCGAAGTCGAATCCCGCCTCGCGCCCGATGCGCGACGCGAGCGTCATCCACTCTTCCGGCACCGGCGCCACCGGGGCATCGTCGTAGTCGGCACGGGTCGGCTCGTACTTGTACGTGAGCGCGTTCCAGTGGCGGCCGAGGCAGACCATCCGGACGCGCATCTTGCCGCCGCCGCGCACGACCGGCACGTAGCCGCCCGCGGGGCCATCCATGATCGCGCGGCATCGATCGACGAGTGACCGTTGCTCCGTGAACGACAGGACATGCCGAAGCCACGTGGCGCCGTCCGCAATCGCAACGGCTCCTCTCTCGGGGCGTGGAAATGGGATCTGCGCCTGAGGTCCGCGCATCGCTGCTATATGATGGATCCTGTCAAGGCTCAAAGCTCAATGCTCGAGGCCCGATGCTCAACCCTTGGGCATTGGGCATTCGGCATTGCGCATTGGGCGTTCGTCCCGCTTACCTAATGGGCTTCCCCGGTTTCCATCCGCTTGTCGCTCGCTGGTTTCGCGAGACTCTTGGCGCTCCGACTTCCGCGCAGGAGCGCGGCTGGGCCGCCATCCGCGACGGGCGTCACACGCTCATCGCGGCGCCAACCGGCTCCGGTAAGACGCTGGCGGCGTTTCTGACTGCCATCGACGATCTCGTTCACCAGGGACTGCAGGCGTCCCTGCCGGATGAGGTCCGCGTTGTCTACGTCTCACCGCTGAAAGCGCTTAGCGCCGACATCCACAAGAACCTCGCGGAGCCCAGGCGGGGCATCCGCGAGCTGGCGGCATCGCTCGGCGTCGAAGCACCGCGCATCACGGCGGCCGTGCGAACGGGCGACACGACCCAGTCGGAGCGGGCAGCGATGCTTCGGACTCCCCCGCACATCCTGGTGACGACGCCGGAGTCGCTGTATCTGTTGCTCACGTCCGCACGCAGTCGCGAGATGCTGCGGACCGTCCGTACGGTCATTGTCGATGAGATCCATGCCGTGATCGGCAGTCGCCGCGGCGCGCACCTGGCGTTATCGCTGGAGAGACTCCAAGGAATCGTAGAGGCGGACCTTCAGGTCCGCCTGGGCGACCGTCCGGTGCTACAGCGCATCGGTCTCTCCGCGACGCAGAAACCGATCGACGAGGTGGCGCGCTTTCTCGTCGGCAATCGTTCGGCGGACCTGGAAGGTCCGCCCAGCACTGTCGAGTACTCTGCCTCGCGGCGCAGACCTTTTGGGTCCGCCGTGATCGTCGATGAGGGCCACCGCCGCGAGATCGACCTGGCGGTCGAGATCCCTCGCTCACCTCTCGACGCGATCATGTCGAACGAGGTGTGGCAGGAGTACTACGACCGGCTCACCGCGCTGATTTCCGAGCACAAGACGACGCTGATCTTCGTGAACACGAGGAAGATGGCGGAGCGCACGGCGCGGCACCTCAGCGAGCGGCTTGGCGAGCACGCGGTCACCGCGCATCACGGAAGCCTGTCCAAGGAGATCCGGCTGGACGCGGAGCATCGTCTGAAGACAGGCACGCTCAAGGCGCTCGTCGCCACCGCGTCGCTGGAGCTCGGGATCGACATCGGCCACGTTGATCTCGTCTGCCAAATCGGATCGCCGCATCGGATTGCAACGCTGCTCCAGCGTGTCGGCCGATCCGGCCATACGATCGCCGGCACGCCAAAGGGACGGCTGATGCCGGTCTCTCGTGACGACCTGATCGAATGCGCCGCCCTTCTGCGAAGCGTCCGCCTGGGTGAGCTCGATCGCATCGTCACGCAGGACGCGCCGCTCGATGTGCTCGCGCAGCAGATGGCTGCGGAAGTCGCGACCACCGAGTACGGCGAGGACGAGCTCTTTGCGTTCGTGCGGCGCGCGTGGCCGTATCGTGCGTTGTCGCGCAGCGACTTCGACGCGGTCGTCGGCATGCTGGCTGACGGCGTCGCCACGAAGCGAGGTCGACGCGCGGCGCTCGTGCACCGAGATGAGGTGCACGCAGTGCTCAAAGGACGGCGCGGGACGCGGATGCTTGCCCTTACGTCTGGCGGCGCGATCCCGGAAGTCGCCGATTACCGTGTCGTGGTCGAGCCGGAAGACACGTTTGTCGGCACGCTGAACGAGGACTTCGCGATCGAGAGCAACGCGGGCGACGTGTTTCAGCTCGGCAACGCCTCGTGGCAGATCACGCAGGTGGTGGCAGGCAGTGTGCGCGTCAGGGACGCCCACGGCGCACCGCCGACGATCCCGTTCTGGCTCGGTGAGGCTCCCGCGCGAAGCGACGAGCTCTCGCGCGCCGTGTCCGATCTCCGAGCGGATGTGGAAAAGCAGTGCGGGGCGGGTCTTGCGCTGTCCGCCGAAGCCTCGGCGAAGGCGGAAGGCCCGCCTCGCGGACCCGAGTCGCCTGCGCCGCTTATCGATTGGTTGATGACCGAGACCGGCCTTTGCCCCGGTGGCGCCGAACAAGCCGCCAGCTATCTGCTCGATGGACGCGCGGCGCTCGGCGTGATCCCGACGCAAGAGACGCTCGTGCTCGAGCGCTTCTTCGACCAATCGGGCGGCATGCAGCTCGTCCTGCACGCGCCATTTGGCAGCCGCATCAACAAGGCGTGGACACTAGCGCTCCGCAAACGGTTCTGCCGGCAGTTCAACTTCGAGCTGCAGGCCGCCGCGACTGAAGACGCGCTGCTGCTGTCGCTCGGCCCGCAGCACTCTTTCCCGCTCTCGGACGTTTTCCGTTATCTCCATCCGGCGACCACGCGCGACATCCTCGTGCAGGCGCTGCTCGACGCGCCGATGTTCAAGACGCGCTGGCGCTGGAACACGACGATCTCGCTTGCCGTGCCGCGCAGCCGCGGCGGGGTCAAGGTGCCGCCTCAGCTTCAGCGCATGCAAGCTGACGATCTCATGGCCGCGGTGTTTCCAGACGCCGCCGCCTGCCTCGAGAACATTCCGGGCGATCGCGAGGTGCCGGACCATCCGCTGGTGAACCAGACGGTGCGCGACTGCCTGGACGAGGCGATGGACTTCAACGGTCTGATCGGGGTGCTCACTCGCATCCACGCGGGCGAGCTGCAGTGCGTATCGCGCGACACCCCAGAGCCGTCGGCTTTCGCGCACGAGATCCTCAACGCCAAGCCGTACGCGTTCTTGGACGATGCGCCGCTCGAAGAGAGGCGGACGCAGGCGGTGCAGACGCGGATCGCGAGCGACCGGGTGGGCAACGAGATGAGCGCCCTCGACGCGGACGCCATCGAGCGCGTGCGGGACGAGGAGCGCCCCGACCCGCGCGACGCCGACGAGCTGCACGACGCGCTGCTGACGGCTGGATTTCTGACGGACACTGAAGTCGACGCCTCCGGCTTCAGCCGGACGTTGGCGGACGCGAACCGGGCGACGCGCCCAAGGGTAGGGGTTAGGGGGAAGGGGCTAGGGGGCAGGGGGCAGGGCGTCTATGGCGTCTGGATTGCCGCCGAGCGCCTTCCCGAATTCATCACGGTCCACCCGGATGCGATCCTCGAGCCTCACATCGCGGCGCCCGAGTCCCGCGCCGCGCGGGTGTGGACGCGGGAGGCCGCGATCGTGGAGCTGCTGCGGGGACGGCTGTCCATCGTCGGTCCGACGACCGCAGCGGCACTGGCTGAATCGCTCGCTATCCCAGAGACGGATGCCAACGCCGCGCTGCTTGCGCTCGAAGGGGAAGGCGCGGTCCTGCGGGGGCACTTTTCTCCGCGGGGCGGACCCTTCCCTGGGTCGCCGACCAGCCTCCGCCAAGGTCGGGTCGCGTCGCGACCCGACCAGCCAGCACTGGCTGGGCGGACCGCTGTCGCGGTCCGCCCCGGCGGTCCGCCGCGACGCGAAGACGACGGGTCCGCCGACCGCGAGTGGTGTGATCGGCGGCTGCTGTCGCGCATCCATCGCTACACGCTGAACCGCCTGCGCGCGGAGATCTCTCCCGTCACGCCGGCGGACTTCATGCGATTCCTGTTTGCGTGGCAGCACGTCGAGCCCTCGTGTCGGCTGACCGGGATCGAGGGACTGCGCGAAGTGCTCGCGCAGCTTGATGGCGCGGAAGCGCCAGCGCGGGCGTGGGAGCGCGATGTGCTCGTGGCGCGCCTCGATCGCTACGACCCCGCGATGCTCGACATGCTGTGCCTGACCGGCACGGTTGCGTGGGCGCGGCTTTCATCGGGCCCGCCTCCCCGCCAGTCAATTACGGGGCGCTACGGCGAGGCCTCGCCGAAGCCTTCGGCGCAGGCGGGCCCTACACAGGTCGTCGGGGCGACGCCGATCGCACTGTTCCTCCGCGAGCATGCAGATGCATGGCTCTCACTCACGAGCGGGGCGGACCCTCCTGGGGCGCCGAAGCCGCGAAGCGGCGAAGGCGACTCGGGTCCGCGGGGCGAGCCTTCCGCCTTCGCCGAGGCTTCGGCGGACAGGGAAAGGCTCGCCGCGGAAATCCTCGACTACCTCCGTAAGCACGGCGCGTCGTTCGCCAACGAGCTTGCCGTTGCGTGCGAGCTCAACGACGAGCAGTTGCGAGCGGCGATTGCCGACCTCGTTGCCTCCGGCGCCGTCAGCTCTGACGGCTTCGCGGGCCTGCGATCGATCGTCGGCGCGTCACCGAACCACTCCTCCGCGCGACTCAATCGTGCCGACGCCTCGGGCCGCTGGTTCGCGCTGCGCGTGGAGGCCACCGACACCATGCGTGAGGCCGCCATTGAAACGCTCGCGTGGACGCTCCTCCGCCGTTACGGGATCGTCTTCCGCCGCGTCCTCACGCGCGAGGCGATGAACGTTCCCTGGCGCGAGCTCGCGCGCGTCTACCGTCGGCTCGAAGCGCGTGGCGAGATCCGCGGCGGCCGGTTCGTGACCGGCATGTCGGGCGAGCAGTTCGCGCTGCCCGCGGCCATCGAACAACTGCGCGAGGTCCGGCGCTCCGCGCACGACGATCGCCTCATGACGATCGGGGCAGCCGATCCGCTGAACTTGTCAGGCATTATCAGCGGCGAGGACCGTGTCCGGGTCTCCGCGTCCAATCGTCTTGTGTACCGCAACGGCGTCCCGGTGGCCGCGATGGAGGGCGACATGCTGCGGGTCCTCAGCCAGGTGGATCCGGACGTCGCCGCGGCGGCAGCGGCAGCCGCCGCCGGGCGCCGAGTGCCTGTTACCAGCGGATACGTGGGGCGACTGTAATAAGGGGTTAGGGGTTAGGGGTTAGGGGTTAGGTGAAGGGGGAAGGGGTTAGGGGAAGGGGGAAGGGGGAAGGGGCAAGGGGTTAGAGGTTGGGGAAGGGGTTAGGGCTGTCATAGGCATAAGTCGGGAGGATTGACCTCTCAAGACTCCGCGCTGCAGCAGCAACGGCTCCCCGCCGGAATTATCCGTGCAGCATCCTCCTCGTTCGTCGTGGCTCGTCGAAGCGGCGATGGTCTTCCCTTCCCCCTAACCCCTTCCCCTTACATCCCACATCTCGAACCTGCTACACTATCCGCGTCACGTTGGTCTCGCTGCGGTTGATCTGCCTGCGTCAGTTCTAAGTCCTGCACGCTCCCAGAAGTTTCAAGCTGCTGCTTCCAACCTTTCCAAGGACTGTGCAATGAGAATTTACGTAGGAAATCTGTCGTTCAATACCGGCGAAGCCGAGCTCCAGACGCTCTTCGCCACCATGGGGACCGTCGACTCGGTGAAACTGGTCCGCGACCAGGCCACCGGCCGTTCGCGCGGCTTCGCGTTCGTCGAGATGACAAACGACACGGAAGCCAACGCGGCATGCGAGTCGCTCAACCAGCATGAGTTCGAGGGCCGTCGCCTGACGGTCAATGAAGCGAAACCGCAGGAGCGCTCCGGCGGCAGCTACTCGCGTGGCGGCGGCTTCGGCGGTCAGAAGCGCGAAGCTCGCTGGTAAGCGCGGCAACACCTTGCGCCGATGGGTCCGCTTCCTCGTGAAGCGGACCCTCTACGGGGTCAGACTCGCGCGACGCCGATTACCCGAGTCAGACTCGAGTACACGGCGTATCAAGGTTACGGCTTCAGCAGCTTGAACGCGTGTGTCCACTCGTTGCGAAGAAACCCGGGAATGCACCAGAGGATGCACAGCGGCTCGATCGCGCGCGCGGCTTCAACCGTGCCCATGTCCGCCGTCTCCCATCCGAACTGATCGAGAATCCCTTTCACGGTCCACTTGGCCGCATCGTGATTTCCACAGATGAACATCGTCGGCCGGCCGCCTTCGACGTGTGGATTCACCATGACATCGTGCCCGACCGAATTGAACGCCTTGACGAAACGCGCGCCGGGATACTCCCGCTGCAGCCGCTCCATCAACGAATCGTCGAGCGTCGTGAAGAACTTCAGCACGCCGTGATCCGGCGGAGCGTCCGCGATCGGGTTCGTCGCGTCGATCACGACCTTGCCGTCGAGATTCGGACCGCCGGCCTGACGAAGCGCGTCGGACGCCGCGGTGCCCTTGACGGCAAGCACGACGACCTCGGCTGACGCGGCGGCGTCGGCGAAGCTGCCGACGCTACCCTTCGGATTCTCCGTTCGCCAGTCGGCGAGCTTCTCGACGTGACGCGTCCCTACCACGACGTCATGTCCGTGCTTCAGGAAACCGGCCGCCAGTGACTGCGCGACATCTCCGGAACCGATGATGCCGATTCTCATGTCGCGTTCAGACGTCCGTTGACATCCATCGGATCCGGAGCTCAAGCGGACGTCTATGCGTGCGTCCCCGCAAGCTGGCGTTTCCCCGCTCCGCCATGTTTGCCTTCCGCGAACTCCTCGACCATCTTTCTGTTGAACGCCGGAATATCGTCGGGCTTTCGCGATGAGACGATGCCGCGGTCGACCACGACCTCTTGATCGACCCAGGTCGCTCCCGCGTTCATGAGGTCGGTCTTGACCGAGGGCCACGACGTCATCTTGAGGCCGCGAACCACCCCGGCTTCGATGAGCGTCCAGGGCCCGTGGCAGATGACCGCCACCGGCTTCCCATCATCGAAGATGCGCTTCACGAACTGCACGGCTTTGGAATCCATACGCAGCCGATCCGGATTCAAGACACCGCCGGGAAGGAGCAGCGCATCATAGTCATCAGGCTTGACCTGGTCGAGCGTGCGATCGACATTCACCTCGTCGCCCCATTCCCTGTGCTTCCATCCCCGGACCTTCCCGGATTCGGGAGAGACAATGTGAACGGTCGCGCCCGCGTCCTGCAGGGCTGTGCGAGGCTTCAGCAGCTCGTCCTGCTCGAACCCGTGCGTAACCAGCGCGGCCACGCGCTTCCCTTTCAATTGATCAGCCATGAGCACCTCCAGTGGAAACCGGAGGGACCATCAAACCGCATGCCTAACCGGGCTTCTCGATACACCACGTCGTCATGCACCGCTGCTGCTGCACGTTTGTGGTCTTGATGGGATCGGCGAGCCGCGCGCGAAGCCGCCCGGTCCACTCGAGCAGCATCGCCTCGTCCACCACGAAGCGCTCCGTTCCGTCGGGCAGCCTCATGCGACGGCCTGCCCTCTCGCCCAGCACGCGCTCGAGGCCGATGTTCGAGGCGAGCCGCGCGAAAAACAGTCCACGGGGCGCGAGCACGCGCCACATCTCTGTCAGCATCCGCCCGAAATGCACCTCGTCGTCTGAGAAATGCAGGACCGCGCTGCAGATAACCGCATCCATGGCGCTGTCAGCCCACGGCAGCTGTTCGAGGGTGCCGGTGACGAAATTGCCAGGGGGGATCGCGGGCGCCAGATCCGCCGCGCGCCGCCGGACGGCATCGATGGCCCCGGCATCGGCATCGATGCCGAAGCATTCGATGCCGGCCTTGAGCAGATAGTGCACGTTCCGTCCGTCGCCGCACCCTGCATCGAGCACGCGAGCACGAACGTCGAAACGCCCCCGCAGCAGCTGATCGAACAGATAAATGTCGATCTCGCCGAAGGTGGACCGTAGACCGGCGCTGACAATCATCGCGACGCAAGCTGCGACGCGATTTCCCTGATCTGCTCCGCATGCCGCGATTCGTGGGCGGCGAGAAACCCGCCCCACTGGTAGGCGTTCAGCGCCCCAAAGCGCGGATGCTCGTGGGTGACGCCGCTCAATGCGAGTCCATCGGCCGCGCTGAGCATGAGGCGAAATGCCGCGCGCGCCGCTTCGGCGCGCTCCCACGCTGCGGCGGACTCGAGGCCGCGGGGATGCAGAAGATCCGGCGCCGTGCGCCGCTCGCTGCGATCCGCGAGCATCGCCTCGACGTGCGGCGGCAGCAACGCCGGCTGGCCTTCCTCGTTCCCCAGACCCGCCCGACGCGCGTCCGCAATCTTGCTCGCGACGATGGCCGTAAACCGCTCCTCCACGAGTGAGAGATGCTCGAGGATGCCAGCCACCGACCAGCGATCCAAGCCGGGCGGCTGATCGCGCAGATGCGCGGGAACGCTGTCGACCGCTGCGCGCAGGCCGGCTCGCGACTGATCAAGGCGGGCGAATACCTCGGCAAGCGATGGATGCACGGGACTTCGGGATTGTAGCTAAACTCTGCGGGACGCGTCCCTGAAAGAGGTAGTAGGATCCGCCCTTCGGCATTCCGCAACGCCAGAGCTCGGAGGGAGGCCATGCCCGAGATCGGTGAATACGAGTTTCAACCAACATCTACCGAGCCGAGCGGGTCAAGAGGCGGGGGAACCCGTTTCTCGCTCGCAGCGCTCATCATCGCCGGTGTCGCCGTTCTGGCGGTTGCCGGCTATCTGATGTTCGGCGGGCGCTCGTCTCCGTCAGACGCCCCAGCGCCCGCGGCTACTGCGTCCCCGCAGGCCGAGCGACCGCTCGGCGACGCAGCAGAGCGGATTACGCTTCCCGCGCTCGACGACAGCGATGCGCTCGTACGGGAGCGCGTGGGCGTGCTCTCGTCGCATCCGCTCGTATCGGCGTGGCTGGCCACCAACGGTCTGATCCGCAATGTGGTCGTGGTGATTGACAACATCGCGCACGGCGTGACGCCGTCGGGGCATCTACGCGTCCTGCGCCCTGGCGGGGAGTTCCGCGTCGTGAAGCGCGGCGATCGGCTGGTCGTCGATCCCCGTAACTACGATCGCTACTCGCGCATCGTCGCCGCGGCCTCGACGATTGACCCGCGGCTCGCAGCGCGCACGTACGAGACGTTCAAGCCGCTGCTCCAGTCGGCTTATGACGAGCTTGGGAACCAGGAGCCGATCGACAGCGCGCTCGAGCGCGCGATCGTCGCGCTGCTGCAGGTGCCCGCCGCGGACGGTGACGTCAGAGTGGTGCAGGCTGGCGAAGGGATCGGCTACGAGTACGAGAACGAGAAGCTGGAAGCGCTCACCGGCGCGCAGAAGCAGCTGCTTCGGATGGGAGCGAACAACGTCAGGGCCATCCAGCAGCAGCTGCGCATGTTCGGACTCACCCTCGGGATTCCCGCGCAGCGCCTGTCTACCGGAACGCCTTGACGACGTTCCTCGACTCTGCGGGAACGTCTTGACGACGTTTCTCGACACGTGAACAAGACGCGACTCGAAGCGTTCAGCGACGGGGTGATCGCCATCCTGATCACGATCATGGTGCTGGAGCTGCGCATTCCGGAGGGCGCAGACTGGGACTCGGTGCAGCCGATCGTGCCGGTGTTCCTGACCTACGTCCTGAGCTTCGTGTTTCTCGGCATCTACTGGAGCAACCATCACCACCTGCTCCACATGGCCGATCGCATCACGGGCGGGATCATGTGGGCGAATCTCCATCTGTTGTTCTGGCTGTCGCTGACGCCGTTTGCGACCGGCTGGATGGGACGGAACCATTTCGCGCCGCTGCCGACCGCGATGTATGGTGTGGTGCAGCTGCTCTCGGCCGTCTCGTACACGATCCTCGTCAGAATGATCATTGCCGCACAGGGGCCCAGTTCACGGCTCAAAGCGGCGATCGGGAGCGACGCGAAAGGTTACCTGTCGCTGGCGATGTACGCGGCGGCGATCCCGCTGGCGTTCGTGAACCGCTGGATCGCGTATGCGCTCTACGTGGCGGTGGTGCTCATGTGGCTGGTGCCGGACCGCCGCATCGAGCGCCGCCTCGACGCAGAGAGCCACCCACATCGCGCCGGCGAGATCTAGCTGTTTTTCACTACGACGGAACACCGAGGCACTGAGGCACCGAGGCAAAACTGGAATGAATTTCTCGGTGTCTCGGTGTCTCGGTGGTACGTGGTTGTGAAATTAGCTAGTGGCGTGCCTCTTCAGAATGACTACCGGACCGCTCGGTTGTCGCGGCCCGCAGATCGCGCTCGCAAGCCTGTTGTGACTGGTACTCAATCAGTCCGAAGGCCCACTAGTTCATCGAGGAATCGGGATGCAGGACGACGATTCAGACAATACATACCAAACACTGGTCGACGCGAAGATCGCGCGGATCAAGGCGTGGTCGCCCGATCAGCGCGCGAAGGTGGAACGGGACTGGGCGGATCTGTTTCGCGATGTTGAGGCGGCGCTCGACATCGATCCCGCAAG
>Ga0070698_100005654_pt1 | contig 13687 bp, 12 predicted proteins | sample KBSK1502metaG_FD_65477 | JGI IMG/M metagenome (GOLD analysis project Ga0070698, IMG submission 65477) | Corn, switchgrass and miscanthus rhizosphere microbial communities from Kellogg Biological Station, Michigan, USA - KBS K1-50-2 metaG | ecosystem: Host-associated > Plants > Roots >... | reverse complement strand
ACATCAAACGCTTCGTTCAGCTGCCGCCGTAACGCTGCGGTGTAAGCGGCGATGCCGCACAGCTTGCTGCCGGTCGACACGATAGCGAGCCGCTCACGTCCCGCCGACAGGCCTCCCGCGGCGACGGCTTCCCGCTGACAGACAGAAGCCCGGGTGCGAAACGCCAGCATTGTCATCGTGCTCTCCGGAGGAGGCGAATGAGGGTTGGTGACGGCAACATCTGCACTCTTTTCACAGGTGATCGCGGACGGATTGCGCGGCGAGCCAGCCAATCCCCCAGAGCGCAAAGGCGATCAGAGCAACGACCCCGAGCGAGCGCCACCGGCGCGGATAGAGGGCCTCTTCGGGAAGGCTCGGCGGCACAAAGCTGGCGATGTAAACCTGCTGCCGGTCGGCATTGGCGCGAGCCTGGTCGAGCCCGTGCAGCGCGTGCTGATAGGCGGCCTCGGCAAAGCGGCGCTCGCTATCCAGCTGTTCGTACGAGCCAAGCTGGCGCGACAGGGTGTCGGTGCGGTTGCGGTCGGGATCGGTCAGATCGCGCGCCACGACGCGTTGCTGCGTCTCGAGCGAGCGAATGCGCGCCTTCACGACTTTGACTGCTGGAGCGTCATCGCGCATATAGCTCTTCAGAGTGGATAGCTCGGCATTGCTGCGAACCAATTCGTCGCGCAGCCGCGCCGCTATCGTTCCTGTCGCATCGGCCGTCTTGCCCGGGTCGATCAGGCCCTCCCGGTCGCGAAAAGCGCGGATCTCGCCGAGCACCGCCTTGAGGCGCGTTTCGGCCTGAGTGACCTCGGCCTCGGCGTTGCGCACCGCGTCGCGCCGCGCCCGCGCCGACAAATCGTTGACCAGCTGTTCCGATGCCGCAACGATTGCCTGCGCCAATTGCAAGGCCTCGGCCGCTGTGAATGCCCGTGCCCGCACGACGACGGTACCGTTGGCCGGATCGTAGAACGGGTCTACCTGGCCCCGCCAATACAACACCAGTGCTTCGATGGATGTCGGTCGCGGTAGCCGCGCCCACCAATCCGCTTCGGGCGGCGAAAACATCTGGCGCAAATTGAGCGAACCGTCGAGCTGGTCCACGATGGCACGGCTGGTGATGTATTGGACGACGATCTGCGATTCCAGCGCAGCCGGCGAATGACTCGCGCTGCCGGCGAGGAGTGACAGAGGATCGAGCCGCGGCGGATCGATGCTGCTGAGGCTGAAGCGGAATTCCGACACGTATTGATCGGCGGCAATGGTGAACAGATAGACCGCCGCGAGCATGATCGGCACCAGCACCAGAGCGATGAAGGAGAGCGCGAGCGGCGACGGCATTCCGCCTTCGGCGTGCTCCGGCTCGGGGCTTTGCAGAGGCAGCCGCAAGAAGGGCACCATCCCGAATTGGGCCGTGGCCCGCACCGGGAGCAGGCCGGCGGGGTGCGAATGACCGCCGCCCGCAAGCGGCCGTCCGGCCGCTGGTGTGCGTCTCAGGATGGCCGCGAGTCGCACGGGCGTCGCTCTGCCAGCAGCTGTTGATAGCGGTCGAGGGCACCGGCGATATCGTCGTAGAGATCGAGCCGGCCATCGGCGAGCACCGCGCCGCGATCGCAATACTGGCGGATGGTCCGGCTGTTATGCGTCACCAGGATGATGTCGGAGCGCTGCATGCGCTCGCGAAACGCGACGGCGCATTTGTGACGGAACCGATCGTCGCCGATCTCCGTGACCTCATCGATCAGGTACACCTCGAAATCGATCGCGAGGCAGGCGCCGAAAGCGAGCCGCGCGCGCATCCCGGTCGAATAGGTGTTCACCGGCATATCGAAATAGCCGTCGAGTTCGGCGAATTCCTCGACGTATCGCGTCGTGGAGCGCACGGCGGCCCCGTAAATCCGCGCAATGAACGCCACGTTTTCGCGTCCCGACAAGGCTCCATGGAACGTTCCGCCGAAACCCAGCGGAAATGACACGCGGGCATGGCGGCGGACCCTGCCGCGATCCGGCATTTCCGAGCCGGCCAGTAGCCGGATCAGCGTCGATTTGCCGGCGCCGTTGATGCCCAGAACGCCGTAATTGTGGCCCGGCAGGAAGGCGGCAGTCGCGTCCTGCAGCACGATTTTGCGGCCGCCGGTCATGGCGTAGGTCTTCGAGACGTTGTCGAGCGTGATCACAGCGGCTCGGACAGCCGGCGCCGCAGCCCGCGTTCGACCGCCAGTCCGGTGAGCAACAGCAGGATTGCCAGAATGAGCAGGTAAGAGCGGTCGAGCCAGTGCGGCTGATAGGCGGCGTAGAACCCGGCGCGGAACCAATCGATGGCATGCACCAGCGGGTTCCAAACAAGGGCGTCTCTTGCCCAATCCGGCATCATGCCGGGCACATAAAAGATGCCGGAGAAGAAATACAGGAGCCGGGTGACCTGCGGCCAGATCTTGTCCCAGGACCGGCAAAGCACCGTCAGCACCGCATTGAGGAAGCCGAAGCCGCAGCCAAACATTGCGGTGACGAGCAGCGCGGTCGACGGTCCCCACAGATCGTCGGGCGTGGCCGCCAGCCCGATGATGCCGAACGCGACGAGCAGGAGCACCGCGACGATCACATCGGTGATCATCTCCAGCAGTCCGCGGGCTGCGATGACATCGAAGGTGGTGACCGAGGGCAATTGCAGCAATGCGCCGTTGCTGGTTATCGCGTGGCTCATCGCGCTGCTGGTGTGCACGAACATCAGATACGGAATCAGACCGGTGAAATAGAAGATGAAAAAATGTGTTCCGATCGGCGGGCGGCCTTGCATCAGCAGCGAGAACACCCCCGACAGCAGGGTGATGTGCAGGATCGGTTCTAGCAATGCCCAGCCGTAGCCGAGCTTGGCGTCGCCGAAGCGCGTGCGGGTTTCGCGGATGATCAGCGCCTGGATCACCCGGCACTGGGTGCGCAGCCGCTCGCCAAATCCGGGCAATGGCCGCAACGGGCGCGCGGGTCGCGTCGTGCGGTCGGCCAGTATGACGTAGTCGCCCTCGATCGTGTCGAGCCGCCGATTCAGCAGGTGCAGCACCGCCTCCGCCGCAGCCTTGTCTTCCGGGTGAGAATGGAGGAGGGCCCCGCCTATGGCGGTAGCTTCGGTGACCAACCCATGGTCGAGGCAGAGGGTCATCTGCGCGCGCTTGACGGCGGCATTGTCCGGATCGCGCGCGGCGGCTGCGGCAAACGCGGCAGCCGCGGCTTCCGTATCGCCCCGGCGGTGTAGCAGATGGCCTCGGTGGAGGTGGTATTCGGCGTTGTCAGGAGCGATCGAGAGGGCGGCGTCAATCGCATCGACCGCCGCATCGAGCCGTTCGAGGAGCATTTCGATTGCCGAAAGGACCCGCGGCACACGGGGGTCATGCGGCTCCCGTTGAGCAAAGCGGCGCACCAGCCCGGCAGCGTTCTCGACATCCCCGCAGCGCAGCAGCAGCTCCGCCGCGTGGATTGCCGCGCCACTGTCGTCGGGCATCAGTTGCATGGCGCGCATCGCGTGGGCAATCGCGCGATCGATGTCGCCGATCGCGGCCAGAGAGCCGCTCAGATGGCGATGGCCGTCGGCCCAATCTGGCGATCGTTCGAGCAGCCGTTCATAAGCGGCGGCCGCCTCCGCGTGGCAGCCGCAATTGCTGAACAGCCAGGCGCAGAAATGGGCCGTCTCGGGATGGTCCGGCGCCAGGGCAAAGGCGCGGCGGCCGCATTCGAGCGCCTCGTTCCGGCGGCCATTATGGAACAGCGTCTCGGCCGCGCGGCAGTTCAACACCGCGAAAGTCGAACCGCCGCTGTCGCAGCTTCTCAGCAACTCAAGGCAGGCATCAAGATCCCCGGCGCTGAGCGCCGAAGAGAATGCGTCGATATCGATCAAGAGTGGGGGGACTTCCCGATCGAGATTCAATTGGCGGGAATACCTCGGTAGGCTGGGGGAATACCGCGGTAGGCGAAATTAAAGAGAACAAACGATATCGCGTATGCCCGGCGCCTCTCAACTCTAAATTTATCAAGCGCCGAAGAAACTATCCTGAACCGCCCCGACCGCTGGCCGCCCGAACTACATCGCCAAAGGAGCGCGTACGGACCTTTGCTAGAGCCTTCGCGGGAACGGTAGGCGGGAGGAGCGCGTGGCGGCGGCTCATCCTTTCTGGACTCGCCTTGGCGCGAAATCGCCCCTAAGCTTCAAACAGAGCGGTTTATTGCGCATCCGCCCACGCGCGCGGGTGGCGCATCGAGAGGACGGAGGGAGCGGATGGCGGCATTCGAGTTCGGCATGTTCCACGAGTTTCAGCGGACGGCGGGCGTCACCGACGAGGAGGCCTTTATGACCTCGTTTGCGCAGGTCGACGCCGCCGAGCGCTGGGGCCTCGACGCCATGTGGCTGGCCGAAATCCATGTCGCGCCGGAGCGGTCGGTGTGCTCCGCGCCGCTGACCTTGGCGAGCGCGATTGCCGCGCGCACGAAGCGCATGAAGATCGGCACCGCGGTGCAGGTGCTGCCCTTGTGTCACCCGCTGCGGCTCGCCGAAGAGGTCGCCACCGTCGACCAGATCAGCCATGGCAGGCTGATCTTCGGGGTGGGACGCAGCGGCTTCCCGCGCACCTACGAGGCCTATGGCGTGCCGTATGGCGAGAGCCGCGAACGCTTCGCCGAGACGCTCGAAATATTGAAGCGGGCGTGGACCCAGGAGTCCTTTTCCTACAAGGGACAGTACTACAGCTTCGACAACGTCAAGGTGACGCCGAGGCCGTATCAGAAACCGTGGCCGGAGATCCGCGTCGCCGCCAACAGCGCCGATACCTTCCCGAACATCGCCAAGGCGGGGCATGCCGTGTTTGTCGCGGTGCGGCTCGGCACGCTGGAAGAGCTGGAACCCAATATCACCGCCTATCGGCAGGCCTGGAAAGAGGCGGGGCACCCCGGCGAGGGCAAGGTGTTCCTGCGCGCGCCGGTGTATGTGGCGGAGACCGACCAGGCGGCGCGCGAGGAGCCGGAAGAAAGCATCATGTATTTCTACCGCTACCTCGGCGAGCGGCTCGTCGACTCGGCGACTCGTTCTGGGGTGCGCGCGGTCGAGGACCGCGCCGCGCGCGGTGGGCGGTTGCAGACCATCACCTATGACGAGGCGCTCCGTGACAAGCTCATCGTCGGCTCGCCCGAGCGGGTGACAGATCGGCTGATGGGGCTGCAGGAAAAGCTCGGCCTCGACGGCATCCTGTGCGAGATGAATTGCGGCACCAAGATCCCGCACGAGCGGGTCATGAAGTCGCTGCAATTGCTGTGCGAGAAGGTGAAGCCGCGCTTCCACTGAGCGGGCTTGCCCCTCACCCTGTCTCTTTGAGTTTGCCCCTCACCCTGTCCCTCCCCGGTAAACGGGGAGAGGGAACGCGGTTGCGATGTCGTACATAGGTTTCCAAGCATCGGGTTAACTGTATCTGCAGCTCTCCCTCTCCCCGCTTGCGGGGAGAGGGTCGGGGTGAGGGGGAATCAATCAGCCGCGCGCCTTCCAGGGCAGGAGCCAGCGCTCGATCTCGTCGAGCGCCCAGTTGAAGGCGAAACCGAGCAGCGCGATGACGATCAGGCCGACGAACATCGTATCGACCGCCATCAGCTGCCACGCGTTCCAGATCATGTAGCCGATGCCGCTCTGCGCGCCGACCATTTCGGCGATCGCGATCAAGACGAGGCCGAGACCGGCGCCGAGCTTGACCCCGGCCATGATCAACGGCGCCGCGCCGGGCAGGGCGATCGTGCGGAAGGTCTGCCAGCGGCCGGCCCCGAAATTCTTGCCGACATCGAGGTAGATACGGTCGATTTCGAGGACGCCGGCGGTGGTGTTGATGATCATCGGATAGAACACGCCGAGCGCCACCATCGCCACCTTGGAGGCTTCGCCGAGCCCGAAGATCAGCAGCATCAGCGGCAGGATCGCGCTCTTCGGGATCGGGTAGGTCGCCGCGACCAGCGGATCGACCAGCGCGCGGATCGGCCGGTAGAGGCCCATCGCCAGGCCGAGCAGCAGGGCCGGGATACCGCCCAGCAGATAGCCCCAGAACAGCCGGTCGAGGCTCGCCGACAGGTTGGTCCACAATTCGCCGGTGCTCGCCAGCTTGACGAAATTTGCGGCGATGCGCGACGGCGCCGGGAAGAAGCGCGCATCGACCCAGCCGAGCCGGGCGCAGCCCTCCCACAGCAGCAGCAACACCACCGGCGAGGCGAGGCCGATCAGCCGGTCGCGGGTGCCCGGCGAGAGGGTCATGGCTCGATCTCCGCTTCCTGGCGGCGGGCGCGATCGACCTCGTCGCGCAAATCGCCCCAGATCCGGAACACCAGCGCGCCATAGGCCGGGTCGCGGCGCAGGCCAAGCACCTGGCGCGGGCGCGGGAACGGCACTTCGACGATCGCCTTGATGCGGCCGGGATGCGCCGTCATGACGACGATGCGGTCGCCGAGTGTCACCGCCTCGTCGACGCTGTGGGTGATGAACACGACCGTCTTCTTGGCCTCGTCCCAAATGCGCAACAACTCTTCCTGCAAGAGAGTGCGGTTCTGCTCGTCGAGCGCGGAGAACGGCTCGTCCATCAGCAGCACTTCGGGGTCGGTGGCGAAGGCGCGCGCGATCGAGACGCGCTGCTTCATGCCGCCCGACAGCTGGTGCGGATAGCGATCGGCGAACGGCGCCAACCCGGTGCGGTCGAGATAGTGAGCGACCACTTCGCGGATGTGGGCGCGCGGCGCGCCGCGCATCTTGAGACCGTAGGCGGCGTTGTTCCACACCGTCATCCACGGGAAGATCGACTCGCCCTGAAACACCATCGCGTTGAGCGGCTTTGCCGGGTCGTCGGCGACGATCGTCACCTCGCCGGCGGTCGCGGTTTCGAGACCGGCGAGGATGCGGAGGAGGGTGGTCTTGCCGCAGCCCGACGGGCCGACGATCGTGCAGAAATTGCCGCGGGCGATGTCGAGGCCGATGCCGTCCAGCGCGGTGAACGGACCGGTGCGGGTGGCGAAGGTTTTGAAGAGGCCGGCAATCGCGATCTTCGCCGGCGGCAGAGGCGTTTTGACGGGCGTTGGAGCGAGCTGCGGGACCGCCACCTGATTCACCTCGGGGTGCCACTGAACCGGCGTCCCGGCGAAAGCCGGGACCCACCCTTCAGCGGTCGAGCGGGTGGAAAAGTGGATCCCGGCTTTCGCCGGGAAGCGCGGAAAATATCGCGAGCGCTTCGCATCGACGTTGCTGAGCCCTAAGCGGGGGTGTGGGGGCCGACGATTTTGAGGGCGGCTTCGACATAGGAATTGTCGAGCACGTCGCCGACGCCGATCTTGTCGTCCTCGACGAATTTGTTGGCGCGCCAGAAGGCGAGATCGGTCTCCAAGCTCGGCCGGTCGACCTTGCCGTCGGGGTCGCAGCCGTTCGGCACGACTTTCTTGTACAGCTCGCGGTCCTTGTAGCGGGTCTCGCGCACCAGGATGTCGATCAGCTCCTCGGCGTTGGGGCCGGCGAAATGGCCGTCGCGGATCGCGTCGTTGTAGAAGCGCACGCCCTTCAGATAGGCGGTCATGAAACGCTGCGCGATTTCCTTGCGCTTGGTCATGAAATCGGGGCCGTACAGAACCACCGCAATCGTCTGCCGCGGGTAGTAGGCATCCGCCGAAAAGCGCACCCCGATCCCCTGCTCGCGGCCGAAGGTGTTGAACGGCTCCGGCACGATCGCGGCATCGATCGCGCCGTTCTGCATCGCGGTGATCATCTCGGGGAAGCCCATGTTGTAGACATGGACGACGTCGTCGTAATGCAACCCGACGCTCTTCAGGGCTTGGTTGACGGTGGAGCCGGTCGAGCCGCCCTTGCCGGGCTCGGCGCAGCGCAGACCCTTCAGGTCCTTCAAACTCTTGAACTTGCCGGTATCGACCAGCTCCTTGCGCACCAGCAATGAGACATAGGCGTAGCCGGGCAGGTTCGAGCCCTTGTCGGCAACGATCTTCAGCTTGATGTCCCGGGCGGCGCTGTTGAACAGGCCGGCCGAGGTCGCCGCCGCGGCGATGTCGATCTGCCCGGTGCCGAGCGGCGCCACCATCTGCGAGCCGGTGACGAGGTTGATGACATTCGTGCGCAGCCCCTGCTCGCGGCAGTAGCCCTTGTGCTCGGCGATCAGGATCGGGGCGTCGCTGATCACCAGGGGCGAGCCGATCTTGACCTCGTCGAGACCGGCCGCCCGGCCGCGCCACGGTCTCGCTGCCACGGCCGAGCCGCCGAGCCCCAATATCTGCAACGCCCGCCGCCTGTTCATCTCTTTTCGTCCTCCCGAGCGGATTGTTGCAAAACCGCTGCCAGCGCGGAAGCGCAACAGGGGAGGGGGCCGCTTTCATCGGCTTCATCGTTGCCACTCATCCTGTCGCCCTGAAATTTGCCCCTCACCCCCGGATCGGGTCCGGGGCAGGCTCTGTCCCTCTCCCCGCAAGCGGGGCGAGGGAACGCGGTTGAAGCGGCTCGCAACTGCTTGCACCATTTTCTCCGCGATCGACGCTGCTCTCCCTCTCCCCGCTTGCGGGGAGAGGGAGGAAAGGGCGTTTGCTGCATCTGCAAGGAATCTGCAGCAAAAATTGGCGCGAGGGTTGTAGCGGACCGGCGGCGGGTTTGCGGGCGGCGCGCCGATCTCATTGAGGTTGCTGGGCTAAATCGGCGCGCTGGGAGTCGGCGGGTTCGGCCTCGTCGGGCAATCGGTCGAGACGGAGCAGCAAATCTTTCGCTGCTTTTTCGCATTCGGCCGCTGCTTCGTCATAGGTTTCGCCGTGCCGCGACAGGCACCAGGCGTACAGATCGAAGGCCGACATCTCCGCGAGATCGCTGTCCCTCAAATCGGTGCGGTAGCGCCGCATCAGCCGTTCGATCGCGCTCTTTATCGGTTCTTCGACGCGCGGCGGCGGCTGGTATCGCGGCCTGGGCTGCCAATCCTTGCTCCCACGCCCATCGGAGCGCGCCAGATACGCCGCGTCGGCTTTCTGCAATTCCGGCGTGTCCGGGATCGCGGCGAGCGCCGCTTCGGCCTCGCGGTATCGGTCCGCGATGCAGGTGCTCTCGGGGTCGGCCTCCTCGACCGCCAACAGGATCGCGACGTGCCCAAAGAAGCGGAGCCGCTTGCGCAACGCGACGCGCTCTTCGAGGGCGTGGCGCTCCTCCCGGAGGCGCGGACCCGCGAGGCGCGCGAGCCGCATGCGGTCAGTGCGTCGGATCGCCATATTCGAGCGCCGTCAGATGCCGGTCGAACTCGGCGGCCTCGATCGCGCGCAGCCGCGTCGCGACGACCGAGGCCATCTCGGCGGCCTGGCCGGTCGTGATGACGCCGCGCGCGGCCGCCGTCATGACCGCCGCCATCGCCGGCGCGAGATCGGCGGCGCTCTCGACCGGCGGCAGGCGAAACGGCTCTGGCCGGTCGCGCCGAGGCGCGAGCGTACGTTCGAGGCAGAGCCGCAGCGCCAGCGCGTCGCCGGCATAGGCCATCTCGACCGCCTTGCGCACGAGTCCCTCGGCCTCGCCGTCGAGATAGAGCGCGGCCATCATCGTCGCCTTGTTGCGGGAGCCGCGGCGGCGCCCGGCGGGGTTGCCGGACTGCCCCTTCGGCCAGGGCCGCCCGCGCGGGCGATATTGCGGTTTTTGCGGTATCAGATCGGACATCTCTTCCCCGTTTACCCTTGATCCGGAGTTTGATCCGATTGTGTTCGGGAAGATATATATCCGAATAAGCAAATTACATTGGTGATATATACGCAAATATCGCAACCCTGCGTCACGGAAAACGCTTAGCCGCACCCGAGCGCAAACTAGTGGCCCAATTCTGACGCTTGGGACCCACGTTCCAAGGCCGTTGACGACCCAGCAGCGGCCGCTCGGCCCTCGGACAGCTTCGGCCGGGTTGCCCCAACTCGGTCATTGACCAAGGCTAGCTCGAGGTCTCAGGCGGGTGGAAACCGGACGATCCTCGTTCCCGAACTAAACCTTCTCTGCACTTTCGGGAACAGTTTGGTCGTGACTTCTGACAGTATGCCGTAGTGGTAGCGTAAATTTTAAAATCGTACCCCCACCCTCAGCGTTTTCTGCCCAGATTTTGCCCCCGTGATTCTCAACGATGGTGCGGGTGATAGACAACCCGAGGCCCGTCCCTTCCTCCTTGGTTGTATAAAAGGTTGTGAATACGTTGTTTAGATCCTTCTCCGAAATGCCCGTTCCCGTATCGTTTACAGAGATCTCCACCTCGGACCCGTTCCCAAGCGACGCCCGGAGTTCCAGCTTGCGCCGGCCGAGCGGACAGTCGGCCATAGCGTCCATTGCATTCACAGCCAAGTTCAGTATGGCCTGTTCCAAGTGGACATGATCGCCGCGCACGATTAAGGGGCCAGACTTCAGGACGCTTATCGAAACGCCGCGCTTCAAGGCCTCGGGTTGCAAAAATTCGACTGCAGAGTCGATGACGTCACCAATGTCGAACTGCTGATATTCAATTTCATGCTCCTCTCGCTTTCTCAGCAACGTCCGCGTATGGCGAACGATTTCGGCTGCGCGCCTGCCACTCTGCTGAATTTCATCGATGATTTTCTTCAGGAGAGGAATGTTGGGCGGCTGCTTTGAAAGATTGATGTCGGCAGCCGCAGCGAAATTTAGAATCGCGGTCAACGGCTGACCGAGTTCATGTCCAACCGACGCCGCAAGCGCACTCGCTGTGGCAGTTCGATTGAGATGAACCGCCTCCAGGGTTCGTTGGCGCGACAATGTCTCAGCGATGCGACGGCGATGCCGCTCCACAAGCAACTGTGCGATGATCGCCGCTTCAATCAAGAGAAGTGCTAACCCGAGTATCAATTGCCAGCGGTACTGATCCCAGAGGTCTACGTCGCGAAACTGGATTTCGCTGCCGGCCGGCAGGCTTGCCTCGCTGATGCTCCACCGCTTCATTTCGCGCCAGTCAAACTGCAGTTTGTTGGACGAAGGCTCCAGCAACGGAGTCCTCGACGCGGCCCCCATCAAGACCTGAGAGACGAGCTTAGCCGCTTCGGTGCCGTGCGCAGCAAGACTGTAGAGGTTCCCCCCGACGATCCCACGGCCGAGAAACTGATCGAGGAAACCGTAGACGGGAGCGTTGGCGGCCTCGGACACTCGTTGCACGGCATCGTGCGGGATGAATGCCTCACTGGCCCCGTCCTGAAAAAGGGTCGTAAACAGCACGATCGTGTGCGGCGGAAGGCGCGAGAGGTTTGTGCGCAGCTCTGCCATTGGCAGCGTCGTCAGGTAGGTGAAAGAAATGCGGTCTTCATAAGCGCTGAATTCTTGTCGCGCTTGATCAAGGAGCCGCTTGTCGAAATCTGAGTTGCCGGCGACGACGATGACCTGCGTTGTCTGAGGATGCAGCCAGAGTGCTACGTCTAGGGTAGGTGCGAACTCTCGCTTCACCAGGACACCACGGACCTGAGGGGGCAAGGAGCGGTCGCCAATCTCTTTTCGGTCAATTCCGCAAAAGATGATCGAAGCCCCGGGGAAAACCTCGGCTCCGTATTTAAGCAGAAAGTCAAGCGCAGGCCCTATAACGCCTATGGCCACATCAATCTTCTTGTCCGAATATTTTGTGCGGAGGAAATCGTGTAGGACTGCTGGATATGTATCGGAACCAAACCGAGAGAGGTCCATCGCCTCGCGGTAGACCTCGATACGGTCCGTTGATACGGAGGTCAGGGTGCGGACAAACTCGGCTTCGAGCATTGCCAAACCAGGCAGCTCAGGACGCTCGTCGAAAAGCAGAACGACGTGTCGAGTCGCGGACACTGCCGGCACGGAGCTGACAATCCAGACAATCAATCCGGTAAGCAGGACCGGAAGCGCGGCGCGAATTTTCATAACATTTGTGCCTCACTGCTACTCTGTGCCCTGTGAACGGACAGGAGAGCGGGGGATGAGCTAACCTCCCCATTTTATCGGGTAAAGTATCAAACCTTAGACAGCTCGCTCAACGAGGCGACATCCAACGGGCGACGAACGGCCGCTTAGGGTCGACTCCCGCGGTTGGAATCCCGGTCGAGCGAACGGCCGGAATCGGCGTTCTCGGCCGGTGCAGCAGTCGTGGCCGAATGACCAGTTGCCGCCCCGGAGCGGACCTGTGGAACGGGTACCCAGCGTCAGAATTGGACCACTAAAAGGCGCGCGAGAGGGGAGGTAAGACCGCGCGGCGCATGGATATCTCGCGGCCGGCGCTCTACGCTGTGCTGAACGGCACCGGGGCCGTGACGCCGGAGATGGCCTCGCGCTTCGCGCATCTCGTCAAGGGCGAGCCTGACCTTTATGTACGGATGCAGGCGCGCCGCGATCTCTGGCTCGCGGGGCAACGGCTGAAGGATCAGCCGGACAGGATCGAACCGGCGGTCTGATGCCAGGGAATGGAAGCTCGGTGGGGGACGCAAGTATGGCGATTTATTTCATACGCGCGAAACGTGCCGCCACAGAGCAGGCTCGACGCCGGGCGGAGACGATGCGCCCTGCCTCGACATCGCAACCCCGGGACATGTTCGACCGCGGGATCGTCATGGAATTTGCGGCGGTGATCTTTCAGGTTTTTTGGCTTTCGCTGTTTTCCGGTACGTTCTTATTGCTGTTCGCATGGACCTTCAGGTCCTTGTCATTCCGTTAGGAAATGACGGCGCGGACACCTCGTATGCCGACGGTCCCAGTGAACGCTGAAGATTGAAGCATCAACGCCATGCCCCGTTCCGACATCTTTCACCCGGAGTTTCAGCCCCGGCCGTATTGGTGGGAGGCCTATGAGCCGATTGCCGGCGAGCCGGTCGAGGTGCCGCGGGAGGCGCGGGTGGCGATTGTCGGCGGCGGCTATGCCGGGCTCGCCGCGGCGCTCGAACTGGCGAAGCATAGGGTCGGGGCGGTGGTGCTGGAGCGGGGCGCGCTCGGCATCGGCGCCTCGACGCGCAACGGCGGCTCGGTCAGCGGCGGGGTCAATATCGGCAAGAGTTTTTCCGGCCGCGCCGCCGAGGTCGCGCCGGACCGCGCCGAGCGGCTGCTGTCGGATGCGGCCGACGCCTTCTCGCTGATCGAGCGGCTGATCGCGGAAGAGGCGATCGACTGCTTCTGGCAGAAGCGCGGCCGCTTCGTCGGCGCCTGGACGCCGAAGCACTTTGCCGCTCAGCAGCAGCGCCTCGCCGGCCTCAACGACGCCGCGCAATCCGGCGCCGCCATGGTGCCGCGCGAGCGCCAGCGCGAGGAGATCGCCAGCGACTATTACTACGGCGGCATGGTGGTCGAGCGCTCGGCCAGCCTGCATCCGGCGCTCTATTACAAGGGGCTGCTCGAGGCCTGCCGGCGCCGCGGCATCGCGGTCTGCGCCGAGGCCTCGGCCGAGAAGATCACCGCGAATGGCGCCGGCTGGCAGGTCGCGACGTCGCGCGGCATGGTGATAGCGGGCGATGTCGTGATCGCCACCAACGGCTATACCGGCGCGCTGACCCCGGCCTTGCGCCGTCGCGTGGTGCCGATCGCCAGCCACATCATCGCCACCGAGGAATTGCCGGCCGATCTGGCGGCCTCGCTGATCCCGAAGCGGCGCAGCATTTCCGATACGAAGCGGGTGCTGTGCTATTACCGGCTGTCGCCCGACGGGCGGCGCATGGTGTTCGGCGGCCGCGCCCGCTTCAC
>Ga0070698_100005653_pt1 | contig 13689 bp, 13 predicted proteins | sample KBSK1502metaG_FD_65477 | JGI IMG/M metagenome (GOLD analysis project Ga0070698, IMG submission 65477) | Corn, switchgrass and miscanthus rhizosphere microbial communities from Kellogg Biological Station, Michigan, USA - KBS K1-50-2 metaG | ecosystem: Host-associated > Plants > Roots >... | reverse complement strand
AGTGAGTGGTCCAGTGCGCGAAGTCGACGTCGAACCGGTTGTACATCATCTGCCGGATCCACATTCGGCTGAAGATGGTCTGTTTGGTCCGGAGCAGTCTCTTGAGCCGAGTCTCCTCCCGCTCCCAGAGCGCGTGGTTCCGGCTGTACGAGCTCTCGCGAGCCACCCAGTCGCTGAGCGCCTGCGAAGTCCGCCCCACCGCGATCCGCTGAGCCTCGAGCGCCACATCGTAGCTCCGGATCCCCGCGACATGAGTGACCTCAGGGACCAGGATGAGTTTGGGCACCGGGAAACCGTCGATTGTGGCGTTCAGATCCGTGGCGTTCCACGAGCCGATGCCGAGGACGCTGTCCGCCGCAAAGGTGCGGACCGAGCCGTCCGGCGCGCTCGCGCGATGCATGACGAGGAACCGGCACCGGAGCCCGGCCAGCTCTCCGGTGACGTCATCGATGGAGATGCTGTCCTCCAGACTGCCCGCGCTCTCGGTTCCAAGCATGGGATCCAGGAGCGGCGCCATCGTCGCGGTGGCCGGCCGCGCCAGCGCCTGGTAGCGCGGCACCCGGCCGTACCGATCGGTCACCAGCCGCCCGACGGTGCGCGGCTCGTCGCTGCGCACCGGCAACTCGAGCACCTCGACAAAAGCGCCTGGCCCGCTCGGCTCCACCGGCACGCCACGCGCCCGCAGGCAATCCGCCGACTCGGCCTCGTCCGAGAGGATCAGCGCCGAGTACACACCGCCGCCGCCTGGTGCAGCGCGGAGCAGGAGATCGCCGCGGCGGATCTCGGAGCGGAGTCGGCCGCCGGGCTCGGAGGTCGGCTCGAAGCGGGGATCGCCGCCACCACCGAGTGAGCGCCAGGCGAACTGGCGCAGGTCGGCGGGATCGTCAATCGGCGTGGCGCCGGTCGGCGCCGGCGGAACGGAACTCGGGTACCAATCGGATCGGCTCATGCTGCCTCCAGAGTCCCAGGTGGGGGTGACGATATCGGTGGCGTACTCCTCGGCGAACTCGAGCGCCGGCGCGCCCTCCGCCGCGGCCTCCACGGCCGCCGCCTCGAACTCCAGCACCGGCTCGGAGGCGGGGGCGTTCACCGGGATCGGGGCGGCGGGTGCGAGGGGCGGGCCCGCGATATCAGGATCGGCCCCCTCCCGCCCAAAGTCGCGCGCGGCGCGTTCGGCTGCGACGATGTCCAGCAGCCCGTTGCCGAAGCGGTGCAGATCGGGCCCAGGGGTCGGGCGATCGAAGAATGGATCGGGGTCGCAACTACCGAAGAGCAGGGCGCGGGTTTCAGCGATCTCCAGCGAGCCCCCCGCCGCTTCAAACATTAGGGCGACCGTGCCGGTGACGTGCGGTGTTGCCATACTGGTCCCGCTTTTAATGGTGTAACGGTCACCGGGCGCCTCCCCCGGCGGCGTCGAGCGCGCGGCGCGAATCCTCGCGCCGGGCGCGACTACTTCCGGCTTCACCCGCCCATCGCGGGTCGGGCCGCCGCTCGAGAAGCGCGCCAACACGCCGGGCCGCCCATGTGGATTGGCACAACCCACGGTGATCGACAGGCGGCCGTTGCAGAGGGTACCGGTGGTAGAGGAAAGGACGATGTCGGGATCGAGGAAGGTGGGCTGCTTGCCGCGGTCCCGCTCGATCCAGGCGTGGTACCGGCCATCATGCACCATGGTACCGATCAGCCGGAAGGACCAAGTCCCGCCCGGCGCGTCCGGGCGGAGGATGAGGTCGATGTGGTGATCGCCACCGATCCCGTGCCGGCTCTGGTGGTGGATGCGCCCAACGACCGCGCCGACGGCGGAAAGTTCGCGACACTCGCCCGGCGCCACCCGGGCAAGCACGACGCCTTCTGGATCTCGTACCTCCACGTTGAAGAGATCGATGTGCGGGTAGAAGAGCTCGATTTCAGAATCGTTGGTGTCGTGTTCCGGCACGTGGAAGGGCACGATCGTTTCGCCGTCGACTGGCACCCGACCCATGGTGTGCGCCCGCTTGACTCGGTAGTTGCCAGCACTGTTGCAGACCGCCCTCCCCGCGACGATCGAGACGGCCTGGTCAATCCCCAGTTCTACAAGGGTGTTGCCGTCGTGGGGGCCTCCCTGCGCGCCAACGCTCATGTTTACGACGCAGGGGCGGCTCCCCGCGACAGTGAAGATATGGTCGAGCGCCTCCAGCACCGAGGCCGAATCGCCGAGGTTCCCCTCGCCCAGCACATCGGTGGTACGAGCGAGATGTACGAAGATCAAATCTGCCTCAGGTGCGACACCGGGGGAGCCCATCCCCAGCCCGCTGCCGGCGGCGATGTCGAGCACGTGGGTCCCGTGGGCGCCGGCTCGGCCACCGGCGTCGGCAGGGTCGTAGTCCAGAGTATGGAAAGGGTTGTCGCTTTGCAGGGCGCGATTGATCTCGGCCCTGTCAATTATGCGGCCGTAGCCCCAGCGATTACCGGGACCACTGCCATCGGAGCCGCGCTGGTCCCAGAGGGAGACAATGCGGGTCGTGCCGTCGAGGTTACGGAATGCAGGATGGCAGAAGTCCACTCCCCAGTCGAGGGCCGCAACCACGCAGCCACGCCCAGTTCCCGTGAGCCCCTCCGGCCGCCTGACGTAGGGCGAGACATCGCCGCCCCGTCCGGATTCGGCCTCCGCCTCCTCGTCCTCCTCTGCGTCCGAGGGACGCAGGTTGCGGGAGGCCTCCAGCGTCGAGACCACGGTGCTGTCTGCCAGCTCCTGCAGCCGCTGTCGGGGAAGTCGTGCGGTAGCGATATCACCGAAGCGGGTCAGAATGCGGACATCGGCCGGCAGCCCCTCCGGATCCGAGATCCGGATGATGACGGAGAGGTCCTCATCGCTTACCCCGGAGGCGAGCTCCTCCACCAAGGCGGGGTCGTCGATGCGAGAGGCCATACGGGTTCCCCCAGCTTAGGATCGTGCATCCATTCCGCTACGCCACTGCACAAGCTGCTTAACATCATTCTGCAGGCCATCGACCCGCTTGGTGAGATCATCGACGCGCCTCTCCAGCACTGGGCTGGCCTTGTCTGCGGCAAGAAGATCGAGAGCATCTGCGCGGAGCGCGGCCTTGACCGCTCGCAAGAGGATGACGGGGTCCACTATCTGAATGGTCCAACGGCGAACCGCGGCGGCCTGGTCCGGGCTGAGATCCTTGCGCAGCTGAGCGAGCAGGCTCGCCGAGACACCGGCGGACTGAGCCGCAGCTCCGGTGCCGGCCGAGATCTCGGCAGACGGGTTCGGGTGGTCGAGGTGCTCGCGGTATGCGTCGATCACCTCCTGGAGCAATCCGTTATCGTCGCTCTTGGGCACGTCCTCACCGGGAGCGTCCACTATGCGCTTGACGAGCCGCAGCGTGTCGGCCGGCGACTGTAGCGCCGCGGCGATGGCGATGGTCCGCGCGGCGATGCTGGCCGTGGCCGTGATACCGGGGGTTGCCGTCGCCGCTGCGGGCGCGCCGATCTGAAACGGCAGCATGACCCGGAGCCCGCCGGGCGTACTGGTGCTTCTAGCGCCCGCCGGGTCCGACGGGCCGAGGGAAATCGCGAGTGTCATGGGTGGCTCTCCCGTTCGTCAGGGCCGGGGTGCCAGCAAGCCGCCGAGGATGTTCGGGTTTCGCAGCACCAGGCCGGCGATGCCAATCACCCACGGGCTGGACATGGCACCTTGGCTGTCGCCGAGGACGCCGTTCTTGATCGCGCCACGGAGCAGCTGGCTGAGATCAGGCACCAGCACCGCGCTACCATCGGCTGCGGTCTGCACCCCGAAGCTGGAGGCGAAGTCGAGCGCGCCATCGAGTCGCATTCGCGTATCGAGAGTACCGATCCGCTTGCTGTGCGTCTTGCTGACGGCCACGATGTCGGTGACCCGCCCATCGAGGGTACCGAGCCGGGTGTTGACAGTCTTGATCCCTTCGGCGTTGCGGCGGGTTTCATCGCCGACCCGGGCCATCGCGTCCTTGAACTGCTTTTGGGTGACGGGACCCGCATCCGCCGTCGGCGGCTGGTAGGCGGAGCGACCGGTAGCGGTAGGCACGCCGCGGCGCTGAGGCGGCCGGCGCGAGCGACTGCGCTCTGCGAAATCCTGTTCCGATTCGTCCATCAGTGCGTCGAGCATGTGATCCACCTCCTCGCTGTCGTAGGTGTCATAGTCCACGGCGTCTTCGGTGTTGAAAGAATCAGCGCCCAGGTCCGCTGCCATACCATCCTCCTTCCACGGTAAACAACTAGAGACGTGCGGGTCTGATAGGGGGCCGCGCAGCGGCTTCCGCTCTAAGGGCGCGAACCCGCCGGACGGCCGGAAGCACCAGCTCGTTAAAGAGGGCGGCTTCGGGGGCACGGTATCCCGCGCAGCCCTGCCCATGGCAAACGGCGCAGCTGCTATCGCCGCCCCAGCAGATGCGGCAGGCCCCGAGCGCGGCGGCCACTGTGTCGTTCGCCTCACGCAGATCGGTCAGCTCGCGGTGGAGAGCGTCGAACTCGGCGTCCGGCTCTGGTTCGTCTACCAACGCGGCCTCGGCCGATTGCTGCGTGTCAAGGAAGATTTCCACCAACTCTCGGTGCTCAGGTGGCAGGTTCGCCTGTCCTAGCAGCGAGCGGAGCAGCTGTCCGACATCCTGGCCATTCTTGATTCCTTCCACGATCGCCCGACGGAACACTGCGGCCGGATCGGCGGCGGCGCCCGCCAGATGAGTACCGAGCTCAGCCGTCATAACGATACTCTCCGCGGAGCGCAGACTCGAAACTCTCAATCGCATCGGACTCCATCTCCTCCTCCCACGCTTCGCTCTCCTCCTCCGCCTCGGCGTCCGCCGCGGCCTCCTCCGCGGTGGCCTCAAGGAGATCAGTCATCACGAGGTAGGCACGGGCGTTGGGGCTGGCCAGATCGCAGCGCGGCTGGCCGCGACGGTCGTACCAGTAATCTTCAGACTCCTCACCGGCGTCCGCGGCTCCCGCAGCAAGTTCGGCAATGGCGTTGGCAAAGGCGGAAGCGGGCACATCGTGGCGGCCCACCGGAACGGTGGTCCGGCCCGCCTGGGGCATGAGCATCGCGAGGAGCGCCTGCATTGTCTCTGGCCGGGAGAGCAGCGTGAGCAATTGCGCTGACGCCCCGCTCGCCGCGGCCGAAGCGGACCCGCCCTGCGCAACTGGTGGCAGCGCTCCCGCCGTTGATGCGGCAGGAGCGGCCGACGGGGGCTTCGGAGTGGCGGCGGCGGGGGCACCACCGGGGCGGCCGCCGCTGCTCAGCAGGCTCGATGCGCCGCCGGCCAGTGCGCCGAAGAGGGCTCCGTACGGTCCCATAGAAGATCCGGCCATGGCGCCCTGCGCCATCCCGGGACCGACTGTCTGCAGGATCGGCGCGGCCTGCCGTCCGAATTCCTGCATTGTTCGCATGAAGTCCTCGATATAGGCGGGGTCTGTCCCAGGAAAGCGCTCGTCCAAAAGTGCCTCTACCGCTTCATCGTTCAACGCCTGATGGTCCGAATCGAGGACCAGACGCACGGCAGGGTAGTCGGTTGTCGCGCTCTCCCAATCGTTGCTCATTGATTCCTCCACTGTGCTTGGGCCATCCCCGTCGCGACTACTCCGAAACACCGCCGCCTAGCTTCGCGTCCCACTTCTGTGTACCCCACGGATCACAGTGGCGCCGGCTGGCGCCGAATTGCTGCGACCAACCGCTCTGGCGACACGTCCACAAGCGGCGTCCTATGTGGGCGCAACTCGTACATGACCGCGCGCTGCCCCCTGAACTCCAGCATCAGAACTCTGATGTACGGCGATGTGGCAAAGACGTGATGCGGCACCGCAGATTCTTCAGGCTCGGTCGTGCCCACGATCGCTACGTCACCGCCGTCCGCTGCGAGCACATCTAACAATGCACCACACTCACTAAACTCTCCGACGACCATCATGTCTGCTTCGTTCGCCACTGTCTCTCTTACGATGTCGGACAGCATCGACGGGATCTCCGCCAGCAGGATCCGAATCCGATCCCGAGACCCTTCCACACGCCGCATGGCCAGATCTTCGCCGCTCGGCAATTCCAAGGGAATAGATTGATGGGCTCAACTAGGACCTACGCGTTGATCCATCCTGGCCGTGGACACCGAAAGCGGCTGCAAGGCTCAGCACCTCGGTCAGGCCTAGGCGATGTGCGCGCGCGACCGTCACGGCCATCGAGCGTGATGGCGGCACACTGCGGCGGCACACATGCAAAAATCAGGAGATACGACACGAGGGCGAGGTGCCTCTGGATCGCGTGGCCGTCCATCATCCCGCAAAGGAACTAGATCCCCCGGTCCAACAGAATAGATCTCGGGAACTAGACCACCCAGTGGGCGCGCTCAGCGAGTCTCGAACGAGGTCCGCGCGACAAGCCTTCGTCTCGTCGACTTGCCACAGCTGCTCCTCGAGTCGATACGTGGAGCTTCCCGAGAATGCTGTGGACGTGATTCTTCACAGTGGCCACTTCGATATTCAAGCGCTGCGCAATCTCCTTATTCGACAAGCCGCGCTCGATCAATACAACGATCTCCCGCTCACGCCCGGTTAAAGGTGAGGCAGTGATCGCTTGCTGTGGTGTCTTCGTCAGCGATGCGAGGCGCCGAAACATAGCGGCCGCCATCCGCGCTGAGCATACGAGTTCCTCGCGTGCCGCCCTTTCGATCGTGGCCACGAGATCTTCGACGGATCCCTCGCACGGCACCCAAGCCGCAACCCCCGCCTCGGCGCATGCAAAGATGTCGCGGTCCAACTCCTCGACTGCGAAGGCTACAATCTTCACGCTCGGCGCCCCGAGGCTAATTGCCTTTGCCGTCGCGAGGCTCTCCCTCGCCGCCATGTCGAGGACGACAACATCGGGTCGGGTCGAGGCGACGAGCGCAAGGGCTTCCTCTCGACCCCTCGCCTCACCTAGAATGGCTAGGTGCTCGCGCCGACTCAGGCTGCTGCTCAGCCCCTCACGGTAGAGACGCACATCAGCGACGATTAGGAGGGCAATCTTGACGTGCGTCTGAGCCCGCGGGTCGACGTGATCAGCGCTCATTGACATCTCTCCGCGGGCAGTCACGCGCCGTCATCTCCCGTCCGTGACGAGGCCTCGGATGCGGAACCTGGTTGTCGGTACTGCTGGACCGCCTCCATCATGAGCTTGAGGACAGGTCGAGTACTTTTTGTTCCTCCTCGGGATCGCGATCGACAAGCAGCTCCATGGGTCTCTTCGTGTCGGTGAAGCGAGCGCTTACCTGCTTACGCTCGCCTTCAATGGCGGCACGCGAGGTCGGAATCCTGTCGGCGAGGTGCCTTGGCGTGGAGGCTACCGGGGCCTGAAATCGTGAATCAGGGAGCCTCGGGCCGCTCGGGAGTACGGTGCCGCAACCACCGCAGAATCGCTGCGCGACCTCATTGTCGAAGCCGCATGACGAGCAAGTGGCGGTGAGATGAGCCCCGCATTCCGAACAGAATCGGCGCTCGTCGCGATTTTCAGCTCGGAAGTGACTAGCGCGCATGACTCACGCGGTCATGCGCCCGCATGGCAGATCCCTCGATGCGCAGAGGCTACAGGACCCGTTTGTTCCGTTCGGGCACAGGAAGTTGTTGAATCCAGGAAGCCGGACAGTTGCGTGCTCAAGCTCGGACGACAGGGGTGTTGACTGCGCAAATACAGTGGGCCTGTAATGCGGGACGGACTCGGAGGGTGTGACCGCCAGTGTAGATGTAGCCCCGAGTCGACGGCGGGCCTCGAGGCTGTTGGCCACGCTGAAAACCCTGGAGAATCCCAGGTGCTAAGCCGTGCTGTATTTCGGTCAACCGTAGGGATGGCGGGATCTGCACGAGAAACGATGTGTTCGCAGCCGCGGTTTCGGCGATGCGGGTGACAATATCGTCGCCGTCAGCTCCATCGTAGATTCCAAGAATCCACGACGGATCCGGAGGGCTGGCAAAGGCGATTGCGGGGAGCAGCACGAGCGCCAGCGCAATCGGAAGAATGCCGCTCGCCTGCCTGCGCCTGGTCACACAGGACCTCGGCCGCCCCGGCAACGGACAGAAGTTTCGGCGCATGCTCCCCCTGGGGACCGAGCTAGTTACAAGTGAAGGGCGGATAGACGCTATGCCAACTCGTCCTCCGCTGTCAACGAGAACCCTAAGAGTAAGCACACTGTCGGAGGTCGGACCGAACTAAGAGCCTCCTAAGGAACGGGTTACAAGACAGCTGAAGATGGGAACTAGTTTTGGGCCGCCCAATCAACTTTAGGGAGAAATATGATCAGGTGCGGTTTCCCGGCGCTCGACGCAACTATGCACGCCCGCCCACGTCGTAGCGGGGCACGCGGTTCCCCTTTTCCCTACAGCTTAGTGGTTAGCCAGCGTCAGTCCGGGAACTCTTCCGAATGACCGGAACATACTTACTCGCCCGCGGGCGAGCCGCACGCCTCAATTCGGCCTCCCGAGCATGACGAGCCGTGTGCGTCGAAAACGCCTCCCGACTCTTCATGCGCGCCCAACACCGACGACGCTTAAACAAGCCCCTCACCGCGCATAACTCATAACGTGTACTTCCCGTCAGCTCGAGGCCACAAAGTCGGCGCGGAGAATTGCGCCAGCGGGCTCTCAAGTGCCCCCAGAACTGATTGATCTAGGGACCATGGGTCGCCGTACCTTTGACCGGCCCGGCCACTCGCGATCCTGTGCCATCGCGGGTCTTCGGAGACTTCGGAGCGCTACTTAGAAGCAGCGGTCTTGAGCAGTCCGACGGCGCAGGCCTCTGCCACAGCTCGATTCGGTTCCGCTTGCCCCGGGAAGGTCGCCCATCCGGTTTTCATCACGAATTCTGTCTGGTCGTAGGACGATGCCATCGCCGTGAGTTCGCCGAGCTTCTCGGCACGGCCAAGATCGCCCTTCTCCCCTGCGAGACAGACCGGTACCAGCGCGGCAGTGACCGCGGCATCAGCCTGCTTCATCGCCGTCTGGCCCGCCGTGCTGCTCGTCGTCCAGCCTCCCCAATTGAAGCCCGCGATCATAGTAAGAATGCTACCGAGCGCCCCAGATTCCTGGTTTGAGCGACGCGCGTAGCCCTCGCATAAGGAACCTCCCGGTGCTGAGAAGAATGTGGAAGTAAAGTGTAACGGGACGCTCCCTAGCTTCGATACTGGACCAAAGTCCACTACGATCTGATTACTCTCAAGGACACCATCTTGATGTCCCTCCAAGCAGGCTCGTTTGCGAGCACCACACCGTCGCATAGGAAGCCAGGATGGCGGAGAGCGAGTCGGGAGTATCGCGCAGGAAGTGCCCGCTGTACACGTCGGCGCTAACGCCGTTGTGCGATGTGTCAGACGATCTGTGGGCCGTGATCGGTCCGATTCTCTCCCCCGCGCAGAGCGAGCACGCGCCGCAAACCGAAGTCTTTCCGTGGCTTCAGACGCGCCCATGGGACTCCGGAGCGAAATCTTTCACGTAGGTTCCTCATGCAGGTACGATCGGAGAGGGCAAGAATGGCCACGGCCGCCGATATTCAGAAGTTCGTGCAGCGCCACCACGGCTTCATCCCGAAAACGGGATGGATCGCTCATGTCAAGGAGGTTCACGGCGTTCCGACGCTGCGTGGGGCGACCCGCGTCCGCCGTGGCCGCAACGTCGAACCGTGCCCACCTGAAAAGCGTGAAGCAATCGAAGAGGCGCTTCGTCATTTCGGTGTGATTGGATAGCGGCGGGCACTCCCCCCTTCCATCAGCTACGGGACCTGCCGGCGAATCGCCTCACCTGGCTCCCAGGAACTCCGCAGCGAGCACGGTGCCGAGCAGCCGGGATCGGAGAACGGCGTCCGCGAAGAGTTGAGAAGGGAAGCGAGCACGATGCGCCTCCGGGCGACCATGCTCTAGAATTTTCTGGTTTGCAAGGCAACCCGCCCGTCCCGGAAGCGTTGGGCCTCGCCCACTCCCCTGGGGTGAGGACCGGCGATGGAAGCTAGTGCCCGCCCGTCCCGTGGGTGCCCGAGACCAGCGTCTTGAAGATGCCGGGCTGCTCAGCGCCCGCCACTTCCAGGACCCCGAGCGCCCCCTTCTCCATCGCCCGCACGATGCTGTGGTCGACCAACAGAAAGCGGCCGGGTACCTGCACCTTCAGCTCGACGATGGCCGCGCCGCCCGCTGGAATCAGCGTGGTCTGGACATTCTTGGCCGGCGCGCTCCCGCCCATGGCGCCCTCGGGGTAGACGGTATCGAGGATCTCTCCGATCACGTGGAAGGAGGAGATCAAGTTCGGCCCGCCGTTGCCCACGAAGAGCCGGACAGTCTCACCCACGCTGGCCTTGATCGCGGCGTCTCCGAGCAGCGCGCCCATCTTGCCGTTGAACACCACGTACTCCGGGCGCTCCGCGGTGAGCTTGGCCGGGTCGATGACCTGAAGCCCCGGCGCCAGCGTCTTGCCCTTGGTGTAGAACTCACCCTGCATGACGTAGTACTCACGATCCACCTGGGGCAGCCCCTTCTCGGGCTCCACTAGGATCAGTCCGTACATGCCGTTGGCGATGTGCTCCGGTACGCTCGGCGTCGCGCAATGATACACGTACAGACCCGGATGTAGTGCCTTGAACTCGAACGCGCCTTCCTGGCCGGGCCCAAGCTGGGTCACCGCCGCGCCGCCGCCCGGTCCGGTCACCGCGTGCAGGTCGATGGAGTGCGGGTGCATGCTTTTCTCGGCGTTCTTGAGCCGGATCTGCACGGCATCCCCCACGCGCACGCGAACGAATGGTCCGGGGACAGTTCCGCCGAACGTCCAGAACGTATACTGCACGCCGTCGGCCAGCGGGCCCTTGACCTCGGTGGTCTCGAGCGTGACGATCACCCGCGCATTGCCGGGCCGATCTACCGGCGGAGGCACAAGCGGAGCCGAGGTCAGGGTCGCCTTCACCTCCGGCAGCTCCGCCGGCTCGGCCACCTTGGCACGCGCCTGACTCTGCCAGATCACGGCTCCCCCGATCAGGAGTCCCGTCATTGCTATCGCCGCCACGACTACGATTCCCCGTCTCATTCGCTGGCCGTCCTTGCTGGTGGGTGTGCTACCTGTCGAGGAGATCCCGCGCGCAGGGGGCGGGTCGCTCGATCCGCCCCGAGGATCTGTCCGAACACTGCTAAGTGCAGTCTAGAGCGTGTCGAGACACTCGCGAACTCTGTCCAAGGACTCGTAGTCGCTTCTCCTGACGACGACTCAACGCTACCAGCCCCGCATACAGCCGCCAATTGGACTTTGGGCCAACCAGGCCAAGAGAATTGTTGGCCCCAAAGTGAATCAATGTGCTGGCCGACCAGTAAATGCTTTCAGACCGGAACCCAACCCTCGTCGCAAAGCGGGTGTTTGCAAGGGCAGGTAGGAAGCCGGATGAATCTCACGCCTCGAGGGACCCCGTGATCTTCGAGACCACTGCGCGAGCACAATGATCACAGCCAATGGCACACCGGAGCGGCGTCATGCCCTGGCCCCCTCCTTAGAACTGATTGATCTAAGTACCGCGCGGTCAGATTTTTCTCGACAGGCGCGGTGAGTGGCCATGGTCGGACGCGAGCGCCACCCGCGTCCCGCCGAGCGTGCGCGTCACGCCTTTTTGATCAGATGTGTGCCGAGGAACGCCTTGACGTCTGGCCCGCCCGTCAATTTCAGCAAGACGCCGTCGCGCTCCGACCAATCGAGGCCAAAGGCGAGGAACGAGCAGCACAGACACTCGAGCGTGATCCACTCGGCCAGTTGCACAAATAGCGTCGGATCCGACGGGAAGCGCACAGCATATCCATCGGGTAGCTCCCGGGTCTCGCCCCCGCCCTTCATCGCATTCCGCAGCTCCTGGTAGCGAAGGGTCTGGGCGCAATCCAAGGCGTCGAGTCGGCACGTCAGGGTATCCGTCATCGCTCTCTCCCTTCAACTGAGACTGCCTTTGACACAATTGGGCAATTGCCGTCGCAGCGGCATCTGGCGATCGCGAGCAGTTCGCGTTTTACGGCGACCAGCCGGCGGATCTTTCCGTCGATGTCGCCGATCTTGGCGCGCGCGCGGGACCGGACATGTTGCGCTCGTCCGCGAACGTGATACCGAGGTATTCGTGACAGGTCAACGATCTCGCGCAGCGTAAACCCCAAGCCCTGAGCCCACTTGATGAGACGCACACGCTCTATGGTCTCCACGGGATACTGCCGATACCCTGAGAGTCTCCGCGGCGGCGGCGTGATCAGACCCCGGCGTTCGTAGTATCGCAGGGTCTCCCGGTGCACGCCGGCCCGGGCCGCAACTTCGCCTACGCGCAGCGCTATCCGCTCCATCGTCATCCTCCAGCGGGATCCTGCACCCGGTACTATGGTCCGGAGTCAAGGCTGATTTCGGGGCGGCGGCTCCCATGACCCGGCTTCAGCTCACCCCGTGCTCAAGCCTCCACAACGCGCTCTTCCTGAGGGCACAAGCTCCCTCGAACATCGCATTCTCAACGGACGGCTCTAGGTGCGTCGATGGTCACTCTATATTCTTGACAGTAGCCTCGTCCGCTTCTAGAGTGCGGCTCAGTTCAAGCCCTAAAACGCCCGGCCCGGGAGAGGCAGCTGTGTCCTTGGTTCGGCGCATATCCTTCTTCGATGGAAGCGGCTCCGGCACATCTCATTTTGGATCGTTGCTGATCGCGTGAGGGAGACGAGGGCAATGTCTCTTGTCGCTTCACCAAATCTCGGTTCAGATGGCCGAACCCGTTCGGCCTCGGCCTGGGATCGGCAGAATGTCACGGTCATCGGTGGCAGTTCGCTAACGGAGGAATGAACCATGCCCTATCGAATCTCACGCCTCGGGCTCGTCGAAATCCGCAGTCTCGATCTCGATCGCGACCTCGATCACTACCTCAACGTCCTGGGGCTACAGCTGACGGCGCGGGAAGGCAAGACCGCCTACATGAAAGGTTGGGACGAGCGGCACGCATATTCGTTCGCGCTCACCGAGTCCGATCGCGCGGGGATGGTCCGCATGGCATTTCGCACGGTGGATCCGGAAGATCTCGACTACTACGAGCGGCGGCTGAGGGAGTTCGGTGTCGCGTACGATGTCGTCCCGGAGGACTACCGGCGGGGACGGGCACTTCGCTTCTTGGCGCCATCCGGGCACACGGTGGAGCTTTACAACGAAATGGATTACACCGGCAACGTCCTGCCGACCGTGAATCCGGCCCCGTGGCCGGAGGGTCTGCGAGGCATCGCACCGCCGCGGCTCGACCACACCCTCGTGACCGCCCCCGAGCCCGGGAAGGCGATCGAGTTCTTCCAGACGGTGCTTGAGTTTCGCGTGAGTGAGATGCTCGTCGCCCCCGATGGCACGACGATCGCCGCGTGGCTGTGGCAGCGGCCCGCGCCCCATGACCTCGCGATCGTGCCGGGAAAGCCCGGGGGGTTTCACCACGCGGCCTTCGTGGTGGACAGCGCGGACGCGTTGTTCAGAGCGGCCGACATTCTGGCCATGCACAAGGTCCGGATCGACTACGGACCGGGCCGCCATGGGATCACGCGCGGGACCACGATTTATTTCTTCGATCCCTCCGGGAATCGGCTGGAGACATTCGGGGGATACAGCGCGTACCAGATGGATCCGGATTGTCGTGCGATCCGGTGGACGCAGGACCAGATCGGGCCCGCCGTCTTCTACTATTCGCAG
>Ga0070698_100005650_pt1 | contig 13691 bp, 14 predicted proteins | sample KBSK1502metaG_FD_65477 | JGI IMG/M metagenome (GOLD analysis project Ga0070698, IMG submission 65477) | Corn, switchgrass and miscanthus rhizosphere microbial communities from Kellogg Biological Station, Michigan, USA - KBS K1-50-2 metaG | ecosystem: Host-associated > Plants > Roots >... | reverse complement strand
ACGCATCATCTGCACGTCATCCCATACCCATGTACTGCGAGACTCCGGAGCATCGCAGAAGAATCCAGCCGGCAGCATTCCTGACTTCTCAACACGCTCCATTCGTGCAACGTGGCCCTCAAAGTCGTAAGACTCTTTTGCCGAGATCAGGTCAAGCAGATACCTGCTCAACTGTTCTGCGTCTGTCGGTACCAGAACGTTGCCATTGCTGCGCCAGAAACTATGTGCTTCGACTTGCCATCGCGATCGGCTGTAATCAGCTTTCTCGCGTGATACCGGATTATCAGCTCGCGCGTTTGTCTTGAGGGTTGGCGCTTTGCGAAATAGCAAAAGGTATTCAGGCAGGCCGCAACCCATTTTCGTTGCGTCCTTCGTCATCTCAGTCCAGCCCAGTCGATAGGTCGACGCGTTCTCGCGTACTACATCGGTCACAATCGTGCGGCGCCCTTCGTAGAGGAATCCGTGTTTCATGAAAGCGGCGACGGTGAGATCGCTAAATGGGTCGACTTCCATAATTCCCGATTGCGTTTGATGGCTGTAGAGAATTCGATCTTTGACGTGAATTGCCGCTACGCGGCCCGGCTCCAGCACTCGGAACAGTTCAGGAATCAAGAAGTCCATCTGCGCAAAGAATTCTTTGTTGCCGGCGTTATGCCCAAAGTCTTCGTAGTTGGCCGTGTACTCGTAATGGTTTCCAAACGGAATTGAGGTATGGATCAAGCCCACTGAGTTCGACGGGATGTTTCCGGTTTCAAGCACGCAATCATTGTGCACGGCGGTGAACCGCTCGCCTGAAACTTCTACCCGGTTGACCCCGATCTTTCGCTTAAGTTCTTCGTTGATTAACCGATGGTCCAAGCCGTAGCGTTTAATGATTTCTCGCATCCGACCCGCAAGTTCAGTATCTTGCGCCCACTTGCGACGGAGCTCGTCGGCGATCGGCTGCTCGCTTTCTGCGTAGATGATGTGAACATCGACCGGGTGCTTTTGTTGAAAGCGTTGTGTTCGGTAGATTGCCTGAATGAAGTCTTCAAAGCGGTAGTCTGCGCCGACGAAGATGTTTGAATGGCAATGGCGCTGGAAGTTACATCCCGATCCAGTTAGTTCCGGTTTGGTTGCCAGCCTCGAGATCTTGCCGTGCGCAAAATCAAGAATTCGTTCCTCTCGTTTCTCCAGGGCAAGCGTGCCGTAGACTGAAACGGCATCGGGAATCTCGCGTTCGATCGCTCTTCGCTCATCTTCCAGCGTGTGCCATAACAGCCAATTCGCATTTGGCTCGCTGTCGACAATCTCTTTCGCCTTCGCGACGCGGGACGGAAGAGTCTCCCTTTTTTCGCGAGCCGACTGCGTGACACCCTTCGCTGCGCTAATTAAAAGCTTTCGCTGCCCGAAGTTATCGACGTACTTGAATGCGCGAGTGTGATCGATGGATACGCAATGCCAATGAACGTTGAGATCAGGAAGCTCATAATCAGTCGCGTCGTAGCCCATGTCCGCAGGGCTGTAGAGGAACAGAGCCCAGGTTGCGACCCACAGCCAAAAGTCGGTCTCGTATTGCGGATGGATCTGCAGGTCGCCGGCTTTATCCGGATTGCGCTTGAACCAACGCGTTAACGCCTGGCCCGAATCCATCACGCCAAGAAAGTCTGCGTAATAGATGATCTCTCGGTAGTTGTTAGGACAAGGGGTAGCGGTCGCCACGAATTTGTAACGCACGTCCCTGAACACGTTTCGGAAGGTCTCCGATGTTTTCGATCCAAGGCTTCGCAGCACTGAGCCCTCATCGAGGCTGATACCGATTAGCGGATGTTTCGCCGGCGTAATGTTTCCATCGCGCACGCGCTCATAGTTCGTGATGAGGTAAGGTGTTTTCGCGGCTTCGACTGTGGCGTCGTCGTAAACGTATTCCCAGTCTAATCCGAGCCTTGGTCCGTCTTCGTTGATGAACTGATGCCGGACCCCCAGGGGACTGACAACTAAAAACTTCGAGCCGTGATTACCGGTTACTAACTGCCGCGCTATTTCACATTCGATGTGTGTCTTGCCAAGGCCAAATCGCGCTGCAAGTAGAGATCTCTCTTGTCTGAGGCACCAAAGGATCGCATCGCGTTCGTGTGGAAACGTTGACGGGTGAAGCAAGGATTCATCGACGACAGCCGCTGTCTTTTCAGTGGCGCCCTTGATCTTACGTTCGATGAATTTTAGGTACTTACTTTTATTCATCCGTGTCCCGGATTCCTAGCCAACCAACGCTGCGCTTTTTTCTTCTTGCCTCACTCGGTCTGCTCGCGCTCCCGGATCTCGAACTCCATAATGTCGATGAATTCGCAGCAGGACTCTGCCAATTCCCTGATCTGCTGCTTCATTCTGTCGTTTCGGATCTCTCGTTCTGTCATGCTTTTACCTCTTCAGTTTTCGCTTCGCCCATCACCATTCCGTATTCTTCAAAGCAAAGCGTGTCAGGGTTCAAAGTGAACGCTATCTCAGCGCCGGCGCCGCGGCCGTTGCGCGCTTTGCTGATTTTCAACGTTCGCTCAAACGAGACGGGACGTTTGCCGTACATGCTCGAGTAGACTGTGTTGGTTTTTGGATGGTCGTGTCGGTACAGCCACAAAACTGAATGAGAGAATCGTGAGTACGCGGCACCGCCCGACATCTTAGATAGCGATGGTCCAGATTTGCCGCGATCTACCCTCGGATGTATGACGTAGACCAGTCGTGAGTGGTATTGCTTCGCAATGGCTTTTACGCGAAAGATAAATTTCTGATCATCAATCCACGCCTTGTCAGAGACACTCGCGGCGGTTACCGGATCAATTCCGCACACCGTGGCGCCCTCTTTACATCTCTGCTCGAACCAGTCCGCCAGGTCCATCAGGCTCACGGACTTATCCGGTGCGTCATAAATCGTCTTGCCGAAACTGTTTAGGATGTCGCGCTGGTTTTCTGCGGACTGCCGCGACTTCTCTGGATTGTTCTTTATCCAGTCGACCTGCGTGAGATACGAGTTATGTTCCAGCTGGGCCAATACCCGATTAAGATGATAGGTCCGATCGTCTTCAAGCATAAAGAGCGCTGTCTTTTCGCCGGCTATATGCCAATGCCAAAACGCTTCGAGCATGAAGAGCGACTTCGCTGCGCCCGGGTCACCGCACAAGGCTGTCAACGTGTCCGGCAAAAGTGCTTGCGCCTCTGCTGAGAGCTCTCCCCACGGCCAATCAAGATTGACCCACTCGCCGGAAATGATGGACTCAAAACGGGACTCGAGCGCTCGTGCGGCGCCGAGCGGCTTCGCTTCGTCCATCACGAGCTCTACGGCGATACGTTTGTCTTCGGTGCTGCCCTGGTTGTTTCGGAGGAATTCAACTGCGTCACCTTTCGGTGGTAAGCCCAGGCTCAAGGGATCGATCCAGAAGACCTGGCAATCGATGTTTTCCAAAATTCCCTGCACGTCCCACATGTGACGCATACCCGTCGACGATTCGGTTTTCGGATCAATCGGATCGTTATCGGGCCACAGGTAAACCAACTTCCCGTGCAGAGGTAACCAATCAGCCTTTGCTGCTTTCCCTGCCCCGCCCGGCGAGGTAGTAGCGACGATGCCGATACTCACAAGTGCGTGAACCGCTTTCTCGCCCTCAACGACGATCACTGACTTTGCTTGGCGGATGCGAGTGCGGTTGTAGAGCGGAAGCTTTCCTTGCGGGGCCCGACAAATCCATCCGCCGGCGTGTTGTGAGATTTGCGCGAAGGCCTTCCGGCCCTCGACGTTGTAGCGGACGACCGCGAGATCGACGTTTCGCGTCTCCGGATCTGAGTAGCGATACACCGCCTCGACATTTGAAAAAACTTTTACCGCATGGTCCAGGCTCTCGTGGATTTTGGGTTTTTGTTCTGGCTCAGCTCGGTAATCTTTCAAAACATCCGCAACGGTTCGGCCGTTGTTTCTTGCGGTCACATCAAAAAAATCGCCCTTCCACTGACAGGTGAAGCAGTGAAAGCGCCACACTCCGTCTTGGTCCAGGTGAATACTTGCGGAAGGGTTTTGATCATCATGGTACGGGCACTTGATCGTTTTCGAGTTCGAATTAACACCAAGCGCCTGGGCCAACGGGGCTCGCGATTGTCGCATTAAGGCTTGTTCGGGGGTCAGTTCCATTTGGCTTTGACCTCCTCGACGTTCCGGCCTGTCTCGCGAGCAAATGCCTCAGGTGTGCGGAACCGCTTTGACGGCGAGCCGTCGGCGCCCTCGACCGTGTACCAGTCGCCGAAGTCTGCAATGATCTTTTCACTATTCGGAGAATTGCCATTCAGTTTCGGTTGAAGTTCTTTGCCAAGGTTGTTGCCGATGTTTTTCTTGACCGTGAGCCATGTGACTGGTGTTGTGCGCCAGTCCTGCGAACGTAACGCTTCGTATTCAGTTTCACACTGTTCCGGTGTATAGCGTTGAAGTAGCCACTTAACCGCTGCCGCCTGTGCCCCACCGTCGGGAATTCCGCCTACGAGGTGTGAGTCGTGAAAAGCCATCAACCGCGCGTGAGCAGTATTATTTTCTTTCTTTTCTTTCTCTTTCTTTTGTGTGTCACGTGGTGTGACTAGTTTCTGGTCACGTGGTGTGACTGGTTCCAGTAACGTGGTGTGACTAGTCACGTGGTGTGACTGGTCACGTGGTGTGACTAGTTTCAGACTGTAAAAGAATTGCTGTCCGGCGGGCTCACGTTCGATGAATCCGTGCTCAAGTGCCTGTTCGATGCCGCGCTGCACGCTTTGCTGGCCTAGTCCTGTAAGGTCCCGGATTTGAGACATGCTGATCTTATCTCTCTCTTTTTGCCAACCAAGGGTTTTACGGATAACTGCAAGCACTACTTTCAACTCCGGCAGTGACGTTATTTGCCTAAGCGAAACGTCAAAAAAAGTATTCGGCGTTTGCGTATGATTTGGTCTTTCAAACCCTTTGGGGGAATCCATGTAAATGAAAAGCCCTCAACTTTCAGGACGCTAGGCGCGTTTGGCAGGAACTTTGCATCACGACAAAGTAGCGACCGAAGCGCCCTGAAGGTTCAGAGCTCACTCGTGATGTTCGTCCGCAGTTGCCAGCCGCGCCCCAAGCGGGGAATGTAATGTCATTGCTCTTGTACCTCGATTCAGAAATTTATTTTTATGCGGACGAGTCTCTCGGAGAGAGAAGCCCCGCCCGTAACGCCTTCGCATTCGCCAAACGCGCAACTTAACTCTCGACAGACTCGAACACTGGCTCTTGGTCCGTAGAGTCATTTGCGGGCCCATCGCTATGAACGACTTCGGCCTCGATGACCGCTCCATTGCGAGTTAGTCTTTCTTTCAACTGAGCTGTCTTGGCGGCAGTCTTACTGCGCAGATTTTCAGCCTCAAGATCTGAACTATTGCTGTAACTCAAATCCTCCGCGGTTGATTTACCGGGCATTTCATCTTCGAGATACATTCCCCCGAGACTGTTAGGGAATGCCGATCGAAGACCATCGGCTTCAGCACACTTGACAATCATTCCTGCGGGATCGACTTTCCAGCGCCCAAATCCCTTGTTGAACGTTCCCAATCGAAGCCGTTTGTAAACAGGATTGGAGCGAGTCTTAAAAAACACCTTGGCCCAGCCACCCAAGAGGTCATCGCTTGCGAGGCAGAAATCCCCTTCTTCCTCGATTACGTCGTCGCCGCGCTTCACGATGACGCCCGACTTCATGCCGTCGTATTCAGGGTGGACCTCAGCGCGTTTCAAAAAAGCTTGATGAGCTGTGATTAACGAGAACTCTGGACCATCTGACGCGTCGTACCCAACGATGTAGGCATCACCTTCCCACGGATTAAGTCCGCGTGCCTTACACAGCATGCAGAAGTGCAGCGCCTGTTCTAGCGTGGCTCGCTTCCCGCTCTTCGTGGCCTTACACATGAAGCGAATCACCATGCGCGGTGTGAGCGAGATTTGCTGCTCTGAAAGAAACGGGACGTATTCGATTTGCTTATCCAGAATCGCGTCCAGGTTCTTATTTTGATCTGTTTGGACTATCGCGGCCGAATCAGGCGGCGACTTAGTTGCAGTAGCCATTCTTATATCTCCTTGCGTGGCCGTTACCGATCTGATCGGTAGGCATTACGCGGATTAGTTAGTCTTCACTTGCGAAGATCGGTTTTAGAACGTCGAACGGATCTCCGCGCTTCTCGAACTGCGATAAGTCAATCTGTGGATACGCCGCTGCTAAACCCTTCTTGTCGAAACTGGTGCGAGCTTGTTGGTAGTAGGCCAGCCGCATTCCGCCGCCTGAATACTTTCCAAGCTTGTGACCAACAGCATCTTTGACTTTCTGCTTTGCGAGTTCGATCAAAAGCTCGCTGTCTTTCTCAAGCTGTTTTGCTTCGCGGAAGAGTTGAGCCGCCTCGGTGAATTCCGGATCCTCGCGGTAAATGACTTCACCGGGAATTTTTGCGAACTCAATCGCCGGCGCATCTTGTTTTGTTGTAGGTGGCGGTACCTGCTTGAGCACGTACTCTTCCCAAAAGAACACTGCCGCGTGCTCAATCTTTTCGAAAAGCTCTGGCTGTGCCTCAACCTCGAACGGAAGAATCTCCCAAACGTCAGAGCAAAAAATCCCGAAGTCGCCGACCGAAGACCGGTCCAGCCACAGGTAGCTTTGCATCTGAACGATCTGAGACATTGGCAGACCTTCCCGCTTCATCTTGTAAAACATGCCGCGCGATGGGCACTTGAACTCAACGGGACGCTTATCCCCGACAACACGGCGGTCGATGTGGCCGCGAATAAAATCGTATTTAGGATGGACCAGCTCAACGCGGCGTCGTTGGAGCTTGCGCCCGGTCGCTTCCATGTATTCTTGAGCCGCGACGTTCTCCAGCTTCTCGCCACGCTTTGTTTGATTGTTCCCCTCGAACAGAGGTACAAGCCCAAGCTTCTCGTTGTAGACATCCAGCGCAGTCTTGTGCTCATCAACACCTAAGACTGCGGCCATTTCGGAGGCGCCAAGATAAGAGCGCCGCTCCGCCACAAACTCTTCTCGTTTTTGAATCGCTGTGCTCATGCCGACTTCTTTTCTCTGTTCTCGAAAAACATTTCAGACGGAATAACCACGATGCCCGCGAATTCTGCCAACCACGCGGCGCACTTTTCGATGAACCCACCAAACTGTTGTTGGTCCATGTCGTGACTGGTGGGTGTAATTTCAAAAACCTCGCCAGTCGATTCGTCAACCTTCTCAATCACTCCGAGCACTTTTCGCTTTAAGAGTTCATGTGCCTGCTCGTGAGTGATTGAGCGATCGCCCCAGTTCTCTCTCAGCCATTCCAGGAATGGAGCCACAACGGCAACGTGGTAGTAAGCGTTTGCGTTGAGAGATCGCGTCTTCTTTCGCGGATTGATCGAGACTTCATGTAGCCCTTTCAACGTTTGAATCTTCTGCATCAAACGCCGTTTTGTCTCGACGCTATCGAAGTTCAAAACTTGTGGCGGTTCTTTGTGCGACAAGACCCCAATCTCTCTCCGTTGTATTCAAAAGACCGTCGCTCGAGTTGTTCACGCGCTTTCGAGCCAGAAGAGGCTGCGCATACTCGATAGTTTCAAGCGCGACGACGGTCCCTTCCCTCTCAATGCCCCCCAAGGAGAGGAACTAAAAACTGATTTAGCGATTTCGTTTCCGCGAGACCTTCGCGATCTTGTTGCGCTTGATTCGTTTGGCCCGATACCGATTCAAATGTCTGCGCGAATGGGATCTCATACCCTGCCCTCCGCAAGCTTTCTCCGGCGCATCCATTCCGGCTTTTGCGGCTCAACTGGACCAAGAGGTTTCTGTAACTCTTTGAATGCCCACTCAGCCGAACGTGGTCCATGTGCGTAACTCAACGTCTTGCCCCAACGGTTGACGATCTCAAGTCGATAGCCACGGCGAAGCATTTGTAGCCCGGGCCAGTTGCCGAAGAGCGGTTGGAATACTTGACGAAAGAGGCGTTTCATAAAATTTAGTGCTTAGGACTATTGCGTCGAATTTCAACCCGTGCTATAAGTTCGCGCTCAACGGAACACCGGGACGAACTTCTCCCAAAATTCGTCCCGGCTTTCTCACCGAACTGGACCGAGAACCTCCATTCACGACCGCCCGGCGATACTCAGAAGCGGGAGGCTTTAAGTCGTGCAGCATGATCCAGTCCATTCCAAGAGCCATGCAGACTGGATAAACCTTTGTACCTGTAGCCTTGCCCGCAAATACTTGTTGCGCAGTTGAGTAGTGAATGCCTGCGAGACGCGCAACTTCGCGCTCGCTCAGGCCGAGCTCTTCCCGGCGCCTTGTTAGCCAGTCTTGCCTGTAGAAGCTTGGAAATTTCTTTCGCGCTGCGACAGTATTCTGCTGCATAGCGACAGAATCTAGTCGATGACAGAAAATAAGTCAACCAGAATTTTGTTGTTTGACGACAGAACACTGTCGCCCATTTCTGCTAATGTTCCGCAGGCCATGCGACGACGCTCACCAGTCAAAGACATTTTGGCGAAAAAGATTAAGGAATCAGGCTTGTCGGTGCCCGAAATATGCAGACGGGCCGAGGCGAAGGGCTATAGCATTAGTGTGACCGGGGTGAAGTTTATTCTGAGCGGGACTACAAAGAATCCTCAGATATTCACACTCGAGGCAATCGCGATCGGAATGGACATTCCTCCTGTGGCCTTCATCGCCGAGATACTCGGAGACCGATCCGAAGATCCGGGCTTCAAGGGAAGTCAGTTCGGCTTGCTGTTCGAGGTATTCAAAGAGATTCCGCAGTCGCAGCGTTACAAAGCCGATCCTCACGTCGACGGCTTGCTGCTTCAGCTAAGGCACATCAAGGCACAATCGAAGTAGCTGACATAGGCGGCGCCATTTGCTTTAGTATCAACCGGCGATGCGCTTCTCTGTGAACGCGTGAATGCTCTGTCCTCGAGTAAAGCCGTTCTTCAACGTCTTCAAGCTGAGCCTCGTGAGCCGGATCGTCTCTGCTCGACGTTGCCCAAACAAGAAAATAAAGCAACGACTCAGCAAGGTCAGGTTGATTAGCGATGAGGTTATCCGCAAGTTCAGCCGGCGTCATAATTTAACCATACGGGCAGGTTGTGGGAGACCGTTTAGACTTTTCCGTTCCTGAGAAAGCTGGGACGAAATCATACAACCTCACGCAAGTGGTTTTGTTCGGTTCCAAGGATTTATTTTACAGCAAGGCGAGACTCAGAACGACCAGAAAGATTCTAACCTGCGCGTTTGTGAGAGTTGTTTGGTTTAGTGCTAAGCACACTCTTGCGCCGTTTGATTGGACATCTCTCCATCGAGAGGTCTGGAAACTGCGAGCTGATCTTTTTTCTCAAGGCCTCATACGGAATGCCGAGATCGGTAGCAACCTTTGACAGAACGCCGGAATGCTTGGTAAGCGATTCCTTTATTACCCTCCGCTCAATGTTGCCGAGTCCGGCGGCAATCACGGAAGCTACCTCCCGGTAGTCTTTGTAGATCCGAGCAAGCTGTTCATTGGCAGCGTGCATCTGTTTTTCATCGCCCAAATTTGCACAAATTGCTGAGGCTCTTTCGAGCGACTCAGACGCCTGAGTGAATGCTCGCTTCCCAAGGATAGTACCATGCGTTATCAGGCACTCGGCGAGCACCTGGCCCTGATCGCCACCTTCTACCAGCGCTATAGCTTGTCGTGCCGCGCGCTCTGCGTTTTCAAGTTTATTTTCAGCAAGATAGATCCGAGCAATCTCATCCCAAGCCTGCGCGCAATGAAGCTTGTCGCCGAGGCTTTGGAAAATTGATACGGCGCGCTGAGCTCGCACGTGAGCATTCAGGTAGTCATCCTTTTGAAGAAACACGTGGGCAAGGTTTAGCGATACCGCACCTTCGTAATTAACATTCCCAGCATCCTCGAAATACTGGTCCGCCTTCTCATATTCAGCAACGGCTTTGTCAAGCTCGTTACGCAGCCGATGCACGAGCCCGCTTTCTAAATAAAGTTTGCCTCGGCTAACGAGAGATGCGTGGCCAAGCCACTGCTCCGCCTCAGAGATCAGATCAAGTGCCGCATCATAGCGCCCTTGACACTCTCGAACGACCGCCAAGTTTCGCAGCGCGAGAAAGCGACTGGCCGGGTCGATGTCGCGCTCAAGGCAGGATTCTAAAATAACACTAGACTCTCCGTACTCGCCGCATCGGTGGTAACAAGTCCCCAGCCATACCAATGGAACGACACTTTGGGACAAGCGAGCGCTTTCGCTCAGCATGTCGCGAGCAGAATCGCCTATAGGTATTTGTTTCTTAAGAGAAAGCTCGACCGTGATAATCGCAGCCCACTGTAACCGCTCCGCGAATTCGGCGTCGGACGCGCCGTCACGCGCCGGTCTAATTCCGATGCCACGCCAGCCGGTCAGCGCCTGCGCCGCGCTTTCGTAATCGCCTCTTTCACAATAACCGGAGACCGATGTTTCCTTATTGGAGAGTGTGAGCATATAATTTAGTGCCGGGAACTAACCACTGTAAGTCTAATCTCTTTCGGAGGTTCACTTTCACATGCGAAAATCCATCTTCTCCCTGATGCTCGCAGTGTCTCTATTCGCTGTCGCCAATGGTGGCGAGATTAACGGTGGCGGCAAAGCCGAACCGCCCCCACCTCCACCGCCGCCGGTTACAACTACCACGTCTAATCCCACGCAAGACTTCCCGACGTCGGCTTTAGAGATTCTATGGGCTCTCTTAACCATCAAGTGGTAACACGCTGAGTAGCGCCACTGCGCTCAATCTACTTCCGTGATCTTTTGCGACGAGGTTTCCGGTGCCCGTTCTTCTGAGCGGGACCGGATTCCCCTGTCTCGTAAACAAGGATCTCACCGATCGAACATCCGGGCATGGCCTGTAACGCTTTTTCAATTGACTGCAAAGAGCCTTGGTAGCCGTCTTTCCACATTCGGCCGGCTAACATTTCGTCCTTCTTCGTTCTCTTCCGGCCCTCCGCTTCAGCCATTGCGCATGCAAGTTGATAAGGATTCGCGATACCCCGTTTCAAAGCTGCTTGAGGAATTCTGCACTCAATCATGCGGCGATACTAACATTCTTGTTGGTATCCAGCAATAACAATTTATTTTTGCGGCCTAACTTTCGCCGCGTCAAAGGGTTAACAAGAATTCTGTTGACTATAACCAGAATTCTGTTGACACGTACCAACACGGATGTTAGTATCCCGTCATGGACAACCACTCAGAAACACCTGCTGACGAAAGCAAGCTGGCGGGCTTTGATTCAACACTGTCGGTGTTAGCCCGTGAGCAAAGGATCGCCGCAGACGCTCGCCACATAGTTGGAGACCTGTGGGCAGAGTCGCACTGGCTTGAACCCGGCGATGAACTGCTGAGAAGCGTGCACGACTACCTCGCCTTGCGATCCGATATTGCGCACGAATTCTTCATGGTAGCCGCAGGCGCAAGATAGGAATCACAAACAATGAACGAAAGATGGTTGGAATTTACGGTCAGGATCACGCCGAAGCACAACTTTGGCTCTTTTGGAATTCGCCATGAACGCCTCGGTGAGTTTCGGTTCTGCGCTCAATCACGCGAAGACGCGATTGCGATAGCCGGACCTTTTACCAAAGGCGCGACTCGCTCAATCAGCACTGAGAAACTAGTTGAGGTTGCCGGTTGCGTCCCGGTGCGCTGGGAAGAGGTCGAGCTTGCAAGGCTTCAGTCGGCAATGCGGCAGACGGGCCACCTTAGATCAATACACGAACTGAAGTCTGAGATTGATGAACTTGAATGGAGCTTAGCGCTATGAGCCAAAAATACGAAGGTGATTTCAGATGTTCTGCCGTTGAGGGTGACACGCATGCCGGTAGATGCCCCAACGTGGCCACTCAAGTACGACGCGAGCCTTACACACCGGGACGATTCAAAGTCTTTACATGCGATGAACACGCGGACGCGACATACACGTTCGACGCTGAAGCCACGGCCGAGTTGCGGCAAAAGATTTTAGCAGAAGACACATTCGCACGGATTGAGAGATCCGACGCCGCGCAAGACGCGTTTGTTCGCAGGTAGGGAGGTAACAATGATCGAAATCACACGCGACTTGGAAGAGCTTCATCCTAACCTTTTCGCAAAAGCAAAGGACAGCACGGTTGAACAATGCGGAGAAGACAGATTCGCCGTTACCCCAAACGACAAATCCAAAGCGAAGCGCATGGTCACGTTCATTTTGACTGGCGGACGCATGAAGGCTTTGTGTGAAGACTTTAATACAGGCGACGAGTGTCCGGCGAATGCATTCAAGAATCCTTGTTACCACGTCTGCGCCGCAGTTCAGTTTGTACTCAACTCCGCAGATCCAAAATCCGACGTGAAGAAGGCGGCATAAATCATGGACCAAAAGGAAAAGACTCAGACCGTGCGATTCAACGGCAGACATATTGAGCATACAGGCGGCTCGTGGTGGCGCTGTACCGATTGTGGTGGCCCAATTCAAGCGGAATGCTCTTGCTGTGAACCGCCGATTTGTAACTGCCAACGTATCAAGAAGGCAGCGTGAAGCCGAGATGTCCGAAGTTAAAACCGAATCAGATTACCTGGAAGCGGTTTCGGAGTTGTCGTAGATGGCCACGCGGTAATCGTCTGCGGTGAGCGAGATCGTATTCCTGTGGACCGGCCAATTGATGCACATGATTTGATGAGCCCAACGCGAGCACGGCGGTTCGATTCAGCCGAAATCGCGGTCCGCCTCTTGTGCTCATAAACAACTTAACCAATTGACAGAAAGGACCAACCCAAACATGACTAACGCAGAATTCAAACGTAGAGCAATCAGACACGGAGAGATCGTTCTCAGACCAATCGATGTTCTTCCTGACAACCTCAAGATTGTTTCCAAGAGCAAGCGAGAAATTGTAGGGCACAGCGAATCAGGTCATCACCATGTGGTTGTTAGTAACGACGCCGTCGAGCTGCTTCGGCCGATCGGCGCCGACTCTCAAGAGTTGTATCTGCGTGTTTCAGGCACGGCGCAGATCGAGCACCTGAAAACGTTTGATCGACACGCGACAACACCTGTCGAGCCAGGCTTGTACTACATCAACACCAAACAGCAGTACGACTACTTTCTCAAACGTCAAACTAACGTGATGGATTAAGACCAATGTCACAAATCATCCGCACACCAACGCGCGCAGCGGGCGGCATCACTCCGGACGAAGCTCTGAAGCTGAAGGCTCACGCCGAGCTATGGACCGGCCGGATCATGAGAACGGAGCCGATTGATCCGGCAAAGATCATCCCAGCCATCGAACGTCTTTATGAAGCGGCCGGGAAAAAGAAACCGCGGGTCATAGTCGTGCCCAGTCCGCTTGTGGCAAACCTCGCCGGCGGATTGTCGGCTGCGATTTTGTATCTGCGCAAGCACGGCAAGCCCGCGACCTACGACGCGACCAGCGACGCGACCGACGCCGCGACCAGAGCCGCGACCAGCGACGCGACCTACGACGCGACCTACGCCGCGACCAGAGCCGCGACCAGAGACGCGACCAGCGACGCGACCAGCGACGCGACCAGCGACGCGACCTACGACGCGACCTACGACGCGACCAGCGACGCGACCGACGACGCGACCTACGCCGCGACCGACGCCGCGACCAGCGACGCGACC
>Ga0070698_100005647_pt1 | contig 13693 bp, 13 predicted proteins | sample KBSK1502metaG_FD_65477 | JGI IMG/M metagenome (GOLD analysis project Ga0070698, IMG submission 65477) | Corn, switchgrass and miscanthus rhizosphere microbial communities from Kellogg Biological Station, Michigan, USA - KBS K1-50-2 metaG | ecosystem: Host-associated > Plants > Roots >... | reverse complement strand
TCCGCCGCCGCCACTGCTCGGTGCCGAGCGCATCGCAGATCTCCCACAGGTAAGCGCACGACAGGATGGCAGCGAACACCTCAAGCACCCACAGCAGCACGCCCCCCACCGTGCTGCCCACCCCGAGGTGGCTGTCCAGGGTCCAGGTCAGCGCGAAGACCAGGTAGACGGCGAAGAGGAACACGCTCGATGCCCAGCACAGGTGGGCACGAGCGTTCCACCGCCGGGTCACCGGGAGCCAGACCAGGCTCGCGACCACCAGGGCCGCGACACCCGCTATCAGATTGTGCTCGGTCGCGTGGAGCAACCGGAGCATGCCGGCCACCACCGCGGCCAGCACCGCAGTTCCCGCCAGGTCCGCCGCGATCCGGCGGATGGCCAGCCAGGCTCCCGCGCCGCGGGCCCGCCGGTTCGCTCGCACAAAAAGCCCAGCCGAGCCCAGAGGTGCCGCCACGATCCCAGCCAGCAGCAAAGCCGCGAGCATGAACGCCCCTTTGCTCTGAGGTCGGCGCGATCCGTCCGATCCCGCACTGCCCGTGAGATCACGGACTATACGTGCGATACGAGACAGCGTTCCAGCGAGCGTGGACCCAGGCCCAGGACATTCCCTACGTTTTGCCGTGCGCTCCCGGCTTCGGCCGCACCCGATGACGCTGAGGCGCCCAGCGCTAGCATTGCCTCCTGGCCCAGCGCCGAGGGGGGTAAGGGGACGATGGCGACAAGCCCGTGGCCGCTCGTTCACGCAGGATGGTGACCGAGCGGAGCGCCGGGTACTCGGGCACTCCGCTGCCGCGCAAGCTCGGCATCGGGCCCGGTCAGGTGGTCGCGCTGGTCAACGCCCCGGGCGGGTTCGCGGAGATCCTGGGTAAGCTGCCCGGCACCGAACTCACCGAGAGCCTGGACGCCGCCCCGGAATTCGATGTGATCGTCTTTTTCGTGACCTGGCGGGCCGAGCTGGAAGCGGAACTGGGCCGGCTGCGGCGGCGGATGGCCCCGGCGTGCGGGCTGTGGGTCGCCTGGCCGAAGCGAGCGGCGAAGGTGCCCACGGACATGACCGAGCACGTGGTCCGTGAGGTCGCCCTGCCCACCGGCCTGGTCGACAACAAGGTCTGCGCGATCGACGCGACCTGGTCCGGGCTGCGGCTGGTTATCAGGCGCGAACTGCGCTAGCGGGCCAGCCGGACCGGTCAGCCAGGGCGGTCAGTCGAGCAGGCGGCGGCCGTCGAACACCCCGAGTTCCTCGCGGTACAGTTCCAGGCCCACGCCGTTCGGGTCACGGAAGTACATGCTCTCTTCCACACCACGGTCGGGACCAAGGTAGTCGACGCCCGCCGTGTCGAGCTTCTCCTTGGCCGCGGCGTACTGCTCCGGCGATATGGAGATGGCCAGGTGCTGCACGCCCCCGATGGTTTCCTGCCAGGCGGGGTGGTCATGCCCGGGGAAGTCGAAGAAGCCGAGCAGGTTGCGGTTGCCGATGTCGAAGAAGAAGTGGCTCGATCCCGCGTAGTCACGGTTCTCGACCAGCTCCACCAGGGGAAACCCGAGGAACTCCTGGTAGAACTGGATTGTCTCCTCGACGTCCCGGCAGATCAGTGCGAGATGGTGGATGCCCCGCACGGTGCTGGCGGGCCGCTCGCCGGGAGGCCGCAGATATCGCTGCCGCAGTTCCTCCCGGCGTGCCCTGATCTTGTCGAGTTCCTGTCCCTGCGGCTGTGGCATGGCTGCCTCCCTGGCCCCAGGCTAACCCAGGCCCAGGCGACCCAGTGACCCGCGAATCCACTCAGCCGCCCTGTGGCCTGGGCACGACCACCACCGGGCAAAGCGCGTGGTGGACTACCTGCTCGCTGACCGAGCCGATCACGAGCCTGGCAAAACCGCCGGCGCCGCGCGCGCCAACCACCAGCAGATCGGCGTCCGCTGACGCCTTGATCAGCTCATCGGCCGGCAGCCCGCTGACGGCCCGGACCGTGACCTGCAGGCCAGACGCGTCATCCCGGCCAGCAAGGGCCTCGTCCACGAGCTGCTGGGTGACCTTCTCGATCCGCGCCCGGTTCTCCTCGTCAGCCGGGAACCGCAGGGGTTCGTAGCCCGGCCCGTAGATGCTGGAAGCGATGGGGTTGACCGCGAGGGCCGTCAGCGGGGCCCGCCGGATGGCAGATTCGGTGATCGCCCAGCCGAGAGCGTTCCTGGAATGGTCCGAGCCGTCAACGCCCGCAACGATGCCTGACATATCCAGCCCCTCCTGTTCTGCTAGTTCCACCGGCTTCTTTAATTCCACCCTGAGGCTAGGCCGCCGGCAGCGGCGCGTACAGGGCATCCCCTCCCCGGTTTCCGGGACTAACTTCCCGATTACCTGGGACCTTGGTAGTCACCTGCAGACCTATCACTTCCTAACGTAACGATCAAGGTTAACGTGGACGTACGGACGACTGGGCGCCACGGCGGCGACCCCTGGCCGCAAGTGAGTGGCGGCCTCTGGCCGCAAAGGAGTGTGGAGCGGATGGACGAGGCAGCCAAGGCGGCCGGGCAGATCGGGGTGTTCCTCCTCGACGATCACGAGATCGTCCGGCGGGGCGTGCACGACCTGCTGGAATCCGAGCCCGGCATCACCGTGGTGGGCGAGGCGGGGACCGCCGCGGCGGCGCTGGCCCGGATCCCGGCCCTCAAGCCCGACGTGGCCATCCTTGACGTGCGTTTGCCGGACGGCGACGGGGTCAGCGTGTGCCGCGAGATCCGGTCGCGGATGCCCCAGGTGGCCTGCCTGATGCTGACCTCGTTCGGCGACGACGAAGCGCTCTTCGATGCGATCATGGCCGGTGCGGCCGGGTACGTGCTGAAGCAGATCCGCGGCACCGACCTGGTCGGCGCGGTGCGGACGATCGCTTCCGGGCAATCGCTGCTCGACCCGGAGGCGGCCAGCCGGGTCATGCGCCGGATGCGTGACCAGGCGCAGCGTTCCGACCCCCTCTCCGGGCTGACCGACCAGGAGCGCCGGATCCTTGAACTGATCGGGGAGGGGCTCACCAACCGGCAGATCGGCGAGCGGCTGTTCCTCGCGGAGAAGACCGTCAAGAACTACGTGTCCGCGCTCTTCGCCAAGCTCGGCATGGAGCGCCGCACCCAGGCCGCGGCCTATGCCGCCCGGGTCTTCGACGACCACCATCCGCGGGACACGCCCTAGCGCACGGGCACCTGCCAGACGAGTTCCGTGCCGCCGCCGTCGGCGTCGCCGATCTGCAGCTTGCCGCCGAGGCCCTTGGCTCGCTGGGCCAGGTTGGCCAGGCCGCTGCGGCGGGTGCTCGGGCCTATCCCGGTGCCGTTGTCGGTCACCCGCAGAACCAGATCACGGCCGGCCTCGACGGTCACATCGACCCGGCTGGCGCCCGCGTGCCGCGCCGCGTTCGACAACGCCTCGCGCAGCGCGCCGATCACGTGCTCACCGGCGTCCCTGGGCACCTGCTCGTCGAGAGGCCCGACCAGCCGCAGGGACGGGGCGAACCCGAGCGCACCCGTCATCTCCCCCACCACGTCCAGGATCTTCGCGCGCAGGCCATGCTGCTTGGGGTCGCCGCGGGCCTGGAGCGAGAAGATCGCCGAGCGGATCTCCCTGATCGTCTCGTCCAGGGCGTCTACGGCGCTGCTCACCCGTTCGCTCGCCTCTGGCCGGGCAATCAAAGGCATGGCGCCTTGCAGCGACATCCCGGTGGCATATAGCCGCTGAATGACGAGATCGTGCAGGTCCCGGGCGATCCGGTCCCTGTCCTGCAGTATCGCGAGGCGCTGGGCGTCGCTGCGGTGCTCGGCCAGTTCGAGCGCGATGCCTGCCTGCGCCGCGAACGTGGTGACCATGTCCACCGCCTGCGCGGCCAGCGGCATGGCCCCCTGCCCCCGGCCCACGGTGAACACCCCGCGGACGTCACCGGGCGCGCCGAGGGGCAGGACGATCGAGGGTCCCAGCGGCATGTGCTGCCTGGCCGCGGCGGCGACACGATCGTCGTGACTGAAATCGTCCAGGATCACGGGCTCGCCGGTGGACAGCACCATGCCGGAGACCGAGGTTGCGATCGGAAGCACCAGCCCCAGCGCCGCACGGGCGCCCTCCCCCGCGGCGTGCTGGATGACGAGATTGTGCCGGTCTGGTGTGGGCACGGCCAGGGCCACCAGGTCGGCGCCGGAGATTTCCAGCGCCTGCTGGGTGACCTCCGCGAGCACTTCGCTGGTCGCGGTGCCGGACAGCAGCGTGCGGGTGACCTCACCGCTGGCCCGCAGCCACCGCTGCTGCCTGCGGGCGTCCTCGTACAGCCGGGCGTTGTCGACCGCCACGCCTGCCGCCGCGGCCAGCGCGACGAGCAGTGCCTCGTCCTCCTCGTCGAACTGGGTGTCGCCCAGCTTCTCGGTCAGGTAGAGGTTGCCGTAGATCTCGTCGCGGATGCGCACCGGCACGCCAAGGAAGGACCGCATCAGCGGATGCCCGGACGGGAAGCCATAAGACTGCGGGCTATCGGAGATCTCCGCGAGCCGGAGCGGGCGCGGGTCGGATATCAGCGCGCCGAGCAGGCCGCGGCCCTCGGGCCAGTGATGGATCGCCGCGATCTGCTCATCATCCAGGCCAACCGGGATGAACTCGATCAGCCGGCCGCCCTCGCCGATCACGCCGAGCGCTCCGTACTGGGCCCGGACCAGGGTAACGGCCGTCTCGACGATCTGCTTGAGGGCAGTCTCAAGGTCGAGACTGCGGCCGACCTGGACAACGGCTTCCAGCAGCGCATACACCCGGTCCCGGGTGCCGACCACGGCCTGGAGCCTGATTTGCAGCTCGGCCAGCAGGTCGTCAAGCCGGAGCTGCGGCAGCACAGGACGTGGATCTGGGGACTCCATCGTCTGGCTCCCTGACCGGTCTTCGGACGATGCTCATCTCCACGGTATCGCAGGTAGAAGCGCCGGAGAAGCCAAGGGTCCGGGCGGTGCGGACGAAGGCCCGCCCGGCCGGTGGCTGAGGTCCCTGCCACTCAGGACGCGCGGCCCTGCCCGGCCCGGCCCGGCCCGGGAGAGGCTCTTAACGAGAAAAGGGCTCGCCGGACCGCCAGGCCCGGCATTGATAAGGAGGCACGACAATGCGCCGCAGGACGTTCGATGTGCTGGCTGCCGCGGTCGGATTGGCCCTCGCGGTGGTCACGCTCGTCGCCGGAGGGCTGCTGCTCTGGGGGCACTCGTTCATCGACACCCAGGTGCACAACCAGCTGGCCGCGCAGAAGATCTACTTCCCGGCGAACAACAGCCCGGCCATCAAGGCACCGGAATTCGCCGCGATGCACCAGTACGCCGGCCAGCAGATGACCACGGGCGCCCAGGCCGAGGTCTACGCCGACCACTTCATCGCCAACCACCTCAAGGCGATCGGCGGCGGCCAGACCTACGCCCAGCTCTCCGCCAAGGCACAGCTCCAGCCCACGAATACGGCACTCGCGGGCCAGGTTGCGACGATGTTCAAGGGCGAGACCCTGCGCGGCCTGCTGCTGAACGCGTACGCGTTCGGGAAGATGGGGGCGCTCGCCGGGATCGCCGCGATCGTGGCCTTCGCCGGAGCGGCCGTCCTGCTGATCCTCTGCGGCCTGGGCTTCTGGCACTCACGGCGGGTCCCGGCCGAGGCTGAGGTCTTCGTCAAGGCGCCGACACACAACGGCAAGACGCCTGTGCCAGCCGCCACCTCCTGACCCGCCGGGACTAAGGTCCCAGCATCCGGGCCAGGCGCCCTTGCCCAGGCGATTCGCCTGGGCAGGAGGCTGTCGGCGGCCACCCGCCGTCGGGACTGGCCCAGGGGGAGCCGGACAGGGCGGCCGGACAGGATGAAATGGCAGCCAGCGGCCGTGCAGGCCACAGGCTCGCCGTCGCCAGGACGGAAATTTACTCCGTGGCGGCCCGCCCGACATCCCCGGCGGGTGCCCCGAAAGGCTCCGGCGGGTGCCCCGAAAGGCCGGGCCCGGGACGAAGGTCCCCGCCGCCGGTGACCGACATCCCTATTGGCGGTCGGCCAGTTGGCCGATCCTTTTTCAGTAGCACAACTATCGTCCGTAGGCCTGAGCGGCCTTCCCCAGGGAGCTTGGCATGAGTCTTCATCTTCTGGCCGAAAGCAGTTCCGGGCCTATAAATATGAACCAGCCCGGGACCTACCTGCACTGGTCTATCTTCACCGTCTCGGTGGCCAACCTGGCGCTGATCGCCGTAATGGTCTTGATCTTCGGCGCGGCACTGCTGCTCCCCTTCCCGAGGGGACGTACATACCCGGCCGCGGAACCGGCGGCCGCGCCGCTGCCAGGTGGTGGCGGCCGGGATGACGCTGGCGCGGACGAAGACCGCGATATGTGGACGAACCGGGCTCGCCGCTGGGCGTTGCGCTTGCTGCCGCCGGGCAAGCTGCTGCCTGACCGCCAGCCGGCCTACGTGGCCTCGTGGATCTACGTGTTCGGCGTGGCAAGCCTGGTCGCGTTTGGCGTCGCGATCGCCTCAGGTTTCGCGATCGCGATCGGCGGGCCCGACTGGTGGCGTTACAACTCGGTCGGGCACTTCTTCAACAGCCTGCATCTATGGAGTGTGGAGCTGTTCATGGCCTTGCTGGTCATCCACCTGTGGGGCAAGTTCTGGATGGCCGCTTGGCGCGGCAAGCGGGCCTGGACCTGGATCACCGGGGTGGTCGCCTTCGCCGCCTCGGTCGTCGAGTGCTTCACCGGCTACCTGTCGCAGCAGAACTTCGACTCGCAGTGGATTTCGGCGAGCGGCAAGGACGCTTTCAACTCGGTTGGGATCGGCGCGTTCTTCAACGTGATGAACTTCGGCCAGATGCTGATGTGGCACATCGTGCTCGTGCCGATCGTGCTCGTGGCCATCATCGGGGCGCACGTGCTGCTGGTCCGGGTCCGCGGCGTGTCGCATCCACTGCCGGCTCAGGTGGGCATCCCGGGTAGCGGGTCACGGCGCGAGCGCCGCCGCGCCATGGCCGCCGCCGACGCCGCTCCGTGGCGCGGCCCGACCCGGCGCTACGACATCCTCAAGGAGGGCACGATCGCCGCCTGTATCGTGCTGGTCCTCACCGTGGCGCTGGCCGCCCTGCTCTCCTCCCCCAACGTGCCATCTGTCACCATCCAGAGCTGGGCCAAGGTGGCCCCGGCCGACTTCCTGGCCACGGCAGCGACCGAACTCAACGGCACCAGCGAGACCGCCACCTACGGACCCCCTTACAACAACCAGACCGGGAGCGTCCAAACGCTGCTGTTCTCGCCAACCAAGCTCGCCGGGGTTCGCCAGCCGATCGACCCAGCGCAGGACTTCGTGATCCGGCCGCTGGCCGCGATCGCACCGTCCAACCCGGCAGTCAAGACGGCCCTCGCCACCTATCAGGCCGCCCCGGCGTCGCAGCGACTGGCCTGGGCCAACGCCTACGGCAACGCGGTCACGCACGTCAGGTTCCCCGGCGGTAACCCCGTCGTGCCCAAGGCCGCCGACGGCCCGGTCCCCGTCATGCTCGCCAACGAACTGAACATGGCACGCAGCGGAGGGCTCGACGCGAGCCTCCTCGCCCAGCAGCCGTTCTATGGCACCAACTTCACCGGCCCGCTGCTGTTCATGGAGGACGGTGCCTACTTCTCCACCAAGGCCGACGCCATGAACCTGACCGGGGAGCAGTGGGGCGTGATGAACGAGACCGGCAGCTACCCCGGCCAGCCCTGGCTCTGGCTCTACACGCTCTGGTACCAGGTCCCCGGATTCTCCGCCTCAGCCAACGTGGACATGATCGCGATCTACATGACCGGGCTGGGCACGCTGCTGCTGCTGGCCGTGCCGTTCATTCCCGGCCTGCGTGACATTCCGCGGCTGATCCCGGTGCACCGCCTCATCTGGCGCAGATGGGAGCACCCCGAGCAGGAGAGCACAGGGCAGGAAAGCACCGGGCAGCAACCGCCGGCCGGGCAGTCCGGCCCCATGGGCACCCCCACCGCCGGCCGCTCCCAGTGACCATCCGGTCCGGGGGGCCAGTCTCACCGGCCACCCGGGCCGACGCTAATACCGCAAGGAGGAACCATGAGATCCGCAGTAGTCCGCCGGTTCGGTGAGCCGCTGGTCATCGAAGAGCGGCCGATCCCCGAGCCCGCTCCCGGGCAGGTGGTCGTCCGGATGGAAGCATCAGGCCTGTGCCACACCGACATCCACGCCGCGAACGGTGACTGGCCGGTCAAGCCCACGCCGCCGTTCGTGCCAGGCCATGAGGGCGTCGGGATCGTGCACGCGGTCGGAGAGGGTGTGGCGCATCCCGAGCCAGGGCAGCGTGTCGCGGTGCCCTGGCTGGGTTACGCGTGCGGCACCTGCGACCAGTGCCTGACCGGCTGGGAAACGCTCTGCCTGAAGCAGTACAACACTGGCTACGCCGTCGACGGCGGCTGGGCCCAGTATTTCCTGGCCGACGCCGCCTTCGCAGCCCCGGTGCCCGATGGCATCGACCCGCGCGAGGCCGCTCCGCTCACCTGCGCGGGCGTCACGACCTACAAGGCAGTCAAGGTCGGGAACGTGCGGCCGGGCGACCTGGTCGCCATCTCCGGCGTAGGCGGGCTCGGGCACATGGCCGTGCAGTACGCCAGGATCTTCGGCGGCACCGTCGCCGCGATCGACATCACCGACGAGAAACTACAGCTCGCCAAGGAGCTGGGCGCGGACCTGGTCATCGATGCGCGCAGGCAGAACCCGGCCGAGGTGCTGCAGGCCCACGGCGGAGCGAGCGTGGCCATCGGGCTGGCCGTGGACGACGCATCGTTCGCGACCGCGTACGCGGGCCTGCGGCGGGGCGGGCGACTGGTGCTGGTGGCCCTGCCCGCGGCGGGAACGTTGAAGATCCCCGTCTTCGACACCGTGCTGAACGGCACGTCCGTCATCGGCTCGATCGTGGGCACCCGAGCGGACCTGGCGAACGTGTTCGCCCTGCACGCCGCGGGACGGACCCGGGTGGTCTACGACACGAGGCCGCTAGAGGCGGTCAACGAGTCCATCGACGAAGTCCTGCACGGCAAGGCGAAGGCCCGGCTGGTCCTGGAGCCATAACCGCGGGCTGGACTCGGGGTGCGGCGGGCCGCGGTCAGCCGTACCCCGGATCTCCCGCCACCGTGCCGTCGACGGGAACGAGTTCGCCGGCCGCCACCAGCAGCAGGTCGCCGGGGAGGACTGCCTCAAGCTGCACCGTCTGTAGAGAACTGCCTCGGTAGCGCCGCGCGGTGGTCGGGGCGCGCTGCAGCAGGGCGCGCAGGTCGGCGCGGGGCCCTTCGTCCCGGCCGCTGCGGGTCGAAGGCCTCTGGCGGTGGGCGGCCGGCGGCTGTCACCCTGGCAGGCGGGGGTGATGGAAATGACCACTACCGCCCGATTGCCGCTTACTCATGGCGAGATCGGCTATCTGGTCGCGATCGCATCGAGGGCGCCGTCGCTGCACAACAGCCAGCCGTGGCGCTTCCGGGCCCACGGGAACGTCATCGAACTCCGCGCTGATCGCGACAGGAATCTCCGCATCACGGACCCGGGCGGCCGGGAGATGCTCATCGGCTGCGGCGCTGCCCTCTATGGGCTGCGGCTCGGCCTGCGCAAGCTGGGGTACCGGCCGGTAGTCGAGATGCTGCCCGACCGGGCCGAGCCAGGGCTGCTCGCTCGTGTCCAGCCAGGCGACCGGGTGCCCATCACCGTGCACGAACGGGACCTGCTGATGGCGGTGCCTCATCGGCACACGCACCGCGGCCCATTTGCGCCGGGCCGGATACCCGCGGGCCTGCTCGCCGGGCTGAGCCGCGACGCGACTGCCGAAGGCGCCAGCCTGATCCTGATCGACCAGCCTGGTCAGTTCCGGATGCTTGCCGAGCTGGCCGTGGCCGCGAGCCATGACCAGCAGGCGAATCGAGCGATCGGAGCTGAGCTCCGGCGCTGGACCCGGCCGCCCGGCAGCCCGGCCAGAGATGGCGTTCCGGCCTGGGCCTGGGCCGCGCCTGCCGCAGGCAGACAAGATGAAAGGCCGCGGCATGACCGGCTGCCGCAACGAGACTTCGGTGCCCCCGGCCTGCTCCCGAGTGGCGGCTCGGCGCCGGCGGCGACGGCCGTGCTGACCACGCCAGGCGACACTCCGGCCGACGCGCTGCGCGCCGGGCAGGCGCTGCATCGCATGCTGCTGCACGCCGCGACCCGGTGGGTGTTCGCCAGCCTGCACACACAGCCGCTGGAGCTGCCGCCGGTCCGCATGGAGATCCGGGTTCGTCTCGCTCTCGACGGCGTGCCGCAGATGCTGATGCAGTTGGGCCGGGCGGATACCGCGGCGGCCACAGCCCGCCGGCCAGCCGACGAGTTCATCGAGCGTTGACTGGCGGGTCCTCCGGTCGCAGCGCCACGGACGGGTCCAGCCCGAGTTCAGCAAGTACAGCCCGGATCAGGTCCGGCAACGATGCGGCCACGGCTGGGGACAGGCCCAGCCCGAAGCCGACATCAGCGGCCTCCACCGCGAAGACCACGAGCCGCTGCGGCGCGCGGTTGAGCGCTTCGGCGAGCCGGACGGCATCCGGGACGCCCAGCCCGTGCGTGCTGGCGGCCGGCGCCGCGGAGCCCAGGGTGCTGCGATGGATCCGTCCGGGCGCGGATGGACAGCCCGACGCCGGCTGCCCCTCCTCGAACAGGCGCGCGCCGGAGGCGAAATCAACGTCTCGTGCGGCATCGGCGACCGCCGCCCCTTGCGCCGCGGTCAGCCCGTCGAACAGCGCGAAGCCGGAGAGCCGCTCAGCGATGGTCATCGCGACCGTCCTCTCCGGCCCGCTCGGCATCTCCGCCCCGCTCGGCATCTCCGGCCCGCTCGGCATCCCGCAGCTCAGCCAGCCGCCCGACCTCGGCGGTGATGTCGATCCCGGTCGGGCACCAGGCGATGCAGCGCCCGCAGCCGACGCAGCCCGAGCCGCCGAACTGGTCGTGCCAGGTGCTGAGCTTGTGCGTGATCCATTGCCGGTACCGGCTGGCGCCGGACACGCGCACGCTGCCGCCATGCAGGTAGGAGAAGTCTGTTTCGAAGCATGAGGCCCAGCGCTGCGAGCGCTGCGCGATCTCGCCGGTGATGTCGGTAAGGTCCTCGGTGGTGGTGCAGAAGCAAGTCGGGCAGACCATGGTGCAGTTCCCGCAGGTCAGGCAGCGGCTCGCCACGTCCGCCCAGTGCGGCGACTCCCGGCTTTCACGTAGCAGCGCGGCGATGTCGCCGGCCGGCATCTGCCGCCCCATGCGCGTGGCTGCGGCGTCGACGGCGGTGCGGGCGTCATCAATCTCGGCGTCGGTAGCGGCCCTGCGGGTGATCGTGGCGAGGACTCGCTCACCCTCTTCGCTGCCGACGTCCACCACGAAGCGGTGCCCGGATTCATCGATTCGCTCGGTCAGGGCGAGGTCGTAACCAGGGCCGGGCGCGGGCCCGGTGCCCATCGACGCGCAGAAGCACACGCCACCGAGCTCGGTGCAGCCGGCCGCGACAACGAACAGGCGGTGCCGGCGACCGGCGAACGCGCCGTCCGGGTGCGCGCCAGCGCCGAGGACAGCGCCGAGCGTCGCGATCGCGGCCAGGTCGCATGCCCGCACGCCCAGGAAGGCGTACCGCACGGGCTCCTCGTGGGCCGGCGAGAACCCGTCATCGCTCACAGACCACAACGGCTGCCGCGGCGGATGCAGGAACTGCTTCCACGACTGCGACCCGGCCGAGTGGCCGAACACCGCGGCGTCACCACGGCGGCGCAACCGGTAACGCCCGGGGGCGCTCTCGACGCCCCAGCCGGACGGCAACTCGGCGCCGGAGCCGATCTCGGCCAGCACGATCGCGTCGTCGCGGACCGTCGGCCCGACCACCCGGTAGCCATCCGCGATGAGCGCCGCGATCAGCCCGTCCAGGCCACTCCGGGACAGGACGGCCGGCCCAGTCATGCCGATCCGCCCGCTGCTGCGCCGATCACGCCGAGCAGCAACTCGCCACGGCGGGCAGGCCGCTGCCCTCGAGTGGCCGTGGCGCGGCCCGACTCAGCTGTCTGGCTCATCGCCGTCTCAGAATAGACCGGGTGGCAGCGGGAGACGAGAACCACAGGACGTCGCCGCTGTCGCGGCATAGTTCACGCGTCATTTCCGCGGCGGCCGACACGTGGCTGGTCGTGTCCACAGCCAATAGCACAGCCTTCTTCATCGCTCCCAATAGCACAGCCTTCTTCATCGCTCCTCCTCAGGTGCCTACTGGCCAGGTTCGTCGCTGGCGGTGCGGACAGCCAGGACCAGAGGTCCTGATCAGCCGGCTGATCGTCCCGGCGCTGGCCGGATCCGGCCGCCTAAAGTGACCGGGGTCCCATGGAGGCCAGGCACAACGCCCCTACCGGGAGCCTCGGGCGAGAGAGAGCCTTGAGGTATCCAGCGTGATCCCCGGCTGGTGTGCCCGTATCAATGGGAGGCGCCATGAACACGCGACCCGAGCTCCGCCAGCTGGGCCTTTCGACCGGCAAGAAAGCGCTCCGAGTCGCTGCGTTTCTTCGCCCAGCTCAAAGAGATCCTCGCCAAGCACCCATCGGCCTGACGGGGCGCACGTGCCCTCGGCTTCACAACCGAAGCCGGAGGATTACAGGAGGTGCAGAACCATGCGAGTCGTGATCGTCTACGAGTCAATGTACGGCAACACACATGTGGTTGCTGATGCCATCGGAGCTGGCCTCGAGCCAGCAGCCGACGTCATTGCCGTTCCGGTTTCCAAGGCGAATCCAGAGCTGCTGAATGACGCCGCTCTGGTCGTGGTCGGCGGGCCGACGCACGTGCACGGCATGAGCCGTGCCACCACCCGCAAGGGGGCGGCTGAGGCGGCGCAGAAGCCGGACAGCGGCCTGGCGCTCGAGCCCGGCGCCCTCGGTCCCGGACTGCGCGACTGGTTCGGAACTCTCGGCCAGCACAGCGCCAAGGCGGCCGCCTTCGATACCCGCTTGCACGGTCCGGCCGCTATGACCGGACGAGCATCGAAGGGTATCGCCCGCGAACTCCGTCGCCACGGCTTCGACATGGCAGCAGAGCCGGAGAGCTTCATTATCACGAAGGACAACCATCTCATCGTGGGCGAGACGGCCCGGGCCCGCGCCTGGGGTGCGCAGCTGGCGGCCAGGATCGCGCCAGAGCGGGCACAATCAGGCAGGTCATGAGAAGAGCTGGGGAGGCGGCAACAGATGAACGATGCGGACACCGGCGCCGGCACCCGTCGCCGGATCGTGGTCGGGGTCGATGATTCGCGTGGCGGCCTGGCCGCGTTGCGGTGGGCAGTCCACCAGGCCAGGCTATCGGGCTCGCAACTTGTCGCTGTCCGGTCATGGGCACTGGGGCTGCCCAGGCACGGGGGCCGCCGTCAACGCGGCCAGCACGGCCTTCCCGTCGTTCTGAGTTTTGCCGGGGACGAGCAACGGGACGAGTCAGCCAAGCTAGTCCGTCAGGCCTTCCGCAGCGCGATCGGCAGCATCCCGCGAGATGTCGCGCTGACCATTGAAATTCCCGAGGGCGACCCTGGCTCCGTGCTGGCCAATGTCGCGGCAGCGGATGGTGACCTTCTCGTTGTGGGAACGGAACAGCGGAAGAGCGTGAAGCGCTTGGTGCACGGCTCGGTGAGCAGCTATTGCAGCAGGCATGCCCA
>Ga0070698_100005645_pt1 | contig 13696 bp, 8 predicted proteins | sample KBSK1502metaG_FD_65477 | JGI IMG/M metagenome (GOLD analysis project Ga0070698, IMG submission 65477) | Corn, switchgrass and miscanthus rhizosphere microbial communities from Kellogg Biological Station, Michigan, USA - KBS K1-50-2 metaG | ecosystem: Host-associated > Plants > Roots >... | reverse complement strand
GCCTCGCTTACACCGAGGAGGCCGTTGGTTCGAATCCATCACCGCCCACGCTGACAGACAGCTTTTTCACGATCGAATCGATCTTGCGAACGAGGTCTGGGGCTCGATCAGGGCGGGGCGTGTAGCCCTCGACACGCCCATTCGCGATGTGGATGTCCGTGAACAGTAGGGCGAGCAGCTCACGCCGGCCAACCGCGTCGCCGTTATCCCAGGTGGCGACAAGGTCTGTCAGGGGCTCCTCAGCTTGCCCTTCGGCCACCGGCTTGGTCAGCTCCTTGCGCATAGCCTCCAGGCGCTCCCGCTCAGCGCGGTATTTCGCAGCGGTCCAGTGCCCCCAGAGGAAGAGCTGGTCGAGTCGCTCGAGGCTTCGGTCAATCGACTCGGCCGCGCTACCGGAGTCAATGGCTAGGTTCGGGCTCGCGCGGTCGATCCGCTGCGAGAAATCCGCGGGCTCCAAAGCCTCGAGCTCGACAAGCAAGGCCCGTGCCCACGGCGCGATGTCGTCTTCGCGGACCCACTTCTCCTTGCAAATCAATTTGTCGCGTCCGTGCCGGCACACGTAATAAATCCGATTGCCTCGGGTTTTGCCTGCGCCGTGGAGCCGCTCGCCACAGGAACATCGAAGCAGTCCCTTGAACGAATAGGGCGCCTCCGAAACGCCTCGCCCGCGGTTGCCGCCGCGACCGTGGCGCCGACCCGATACGTACCGGGCCGACCTCCACAGGCTCTCTTTGACAATCGCCGGCCACGCGGCTTGGATCAGCTGACCTCGCCCGCCGCGCCGCCGGCTCTCAGAGAACGCCATCCCGGCGTACGCGACATTGCGCAGGATCTCGGCGATGCTGTGCCAGTGCCAAGCGGCTCCGCGCGAGCGCGGAAGCCTGGGGACTCGCTCGGCATTGAAACGTTGGGCTAAGTCGCGAGCGGTGAACCGGCCTGTGGCGTACAGGTCGAAGATGCGGCGGACGGTCGGCGCGACAGCCTCGTCGATGGATATGGACCCATCGGCGTTGCGGACGTAGCCACCCGGAACCTGGCCGACCATCTCACCGCGCTGAGTGGCGTACCGGTAGGCGTCACGGATCTTCTCACCCGTCATCCGGCGTTCCATGGCATGTGCCGCCGCCAGCGTCGTGTAGGTGAACTCTCCAGCCGGCGAACGATCGAAGCGCCCGTGGACAAAAACCACGTCGATATCGGGGTGCTTCTCCATCAGGGCGTAGAAGTCCAGGGCGTCGGAGGTGTTCCGGAAGGCGTGGGATTGGTCATACGCAGCGACGACGTCAACGCCGCCACCCTTGATCCTGTCCACCAAGGCGAGAAATCCCTTGCAGCCCTTCAGCTTGCCTCCGCTGATGTCCAGGTCGCTGAAGACATCGACCTGGTCGCAGCTGGCGACAGCGGACAGGGCGCGGCACTGCTGCTCTTGGACTTCAGGCGACACGGTGCGTTCGCCTTCTTTGTGGCGCGACTGCCGGACGTAGATGAGAGCGGCTGCGCGTCGCGGCGATTGCTTGGACTGAGGCACTGGTTGACGTTGCAGCATGGAACGGGCGGCGGCTGGCGTCAAGATGCTTCACCGCCGCGACGACGCCGCACACGCGCAGCGGCTATCACTCGCGCCAGATCGTCCCAGAGCGCGTCATCGACCTCAGGCTCCGCCCTGCAGGCTGCAGCGCCATGCGAGGCGGCGAGGGGTGGAGAACCATCCGGCCCCTTTCCACGCGTCGCGATGGGGCCGGATGTCGATGACGAAGTCTGTTTGCGGGTGGTGACCGTCATTGGTCCGGCCCCGTTGGCTGTTCGGAGAACATCGCGAGGCGAGCCTCGGCCGCTTGGCGGCACGCTCTTCGAGCGATCGCATCCGCTGTTCGCCCTCCGGCAGGATCGTAGCCACCATCAAGACAGCAAGCTCTGAATGCAACCAGCGCCGCCAGCGCTGCAGACGGCTCGGGATGAGCGCCGCGATCGCCGGGCGGCCCCGCTTTCTCGAGCTCGAGGCCTTTGGCAGTCAGGAGTCGGATAGCGGATCCCAAACCAAGTCCGTGCGTTTGCGCGAAGGCTTCGACCTGTGTGGCAAGGGCAAGAGGGAGTCGAACGTCGTGGCGGCGTGAAGTGCTCATATCTCCCCTAAAGGACAGCGACCAAGAGGGAAAAACGTCCTCCAGCGTCCTTTCTGCGAAGAAAGGACGCCCAGGGGACGTTTGGCGATCTGAGGGCTGAGGGTTGAACTTAGATCGACTCTTACCAGAGGACGCTGGGAGACGCTCCTAGGACGCTCAGAGGACGCGTCCTCTGGAGCCATGCGGGCGCTCGGCCGGCTGTCGAACGAGACGGTTTGCAGGCGGTGCGATTTCCTCACACTCCCCCTACTGTTCATCGGCGAGGCGCCAAAAGCGTCGTCCAGGCGTCGTTTCTCGAAGAAAGGACATTCGGACGACGTTCGGGCGCCTCGGGCACAAGCGCCGAGTTCGGTTTGACCCTTCCTAGACGACGCTTAGACGACGCTTAGACGACGCTCCAAGGAGGCCGCGTTTACGGCCCGGCGCCAAACCTGCTCTCAGAAGCCTTTAACCCTTGGCAACACTATTGACTGGAACTGAGTCGTACTACGAACAGCTGCGCGGGCGACTCGAGGCAAGCGCAGAGCCTGGAGTCGCGAGGGAGCTACTTGCGGCTGAGCGGAGTGGCTCAACATCAGGCGAAATCCTGGTTCAGACCGGGCTCATCCTCCGCCGTCTGCTGGAGACTGGCACAGCTGAGCGCCTAGGCATGGCCGAGGAGGTCTAGGCCCTCGACAAGGTTGCCAACCACTGTTCGGGCCAGCCAACTGTTAATGCCACCGCCGTACCAGGCGGGGTTAGACTCTCAGACGACGCCGGACGACGATGTCACCACGATTCCTGCGGAGGTGACAAATGACGCCAAACGGGGTGACAAACGACGCCTTTGGCGTAACAAGATAAGCGCGCTCGCGTGCGCGAGCTGCTTGTTGGATTCTGTGCGATAGCCGTAGCATCCGAGCGTGGCCAGTCCCGATACAGGATTTAGAGTGGAGCCGTACTTCATTCATCGACGCGGACTCCTGTCGATCGCCTCGCCTCGCGCCAAAGCCCGTCTAGCTGACTTCGAGCGACCGGGCGGCTGGGATTCCCTCGAGGAGGCGCGGCTTGACGCGTCATTCGCGGAGGGAGCGGTCGAGTCGATAGCTGCCGCCGGCATACGACCGGCACGCATCGCTCTTCTTCACGGAGGGCTTGAGGGTGGACAGCTTATGTGGGAAGAACTTGCAATCAACATTCGAGGCCACGGTCTGTACGACCGTTACGACCGCGGAGATCTAGGGGTGCGGATCCCATTTGGTGCGTCGTTAACTGAGTTCGGAACCCATTTGGTCGGCGACTTCAGTCCGGCGCATGTTGTAAAGGCAGTGAGCGCAAGGCTGCATCTGTCCGGTCGCCACAGGTTGTTTCTTCTGGGCTATGTCACTGGGGTCCGGTCAAGGTCGGCGACGGTTCGTCCGCTTCTAATTGGTCGTCGCATCTCGCTTGATAGTTGGGGTACCCCGTTTGCTGATCGGCTCTTTGTGCACCCAGAGCAGATTCAAGAGTTCGAGCGGATCAGCGCTATCGACCGACCACAGGAGGATCTAGAGGTGCTTCGGGCGATTCCAGAAGCGACCATCAAGCAGTGGTTCGCAGAAATAGTCGGGGAGCGGCACGTCCCGAAGGACTGGGGAGGCGAGACATCTGACCTTTGGACTGCAAACCTGCACATCGCTGGGTCCGAACGGATTCCAGTTCGCGCCGCCTTCGTCTTCAAGGGACCCGCGGCCTTTCATCCAATGACGATTGCCGATCTCGGCAAGAATGGCGACCAGATAGATCGCCTGTTCCACGAACCAGCCGAGCTGATGATCCTTCAGCACTGCCACCATGTCCGGGCTCAGGTCCACAACATGATGGAGAAATACGCCGCTGACTTCCGGGACACCAAGCAGTACTCGATAATCGACGGCGCCACCACTCTCCAGATCCTTCGCGCATACGGAAAGCTGTAGCGGTCCTTTGGACGGGCTCCAGCGCCCAAGGAGCTCGCTTCATGATCAGGCGGGTCCGGAGATACAGCGGTGTGCTGGGCGCTTGTCCGCGCTTCGAGAAACGAGCCGCGGGAGATGCTCGGTATTACGATCCGGGCTGGAACGACAGTCCCACAGCGGCACTACGTCGTCAGAGTTTGATCTTGCGAGCGGCGTTCGGCTCCTTTACCTCAATACTGAAGTATTCCTGCACGCGCAGCTCGATCGATTCATGCACCGCCTTCGCCCTGTCCGCAATCGTCCGACGCGTTTTGGTCCGCATTAGGTTCTTGTTTTCTCTGGCCATCGTTCGCGATTGGGTGTGGTCGTAGACCCCAACGGTCACCTGAAGACAATGAGCGACGGGGGAAGCAATGCAAGTCTGATGCCACGTTCCCCATGCCTCCAGGTCTAGGAGATAAGCCAGCCCCTCGAGGCGTCTAGGAACTGCCAAGACATGGACGTGATCGATGACACCGAGATAGACCGAGCGCGAATCAATCGGCAGTTGCCAGTCCGAAGGGGGAGATGGTCTGCCTCGCGCTGTCAATCCAACCCCTAGTTGCTGCTGGAGTTCATGATCAAGCGGAATGAACAAGATGTGGGCCCGGTATTGGTTGCCGCGGATTTCGTCAACGGCCCGAGCTACCGCATCTGCGACCGTCTCGCCTAATTGTCGGCTGACAACAGGCGCCGAACTAAGAGCATCGAGGACAACGGCGACTTCAGCTGACGCAATCGACTGGCCGTAGTCGCGCACGAAGCCCTCCCAGCTCATTTCAATCCCAGCGTTTACGAACCACTCTTTGGGTAACCACTCCGCGCGGCCGAAGGGACGGGCCACGTTGCCCGGTACGATCGTTTCTTCGTAACTCGAGTACGCCCGTAGGATGGCAGGCATCCATCGGCTCCGTTCCCAACCAGCGCGGGCTAATGCTGTGATCTTGTCGGTGGTAGCCTGAGATAAGGGGAGGCGCCGCACTTCCGCTGCGTCTTTGTCGATCTGCTCACGCAACGCGGTCGAAAGGTGCCCACTAGCAGCCTCGATACGGGCCTCCATGACCGCATGATCGACCAGAGGATTCAAGTGGTCGGGCTCACGCCGGGCGAACTGAAGGTAGCCTTCCCACTGGTCCTTGTAGTCGCGAATCCAAGGTGCTGGTGGAAGCGGCATGGGCCGGTCGATTAGAATCGCGACTGCCGCGCGGATGATATCCACGCTTGGGGCGAAGGTGTGAACCTCGTCTTCTGGCTGCTCCTCCATAAGCCACGACGACCAGTCGAGAGCCCCGCGATTCTCGCTGTCGAGAGCGTTTCCTACGGTCTCAACCAGAACGTCAGCACGATGAAATGTCCCCGCGAAGTGATGAAAAACCGCAGCCCAGTGAAGACGGTCCTTGCCTTGGGCAAGGCGATGGATCGCCCAGAAGCAAAGGCCAAATCGAAGTACATGTTCGACATGAGTAAGGCGTTTCTGAGCATCAAGCTGTATCTGACGCGCCTGATAGCTAGCCTCGAGCTCGCTCAGTTCGCTGCTGCCCTCTGGTAGATCCCTTCGAGCGAGGAGCATCGTTACCTCGCTCGGCTCTGCATGAGCAGGCGTCCAGAGACTTCCCACGTGCGACCATCGCCGATCCAATTCAATTAGCTCTTGCAACGCGCTCCCGTCAGCTAGGCCGCGCAACAACTCGTACGAGGCATGAGAAGCGGTCAGCGCCGAGGCGAGTGGCGTCTCAATGTCTTCAGCGCGCCTAGCCTGCTCCAGCTCTGGCCAAATTACGAATCGGCAGAGGTCAAAGAGGAGACGGATTGCTCGGTCAGTTAGGAGCTTGTTGACTTCTCCGGGCTTGTCAAATGCAAGGAAGTGGAGGATGACAAGCCAGCGCAGCATCCGACCGACGAGCGACGCCGATCCCAAGTGAAGCGCCTCGCGCGTCACGTATGCCGGCACTGTTGTCAAAGAGAATGCCAGCTCGCGACTGCCTTGATCGATTACTGCTACCGCCTCCTCGTATAGGTGTTGCATTACTGAATCGAGGTGACTGCGGCCCAGGATTGAGAGCGGGGCATCCAATTGGCCATCGTAGGGTTGGCCATATCGAGCCCATTCGCGCGGAAACGCGACTAGGACACGCTGCCACGCCTCCTGGACTAGCTCGAACGAATCAACTCGCCTGGTCCGAATCGCTTCGAGGGCCACGTCATGGAGATCTCCCGCTGCATCCGTTAACGGATCACCGAGTCGACTTCCCCTGATGCTAACAATGCGACGCGCGGAAGCTCCCAACGATCCCGGTGCAAGCAAAATCTTCGAATCTGGGGCAACCGGCTGGCCAATGTACGCACCAATTGTCAATCCGGGACATTCGAGTGCGACGCGTCGGAGTGCTCTGATGTTGATGTCGCGGACAATTCCGGGTTTATCCGCGGTTACGAATCCACCCACCGAGTCCTTCGCGATGTGGGGGCTGAATCTAACGCCGATCGCCTCGCAATCCTCACGCAGGCGGCCAAGTGCAATTCTCTCCAGAACTTGGGTGTCAACGTAGTCCGCGACACTTGTCTGGAATCTTTGGAGACGAAAATTCTGGAGTGCCCGCTCGTCGGTGGACCTGAGGGTCTGTTGGAAGGCGTAGACCAGACTTGCCAGAGCCAGCGTTGAGGAGCAAATGGTGGCCCAGACCGCAGCGAATCCACCGGGTGCTCCATCTCCCCAACCGAGTAGAGCCGCAGGCGCCAGGAGAAGCGAGTAGAGGCCAGCATAAAGTGCAAGGTCCAGACGGCTTCCTCGAATGAGTCCCCCAAGCGACACGTCGCGGTGCGTTGATGAGAAAGACTGCAACGCGAACACGACGACTGCATATGTGATCGCGAGCACGGACGCTTCGACCTGCCACAGGGTCCTAAGGAAGTCAGAGGCGGATTTCGGATCTGCGAGGCCAGGCGGAAGCGGCCCGGGGATGTAGAGGCGAGCCGAGAGGAAGATTGCTGCGCCGAGAGCTAACAAAAGGAGGTCCGGTCTAGTTCGGGCATTCTCGACCACGCGTTCCAAGCGGCCACGATGTGACAGTTCGCGCCGACGACGAGCCGCGCCTCGCCGCAGAGAACGGTCTTCTAGCCAAGTCGTCAGGTTCAACTGTGGCGGTACCAGTTAGTTCCCAGCGATCATATCGAGGAGGCGACGAAGCCGCTGATAGCCATATGGACCGTCGAATTGTCTCCCTTACGCTAGAAACGATGGCGCCAGCGGATCAAATTTGAAGTGCCCAGTTGAAGTCATCCGCGCGGAGAGCAGAAATGCTTGGCCAGTCGGACGCGCGTTGGTACCCGCGATCCTCGACCGCGATTCGGCGATTCGAGTCATTACCGCAGCTGGCGCTGCGGATTGGGACCTCGAACGACTCGCGCAATGTTTAGTCTCGCATGAGGAAGCCCTTTCGAACCTACTCCCCGAGCAAGCACCACTCAGAGAGGGTCATTGCAGGGGTTATCGCCATGGCAGAGCGCGCGTAGAGAATCCGTAATTGAAGCTGCGAACGCCGCTCTGAGCGATACCAGACGACTATCGCGGCCCGCGAATCAGGGGCCGCTAGGACCGGAGACGTGATCGGGTGCTAACGAATTCGCCTCGTACTCGATCAGAGCCTTCAGGCTTGCCTTCGCATCGCTTAGCGCCTCGCTGAATTCGCTCCACGTGGTTTCGGCCACTGAATCAGTCGGCGCGTGGCGGATGTCACGTGGGCCTTCATTCGCGAGGCGTTTGATGCGCTCAAGTGACTTGCTAGATATGCCCAGACTCTTGGCCGCGGCCTGCTTGCCGCCCAGGCGCTGTTCGATAACCTCAACCAAATTGTACAAGTGCGGGAGGCTCTTCTTGGGGGTCGGGGTGCCCTCCGTGGCGCGCTCGAAGTAGCGGATAGCTCGCGCAACGTGCGGCTGCTGGAGGATTTGCTGCCTGAGCTCGCGAGTGCGTTGCAGTTTCAGTTCAGCCGCCTCTCTCCGAACACGCATCTCGGCGAGGATTCGATCTCGCTCTTCCTCAAGTCGGTGCTCGGCTGCAAGGCGCCATGAGTCTGTACGACCCGCACGCTGCTCATGGACGTTCCGCGCGGCGCTCATTAGATGGTCCCGTTTATAGCTATCGGCCGGCGGTGTCACCAGCACCAAGAGTCCTTGATCGACAGGAACTTCTAATGCGACCGGTTGACCGAGCCGATTTTCGGCAAGGACAATCACGTGTTCGTCCGCATACAACTCAGGGCGGAGCCGCACGTGATACGTGCGATTGACTTCAAGATACAAGCCGAACGGGTGGCCTGGCTCTGTTACGAGGCTAATTTCACCCGATCCAACGACGACGGGGACAGCGTCTGGAGGAAGATTATTGATCCCGACCGTTGGCACCCACCACTGATAGCTGTCGAATTCGAGGTTGTAATCAGATGAGACCGTGCATGGATCCTCTAGCGAAACCACCATAATCCCACCGGCGTCGAAGAATTCGGGCAACTCGTTCCGACGTCGAAGCAGCGCGCCGTGAAGATGAGCGAAGAAGTCATCGCTGACGGTCTGCCGAGCGCCAGGCAGCCCTCGGAGCACCCACGAGGGTTCTAGAACTATTAGGTCGTATTCCGCAAGGACAAGGGCAGCTTCAATCATGTCGTGGCTGTGCCGTAGATCGAGAACCCTGGTCGCCATGGAAAGAAGACATTCTGCCTGAGTTGTTGTCACTTAGACGCCGCCCCCAGGATTGATCACGAGAACAGCCAGCTAACGGACGCCACTGCAGTCACAGGATTGATGTTCATCAGTGATCCGATGTCGCCCGCGAGGATGATCTACTAATGGCCGACATGAAGCCTTCGGTAGATTGGACCTCCCTGGACAGTGTCCTCGTTCGCTTCGATGCCGGATCATTGCTCAGCGCACTAGCGGCTGCTGCTGATTCACCTGGGGGTGGGCATCGGCTGCCGTCGCTCGAAATTCTTTGGATTCGCGCTCTTCAACAGTCGCCAAAGGGAACGAAGGTAGCCGAGCCCGAGGTGATGCAGTTGTTGATTGATGCGGCACATCGGGCGTGTCCACCTCTGAGGCTGATGGAGGACTGGTGGCCTCCAGATCCGAGATTGGACGTGCGCTTTCCAATAGGCTCGACGAGGCTGGCGTTTCATCCAGGCCTTCGGAGTAATCCGGTCGCCATCCTTAGGACTGCGAGTGACGTCGCTCGTGCAGTGGACACCACTGTCGTCCGGCGCCTTGGCTTCGGTCTCTCCGACCTGATCGAGGTTGCCCTCCGCTACTCGGATTGGCGACTCGACCAGCTCAGACGCGCGTGGCCAAAACGACTGCTGCCACGAGATGCCGCGACACCAAAGCGCGAGGATCTTCGCGGCCGCATCAAGCGAATCGGATCTACGCCGATCATCGTCACGAAGCAAGAGATAACAGCGTCGAGCAAATTGCTGCATACGGCACCATCGTGGGTTTCAGATTGTTCGCATGGGCGCCGCGCCGATCGCGCTTGGTCATATCTGCGAAAGTCGGCATCCGTGATTCGGTACCGCCCTGGTGCAGAGCCATCCGCATTTGGCTCCGTGGCTGTAGCAGCAACCGAGCTTGGCGACATTCCGTTTCCGGCAGCATTCGTGCTCGACGCGGTTCTTAGCGCCGTGGTCGAGATCGCCGACCTTGCCTCACACAGTCCGGTGGCGTTGAGCCGTTTGCAGGAAGCGACTTACGCGCGGGCGCTAAGTCGGTTCGGCCAGGGTCCTCCAGCGCAAGAACAGTCCCGACGCCCTCGACGGGGGATAAGGAGAGGTCGCGACGTCCTTGTGGATGGCTTCATGAAGATCGACGGTCGTCGCGCTTTCGTATTCGGAACCGTGGTAGCGCTGAGCGAAAAGCGCCTAGCGAAGGAACTGGCGGTGCGCGAAAGAGCTCTGCTTAGAGTCAATCCGAGCATGATCAGAAAGGCACATCCTGGGTTTGGCTCGGATGGTGAGATCTTCAGGCTCCTCATTGTTGGGGGGCCATATCACCTCCCTTGGACGCCGAACTATCCAATAGTGCGAATTCACATAGAAGAGTTAACTGACATCACGCTCGATGCCGATCAAGGCTCCAGCGCCGAAGATCCTGATGTAGTCAGCTTCTCGCAATTCGTTATGGAACTGTCACACGGTCCGTCCGCGTCGGTCATTCCTCTAACTACCTTGGAGGATGCGTGGCAGCTTTGGATCCGCATCGGAACTTTGGATGCGACCGGGACGGGAGAAATTGGCCTCTTTAGCGACCCAGTGCCAAGCCCGTCACGTTGGGATTGGTCTGCTGCGTGGGAGCCGTTTGATTCGCGACTCACTGCTGGCTCTCTACCCCCACATTGGGAATGGAGTCACGCTGAGCTAGAGCCAAATGCGGCCGGCGCCGAGTTGTGGATGCGCCGTCTCTCAGCATTGGTGTCAGGCACTCTTCCGCTCATTGTGGTCAGCCAGATTAATCCCGAGCTGGCAGCGCTTTCGATCGACCCGGCCTTTCCGGTTGTCGGAATCGCAGACGGAGTCTTTCTGACCTTCAGGAATTACCGGCGTTTGGTCAACCTTCTCGAAATACCGGCCGGACGAGTGGTGACCATCTTCACCGCGCTTTCAGTGGAGCCCGCTCCTGGCCCCGCTGAGGGCTTAGTGGGGGTCGGGATAAGCGCCGCTGACAACTCGCTGAGGGTGAGCTTGGGAGCTGACTGGATCGAGTTCCTTATTGAGGACGCTACGTCGGCTCACGCGCTTCTCGGCCGCGCCATCGCCCGAGGCCTTCGTGAGATAGGAGCTCTTACGGCAAATACACATGATTTGTTCGTCAGCGTCTGGGAGGGGACTCCTCCTGTAGCGATGCTTCGTATGCGCCCGGGCACGCTGCCAATACCAAAGCGGGGCCAACTAGACCTTCCGATAGGCAGAGCGACCGCTGCCTCCGCTGTCAAGTACCTGGGCAGTTTCCTAGCCAAAGCGGGACTTCGGCCCAGAACGTATACAGGCCGCGTCGCAATTCAAGTCTTCGACGACAAGATCGCTCCGGCCATGCAGGACGCATTGCACTCCATGGTTCGCCCATGGTCATCCACAGCCATCTTGGAGGTCGCTTCAATGTTGAACGCGGTTCACGCCGAGCGCTTTCGGTGGGAAACCGAACTGGAACAGGCGTTATCGGCACCGTGGGCTGAAACGTGGCGGGCAAAGGCCATGGCGTCCCGGGACCCCGCCGAAATCAGCCGACCAATGGAGCACTTGATGGAGGTGCTGCTACGTGAATCTCCTGAAGGAGAGATAACGCCGGATCAGTACGATCTTGCGGAGGCCACCCATGTTGTCAGCCGAGCTCTCGATGTGGCGCTGGTGGTTGCGGCGGCCCGATCGCGCATGCACGGCTTGCAGCTCATGATTGGCCCCGGGGGTTTAGTGCACGTCGAGGGAAGCAATGGAAACTCTGGGTCGAAGACGAATTCAGTAGCCATTGACTTCGACGCATATAGAAAAGCCTTTCAACAGGAGCGACTCGCGGACCGCCGACATCGGCCGTCACAGCGTGAACAGGCAGATATCGCAACGAATGGCCAGGAAACTGATGCCAAATTCACACCAATCGAGGCCGCGTCACTTCCGAAGTCGTTCTTGGATGCAGATGCGGCGCTTAAGCAGACCCTCGGGACCGGCCTTAACGGAATTACGGCAGTATTGGGCACAGCGATTAACTGGTCTGGCTATGACGACTCCGTCGCGCTCACCAGTCCTAACGAACTCATTGACTCTGCCTACTCCTGGAGTGGTGTGCCGATGACTGAGCTCGCCGCGGCCTTCGAGATGCTAGTCATCGACTCCGACCGACTGCGGGCTGAGCCCTTCCGGTTCTGGGAGCAAGAACGACGAAGGTATAGATTGGCCACCAAGCCGCTCGTGCGAGTCGGCGATGGCCAAATCGTAATCATTCCCAGGATGATCCAACACACTCAATCGATCTTTGCCGCGTACCTGTTGGATGGGCGATTACCTTGGAGCACGGCTGAGGTTACCGCTTCCGTGCGAGACGCCTACGTTCGATACCGACAAACGGTAAATAAGCAACTCCAGCGTGAGGCGGTCTCGGTGATCAGGAAGCTTGGCCTTCAGTACAAGGAACAAGTCGAGCCAGCCCAGGTCGTGGCGCTTGGGCTAGCGTTGCCCGGCGAGGTCGACCTCTTAGCCGCAGACATTCAGCGACGTAGGTTCTGGGTTTGTGAAGTTAAGGACCTATCGCCCGGAAGTTCTCCGTCAACAATCGCCCTCCGTCTAGAGAAGTATCTTGGACCACAGGGCTATGTCGATCGCCTGATTGCCAAGCAACGCGCCATACGCTCATCGTTGGGGGCTGCGTTGGCATTTATCGGTGTGGCTGATGACTTAGCTGGACCTTGGGAAGTCCTTCCATTGATGATCACGCGGAGGGTGGAACCGGCAGCTTTCGCCCGCGGAAACGCGGTCAAGTTCACAACCGTCAACGGGCTTCAACTCGTGATGGGAGAATGAAGAGGGCAGTGGCTTCCGAGTGGCGCGAACTCAGACGCGGCACGCGCTTCGGGAATTCGACCGTGCTAAAGCGTGAGTAGCGGAGGAGGACTCAGGAGAAGTCAGATCCGCACCTATTTAGTTCGACGACAGTGGGTGTCGTTAGGGTAGGTCCGCGGCGCAGCTCCACCAAGCTTCCGATTCCGGAAGTTGGCCAATTTGCCAGGTGCGGCTTACACTACCCTCATGTCTGCTGATCCCGTCCTGGATCGATTCATACCTGACTTACGTCGCGCCTGGCAGGACGTCTTCGCCGCGAGTCCCGAGGCGGAGGTATATGTCAGGCTGACTCTCCTATCCAGCGACCTAACTCAATCGCTCCTCTGCCCTGCTCAAGAGCAGAAAGAAGTGAGCTGCGATGCGGAACGCGGGGCCATGAACCTGCCCCTCCAAGCAATCCGACTCATTGACGCGATGCGTCGCGACGACCGTAGGAAGAGGCCTACCTAGACACGGCTCTACGCGATCGCTCGCTCTCGATAGGCGATTGATGTCGAACCGGCGAGTTCGGCGGGCGGGACTCGCAAAGCGCAGCGGTGACTCCATTCCAGCACACCCACGTGACTGACAGTTAAGGATGGCGACCTCGATTCCTTCTCACACTGATCGGACTCGTTGCCTCCATAGCCTGCGTGCTTGGAGCGAATGGGCTCTTCCGTCGCGTTCGGTACCTGCGCGGCCAAGCTTCAACGCCGGAGCGGCCTCGGATCTAAGCGGCCCGCTACCCTAGCTGCTCGGGAGGTGGCTGACGGCGGTGCGGGCGAGATTCTCGACTGCGGTCGGGTCGGTGGAAGGTGTGACCGCAATGATGATGACGACGTTTGACTTGAACGCGATGATCACGGTTCCGCCAGTCCCGGAGCTCGTGAACGTGTACTCGACTGCCTTGTCGCCGATTCCGGTGACTACTTTGGCGGTACCCGTCGCATTGCCGCGTTTCAAGGCTGCGGCTAGCGTCTCCGGTGAAATCGAGGCGGCGGCGCTGGCGCTCGGGTAGACCTGGGCCTCGACGATCACTGTGGTC
>Ga0070698_100005644_pt1 | contig 13697 bp, 13 predicted proteins | sample KBSK1502metaG_FD_65477 | JGI IMG/M metagenome (GOLD analysis project Ga0070698, IMG submission 65477) | Corn, switchgrass and miscanthus rhizosphere microbial communities from Kellogg Biological Station, Michigan, USA - KBS K1-50-2 metaG | ecosystem: Host-associated > Plants > Roots >... | reverse complement strand
CATTGTCGACGATCGAGGCCGCGACATTGCTGTTGAAGCATTTGGAGGGAGGGCCGGAGATCGAAACCGCGCTCTTTGGGACGCTCGACTGCCTGCTTTCTCACACCCCGGCCGCCCGTCGAAGTCAGGAGCGGGTCAGCACATAGAGGAGTATCGCCGCCGCTGCGGCGACGTTGAGTGACTGCACGCGGCCACTGCCCGGGATCGCCACAACCTCATCGCATGCCGCGAGGGTGGCCTGATCGAGACCGGTTTCCTCATTGCCGAGGACGAGCACGACCGCCCGGTGCGGGGCCCGCGCAGCGGGCGGGGCGTATTTAACAGGAGCGGTGCCGACCACCTGATAATGCCGGCGCAACTCCGCGAGGGTGGCTGGAATTGGTGCGCGGAACAAAACCAGGTGCTCGAACCCGCCCTCCGCTACCCGATAGCTTGCGTCGGATGGGAGCGCCTGGTCCGGACGGTCGGCGAGCACGACGCGATCGAGACCGAAGAAAGCCGCGCTGCGGACGATCGCGCCCAGATTATGCGGGTTACTGATGCCGTCGAGGATTAACAGCGGCTTGCCGTCCCGCGCCCATTCCTGGGCCGCCTCCGCGGGGAAATCGACGATCGGCTGCGGCTGGGCGATCGCGACGACACCACCATTGAGGATAGTGCCGGCGACGCGTGCTAGGTCAGCCTTGTCGGTTTGACGGTAGGGTTTGCGCTCTCGGGCGAGGCTCTGGCAGAACCGTCCGACCTCGCGTTTCATGCTCTCCTCGAAGAACAGGCGTTCGACCCGGCCGGGATCGCGCTCGAACAGCGCGCGGACTGCAGCCAGACCGCAGATCCGCAACAGCTGCCGCTCGTGCGGGCGACTGAGGCTCATTCCGAGGGCGCATTGCCGCCCGCAGCGCCGTAAAGCTCGGCCGCGTCTCGGGCGAGGAGAGAACGCGCCTCTGGATGCATGTAGACCATGTGCCCGCCGTCGTAGACGCGAAGGCGGATCGCGGCGCGCATCGGCGCAGGGATTTCTAGCTGATCGACGAGCCATCGCGAGGCGAAGTAAGGCGTCACGAGATCAAAGCGCCCATTGACGATCAGCACCTTTATGCCCGGGTGCTCGAGCAGCGCCGCCTCAAGCGAGGACATCGCAAGGCCATCGGTGCCGTGCTGGCGTTCACCTTGCCAGTTCCACTGCTGCGAGATGTCACGAGGCATCACGCGATACGGCAGATCGGTGTGAACCCCGAGCGTCTCGGCAAGATAGGCGTTGAATGCCGTACCATAAGCGGCGACGGCCGGCTGCAGCACCGGGTCCGCGGCACCCTCGCCGCCTTCGGGACCAGCCGGCCTGGCAATCATGCTGTCATAGAGGCTCACCACCTCGCCCTCCTTTCGCCGGATTTCGTGTGCGAAAACGTGGCGTGGGATGCGGCCGCGATAGCGACGCACGATTTCCGGCGGAACCCCTGCAATTTGGGCTACCCGGGCGATGAACGGATCGCCAGGGGAGGGTTGTCCCTTTACAGCAGCAAGACCGACGAGATAGTCCGACAGGGCGAACCGCTCCGCCGGTGTCATATCACGGGTTGACGACGGCACCTCATAGGCCGCGGCAGTCGCCGCATAGGACGGCAAGACAAAGGCGGCGGCAAGAAGATCGCGCTCGCTCTGATGCAGCGCCGAGAGGTCGAGCGCCGGCGAGACTAGCACAAGGCCCTTTACGATAAGGTCGACATCGTGCGGGAGGCTTTGCGCCATGGCGGCCGCCCGAAACCCGCCATAGCTCTCGCCGACCAGGTAGACTGGCGCGGTCCAGCGCTGATGCCGGGTCAGCCACAGCCGGATCACCGAGCCGAGCGAGGCGATGTCTGCATGCACATCCCAGAAGGGCTTGTCGGGATTGTCCTCCTTGCCTTTGCCGCGGCTAAAGCCGGTGCCAACCGGATCGACAAAAACGAGGTCGGTGAAGCCGAGCCAGGTCGCTTGATTGTCGACAATGTGAAGGGGCGGGCTCGGCACTGCCCCATTTTGCGGCACCTCCAGCATTTGCGGCCCTAACGCTCCGAGATGCAAGAAAACCGAAGCGGCGCCAGGACCGCCATTGAAGACGAAGCTGACCGGCCGACTACCGCCGTTCTCTGCATCGGCGATATAGCTGACCATGAATATCGACGCCGTGGCGGCCCCCTTAGCGTCGGTAACCGGCAAGGTCTCGGCGATGGCTTCGTAATCGATCTTGGACTTATCGAGCGCGATCGTGTGGCGCGTCGCGACCCGCGCCGGAAACTCGCCAGTCGGCGCTTCATCTGCGCGCGCACTACCCATCCCGACCATGATCAGCAGGAGATAGATGCCCGCTACAATTTTCGGCATTGCACGCCCCAATTTTGCGAAGCCCACATTCCGGCGAGTTCGCGACGGACTGGCGGATGCGAATATGTCGATTGTATGAGATGTTGGAGCGGCGAGTTTTACAGATCTCGAAATTCCAAGGAGGGACATATGCCGAGCTCCGCCCGCGTCGCCTTGATAACTGGCTGCGGCAAACCGATCGGCATCGGTAATTCAACAGCCCGAGCGCTCGCCGCGACTGGTGTGACCGTCGTCGTTTCCGACGTAGTGCCGGCTGGGATTGCCAATGAGCACAATGTCGAAGGCGATATCGACCGCTCATGGGGCGGCGTCGACAGCTTGGTCGAGGAACTCGTGCGCAGTGGCGGGACCGCCTCTTCCACGCTTGGCGACGTCAGCGTCGAGGCGGATGCCGGGCGGATGGTCGAGGAGGTCTTGGAGCGCTATGGCCGGCTAGATATTCTCGTCAACAACGCTGGCGCGCCGCAGGGTGCCGACCGCAACGAGATCGAGGACGTCCCGGTTGAAGCTTGGGACCGCACGATGGGCGTCAACGCCCGCGGCGCCTTTCTGATGTCGCGGGCCGCCGTACCGGCGATGCGCAAGGCCGGATGGGGCCGCATTGTCAGCGTCTCCTCAAAGGCGGCATTCCGGCCCGGCCGGAATCGCGCCACCTACGCAGCCTCGAAAGCCGCCATCATCGGTTTCACCAAATCTTTAGCCTTCGACTTGGCGCCGCACGGGATCACGGTCAACGCCGTCTGTCCGGGCCCGATCCGCACCTCGCGAGCGATCAGCACCAACCGGCGGGAATACGGCGACGATCTCGAGATCGGATTTGCCGAGCGTGCCAAAGCGATCCCGGTCGGCCGCTTCGGCAGCCCCGACGAGGTGGCGGCGATGATCGCATTTCTTGCATCGGACCAGGCAGCTTTTGTCACTGGCCAGGCAATCGGCATCGATGGAGGTTGGTGAGATGAAGAGGATCGACATCACCGCCTACGGCGCACCGGAAGAGGTCGCTCATTGCGTCGAGGTGCCAGATGTCGATGGTCCCGGGCCGGGTGAAGTCGTCTTTGACATATTGGCTTTCCCCATCAACCCTGCGGATATCTCCTTCTGTCGAGGCAGCTACCGGCTGCGGCCACCTCTGCCGGCAACGCCCGGCGCCGAAGGCGTGGGGCGGATCGCTGCGGTTGGCGCTGGTGTCATCCAGGTCAAACCGGGTGATCTCGTGATCAACATGCAGCGCGAGAATTGGGCGCAGCGGCGGCGTGTCAAAGCCGAGGATGCGATACCGATCCCGCCGGGTTTCGATCTGGCGCAAGCGGCGATGCTGCGCATCAACCCGCCGACCGCGCTGTTATTGTTGGAAGATCATGTCGCGCTGGCGCCGGGAGATTGGGTGATCCAAGACGTCGCGAACTCCGCGGTCGGGCGGCACGTGATCGTTCTGGCGAAGGCGCGTGGCGTGCGCACGGTCAGTGTCGTGCGCCGCGACGATGTGGCTGGGGAGCTGCGGGAACTCGGTGCGGATGTCGTCCTAAGGGACGGCGCCGACCTCGCCGAGCGCGCCCGGGCCGCCGTCGGCGGGGCGCCGATCCGGCTCGGTATCGACGCCGTCTCCGGCGATGCCTGCAAGCGCATCGGCGATTGCGTTTCCGAGGGCGGCGTCGTGGTGAGCTATGGCTCAATGTCGGGCCAGGATCCGACAATGAGCCGAGCCGCCGTCAATATGCGCGGCGTCAACCTGACCGGTTTCAATCTCGGGCGCGGTCTTGCCAAGCGCACCCAAGAGCAGGTGCGGGCGATCTATGCAGATTTGGCGGCGAAAGTCCGCGACGGCGTGCTCAAGGCGCCGATCGACGCCTTCTACCCGATCGAGGACATCCGGTCGGCGCTGATCCGGGCGCAGCAGGGCGGCCGAAACGGCAAGGTGCTGGTGCTGCCCAACGGGACACTGTGAGAGGAAATTGGAGGAAGAATGGCTGACGCGAACCACCAAGACCTGATCCTCGACCAGTTCACGCGCCAGGCGACGGTCTTCAGCACCGCCCGGGCGATCACCGATGCCGACGCTCTGAGGATGATCGTCGAGGCCGCGCGCCCCGGCCCGGGCGACACCCTTCTAGACCTCGCCTGCGGTGGCGGCATCGTCGTGTGCGCCTTTGCCCCACATGTCCAGCAGGCGACCGGCATCGATGTGACCCCGGCAATGCTCGAACGTGCGCGGAAGCTGGCTGAGGAAAAGGGTTTGGCGAATGTCGAATGGCGCCGGGGAGACGTGAATTCCCTGCCTTTTGGCGATGCCAGTTTTTCGATCGTGGTCACCCGCTTCTCGGTTCACCACTTCCCCGATCCGGTGGCGGTTCTGCGGGAGATGTCTCGCGTCTGCGCCCCCCGGGGACGCGTCGTCATTGTCGACATGTATGCATCGGAGGAACCCGCGAAAGCGGCAGAGTTCAACCGGTTGGAAAGGCTGCGCGACCCCTCGCATGTGCGCTCACTGACTTTAAGCGAGCTGAGAGGCCTTTTCGCGAAGGCCGGGCTGCCTGAACCCCAGGCGACGTTTTACGAGCTCCAGGACGAGGTGCGGAATCTACTCGCCCGCTCATTCCCGAATCCGGGCGACGAAGTCAAAATCATCGAGACGTTCGCGGCCTCCGCTGCGGATGACCGGCTCGGGATCCCGGTCAATTGCGAGGGAGAGAGAATCCATTACGCCTACCCCGTTGCGATTTTGGCCGCCCAGTGCCAATGAGCTTCGCGGCTCCATTCGAGCGCTATGAAGGCGAAGTCCTGCCCGAATGGATCGACGCCAACGACCACATGAACCTCGCCTATTACACGGTGCTGTTCGACTATGCGACCGACGCGCTGTTCGATGCCATCGGCATCGGCCGCCAGTATAAGGACAGCACCAACAAGGGAACCTTCGCAGTCGAGACGCATAATCTTTACGAACGCGAGCTGCTGGTCGGCGAACGGGTGCGGGTCAGCACGCAAATTCTCGGCACGGACCGCAAGCGCTTGCACCTGTCGCACGAGATGCTCATGCCCGCGAACGGGCAACGCGCCGCGACACAGGAATTGATGTACCTGCATGTCGACCTTTCGACGCGCCGCGTCGCGCCGTTCCCGGATGAGGTCCTAGAGCGAGTGACCGCAGCGGCCTCGGCGCACGCCCGCCTTCCGCGACCGGATTGGATCGGCCGCCGAATTGCGATGCCGGGGTGAGCGGCTTACTCGGCGGCCTCCCGCGCGTCTTCAATGAACGCTGCGGGGGCGGCGAGCTTAAGCAGGGCGCTGGATTCGACCTCTGGCAAAACCTCGACACCACGAAGTTTTCGGTCCATTGCCCGGCGGCGGACACCGGCGTCCTCGACGACCTTCTGTGCCTCCTCCAGCTTCTTGTGCACTTTGTCGAGGATCCCTCCGAACCTTTCGAATTCGGTCTTGACCGCGGAGAGGACTTTCCACACTTCGCTCGAACGCCGCTGGATCGCCAAGGTCCGGAAGCCCATCCGCAGCGAGGTCAGCAGCGATACCAGCGTCGTCGGACCCGCCACCATTATGTGGCATTCGCGTTGCAGCCAATCGACTAGACCTGGCCGCCGAATGACCTCCGCAAAGAGCCCCTCGGTCGGCAGGAACATGACCGCGAAATCGGTGCTGTGCGGCGGCGCTACGTATTTTGCGAAGATGTCTTTTGCAGCGCTGCGCACGCGCGCTTCAATCCCGCGTAAGGCCGCTTCGGCCCCCTCCTGATCACCACCCTCGGTCGCCGCGACCAGCCGGTCGTAATCCTCGGTCGGATATTTCGCGTCGACCGGCAGCCATAGCGGCGACTCACCATCTCCAGGCAGTCTGATGGCGTACTCCACCCGCAGGTTGCTGTGCGGCCGCACCTCGACATTGCGGGCATACTGGTCGGCCGACAGGATCTCCTCGAGGATATTGCCTAAGGCCACCTCGCCCCACGTGCCTCTGGATTTGACGTTGGTCAGGATGCGCTTCAGATCCCCAACGCCGGTTGCCAGAGCCTGCATCTCGCCGACGCTCTCGTGGACTTTTGTCAGTGAGTCATTGACCATCTTGAAGGACGCACCGAGCCGCTGCTCAAGGGTTCCTTGAAGCTTCTCGTCGACCGTTTGCCGCATCTTCTCCAGTTTTTCCGTGTTCTCCGAGCGGAGCGCGTCGAGGCGCCCCTCGACCGCGTTGCGCAGCGCTTCCTGTTGGGTTTCGGATTTCTCCGCGAGCGCCGTCACCGCTAGGCCAAGCCGTTCGCCGAGCTGCCGGAGAGTAAGCTGCACCTCCTCGCGCAGTGCTCTGGCGTTGGCCGCGGCCTCCGATTTTGATTCATTGAGACGATTGGAGAAACCGTCCAGCTGCAGCTGCTGTCCCGAGGCAAGGTCCGACATGGCGTTGCGGACATTGGCAGCGAGCGAGCCGAAATTATCGATCACTTCCTCGCGCAACAGTTTGGAGCCCGCGGCGCTCTCCTGGCGACCGCGGGCGAACTCGTCGCGTAAGCCCCGCTCCACTCTGACAATGGATGCTTCGAAGCCTCGCTGGTTAGAGCGGGCCAAGCGAAAGATGATCGCGGCGCCAAGCGCCACTCCGACAATCGCGACGGCGAGGGCGACGACCGAGATCGCGTCTATCGACATAGAGGACCCCGGCCGAGCCGCGCTAGCTCGCGACTAAGTCGCGAGCGTAGTCTGGAGGCCGTCCATAGACCGTCGCGCGCGGTCACGCCCCTAGAACATAGAGCGAACATGCCGGTGAAACTAACCTCATCCGCCAATACATGTCGAGGAATTCTGCAGTCGGTCAGGTTATCCTTTGGTTACGCTAGGATTCAGCCGGCGCATGGTTGCTCTGGGCGGGGTGGGTCCTTGAACCTCAGGGGTCGGCCGATTCGAGCAAGACCGAAGATCTCGGGTGGTATATTGGCAAATAACACTGAGCGAGATTTGCTTCCATGGCCGATGACACCAAGGGCTTCACCATATTCCCGCACGACTGGCACTCCACCGAATATGTCGCGGAGTGGATCACTCGAGACGCCGCCCGTGATCCCGAGCGCCGGCCTCTCTTGCGGCAAATGTTGTCGTTTGCGCCGTTTCCGCGCGAGGCTGCGCTGGAGGTGTTGGATGTCGGTGCGGGCTACGGGGTTGTCAGCGAAGAGGTGCTGCAGGCCTTCCCTGCGGCTCGGATCACCTTGCAGGATTATTCCCAGCCGATGCTCGACCGCGCTCGCCAGCGGCTCGCCGGTCAATCGGACCAGCTCCGCTACGTGCTTTGCGATCTGGTGGATGGCTCATGGTCAAAACAGGTCGGCGGTCCCTTCGATCTCGCGGTATCGGCAATCGCGCTCCACAATCTGCGCGACTTTGGCAAGATCTTCGCGTGCTATAGGGCGATCCACGATCTCCTAAAGCCGGACGGGTCCTTTCTGAATAGCGACCGCCTTGTCGAGGGTGTCGAGCCCCATTTGGCCGCGCTCCGCGAGGCCGGGTTCGAGCGCGTGGAGTGCCCCTGGCAAGAACCGCCGCGGGCGATCCTCGTCGCCAAGCGAACCGATCACTGAAGATTTCGGATCAACTGCCGGACTGGATCACCCTCGCCGGCCCGCCTTGCGCAGACCCTCGAGCATGTGGGCGTGATTGCCTCTGTCCGAGCTACACCCGCCGCGCGGCGAAATCGATGCGCGGGTCGATCAGCATGTAGGTCAGGTCACTGATCAATTTCAGCAGGAGACCAATCAGGGTGAAGACGTAGAGTGTGGCGAACATGATCGGGTAGTCGCGGTTGATCGCCGCCTCGAAACCGAGGAGGCCGAGGCCGTCCAGTGAGAAGATTACCTCGATCAGTAGGGATCCGGTGAACAAGATGCCGATCAGCGCCGCCGGAAAGCCGGCGACGACGAGCAGCATCGCATTGCGGAAGACATGGCCGTATAGCACGCGACGCTCGGTCAGGCCTTTGGAGCGGGCTGTCAACACGTATTGCTTGTTGATCTCTTCGAGGAAGCAGTTCTTGGTCAACATCGTCAGGGTCGCGAACCCCGAAATCACCAGAGCGGTGATCGGCAGAGCGATGTGCCAGAAATAATCTGCAATGCGCATCGGCCAAGAGAACGATGCCCAATTGTCGCTGACGAGACCGCGCAGCGGGAAGACCGAAAAATAGCTGCCGCCGGCGAACAGTACGATCAGCAGCACGGCGAACAGAAAGCTCGGCACTGCATAACCGACGATGATGACGGCGCTGGTCCATACATCGAACCGGCTGCCATCGCGGACTGCTTTTTTGATGCCGAGCGGGATCGAGACAATGTAGGTGATCAGGGTTGTCCACAATCCGATCGAAATTGACACCGGCAATTTGTCTTTGATCAGATCGACGACGCGGCGGTCGCGGAAGAAGCTGGAGCCGAAATCAAAGGTGATGTAGTTGCGCATCATCAATAGAAACCGGTCGAGCGGCGGCTTGTCGAAGCCGTATTGCTTTTCGAGCTCCTTGATCAGCGCGGGGTCGAGGCCGCGCGCGCCGCGGTAGCGGGTTTCGGCACCGCCCGCTTGGGTCTTGAACTCGCCGGTGCCGCCGCTGACCCGTTCGGTCGCACTGACCGTGCTCCCTTTTAGCTTCGATATCATCTGCTCGACAGGCCCGCCGGGCGCCGCCTGAACAATGATAAAATTGACCACCATGATCGCGAACAAGGTCGGGATGATTAGGAGGATGCGGCGGATCGCGTAGCCGATCATAAGCCACCCCGACTCGCGCGAGCCCCACCCTCACCCACCGATCCCTGGAGGCTTGGCCCACTCTCTCCCGCACTGCGGGAGAGAGTGCCGAGCACGGCGAGGCCGGTGAGGGCGATCACTGCTTTGTTACTTCGCCCTTCTTGGCCTCTACCGACTGCTCGGCAATAGGATCGACCCACCAGGTATCCATACCGACCGCGTATTTGGGCGAGATTGTTGGGCGCCGGAACTTGTCCCAAGCGGCCACTCGAAACGCCGCAATATGGTAATGCGGGACCACGTAATAGCCGTACTGCAGCACCCGGTCGAGCGCCCGCGTATGAGCCACCAGGCTCGCCCGGTCCGGGGACTTGACCAATTCCTCGATCAACTCGTCGATGACTTTGTTCCTGATGCCGATCAGGTTGCGGCTGCCCTGCTCGTCGGCCGCTTGCGAGCCCCAAAATTCGCGTTGCTCATTACCTGGTGACAGCGACTCGCCGAATGCAACTACCGCCATGTCGTAGTCGAAGGTTTCCATCCGCTTTTGGTATTGCGCATTGTCGACAGTCCGCACCCGCGCCGTGATCCCCATACGCTCGAGGTTCTTGGTGAAAGGAAGCACGATCCGCTCGAACTGCGGGTTGTCGAGCAGGATCTCGAATTCAAAGGGCTGACCCGTTTCGTCGTTGACGAGCTTCTCGCCTTTAAAGGTCCAGCCCGCGTCCTTCAGCAATTTCAGTGCTGCACGCAACCCGTCGCGAATATTGCCGGAGCCGTCATATTTCGGCGGGTCGTATTCCGCTGTGAAGACGCGCTCCGGGATCTGTCCACGATATTTCTCGAGGATTTTCAGCTCGTCGCCCTGCGGCAGCCCGGTTGCCGCCAGTTCGGAATTGTCAAAATAGCTGCGCGTCCGGTGGTAGGCCCCGTAGAACAAATTCTTGTTGGACCATTCGAAGTCGAAGCCATAGGCGAGCGCTTCACGCACCCGCGGGTCCTGGAACAGCGGCCGCCGCAAATTGAAGGCGAAGCCCTGCATGCCGCTCGGCAGCTGGTTCGGGATTTCCTCCTTTTTGATCAGCCCGGCGCGCGATGCCGGGCTGTCGTATCCGGTCGCCCAGTCTTTGGACGAATTCTCGAGCCGCACGTCGTACTGACCGGCCTTAAACGCCTCGAGCGCAATTGTCGCGTCGCGATAATAGTCGTAGTGAATGACATCGACGTTGTACCGACCCTTCATCACCGGCAGATCGGCCGCCCAGTAATCGGGCACCCTGCGGTAGGTGATCGAGCGGCCGGGGTCAACCGATTCGATCTTGTAGGGGCCGCTGCCGAGCGGCGGGTCGAGGGTGGTCTTTTCAAAGTCTCGGCCGGACCAATAGGCCTTCGAGAGCACCGGCATCTGCCCGAGGATTTGCGGCAGTTCCCGGTTGTCCGCCGATTTGAAGGTGAACCGAACGCCGCGCTCGCCGTCCTTCTCGACCTTGGTGACATCGCCGTAATAGGAGCGGTACATCGGCTGCCCCTTGGCCCGCAGTGTCTCGAAGGTCCAGACGACGTCGTCGGGTGTCATCGGGGTTCCGTCGTGGAACCGGGCTTCCTTGCGGATCGTGTAGAGCACCGAAAGTCTGTCGGGAGCCAGCTCGATCTTATCGGCGACGAGACCGTATTCGCTCCCGGGCTCGTCCTCGGAGGAAACGCTGAGGGTATCGAAGATCCCGCCGGTCCCGGCTACCGGCACGCCTTTGACAACATAAGGATTGAGGGTATCGAAGGTCCCGATCGCCGAAAGGCGCATCGTACCGCCCTTGGCCGCGCCGGGGTTCGTATAATCGAAATGCGTAAAGTCCGGACCATATTTCAGATCGCCGAACAGCGACATCCCGGGCGTCGTGGCCGCATATGCGATGGCGATCAGGCCGGTCGCCAGGAACAGCGCGGCGATTATTGCTGGTATTCTACGCATTACCCCACTCCGAGGAGGGCCATCGCCGCTTGATGAGAGCGGCGATCGCCAGCGACGAGGATGCGGCCGTCCGAAGCGAGGTCGAGCTTTGCGCCTTGCCAATCGGTCGCGATACCTCCTGCCCCTTCCACGATTGGAACCATCGCGCAGAAATCGTAGGGCTTGAGGCTGGCTTCAAGGACGAGGTCGATGAAGCCTGCCGCAACGAGCCCATAAGCATAGCAGTCGGCGCCGAAGCGCGTCAGCTTGACCGCCGCCGAGACTCGGGCAAAGGATGCGGCATCTCCTTCCTTAAACATATCCGGGGTCGTGGCAAACAGGGTGGCCGTCGCCAACGCCGGGCAAGCCCGGCAGTGAACCACTGCGCCGTTCAGCGTCGTCGGGCGCCCCGCAACGCCAACCCAGCGCTCGCGCGAAATCGGCTGGTCGATGATCCCGAGGATCGGACGCGTGGCGCGGGTCAGCGCAATCAACGTGCCGAACAGCGGGACGCCGCTGATGAAGGATTTAGTCCCGTCGATCGGGTCCAGGGTCCAGACGAACTCGGCGTCTTCGCGCACCCGGCCGAACTCCTCGCCGACAATACCGTGGCTGGGGAATTGCCGCTCGATCAGCGCGCGCATCACCTGCTCCGCCGTCCGGTCGGCGGCCGTCACCGGGGTCAGATCGGGTTTGTCGTCGACGGTGATGGGCTTGCGGAAATACGGACGGATCGCCGCCCCCGCCGCATCGGCGAGGCTGCGGGCAATGGCGAGGAAGTCGTCGAGCTCTGTCGAAGGCACATCCCTATTTTAGCGATTCCAGATAAGCAATGACATCGGCGCGGTCCTGGGCCTTGGGCATGCCGGCAAAAGTCATCTTGGTGCCTTTGATGAGGGCTTGCGGCCTCCACAGCCACTCGTTGAGTTTTTCCGGATCCCACTTTTCGCCCTTATGTGCCTCCATGGCGGCGGAAAACTGATAGCCGGGCACGCTGGCCATCGGCTCCTCAGTGACGTCCCACAAATTCGGGCCGATTTTGTTCGCCCCGCCTTTGCTGAAAGTGTGGCATTGAGTGCAGACCTTGCCGATTTGCTCTCCCCTCTTCGGATCGGCGGTGGCAAGCAGCGGCCCGATCGGTTCCGGCCCGGCAGCGGCACCCTGCGCCCCACCGGTGCTCGCCGGCGCCTCGGCAGCAACTGGAAGATAGACTGGCTTGGCCGGCTCTTTGGGGCGGACGAGCTGGCCGGCCAAAATCCCTGAGGCCATCGCAACGATCATCGCCGTCAGGATCGAGGCGATGATCTTGTTCCACTCGAAAGACGACATCGATACCCCTACGACCCTGTCGGTCGGGAGCAAATCGAAATCCCCCGACAGCTCGAATCAATTATCACGCTTCCGACGACTGGACGAACCGGGCATCTTGTCGCTGCCGGACCTACCACCAAAGAACTGCTGTGCCCCCCAAGAACCCGATCATTCTCATTCCCGCCCGGCTCGCCGCGGCACGATTGCCGGGTAAACCGCTGGCCGACATCGCCGGAACGCCGATGATCGTCCATGTATGGCGCCGCGCAGTCGCCGCCGAGATCGGGCCGGTGGTCGTAGCGTGCGGCGATCAAGCGATCGCCGACGCGGTCGAATCGGCTGGCGGGCGGGCAGTCATGACTGACCCGGACCAACCGACGGGGTCCGATCGGATCCATGAGGCGATTGCCCGGCTCGATCCCGACGGCGGCCACGATGCGGTGATCAATGTGCAGGGCGATCTTCCGACTCTTGATCCGATGGCGATCCGTGTCGCCGTGGCCGGGCTGGTCGATCCCGAAACCGATATTGCGACCCTCGCGGCTGTAATCGGAGACGAAGCGGCGCTCCACGACACGAGCGTCAACAAAGTCGTCGCTGGCTTTGCCGATCCGACCCGGCCGGCGCGCGCACTCTATTTCAGCAAGGCAATTGTGCCGTGGGGACCGGGACCGCATTACGAGCATATCGGCCTTTATGCCTACAGGCGCGCGGCGCTGGAAAAGTTTGTCGGTCTGCCGCGAGGGGTATTGGAAGAGCGTGAGCATCTCGAGCAGCTGCGTGCGCTCGAAGCCGGGATGCGAATCTCGGTCAGCTTGATCGAGGCCGCTCGCCTCGGCGTGCAGGTCGACACCGCGGCCGATCTCGCCCGCGCCCGCCAATTGTTGGAAAGGGCGTAGCAGACAATGGCCAAGGCTCGCGATCCGGCACGGATAATCTCCTTCCAGGGTGCCTTCGGCGCCTATTCCGACTTGGCGTGCCGTCACGTGTTTCCCGAAATGATCACCTTGCCGTGCAATCAGTTCGAGGATGCCTTCGCCGCGGTCCGCGAGGATCGCGCCGCACTGGCAATGATCCCGATCGAGAACTCGGTCGCCGGGCGCGTCGCCGACATCCACCATTTGATGCCGGATTCAGGGTTGCATATCATCGGTGAGCATTTCGAGCGGGTAAACCATCACCTGCTGGCCCTTCCGGGCGCGACATTGGCGACGATCCGCACAGTCAAAAGCCACGTCCACGCGCTCTCGCAGTGCCGCAAGCTGATCCGCTCGCTCGGGATCGAGCCGGTGGTAGCGGCCGACACCGCCGGGGCCGCGGCGGAAATCGCCGCCCACGGCGACCCG
>Ga0070698_100005643_pt1 | contig 13697 bp, 17 predicted proteins | sample KBSK1502metaG_FD_65477 | JGI IMG/M metagenome (GOLD analysis project Ga0070698, IMG submission 65477) | Corn, switchgrass and miscanthus rhizosphere microbial communities from Kellogg Biological Station, Michigan, USA - KBS K1-50-2 metaG | ecosystem: Host-associated > Plants > Roots >... | reverse complement strand
CGCTGCTCCACCCGCGAGCCGGGCTGAAGCGGAGCTCCTCCGCGAACCCGGCATTCGAGAACCGTTGGCGCCCACTCCGGCCAGCGTCCGACGTCACAGACATACGCCCACACCTCACGGACGCTGCTGGCGATTTTTATGCGGCTCTCGGTTCTGATTGTCATCGGGCGGACTTTGTGTTGATCACTTTCCGGTTGCGTAAGATCTCCCGCGACGCTACATCCTGACTGAGACGCCTGCAAGTGCGCTCCGATGGCGGGAGGATCAGGCAAATCTCGCCGCCCAAGCTCTGCAGGTAGGAGTCAACGTGAGCCACACCTGCGAGGCCACGTTTGGTGTCCCGGGCCGAGGCGGTAAGGGTCGAGGAGGCGCACGCGAGTCGAGAAAAAGGGGAGTCGCCACTGACGCGCGGACTACCGGCTTTTCAGGTACTGGACGAGATCGCTCCTCCTGCTCGTCATGTGGGTGTGAATCATGGTGCCGCCCTCGGCGAACAGCCGACCGATGCCGCGCGCGGTCAGGTTAGCCAGCATCGCAGCCAGCTCGACATTCCGTTTCACGTCGAGCAGCAAGCCGCGCCGCCGCCCCACAGCGCTTGGCGACCGCGCTGGGTGGCCCCACCCTGCCCGCCGCCACCGCATGGCTGGCCCATCGTGCTACGCCGTAGTGACGTCGAGCTCGGCTACGACCTGGGCGACCTGGAGCTGACCGGCGCCGCCGTTTACAAGTTGGCGGTGTTGCGCTGGCCGCCCGGCCAGAGGGCTGGTGGTGCTGTGTAAGACAGTCTGCTGCTGTCCGCCAGAGTCCGGGTTCTTGGCTGCACTCCTGGCTGCACGGCCGGGTCTATGTGCTCGTCGTCATGGTGCTCGTCGTCCTTCTGCATTGGCGCGGACGCGCCACCCTTCCCGGGGGTTCATCCTCTCGCCGTCGGCCACCTTCCGGGTAGCGGGCTTGGCCCCCGTGGGTATTGGCCCCCGTGGGTAAAGGTGGAGCACCCTACTGTCTGGCCGACCTTCACCCACGGGAGCCAAGTCTGCTAGGCCTGTCCTGGCTGATGGCGAGAGGATGAACCCGATACCCCAGCCAGGTACTGACGGTGGCCACTGTTGTATTTCCCGGCCCAACCTTGGGCCTAAAGCCCCGCCGGAGGCAAATGAAAAAAGTCACATCGTCAGCTTGGGAATTTGCACCGCCCATGCTTTAACGTCGCCTGACCTGCGCATCGGAGTGCCCCTGAGTGATCGTGCAGGCCGTTGGCCACCTGGGCTAATGGCACGCCGTCCGCGGCCGCTGGTGCTTGCTGCCCAGCACCGTGCGGAGGGTAAAGCCGACCGAGTGCTGCCCGGGCTTGTCCAGCGGCTACTTTTCGCCGACCACGAACGCCTGGACGTGGCCGGAGCTGTCTGTGTCCCCCCCACCGACGCCGCAGTTGCCCGCCGAGGCGCACGACACCGACCTGATGATGGCACTCCCGCCCTGGTTGAGGGCCGCGGTGCCGGGCACCTCGATAGCCGTGCCCCAGGCCTGCGTGCTCAGGGAACCCGCCCGGGCACCGGTCCTGGCCACCGCGCTACCGCTGGCCAGCGATGCCACCCCCACCGCGGCGACCGCCACGATAGCCCGAATACGGCTGTCCATGAGCGGCCCGCCTCCCTGCCGCCAGGCCCGGCCATCCAGCCACGCCTGCCGCGCCAACCCCGCCAGCCTAAATAGCGGTCCGGTGGCCAGTCCAGACCCGCCCGCGCTTGCCCGCAAGCGCCAGGAGAGCACCCGCTTCAAGCCACAGCAACTTGCCGACCGGGCCGCCAGCCGCGCCTGGATGACATGCACGGCGTGCGGCTCGGTCGGTGCCCGGGATGATCCGTAGGTCTCCTGCCGTGCGGCGCCATATCAGACCAGCGGTCAAGCATGTGAGGGCTGCGGGAGTGCCTGGTACCGGACGAAGTTTCCGATCAATACTGCTGTACCGGTAAGAGTCTTCTAGTATCGCTCGCGTTACTTTAGTATCGTAGCTGAATGGATGTATCCGATCCTGCAACTGGGCTTGCCGGCGGGCTGACGATGCCCGTTCTGCGCGCGCTCGCACACAGGACGTCTCCCGCTACAGCAGCGCAGCTTTACCGGGTGACCCAGAAAGGCACTGAGGCTGGCGTCAGACGCGCTATTGACCGCCTAGCCCGGCATGGACTGCTGCTCAGCGAGCAGGTCGGCGATCGCATGGTCTACTCGCTCAACCACGACCACGTGCTGCATCCCGCCGTCGTTGCGCTTCTCCGCGCCGAAGATGAGCTCCCTCGCCGGCTTCGCAAGGAAATCTCGGGCTGGCAGGTCTCGCCCGCTGCCGCGGCCGTGTACGGCTCTGCGGCGCGCCGGGACGGCGACATCGACAGTGACATCGATATTCTGCTCATCAGGCCGCCAGATTTCGGGTCACGGCAACGCGAGCTGTGGGCCACCCAGGTTCACCGAATGCGCGAACTAGTCCAGCGCTGGACCGGCAACCAGTGCCAAGTCACCGACCGATCGGTGTCATCCATCAGGAGACTGGCTCGTTCACGAGAGCCGATCGTCGATGAGTGGCGCAAGGATGCCATCAAGCTCGCTGGAGCAGACATCGATCAGCTATTGGGCGAGACGTGACCGCCAGCCGCGGGCGCCGCAGACCCTGTACTCCTGCGGACGCCCGCACACGCGTCGCACACGCGCGCGCTTACCTAGAAACCGCAAAGCTTGTCCGCAGCGAGACCAACAGGCCCGACGCCGTCAACTTCAACCACGTTGCCGCCGGAAACGCCGTCCTCGCAGCAATCGCGGCAAGCGATGCATTGTGCTGCAAGCTGCTTGGTGAACGATCACGAGGAAAGGATCACAGGGAAGCGGTCGGGTTACTCGAGCAAGTGCGGTTCGGGGCGGACACGGCTTCGACGCAGGCTCGGCGAGCGCGAGACCTGGCGCGCGCACTTGCCACCGCCCTCGACCTCAAGGACGACTCACACTACGGCGCCCTCATGATCGGCGGCACGGAGCTTCGACGACTCATCCGGGCCGCTGAGGCTCTTGTCGCAGCCGCCGAGGAAGTCACTTAATGGCCGGGTCAGCCCTGCGTTACATCGCGCAAGAATCACACTAGGACTCGCGTCAGCCTGCCACTCGCACCGTCTGCCCCGCCGATGGCGTCGCATCATCCCCCATGACGCAGCCTGCCGATGGCCAGACTGCCGACATTGCGCCTGATCACACGCACAAAGGGAGGCGCTGACTTCGGCCACTTTCTCAATGCTCTCGCTGGCGGTCGCCTGGTTTGGATTTCAGGCAGTCCGACACGGCCGCCGCCGCGTGACGGCGCGGCCCAGCGATGAGCTGCGCGATAGGAGAGTCACGATAGACGTGCGAGGGTCGCCGCATCCCGCAGCGATTCGCCGACCTGGAGCTACCGATAGTCGCGGCGGTCACACCGAGTACGGCCAGCACGGGATCATCTGCGCCTGGCCTTCCCCCGCCCGTAAACGTGGCAGAACAGCCGGCCCGTGCTGGTCACCGCATCAGGCCGCAGCCACGGGCTCACATCCACGCCCAGCACCAGCCGCCCATCGGCGGCCCGCGGCACCGGCAGGCCCGCCAGCGCCCGCCGCAGCCGCCTGATATCGATCCGGCCGTGATTCACCGCGTCATACAGCGCGCCATGCCTGCGCCGGTGCTCCGGCGCCAGCGACAGCCCGACCAGGGTCCGCACCGGCCCGTCGGCGCACAGCACCGCATCGCCAGCTCAAAAAGCTCATTACCCCGCGCGGTCAGGCAGGCGCAAATCCAGCCGGAACCGCGACAGCAAGGCCAGCGACTCGACACGGGCGGCATCATCTTGCAGACTGTCCATCACGGCCTTTGTGGTGATCATCTGTGGTCTGGCGAGAACACATGATCATGCGAAGGCCGTATCCACGCCCGGCGACACGCCGGACACATCGCAAAAAGATCAGCAAGCCGTCCAGGCGCGGCCAGGCAGGTTAAACGACAAGCTTGGAGTCTGCTGCGCAAGCATGGATCGGCGTCGTGGGCGGCCTCGCTCAGCTCGGCGGCGCTCGCACGGCGCGTCACTCGCCGGTCGCGTCCAAAGCATGGGCTCGCTTCATCGCCGGCACCGTGCGCAGAGGACTGCCGGCAGCGCGGTCGCATTCCGTGACAGGCCGTCGGCGTCAGGGCGCATGCCGGACCGCATGGCGCGCTGGCCGGTTGCTGGGTTCGATGAGCCAGGCCGCCCCGACCCAGCACTAGAGGCGCGGCGGCTCCGCGGCGGGCGGATAGGGTGATGATGTAGTCATTACCAGCTGCACCCGTGCCCGGTGCGGCACGCAGTGCCATGGAGCAGTGGAGGCGCGGCGGTGACCATCGGCGAAGCCCTGGCGGACGCGCGCCGCGGGGCCGGTCTGACCGTTACCCAGGTCAGCCAGCGAACCCGGATCAGGGAATCGATCATCGCCGGCATCGAGCTCGGCGACTACGGCGCGTGCGGCGGTGATTTCTACGCCCGGGGGGCATATCCGCGCCATCGCCCGGACCGTGGAGGCCGATCCCGGGCCGTTGATCGCCGAGTACGACGCCACGCAGCGCACCCCGGGCCCGGTCACGGCCGTGGACCTGTTCCGGCCGGTCACGCCGGTCAGGCTGCGCGAGCGGCGCCGGGTGAACTGGGCCGCCGCGCTGGGGCTGGCGCTGGTGGCCGCCGTCGGCTTCGGCGCCTACCAGGTCATCTCCAGTACCCGCCATCCGCCTGCTGCCGTGCCCGCGGCCAGGACCGGCCCGGCGATTCACCGCCACACCGGCCGCGCCACGCCGCGCCCGTCCCCCGCGGCCACCCCGGTCTCCGGGCCTTACGCCCACAAGGTGGCCGTCCGCCTTGTGGCCATCGAGGACTGCTGGGTAGAGTTCACCACCCCAGGCGGCGGGTACCTGTTCCAGTCGTATGTCGCCGGTGGCACGTCGAAGGCCTGGTCCTTCCGGCATGCCGTTGCCATGAGGCTGGGTAATCCCGGCGGCATCACGCTGACCGTCGACGGCAAGAACCCGCTGCCGCCCGGCACCAGCCACCCGATCACGCTGAGCCTCGGCCTGAACGGCAAGATCTCCAGCTGACCACCCAGGCGCAGGCGTGCTTGCCGCCACCGGTCCGGCCAGCTGAACGCCACGCCCATAAAACGCAGGCCAGGAGTCTCGGGATCGGGTGGCGCGGCGCCCGCGCAGGGGGCACGCCACGCCCTGCGCCGGCGCGGGGCGGGCGGCCTGGTCGGCCGGCTCACTGACCAGCTCGGGACCCCGTCCCTGAGCTGCAGCCCGATGTGATTGACCTGCTGTTCACCGTGACCAGCTTCGAAACCTTCGATGTCCTGGCGGGAGCCGATAAGACGCCCGCGGACGCCGTTCCGCTTTTCCGGCACCTCGCCCGCGCCGCCTTGAGCCTCCCGGCCCGGCGAGCCTGGGTGAAGCCGGCCGGGCCCGGCGCCGCCAGACGGCCGCGCGCTAGCGGGCCCAGCGTCTTGGCCCGCAGCCCCTGTTGTCCAGCGTGCCGCATGCGCTGCTCCCGGAGGGTGACAGCGTCCTCCTCCACCTCAAGTTCCGGGTGCGGATCTCGCGTCTGTGTCTTCTCGTGGTGGCGGCCACCGGCAGGGTGCGGTATCAGCCCCGCGGTCAGCGTTAGGCATTATCGCGAGCCGCGTGTCTGCGGTCGCGGAGTTTTGCAAACCGCGGCGGTGAGGGCCGGGGCGGGTCAGGCGAGGCGGTAGAGGACGGGCATCGCCGCGAGGTGGTGCGCGGTCAAGTTGGCCAGCATGTAGCTGCGGAAGGTCTTTTTGGGCAGCTGGCGGGCCATGAACATGGGCAGGCTGTGGTCCCAGCGGGCGTGGTTGATCATCACGTAGTCAGACTTTTCGCCCTCGAGCGGCGCGAGCAGGGTGGAGTTGTCCAGGCCGGTCTCGGTCTCGTACCAGCCGGCGAGGTAGTCCCAGAGCTGGATGGCCAGGCCGGGGTCGTCACCGGCGAAGTAGTTGAACAGGAACAGGCCCGGGCGGGTCTTGTCCACGTCGCCCACCCGCCGCACGTTACGGGCGGCAACATGGTGCACGCGGCGCGCCTGCTCTGTGAGAGCCTCCGCGAGTGCCTGGTATGGGGGAGCGGCGCGTACCTCGCTGGCCGCGCCCGGGGAGGTCGTCTCGACCAGGACGACGACGTCGAACCACGCGGGCGGCAGCGGCGCGGGCCGGTCCTTGACGTAGCCGCCTGGCGGGGCGAACGCAAGAGCGTCATACACCGTGGCACGCTCGACCGTGTCGAGCTGGGCCAGCTGCCTGTTCTGCCACTTGATTACCCCGAGCAGCTGGAGCTTGTCCCGGCCCCGCCGCAGCACCGGGCCGGGGCAGTGCGGGGCCTGCACGTCCGGCGGCCAGGTGCAGGTACCCCAGGGGAGCAGGCTCGATGAGGTGAACCTTGGAATACCGCGGGTCTGGGTTGATGATCTCAAGCGCCACAACGGCCCCCTTCCAACCTGTGCGCCGGGCTGCAACGGCCCGGCCGGGGCTTGGGTCTCGCGCTATGCCCACCGTAGCCCTGACGCCCGCACTACTGGGCGGAGGCCCGGGTCCACCGGCCAGGAGGCGCGGCCGCCAGGATTATGTTGCCGGAGCCAGTTAGCCTGCGTCTTCCCGGCCTTGGCTTCATCCAATGCCGCTATGACGGTCGTTCGCCCGCTGGTCACCGAACGTGGTGCCGCCTCGCGAGGGCAAGTTCGCAGACACGCCGTTAGGGTCGGGTTGGAGCCCGGCAACGTCTGGGACGGCGTCCGCCCCGATCCGGGCAATATGCGTGGATTCTGATCCTCCTGGAGGCGGTGATCCCCCGCTTCAGCCGTGCATTGCACGTGGCGCTCACGGTCCGGGACATGAGGGTCAGCGCCGGCTGGTACGAGCGCGTGCTGGGCTTCGGCTTCGTCAAGGAATTCCAGGTCGCACCTGGTACTGCCGGGATCCCCCGGATCCTGTTGCTTCATCAGCAAAGCGGCTTCCTTCTCGGCCTCTGCGACCACCCGGGCCGCGCTGGCGATGCCTTTGACCCGCTGCGTATCGGCCTTGATCACATCGCCTTCGAGGTGGCAGACCGCGCTGAGCTCACCTCATGGATGGCCCATCTCGATGAACTCGGCGTCGGCCATTCCCCAGTGCGGGAACTGGGCCACTCTTCCTTCGTGTCCCTGGAAGACCCCGACGGGGTTCAGATCGAGCTGTGGCTGACGATCACACCACACCGCTCAGCTGCGGGTCGATGATGGCCACGGCGGGCTGACACCGATCTGCCGGGCCAGCCGGTGGAGCAGTCGCATTTCACGCCGCTCGTGTGCTTCGACCGGGGTTGGCTTGTCCTTCGCGGGGACGGGGATCGACGTCATGTCGAGCCTGGGTCGCTAACCACCCCACACGCGACTCGGCGGGCTTCTTGGCACCGCTCGCTCATAGCCGCTGATCGGGCACGTGCGGGCCGGAAGAACGCAAGTTGCTGATGGCCGTGACCAGCACCCGCGCGCCATGGCGCGACGGGTCCAGGCGTCCCCAGGGCGTCATGCAGAAGCACAATGCCAGGACCTGCCAGTGTGATGCCAGGCGAGTGGCGGGCGGGGGAATGAGCCGGGTGAAGACGCGACGGTGCCGGCTTCAGGAGACGTGCCCCGGAAACCCAGGCACTGCCCCGCGTCCGGGGAGACGGTCCCGCCGGTGCGTCAGCCGATGACCCTGACGTTCTCCGCCTGAGGCCCCTTCTGACCCTGCGTGATGTCGAACTCGACCTTCTGCCCTTCCTCCAGGCTGCGGTAGCCGCCACTGGTGATCGCGCTGAAGTGCACGAACACGTCCGGGCCACCCTCCACCGCTATGAATCCGTAGCCCTTGTCACCGTTGAACCACTTCACCGTGCCCTGCGCCATCTTGACCTTCTTCGTCCCGGACACAGCACCCCGCCACGGCGGCGGGAGACCGCGCCGGCCGCGATTGCTCTGGCGCGGATGCCGCCCTGCCCAAGGCCTACGAGGGGAACCGGCTCGCTCCGCAGGCCGACAGGCTCCCGGCCAGCCGCGGTGACGGCGCCAGGCGCCTAGCCCCTCGCCGGGCACTTCGGCACCGCGCCCGGCGAGAACAAGCGCAGCAGCGAGCGACCACAGGCGCCTCCACGCCAGGCCGGTGGCCTGCGACTGCCCGACCCGGGACGACGTATCTCCGCAATGGCGGTTGAATAGGCGCAGAAGGCCGGGTGGTTCTCATATGATCGCCGCATACATTCTGATCCAGGCCGAACCTGGCAAGGCGGCCACCGTGGCCGCCGCGCTCCGGGACCTGCCGGGCGTCTCGGAGACGGCGACCGTGGCCGGGCCCTATGACGTCATTGCCCGGGTGCAGGCGCCAGACATCGACGAGCTGGGCACGCTGGCAGCCTCCCGGGTCCGGGCCCTCGACGGCGTGACGCGGACGCTGACCTGCACGGTCGTTCACCTGTAGGGCACCGGTCGCGATGGACCACCACACCACCATCCACCAGGCGGGCGAGGGCCGCGTCCAGGCGGCCTGCTCATGCGGCTGGCGCAGTCCGGTGTTCGGCGCGGACAAGACGACCGGCACGATGGACCCACTGCAGCACGCGACCGAGGCCGGCGATCTGCACGAGTGGGAGATGTCCCTGCCATAGGCGGCACCACATGCCGGCTATGACGCCGCGTCGGGTGGCGTCGGCCGCTGGTGCCCGGCAGCGGCGGCCAGGGTTCCGCCAGACTGGTGGGGTGGAAACCGGCGGTGGGGTTTCGGCTCTGGGCCGGTACGCCGAGCGTCTGCACGCCCGGGCCGGGCTGGGCCATCATGTTGTGTCGCCGCTCGGGGAATGGGTGATGGTTGCGCTGTGCGCCACGGTGGCCGGTGACGAGCAGGCGGTCCCGGCCGGGACGTCCTAGCAGTCGCCGAGGAGATCGTCACTGCCGAAGCCCGGCAGGCGGGCAGCGTGGCCCGGTTGTCGCTGTTCGACCTGCCGCTTGGTGACGGGCCGGTGTGGTCGATCGGCGAGGAGCAGGTGGACGCCGCCGCCCCCGGCGGCCGGGAGGAACAGGTCATCTGCGTGCTGCCCGCGTGGTCAGCGCAGACCGACCTCGACCTCCGCGACGATGAGGCGCTCGGCTTCGCGGCCGCGGCACGAGCCCTCGCCGAGGCGCTCGAGCTCGGGCACTGGCGCTACGAGGCCCGTCAGGTGGCGATGGCCCGCTACAGCGCCGTCGGCTTCGAGGCCGCCGCCGTCACCGGCCTTGCTGTCGCCATGTCAGCCAAGGTGTCCCATCCGGGCCGGCGGCGCGTGGCCACTGTGCGCTTCGCGCACCCCTTTGCCGTGGTCGCCGCCGCCTTCGACGACCGCCCGGCTCGTCACGCCAGCCCAGTCCCCAGCGCCTGGCACGGGCTTCCGGTCTTCTCCGCCTGGGTGAGCGAACCCACCGACGCCGATCCCCCGCCATCCCGGTAGTAGCCGACCTCGCCGAACGACCCCGCCAGACCCAGCCAGGCCTGCTCGGCGGTCTCGCCGCTCCGCCGCGGCGGCCACACCCCACGGAAGGCATGGCCGCCGAACCGGCAGCAGTCCGCGCCCGCGACAGAACTGGTCGATCGGTGTCAAACGATCCCCGACTGTGAGCCAACCGGGGCGAGCGCGTAATCGGCAGGGAGGCACTGCCGACCACCTTCGCGGCGCGGTCGCGCTTCGTGGTGGCCGCCGATGAGGACACGGTCCGCGATGTGGTGCATGCGTTCAACGCCAGGGGCCTGGCGGAGCCGGGCCCTCGGTGGGCGGGCGGCCGTCCCCGCCTGATCAGTGATGACGATGTGGAGGTCATCGTCGCTGCGGCCACCACGCGGCCGGAGAAGCTGGGCCTGCCGTTCACCCGCTGGAGCGTGCGCAAGCTGGCGGCGTACTCAGCCGGCGCCACCGCCCGGCCGGTGGCCATCGGCCGGGAGCGGCTGCGGCAGATCCTGCACGAACAGGGGATCAGCTTCCAGCGGACCCGGACCTGGAAGGAGTCCGCCGACCCGGACAGGGACGCCAGGCTGGACCGGATCGAGTACGTGACCACCTATTTCCCCGCCGGTGCTTCGCGTCCGGCCAGTTCGGCCCGCTGTCGATCCGGCCCGCGCACGGCGTCTCGCGGGCCAGGCAGAAACGGCCCGGCTGGCTGCCCGCGGCGTATCACCGAACCCACGGCATCCGCTACTTCCACGGCTGCTACTGGCTGGGCGATGACCAGTTGCGGGGCGTCGTCCGGGCCCGCAAGGGCGGCGACCACACCCTGGCCGCCCTCAAGTCCATCCGCGCGGCCCGCCCGGGCGGCTACCGCCTCCATGTGATCCTGGGCAATCTGCCGGCGAACAAGACCCCCGCTATCCGCGCGCGGGCAAAGCGCGCCAGCGCGGAGCTGTGCTGCACGCCCGCCAGCGCGTCGTGGGCCAATCCGGTGGAAGCGCAATCCGGTGCCTTGCGGACCTTCGTCATGGGCGTATCGAATCATCCCAGCCACACCGTGCTGGCCCGCCGCCTGCAGGAATACCTGCGCTGGCGCAACGCCAGCGCCCGCCACCCCGGCATCCTGGCCGCCCAGCGCCGCGAACGCGCCCGCGTCCGCAGCGAGCGCCAGCAACGCCGGGACGGCCCACTGCAAAAGCCGCCTGACCAACCCGGTGAACGTTCGTGATCACCGCACCAGCCACCGCTGGTATCCGGGCCGGCGGATGCGCAGGCTGCCGTCCGGCCGGGTGATGCACTTGGGCGCCTTGTTCTTCGCGCGCCGCCCGCAGGACGTCCGGCGGCTGATGCCGAGGCCGGCGCAGACCCCGGCGATCGTGAGCTTGCCGCGGGGCCGGGAGCCGCGAGCCAGCGGGGTCGCTGTCAGCCTCGGTTGTGCCGGGCCGGGCAAGGCTCGTCGCCGATGCCGCGGCCGGCTAGGGGCGCCACCCCCAGGCGGTCACCATGGCCAGCGACAACCAGCGTGACGCCGGATCTTGCGCGAATGCGCCGATCTGATCCGCGTCATCCGGATCGAGGAGGCCAGCGCCGATCAGGCGCGGGCCGATTTGACGCAACGTCAGGGCATAGAACGCGGACTCTTCAGTGCCGCCATAGATCAGCCGGGAGGTGAGTTCGGCGTTCACGTCGCGCAGGCCGGCTGCGATCAGCGCGGCGGGAAGCTCCAGGGCGAACTCCGGGTGCGCGCCGACGGCGCGGAATCCGGCCGCCACGGCCTGCACCACCCGGGTCAGCGCAGGCCCTTGCCCTGGCGGGCTGACCATCTTCTCCCACGCCTGGGATACCGGCCCGCTGGCCAGAGCGTCCTCCAGCACCAGCACCCCGCCCGGCCGCAGCGCCCGCACCAGCCGGGCGACGACCTCCCCGGGGTCAGGCACGTGCTCAAGGACTGCCCGTGCATGCACCAGATCGAATGCGTCCTGCTCAATGGGGTCGCTGGTCACGTCGTGCCGGACGACCTCGACATGAGGAACGGCAACGTCATCGAGGAAACGCGTGTCGATGTCGGTGACCATCACCCGGCCGGCCGCCCCGACCGTGGCGGCGAGCCAGTCGGCGATGCTTCCGGCGCCGGCGCCGATCTCCAGGCAGTGCCAGCCCGAGCCGACGCCGACCGCGCCAAGGTGCCGGACCGTGACCTGATCGAACTGCGCCGACAAGCCGGCCAGGCGAGCGCGCTCTTGCTCCCATCCCTGCCTGAGGAGGTAGGTGTCGTCGCTTGTGTTCATGGCCACAACTCTTTCTCCGGCTGCCTATCCGGCGTTCGGTGGCTCCATCCCGGTCATAATCCTCGCATCGATCCCATCCCGCCTGGACGGCCACGACCCGGCACCAGCACCCGCCTCCGCCACCGCCGGCAGCTTCGCGAGCCCACGGGACCTGCCGCGTCCTAACGGATCAGCGCTCACGCCCCGCGGCGGGCACGACATCCCATCAGCGGCCCGCCGGCCCGCCTGCCAGCCAGGGCACGATCTTGACCCAGGCCTTAGCCAGGGCCGGGGCGCAGCTCGAAGTGCTCACCAGCTGGTGGCCGCACACCCAGTCCCGCCCAAAGGCAACACCGGACTTATCCCATCAGGGCCCGCCCAAGGGTGCGCCGCTGCGCTCGCGCCCGCAGCGAGCATCAGCAACGCCGGGGACGACCCACGGCAAAGCCGCATGACGGCCAAGGGCACCGTCGCTGCCCGGTGCGGCACGCCGCGCCGCTATGCCCGGGCCGCATGCATGTCTGCGCGCCTCCACTGCCGTTCTCTGCCAGTTCCTTGTGTTCCTGCCCGGCTGGTGCGGCCAGATCCTGCTGCCTTCGCGCTGCCACAAAGATCAAGGCCCGACCGCCGTTTCCGGCGATCAGGCCTTTGACCTGCTACTTCCTGGTAGCGGGGGCGGGATTTGAACCCGCGACCTCTGGGTTATGAGGACAGAGAGACACCGTTCAACCCAGGACAACATCCCGCGCGCACGGTCGGCACTGCCAGGCAGTCAAACGATCCGACTGCCGGGCTGAGTGATAATTCAGGCCGAGGTCAAGGAACGCAGCCCGTATGGACATGTGCTAGCATCGGTACATGTCACTCAAGAGGACCAACGTCTATGCCGACACCGATGATCTCGCTCTGATCAAGGAGATTGCCGCCCGCCGGGGAGTACCTGAGGCGCAGATCATCCGGGAAGGCATCCACCTGGCAGCCATGAGCAACCGGGTATGGGACAGTCCTTTCGACTGGCCCACCTTCGAAGGAACCGGCGAGCCAGCCACGAGCGATGAGGTCACCGAGACGGTTGCCCGGGCAGCCGCCAGCAGGTGATTGTCATCGCGGACACCTCCGGCATCATCGCCGCATCCGACCGCAACGCGCGCGAGTCAGCAGCGTGCCTCGGGGTCCTGCAGCAAGCAGGCACGGTGATCATCTCGCCACTGGTGCTGGCTGAGGTTGATCACCTGGCCAAGGCCCGTTTTGGATCCCCGGCCCGGACTGTGATCATCGACTTCATCCTCACCCAGGCCAGGCTGCTGCGTTTTCAGATCCCGGAGACCGGTCTCGCGATCCTGGACACCGCACGCCTGATCCAGCAGCAGTACGCAAGTCTCGACCTGGACCTGGCCGACGCGGTCAACGTGGCGCTGGCGGCCCAGTACCGGACGGATGCGGTGCTCACGCTCGACCGGCGCGACTTCCGGGCGTTGCGACCCCTCACCCCCCACAAGTGGTTCCGGCTCCTGCCCGACGATCTATAGCCAGTGACTGCTTCACCTCCGGCCAGAATCACCGGTGCGACTCAGCCACCCGATCAGCGCACGATCACAGCCCTGTTTCTATGACAGGCTGACGGCCGAGCTCAACGGCTGACAGGCCGTGACCTGAGCCGCCGAGATCGACGTGTTCCCAGCCATCCCGCCCGCAAGAGCACCGCGGTCACGGAGTGTGGCGGAGCGTCAACGGGATCAGCGCGCCTACCCGCCGTTATCTCCAGCCCGAGTTTGGGTGTCTTTGCTGTAGCCGCCGCGGGTGTTTTGTGTGCTTTTTGCTGCGTGGTGGACACGTTACCTGAACAGTGTCTTCGCCCTCGTGTTTCGCAGTTATGCGGCGGCTGCGTGCCATGCGGCCAGTACT
>Ga0070698_100005641_pt1 | contig 13701 bp, 12 predicted proteins | sample KBSK1502metaG_FD_65477 | JGI IMG/M metagenome (GOLD analysis project Ga0070698, IMG submission 65477) | Corn, switchgrass and miscanthus rhizosphere microbial communities from Kellogg Biological Station, Michigan, USA - KBS K1-50-2 metaG | ecosystem: Host-associated > Plants > Roots >... | reverse complement strand
CCGAGGCGACCGACTCCTCGCCGAGCGATAGATAGACGGCGTCGAACACCGACCAGAGGGCGCGCGGCAGCATGGCGCGCGCGGCGTCGGTGGCGGCGCGCTCCTGGGCGGCCAAGGCGGAGCCGCCGGCGCGCGCGGCGTCGGGCAGCGCGGCGCTGCGAGCACCGCCCGGATCGGCGGCGAGCTCGCCGGTCGGCGGTGCGATGGCGGCGGCACCCGCGCGCTGGGCTGCGACCTCGGCGACCTGGCCAGCGGCGACCAGCTCGAGGGCGATCTGGATACCCGGCTGGGTCGACTCCGCCTGGTTGGCGCTGATCCCGAGCGCACGGCTCGACGCCGCAGGCATGAGATAACCGCCGCGCGGCGCGCGCTGCGAGCCGAGGGTGGCGAGCTCGGCGACCGACAGGCGCTCGACATCGAGCGCGCCGGTGCCGGTCGCGGTCGCCGTCGCGGTGCCGGCGGCAAGACGGGCGGACGACGCCGCGCGGCCAGCCGGCGACAGGGCGGAGACGAAGACCTGATCGACGAGCGAGGCCAGGCGGGACATCTCGCCCTTGCCGCTGGCCGCCAGGCGCTGGGCGCGCACCGCCTCCGCCGGCGTGAAGCCGAACGAGCGGGCCGCGACCAGAACCTCGGGGGCGAGGAAGTCGAGCGCGAGATCGGCGGCGGCCGCGGCGCGCGCGCCGGCGAACCGCTCGGCACCGACCGCGAGCGAGCCGGGGCGCGACGAGACCGCCGCGTCGAACCGGGAGGCGTACGCGGACGGCGCGGCCGCGCGCGCGGCCAGTTCGGCCTGCGCCCCGGCCACCGCGCCGGGTGCCACCAAGGACAGCGCCGGCATCGGCCGCGAGGTCGCCGGCGCGAGGCCGGAATCCTGCCGGCCGCCGACCGAGCGCAGCGCGGCGCGCATCTCGCCCGCAGCCGCGAAGCTCGGGCGCCGACCAGCTCCGGTGGGCGCCGCCGGCATGACGAGCCAGGTGGCTCCGGGCGCCTGCTGCGCCAGTCGCTGGTAGGGCATCAGCGCGGCGGCGCGCGACGCCCCGCGCGCCAGGAAATCGGACACCGAGGCGGAGAACAGCGGCCGGGCGTCGAAGACACTCGGCGCGGTCTGCGTGCCACCCTGGATCAGCCCGGAGACCAGCGCCGCCACCGGCGAAGCGCCGAGCGTCGCGCGCAGCCCGGCTGACGACGGCATCGTGAAGCGGGCGAGCGCGCGATCGGCGGCCGGCGCGCGGAACGGTCCGGTCGGCTCGGCCGGGCCGGCCGGCCTGGGGCGCGACGGGCGCTGCCGCTGGCCGCGATCGCTCGCGGCGGCCGCCGCGATGGCGGCGAGCACATCCTCGCCGACCGGCTGATCATCGTCGACGATCGGCGCAGCCGCCGGCGCGGCGAAGGCGCGAGGCGGACGCCGCGCGATCCGCCCGGGGCGTGCGGCTCGCAGCTCGTCATCGGCCGCGCTCACCCAGGCCGGCTGCCACTCGGGCGCAGCGCCGGCGCGAACCGCCGGCAGTGGACGCGCCATGTCGAACGAGCGCAGCGTGGACGCGCTCGCGCCGGCGAACCGGGCCAGCCAGCGATCGGACCAGACCAGGTGCTCGAGCGCAGCCGGCGGCGCAGCGGCGAACGCGCTGCCGCTGCCGGCGGACCGCGCCTCGAACGAGCGCGCGAGGCCGGCCTGACGAGCGACCGGCCGATGGACCGCATGCGACTGGTGCGTCGCCGCGACCAGGCCGCCGAGCCCGGCGGGCATGAGGACCCGCGGGCCGGCGGACAGCGCCATCCGCTCGCCATCACCGGCGAGCGCGCTGGCAGCCAGGAGCTCGAGGGCGCGCTGGCTGGCCGGCGCCGCCGCCTGCATGCGAGCCTGTTCGCCGCGCGCGGCCTCGGAGCGCCGTGCCTCGGCGCGCGCGGCCTCGGAGCGCCGTGCCTCGGCGCGCGCGGCCTCGAACTGCGCCGCCTCGGCCAGCTCGGCGCGCACCTCGTCCAAACGCCCTGCCTCGGCGCGCACGGCGTCGGCACGCGCTGCCTCGAACCGCGCAGCCTCCTGGCTCTCTTGCAGCTCGGAGCGCGCCGCCTGCTCGGCCCTCGCCTGCTCGGTGCGCAGAGCCTCGACGCGCGCGGCGTCGCCCGCGCGCTCCATCTCCAGCCGTCGCGTATCGTCCCCGCGGACATTCGCCGGTGCCTGGGCGCGCGCCTGCGTCGCCGCCGCCCGCGCACGCGCCTCCGCGATCGCCTCGGCCTGGCGCGCCGCCTCGAGGGTCTGCTGCGCGGCCCACGCGACCTGCGCGCTCGACGCCCGCTCCGAGCCCGACGCGACCAGCTCGGCCGGCGCCACGTACTCGAGGATGGGGGCCGGCCGCAACGCCGCGCCGCCTTCTGCGTCCGCGCCGATCTGCGCGCGCGCCGCGTTGCGCTCGAACAGCTGCGCGAGAAACTCGGCCGCCCGGGCCGCCGCCGGATCCACCATCGGGCTGTACGCCCGCATCACCGCCGGCGCCGCCGTCCGCGCCCGCCCTCGCTGCTCGCTCGCACGCGAGGCCGCCAGCGCGGGAGCCACCAGCTCGAGCGGCAGATCGAACCGCGCCGCCGCCGTGGTCGTTGCCGCCACCTCGGCCGCTCGCCGCGGCTCCGACGTCGACACCAGTGGTCGCGCCATCTGGCCCGACCGAGCAGCCGCCCGCTCGCTCTCCCACGCGGCCGCCCGACCGGCCGCCAGCCAGTCGAGCTCGTCGAAGTACCACGGCACCGGGAACAGCCAGTCCATCGGGGCCACCGGACGGTCGACCGCCCCCGCCCGTCGCCCGGACTGCACGCCACCGCCGAGGTAATTGCCGATGACGCGATCGGCGAAGCCGAGGGTGCGCATGCCCGCCCCGCGCGTCGCGCCCGGGCCTTCCGGCGCCCAGCGATCCGCCACGCGCCCGCTGTGAGCCTCGGCGCGCGCCATCACCGACGTGCGGAACACCGGCTGCGCGTGCACCGCCTGCGCCGCGCGCGTCTCGGCGCCCGGCCAGCTGCCTCCGCCGCCTTCTCTGCCCCCGGCCACTCCTACTCCTCGTCTTTGAACGTGGGCGACGTGTAGAACAGGCCGCTATGCGCGATCTCGATGGTCTCGACCGCGAGCTCCGACTTGGATGCGTCGAACTCGGGCCCCTCCCAGCGACAGGGCCATCCATCGATGAAGATCCACTGACAGACCGACTTCATCCGCGAGTCGTACTGGATGATCTTGCCCTGCTTGCGCTTGAGAGGCTTGGCCCCGTGCCCGGTCCAGTGCTTGCGCCAGCGGATGAGGTTCTCGTCTCCCTGCACGAAACCGCGCTTGAGGACCAGGTTCGGCCACTTGGTGGCGCCGACCAGCTGGTGGGTGTGCCCGTTGAGGCCGCCCTCGCGATACGGCACCACCTCGGTCTCGCTCTTGAGTCCCGACACGCTCTTGAAGAAGGCCTGCTGGGGCTCGATCAGCCCGTCGATCTCGAGCGAGAAGCAGAACGCGGTAAGCGGATCGTAACGAACAGTGGGTGGCATGGTCCTCGACTCCTCGCAGTGGAGCGCCCCATCGCTGCGAGCCTGTCAGTCCTCATTCCCTGGCGCCGGTGTTCTGCACGACGCTGATGACGATGAACTCGGTCGGGATGGCAGGGGCGACGCCTATCTCGCAGGTCAGGATTCCGTCTTCGATGGCCTCTGTCGGATTGGTCTCTTCATCGCATCTTACGAAGAAGCAATCCTCCGGCTTCCCCCCTGCGAACATGCCCTTGTGGTAGAGCTCGCCGAGAAATGTCGCCGTCCGCTCGCGGACCAATCGCCATGTATTCTCGGTATTTTGCTCGAAGGTCACCCAGGCCATCCCGGACTCGATGCTGCGCCGCAGCATGAGGAATAGCCGCCGGACGTTGATGTAGCGCCAGCGAGCATCCGACGACGCGGTGCGCGCACCCCACGGACGGATGCCGCGCGCCTCCCGGATGACGTTCACTCCCTCGGCGTTCAGCGCGCCGAGATCGTCCTCCGTGACCCGCAAGGACACGTCCACGCCGTCCGCGATCGGCACGTTTGCAGGCGCCTGGTGGACGCCGTCGTCGGTGTCGCAGCGCGCGTAGATGCCGGCCATGATCCCCGACGGAGGGATGACGTGAACCGAGCCGTCGCTCCCCGCCAATCCGACCCACGGCCAGTAGTAGGCCGCGTACGAGGTGTCGATGCGCCGGCGCCAGCGCTTGACCAGCTCCACGTCGCGCGTGCGCGGAATATCGAGGATGGCAAACCGATCTTTCAGGTTCTCCGCCAGATCGACCATCGCGTCCTGCACCCGCTGGCTGCGCATCTCCCCCTCGGGTCCCGGCAGTCTGTCGACGAACACCATGGAGTCGGGACACACCAGCTGGACCACCTCGTCCACCGTCGTGTAGGCCATCAGGCCCGCCCGATCGACCGGGCCGAGATCGTGGCCGAGGAAGTCCTCCGGCGTGATGTCCTCGCTACCGTCGCGCCCCGACGACAGCTTGGTCGGCGGAAACGGCTCCGGCAGGTTGTGCGGCGGCGGCGACTTCGAGTCGAGATCCTCGAGCCTCACCAGGCGCGACTCCTGCGCGATGACGCGCGGCGCGTAGCGGCGCGACGACGGGTGCATCTGCAAGCCCTTGAAGACCTCGCGGCGGTCGCGCAGCGAGACATGGAGATCGAACTCGAGCACCTCGAGGTGGGTCGGAGCCGCCGCGCGGTGCATGCGGTTGATCGGCGTGGCCGCGCCCCAGCGCAGCACCCGTTCCCCCACCTCGGTCAGGATCACGTAATCGGAGTGCTCGCGGTCGTAGATCCTGACCATCGAGCCGACCCGGAAGCCGCGCGTGCTCGACACGTGCGCAATTCCCGAGCCGACCTCGAGGTCCTGGGTCAGGAGCGCGGTCGCCCCCGTCGCGTGCTTGAAGCTCACCCAGATGTGGTTGCCCCACTTGCCCTCGCTGTTGGCGAGCACGCGCAGGCCCGGCTTGCCCCAGTCGTCGGGCGCCACCAGCTCGGCACAAAAGGCATGTTCCATGCCGCGCGGCTTGCCGTCGCGCGGCACGTGCGCGACCCGCACCACCCAGCACGCCTTGCCGCCGTTCCTGAAGTAGGCCTCGACCGACCTCGACAGGTAGTGCTGGGTGTCGTGGCCATACACCTCGACGAACTCGTCCCAGCTGGAGATGCGGCGCGGCAGGTCGAGCGGGCCGCGCTGGGCGATTCCGATGAACCCGGCCACCCGGGTCTCGGCCCGCTCCAGGCCGGGGTGCTCCGGCTCGGCAAAAGCCGGATACACACCCGGCGGTCTCAGATCAGGTCCCAGCGCCATACGACGTCTCTCCGCTCCTTTGGTGGACGGCCGCGCGAGCGACCCCCTCACGTCCCTTGCTCAACCGCGCTTGCGCGCCTCGTTGATCTCCTGGTTGATGCGAGCGATCTCGCGAAGCCACACGTGCCGCTCCTGGTGCTCCATGTCGAGGATGTCGTCGAGAGACCAGTGAAAGTGGTACGCGATGTACGCGATCTCCTGGTGAAGCTGCTCGCGCGGGTACGTGGCGACCGTCCACGCGGTCACCCCTGGCCAGCGTGGCCTTCACCTCCCTCTTCCTCTGGCGTGATGACCGCGCCGGTCGCCATGTCGATCTCGATCTCGCGGTTGCAGCCCGGGCAGTTGATCTTGTGCCGCGGCGCGCCCTCCTCGTTGATCTTGCGATAGAACTCCTGGAGGTAGGCCAGGTCGGTCGAGAACAGGTTCTCGATGACCGACGCCGAGATCTCGGTCATCTCTCCGATCTTGGTGACCACCCGCGACAGCAGGACGATGACCAGGTAGGCCCGGTTGGCCTGCACCCGGTAGTCCTGCAGCGGGACGATCTCGTCGCGCGCGGTCGCGAGCCGCATGACACCGTCGCGATGGAGCTGCCCGGTGTCGGGGTCGACCAGCCCCTTGGGCAGACGGAAGCGGAACTCGGTCTGGAAGGCCATCCCGGAACTCCTCGCAGGTTAAAAAAAAAGCCTGCCCGGGTCGTCCGGGCAGGCCGCCATCATAGCGCAAGCACCAGGGCAGCTACTTGCCGGCGCCCATGTAGTTGAAGAGCATCTTCTCGACGTAGAGCTCGGCCTCGAAGCGGGCGACCTCTTCCTTGTTCGCCTCCTGCTTGGCCTGCTGCAGCGAGATGAGGCCGACGTTGAAGAGCTGGATCTCGGCGAGCTCTTCCTTGAGGTCGGGGCCCATGAAGGTGATCGAGCCCTCGAGCTCATCTCCCTCGGAGCAGAGCCCGTCGATGACGAAGCTGCGGTGCCAGGTCTGCCACGCCTCGACGTCGGCCATCGACACCGTGACCTTGAGGTTCGGCACCTCGACCTTGGCCGGGTGCTTGGTGCACTCGCGGAACTGGCCGACCTCGTCCTTGATGACGCCCTGCTTCCAGGTGAACGAATCGATCTTGGCGACGCGGCTGGTCGGCAGGCTGCCGAGCTCGAAACGGAAGTTCGAGCACAGCCACTTCTTCTGGGCCGAGGACAGGTCGCCCTGCAGCTTCTCCCCGCTGCGCTTCTCGTAGCGGATCTTCTCCGGGTCGAACTTCACGGTCATGTACGCCGGCTCCTTGCTCGAGCCGTCGAGCGCCGGGATGGTGACCTCGGCGATGAACGCGTCGGTGAAGACGCGGGCGCTCTGCGCCTCGTAGTCGAAGTTGGCGGCGACCAGCTCACCCGACTTGGTGACGTGTCCCTTGTCGAACGAGGCCTGGATCCACTTGTAGAAATCCTCGGCCATGCCCATGCCGACCTCGACGGTGAACGGCTCGTGGGCGATCGTCGCCAGGTGCTTCTTCTGGTAGACGTCGGGGCCGAGGTTGTGGGTGACGACCTCGCCCTTGATGTTGCCGCCAGTCACCGACTTGACGTAGCCGAGGCTCTTGCTGCCTCCGTCTGCGGTGAACTGGAACCTTCCAGCGGTATATGATCTCGCGTCGGCCATTGACGACTCCTCCTGTGCTCGATGGGTTGCCACTGGCCACGGCTGCGCCCGCCAACCCCCCCGCCATCAACACGATCCGGCCAGGGAGCCAACGCCCACATCCGTGGTGCAGACCTACTACGGCGGGCCCGAGGAGCTTCTTCCTCGGGCCCGCGATCGACTTCTCTATTCCTCGACGCCGCCGCCGGACGCCATCTGACCGATGCGGAAGATGACGAACTCGGCCGGCTTCACCGGGGCCAGGCCGATCTCGACCACCAGCTGCCCGGCGTCCACCACTTCGCTCGGGTTGGTCTCCTCGTCGCACTTCACGTAGAAGGCCTGCTCGGGCGAGGTGCCCATGAGGGCGCCGTTGCGCCAGAGCAGGGTCAGGAACGAGGAGATGGTGCGGGTGACCCGCTTCCACAGGCGATGGTCGTTTGGCTCGAACACCACCCACTGGGTGGCGCGCTCGATCGACGACTCGACCATGATGAAGAGCCGCCTGACGTTGATGTAGCGCCAGGACGGGTCGCTCGACAGGGTGCGGGCGCCCCAGATGCGAACGGCGCCGTTCAGGTGCCGGATCGCGTTGATGCCCTTCGGGTTGAGCAGGTCCTGCTCGCCCTTCGACACGTTGTACTTCAGGCCGAGGGCGCCGCGGATCATCTCGTTGGCCGGCGCCTTGTGGACGCCGCGCTCCGAGTCGGTGCGCGAGTAGACGCCGGCGATGTGACCTGACGGCGGGACGTAGACGTTCCCCTTCTCCGGGTCATAGACCTGGATCCACGGGAAGTAATACGCGCCGTACTTCGAGTCGCGCGGCTTCGGCAGGCGGTCGATGCCGCCGCTGATGGTCTCCGGCGAGTCGAGGATGGCGAAGCGGTCCTTGCGGGTCTCGCAGTGGGTGAGGAGCGCGTCCTGCACCGCCGGCGACACCTGGCCGGGCGCCGCGAGGATCGCGACCTCGTCCACTTCCTCGAAACACTTGATGCCGGAGCGTCGCCCCGGGCCGCCGTCGCGGCCGATGTAGAGCGCGTCCTTGTCGACCGGGCCCTTCGGGGCCGCCTTCTTCGGCTCCTTGCCGTCCTTCCCGTCGCCGGGGCCGACGGGGGCAGCGCTGAGCTCCGGCTCGTCGCCGCCGCCGCCGACATTGACGATGAAGCAGCGCGAGCCGCCGTTGTTGAAGAAGCCGTACACCGCGTGCGCCAGATATGGCGAGCACTGGGCGAAGTCGCCGAACGTCTTCACGAACTGCGACCAGTTGGTGACGAGGACGGCCTCGTTGACCGGTCCCTTCGACGACTCACCGAGGAATCCGACCGTGTTGGTGCCCACGGCCTCGATCGGCTTGGAGCCGCGATCGACCTCCTCGACATACACACCGGGTGAGAGATAACTGGTCGCCATCCAAAATCCTCCTTCTTCGCTGCTGCCTTGTCCGCTCGCGTGCGGTTGTCGGTGACGTGTCGGTGTTGCCTACCGGCCTTCGAGCTGCCGGCGAACGGTCTCTTCGTTGGTCGGCCCGGTCTCGGTCGGGCTCTGAGGGGAGTTGAGGTCCCGGAATCCGAGCTGCCTCTCTTGTACGCGCGTGAAGGGCTCCATTTCCTCCGGGACAATCGGAACCGCCGTCCAGGCCTGGATCGCCGGGCGGATGGGCTGGTTCAAGCTGCCCCAGAAGCGGGCCAGGGTTCCCTCGTCGAGCCGGGTGGAGAGGAGCACGTTGAGCTTGAAGTCGTCGTCGAAGGAGCCGCCGCGCAGCTTCTCGCGCCCCATCGAGGGGTTCTCCATGATCGCGCGGATGGCGAGGCCGAGCAGGAGCTGCTCGTCTTCGGGAGTCTGTGCCCAGGTGGAGACCAGGTAATCGAGACGGATCCAGAGGCGGCGGCGGCGGCGGTACTCCTCGATGGTGCCGTCCTCGCGCTGCACGGTGACCAGCTCGGAGTGCACGTTGCCGTCTACGCCCTCGGTGTCGAGCGACACCTGATAGAGGTACACGGAAACCGCCGGGAGCTTCCCTTCGATCGCGTCCGGCTTGGGCGCCTGATCGACGATGTGGACGCGCTTGTAACCGGCGCGGCGGAACTCGTCCTGCAGCAGTCGCGACAGCGAGTCTGACGTCTCGCGAATGATGTGGTGCTGCGGTGTTGCAGTCATCCCGTGCCCCGCCCGGACAAGGATTTGAAATCGGAGAGCCTGTCCGGGGCAAGAGGCAGCGCAGGCTTTCGCCGGCTGAACGCCGCATGGTAGAGACACGTCGAATGGCGCCGGTTGCAAGGCACGTCTTCGTGTGCACGAACCGACGCCCCGTCGGTGGGCGTCCGGCGTGCGGCAACCGCGGTGGTCTCGAGCTGGCCGCCGCCCTGCGTCACGAGGTCGCTTCCCGGCCGGAGCTCTGGGGGAAGGTCGCGGTGACCGCGTGCGACTGTCTCGGTCCCTGCTTCGACGGTCCGAACGCAGTCATCTACCCGGAAGGCGTGTGGTACTCCGGCGTCACCGCGGCCGACGCGAGCGAGCTCTGCGAGGAGCACCTGGTCGCCGGACGCGTGGTCGAGCGGCTGCGCTACGAATGGCCCGACGAGGAGGACTGAAGCCCCGCCCGAACGGTCCCCGCGCGAGCGCGAAGCCAAGTCACGCGGGATGACCCGTGGGCCTCTCAGTTCGAACAGGTGATCGGCACGCAGCCGGTGTCGCCGCCCTCGGTGTCGCTGGTGCACAAGGCGTCTTCACCGCACATCTCGACGACGTCCATGTCCGGATCGCACGGGCGGGTGCAGAAGGCCGGCGCGCCGGGATCGAAATCGACGGTGCAGAACGGGGCGAGGCGGTTCGGCGTGTCACCGCACTCGCCGCCGCCCTCGGTGCAGTACATGCCGACGCCGAACGAGTTGCCGGCGGCGCACGGCTCGCCGCAGCCCATGCCTTCCTCGCAGCTGTCGTCGTCGCCGCCGCAGGCGGCGAGCGCCGCGAGCGCCGCGACGAGGAGGAGCGCTCTACTCACAGAAGATCTCGCCGTCGTCCGGATAGTAGAGGCCGAACGCCACGCACATCTCGCGCGGGAAGAGGATCGGATCCGCGGTGTCGTTGAACCAGCGGCAGGTCTGCCGGAGGCGCGTGCCCTGCGCGAGCAGCATCGGCTCGGCCGGCTCCCACTGCAGGACCTCCGGGTCGGAGGCGTAGACCGGATCCCACTCGAGGTCGAGGATGGTCGACAGCGTCTCGTCCGCCTGGTCGATCTCCTCGAGCTTGTAGTAGCTGCCCCACTCGTGCATGTGGCCGAGCAGCCGGATGAGCTGCACGTCCTCGGGGACAGTGCAGGTGGAGACGCTCTCGAACTCGTCGTGCGGCGGGACCGCGAAGCCGGCGTCGTTGACGACGAACTGGTTGACGAAGCTCTCGATCGAGTCGGCGGGCACCAGCTCGATGGCGGCCTGATCGTTGGCGGTGAACTCCTCGCCGAGGTTGATGTAGTGCGACTGGAGGACGAGCTGCACGCCGGCCGGCACCCGGATGGCGTAGCCGTCCGGCATCCTCAGCTTGGTCACCAGGTCCTCCGCCTCGTCACCGCCGCCGCCGATCATCCGCCAGTCGGCCATCTCGGCCGGGTCGCACGGGTGGTGCTGGGCGTCCTTGATGATCGACGTGTAGTAGAGCGTGACGTGGTGGCCGCCCTGCGACTGATCCGCCGAGGCGGCGGCGACCGCCAGCTCGCGATCGGTGATGACGTCGGTGTAGAAGCATTCGAAGACGTCACCCGGCGGGACCTGGAACGATCCGGTCTCGAAGGTGAGAGCGTCGTCAGTGATGGTGTAGTCGCCGCCGCCGTCGCCGCCCGCGCAGCCGGCTGCGACTGCGATCACGGCCGTGATGATGAGCGCTCGCATGGCCACCTCCGGGCGGGAACGTAGTCCACCGGGGCGGGGGGCTCAAGCGCCCGGGCGAGGTCCGTCAGTAGGTGAGGATCTCGTCCAGGTGGGCGCGTTCCCAGGCGCGCGCGCGCTGGTAGTGCTCGAAGCGGGCCTCGTCGGCCAGGAAGGCGGGCGTGTGGAACTGGCGACGCCCGTTGACCAGGGCGGCCTGGTGCACCTGGTGGAGCATCTCGTGGTAGACGATCCACTCGACGAAGTAGCGGGGCACGAAGGCGCGGTCGAGCGACCGGTGGACCCGGATGAGCCGTTCCTCCACCGAGTACGAGCCCATCTTGATGCTGTTCCGCCGCCGCGGCCTGCCGCATCGCTGGCCCCAGGTGATGCGCGCCGAGATGGTGCCGGCGAAGTAGCGATCGTTGAGATCGTCATACATCTGCTGGAGATCGAAATGCCGGCCGCGGGTCTCGAGCGTGGGCGTGTGGGGGACGCGGGCCAGCGCCCGCACCCGGTGCTGCTGCGCATCGATGAAGGTGCCGAGCACGCGCGAGGCGGCGGGGTCGTTGCTGCCGATGTAGCGGGCGAGCGCCCGCGTGACGATCGGGTCGGCGTCGGCGAACATGTGGTGGAGGCGCACCCGATACCTCGGGCCGCGGCTGTGGTCGCGGCGGACCGAGATCATCGTGTGCCGGTTGTCGGTCAAGGTGACGGCCAGCGAGCCGCGCTGGAGATGCGCGCGGATGCGGCGGGCCAGGCTGACCTCGGCGCGCACCAGAGAACCGTCTCGCTCGGCGCTCGAGAAGTCGAACGGCCGGCCCGGCTCGGCCGCGTGGTCCGGCAGCGCGTAGATCGGCCGGTGCGGGTGCCTGAGCTCGTCGGCCAGGGCCGAGGCGCGCGAGACGGTCTGGGCGGCGCCGGGCCGGGCATGCGGTGACTGCGCTTGAGCGGTTCTGAGAAGGGGTCTCACCAGGACTCCTCGAAGAGCGTACCCATCAACTTATCCACAGGCCTGTGAATAACCACGGCCGCCCACAAGGCGCCGAAAACCCCGCTGATTCCGATCGCCTGGGCGGCCAAAGCGAGTGCTCGACCGGAACAAGAATATGGTAGCAGCCACGCCTGACGTGGATCGAGTTTAGGACCCTCCCGGGCCGCCGGCTAACCCCTCGACACTGCGGCCGCCGCGCGCGACGCCGCTTCGCACATGGCAAAAAAGATCCCCGATCCGATCCCTCTGTACGATCCCCTGCGACCTGTCGTACCTTGCGACGCGCCTTGTGACCGAAGCCGTCGCCGATGTTCTTCCTCGACGCTAGTGTGGCGAACGGCCGGTAGCCTTGCGTCAATCCGCGCTGTGCGGGCGGCCTATTTAAGGAGGGCTTAGCTCATGACTATTCGCTGTTCTTCGCTTTCTCTCTTCCTCTCCGCCGGCCTCGCGCTCACCGCGTTCGGCTGCGGCGACGACGACGGCGGCGGCGATCGCCCCGACGCCCGCCCGCAATCCGACGCCGGCGAGCCCGACGCTGGTGACGAAGGCGGCCTCCTCCGCTCCGGCACCATCGCCGTGACCGAGTCCGCTCTGACCAACCCCGGCCTCGACACCTTCTCCGGCGCGGTCGTTCGTGTCGGCTTCAGCGACGCCACCACCGGCAACATCCCGGCGCCGGTCGACGGCTTCGACAGCAACATCGGGGGCTGCCTCATCCGGGTCTGGGACGTCGGCACGAACGAGGATTCCGACCCCGTCGATGAGGGCGCGGTCCAGGTCGAAGGCACCGAGAACGGCACCTTCAACTGCGGGTTCGCCAGTGCCGCCCTCGGCTACGTCTGTCAGTCCGCGGACGCCGCCATCGCCGGTGGCACCGCGGGCAACGGCAACACGTTCGTACTGACCGGCACAGGCGACACTCTCGAGATGACCGGCTTCCAGGCGACCGCCGCGATGAAGGGCATGTACATCATGCTCAGCGGTTTTCCGAACCTTCCGGACGGTACGAAGTTCCCCATTCTCGCAGTCAACGAGGAGACCGACACCCTCACGCTCTTCGGCGTGCCCGATGGTCTCGTGAGCACCGGCGATGCCGACTCGACCTTCTCGACGTACGTCGGCGTCGGCCCGGTGCCGGGTGGCGCGCAGTTCCTCCTCGCCGGGGGCGACATGATCCACGTGACCAAGGCCGCCGGCGACGTCGTCGGCATGATCGACGAGGACTTCAACGCTCACGGCCAAGGCTTCACGCTGGTCGACGACGGCGCGATGGGCAAGTACCTGCCGCACAACGTCGCGACCGACGGCTCGGCCGTCACCTTCGAATGTGCCGATTGCGGCGCTGACGGTTCGGGCGGGGTCATCACCGCCATCGTGATCAACGGGGAGACCACCGATGGCCCGCTCGACGGCCTCGACCCGTCCGATCCGATGCCGGACCCGGTCACGCAGTACGCGACCTTCCAGTGCTCGTTCTTCGAAGGCGCCGATCCTCCGTTCTCGGGAACTCTGACGGCCGACGCGATGGCCGCCATCCTCGGCACCAACCCGACGCGCATCCAGACCAGCGTCGGTCGCTACAAGGGTTCACTCATCTCCGCCGAGGACGGCACCTCTTCCGTCGTCGTCCTGCAGGGCCACTCGTTCCTCGGCTGGACCGACGTGGAATAAACAACGCCGGCAATACCGACTCGTAGCAGCGGCGCGCCTCCGGGCGCGCCGCTCTCATTTTCGGCAGCTGCGCTTGTGCACTCGCTGTGCAGTCGTCATTCGACTCCGATTGCGCCCTCTGACGCTGGCGGGCTCACGACTGCGCCCTCGGGAACGATGAATCCATCGATCGCGGTGTTGACCCGGATACGCCCGTAGCCCCCTCCTCC
>Ga0070698_100005639_pt1 | contig 13703 bp, 14 predicted proteins | sample KBSK1502metaG_FD_65477 | JGI IMG/M metagenome (GOLD analysis project Ga0070698, IMG submission 65477) | Corn, switchgrass and miscanthus rhizosphere microbial communities from Kellogg Biological Station, Michigan, USA - KBS K1-50-2 metaG | ecosystem: Host-associated > Plants > Roots >... | reverse complement strand
TCGAGGACCTGGTGGAGGTCGGTGAAGTAGGCGTAGAAGAGGTTGGTCTCGGTGCCGGCCTTGAGCGTCGCGGTGAACTGGGCCGGGACCTCACACTGGCCGGTGTAGGTGACGCTCTTGATGGTGATATTGGGGTTGGCCTTCTCAAAGAGGGCGACGTCCTCGTTCCACTCCTTGTGCTGAGCCGTTGCCGTGGCTGGCGGTGCGCAGTTGACGCTGATGGTCACCGGGCCGCTGCTGCTCGCTGAGTTCGAGGAACTGCCGCTCGAGCAAGCCGCGGCGGCCAGCCCGAGAGCCGCGACGGCGGTGACGCCGACTATCTTGCGATGGCCGGCCCGGCGGTGAAGTTGTCTGCTCATCGTGTCAAATCTCTTCATGGCGACCTCTATGTCGGGTGGAGCGACGGGTGTGCGGTGGGTGATGTGAGCTCCGTCACCAGGTACCGCAGACGTTATATGTGCTTTCATCTGCTAGCAAGACTTGGATGATTTATTGAATGATAACGACTTCACAACGCACAACCTGGACAGCAGGTGAGTTCCGGAGCCGCCTGGCTTCCACTCGCCTTGACCTGCGCAAGCGTGCAGACGCGGCCCCCCGGGCCAGCCGGGATGAGATCCGGACCTGACCCCGATGACCAGGCCATCGCACAGAAAGCGACTTGCTCTATGCCGCAAGCCCTTGCAAGTACTTGCGTCAAATGCCGTATAGTTGCGTCATGACACGACGGCTTGCGGATGTAGCCAAGAAGGTCGGGGTCAGCGAGGCGACAGTCAGCCGGGTGCTGAACGGCAAGCTGGGGGTCTCCCCGTCAACGAGGGACGCCGTGCTGACCGCGCTGGATGTGCTCGGGTACGAGCGCCCGACCAAACTGCGCGGAGAACGCGGCCGGCTGGTCGGCCTGGTGCTGCCAGAGCTGCAGAACCCCATCTTCCCCGCGCTGGCCGAGGTGGTCGGCGTGGGGCTGACGCAGCAGGGATTCACCCCGGTACTGTGCGTCCGCGCGGCCGGCGGCCTGTCCGAGGCGGACTACGTCCGGATGCTGCTCGGCCAGCAGGTGTCCGGGATGGTCTTCGCCGGGGGCAACTTCGCCGAGGCCGACTCCACGCACGACCACTACCGGCTGCTGCTGGAGCGGGGCGTGCCCGCGGTGCTGGTCAACGCGGCCGTGGATCACATCGGCTTCCCGCGGGTTTCCGTCGACGACGCCGCCGCGGTCGAGCAGGCGTTCGGCCACCTGGCGTCCCTGGGCCACCAGCGCGTGGGCATGGTGATCGGCCCCGAGGACCACATGCCATCGCGCCGTAAGCTGGCCGCCTTCCTGGCCATCGCCCCGCGAACGGGAGTCGACACCGCCGGGGTGGTGGAGCGCACCATGTTCTCGCTGGAGGCCGGGCACGCCGCCGCGACCCGGCTGGTGCGCGCGGGGGTCACCGGCATCATCTGCGGCAGCGATATTCTCGCGCTCGGCGCGATCAGGGCGGTGCGCCGCCTCGGGCTCGCCGTGCCCGGCGATGTGTCGGTCATCGGCTACGACGATTCGGCCTTCATGAGCTGCACCGACCCGCCGCTGACCACCACCCGGCAGCCGATCGACGCGATGGGCCGGGCCGTGGTCAGCACGCTCGTGCACCAGGTGGAGGGCCTGACCGTCGCACCCGAGGAACTCCTGTTCGAGCCCGAGCTGGTGGTGCGGGGCTCGACGGCGCCGGCCACCAGCCGGACCGCCGCCGGCCAGCGGGCCGCCGCAGGCTAGCCGGGTAGAGGCAGCTGGCCGGGGTGCCGCTCCGGCGGTGCTCACGGGTATCGTTCGGCAAAGGTATCGTTCGGTCCATGGCGGCGAGCCCAGAACTCACGGGGGCACGTGAGGCCAAGGTCGGCGACATAGCAGTGCGGCGGTTGCTACCGCTCCGGCACCGCCGCACGGTCGGCGCCTGGTGCTTCGTGGACCACTACGGGCCGATGTCGGTCGACGGCGTGGCCGGGATGCAGGTGCCCCCGCATCCGCATATCGGCCTGCAGACCGTCACCTGGCTGCTCGATGGCGACGTTCTGCACCGGGACAGCCTCGGCACCGAGCAGATGATCCGCCCCGGCCAGCTCAACCTGATGACCGCCGGTCACGGGATCGCGCACTCCGAAGAATCCCCGGACGGCCACGACCCGCGGCTGCACGGTGTCCAGCTCTGGCTGGCGCTGCCCGATCGGGTCCGGCAGATGGCGCCGGCCTTCGAGCACCACGCCGACCTGCCCGCGCTCGGCCTCGACGGGTTCGAGGTCACCGTGTTCGCGGGGTCGCCGGCCGGCGCGGCGTCCCCGGCCACGGTGCACTCCGCGATCGTCGGCGCCGAGATCAGCGCGCGCCGCCACGCCCAGGCCCGGATTCCCCTGCGGCCAGGACACGAGCATGTGATCTTCGCGGCGCTTGGGGCGGCCACGGTCGACGGGGCCGCGCTCACCCCCGGCACCCTGCTCTACCTCGGCACCGGGCACGAGTCGGTCACCCTGGCCGCGGCCGAGGGCAGCACGCTTTTCCTGCTGGGCGGCGAGCCGCTCGGCGAGCCGGTGCTGATGTGGTGGAACTTCGTCGGGCGCACCCCCGATGACATCGTCGAGGCGGCGCAGGACTGGGGACGCGGGCTGCGTTTCGGGAAGGTCGCCGGCCCTGAGTGGGAGCCCCTGCCTGCCCCGCCGGTCGATGCCGCGATGCTGAAGCGGCGACGCTGAGGGTACGCGGGCATGTCAGACCGGATGTGGCGGCTCGGGTACGCGGCCGTGCTGATCATCGCCGACCATAACCGTTACGCACATCCGGCGGGTGGCATCGCCGCTCTGGCCGTCATGGCCGGGTGGTCCGCGCTGACCATCGTGGTCTATGCCCGGCCCGGGCGCCGGAGCCGATGGCTCGTGATCGCCGATGTGGCCGTCGCCGCGGCGCTGATCATGGCCACGCGGTGGGTGGACACGCCCGCCCGCATCGACCACGGAGCGCCGACGCTGCCGACGTTCTGGGCGGCCACGTCGGTCCTGGCCTGCGCGGTCGCAGGGGGACCCTGGGTCGGCCTGGCCGGCGGTATAGCCATCGCGGCGGCGGATCTCGCGGAGCGCCAGGGGGTGCCGCGCGGTTCTTTGAATGGGACCGTCGTCCTCGTGCTGATCGCTGGCCTGGTCGGCGGCTACGTCATGCGGCTCGGCCTGCGCGCCGAGGCGGCCGTGGACAAGGCGGCCCGGAGCGAGGCGGCAATAGCAGAAAGAGACCGGATCGCGCGCGAGATCCACGACTCAGTCCTGCAGGTTCTCGCGCTGGTGAGCAGGCGCGGCCGTGAACTGGGGGGTGAAGCGGCCGAGCTGGGCCGCCTGGCCGGCGAGCAGGAGCGGGCCCTCCGGTCCCTGGTGTCCCCTGGCCCGCCTGCCGCGCCCATAGGCCAGCTCGACCTGCGGCTTCTGCTGGAACGGTTCGCCTGCGATCGGGTCACCGTGTCATGCCCGGCGACCGCCGTTCTGATGGCGGACGCGACGGCCCGGGCGCTCGCCTCGGCTGCGGGCGAGGCCCTCGACAACGTGCGCAACCATGCGGGACCGGATGCGCGGGCCTGGGTGCTGGTGGACGATGAGGGCACGGCGGTCGCGGTGAGCGTGCGCGACGACGGCACCGGGTTCGACCCGGCTGGGCTGGCGGCGGCCGCGCGGGCGGGACGGCTCGGCGTGGCCCAGTCGATCGTGGGCCGCCTGCGCGGCGTGGGCGGGGAAGCGATCCTGACATCCGTGCCGGGGCAGGGGACCGAGGTGGAGCTCCGTGTGCCCAGAGGCTGACCAGCCAGTGCGGGTCCTCGTGGTCGATGACCACCCGATATGGCGCCACGGCGTCGCCCGCGACCTGGCCGAGGCCGGCTTCCTGGTGGTGGGCACGGCCGCCGACGGCAGGCAGGCGCTGCGGATCGCCGGTGCGGCCCGGCCCCAGGTGATCCTGCTCGACCTGCACCTGCCCGACATTTCCGGTGCCGAGGTCACCCGCCAGCTCCTGGCCGCCGACCCCGGCGGCAGCGTGCTCGTCCTGTCCGCGAGCGGCGAGCGCCAGGACGTGCTCGACGCCGTGACCGCCGGTGCCGCAGGATACCTGGTGAAATCCGCGCAGCTCAGCGAGTTGCTGGCCGCGGTCCGCGCGACAGCGGCGGGCCAGGCGGTGTTCACCCCCGGGCTGGCCGGCCTCATCCTCGGTGAGTACCGGCGGCTCGCCAGCTCACCGGCCCCCGGCACGCCGCAGCTGACGCCCCGGGAGAGCGAGGTGCTCCGCCTGGTCGCCACCGGGCTGACCTACCGCCAGATCGCGGAGCGGCTCGTGCTTTCCCACCGGACAGTCCAGAACCACGTGCAGAACACGCTGGTCAAACTGCAGCTGCACAACAAGGCGGAATTGGTGCGCTACGCCCTGGAGCACGGCCTGGAATGACCGCCAATCACGCGGCATCGCCATCGCGGGCCGCCGCCAGGCGGGCGGTCACCGGCCGGCCCGCAGAGATCCGGCCAGATGAGCGCAGGTGGCACCGAGTTGCTTCCACTCCGCGGGCGTCAGCTGGTCGAAGACGCGGGCGCGGACCGCCGCCACGTGGCCGGGCGCGGTAGCGGCCAGCTTGGCCAGGCCGGATGCAGTCAGCTCGGCGTACATGCCTCGCCTGTCCTCCTCGCACTCCACCCGGCGGACCCAGCCAGCCTGCTCCAGACGGGTCACGGCCCTGGTCATCCCGCTGCGAGTGGACAGTGCCGCGTCGGCCAGGTCCCGCATGCGCATCCGCCGGCCGGATGCCTCGGACAGCAGCACCAGCAGTTCGTAGTCGGTGAACGAGATCCCCGCGTCGTCCTCAAGCTGCCGGTCGAGGACCTGGATAAGCAGCCGGGTGGCATCCAGGTAGGCCCGCCAGGCCTGCTGCTCCGCGGCGTCCAGCCACCGCACCCCATCCATGGTGCCCAGTCTACCGATATCGTTGACAACGCAACGACCCTTGTCGGCCTTGTGCGGCCCGGCGGGCTATCAGGGGCCGCCCGCCGCCGTCCTATCCCCCAGCGACGTCAAGCGTGATAGTCGTGCCGGTCAGGGCCTTGCTGACCGGGCATGTGTCCTTGGCGTCCTGGGCGATCTTCTGGAACGTGTCCGGATCGATGCCGACCGCGGAACCGCGAACGGTCAGCTTGATGCCGCTGATCCGGAATCCACCCGCCGGATCCGGGGCCAGCGTGACATCGGCCTTGACGGTCAGGGCGGGCGAACTGCCGCCGGCCGCGCCGAGCAGCGCCGAGAACTGCATCGCGTAGCACGCGGTGTGCGCGGCGGCGATGAGCTCTTCCGGGCTGGTCGTGCCGTCGGCGTCATCGGCGGCCCGCTTGGGGAACGAGACCTCGTAGGTGCCGGCGCCCGAACTGAGCAGTTCGAGAGTGCCGGTTCCATCCTGAAGGCCGCCTGTCCATGTCGTCTGGGCGCTGCGGGTCGGCATTGCTCCTCCTCGTTGCCAGGCACTGCCTGTCGGCCATCACACCACCCCCACACTACGGGTGCGGGCTTGACGGCCGGGGCGCTCGCGCACCTTGGCCGAGAGTTCTTACGGAAGTATGAATATTTCGGTTTCATAACCCTCGGGTCACGGGGTCGGTCTATCGTCTGCCCGCGAGGGCTTCTCTACGGTGCTCTCTACGGTGGAGGTAGCTGGATGTACCCAAGGCGCCGGTCCGGCCGGCGGCGTTCAAGCACGGACCGGGACTGGGAGGTCCCGGACCCGTACTTGGACTGGGTACCGGACGACAGGGAGTACATACCGAAGTTCAAGTTCCCGGTCGTTCCCCTCGTGGCGCTTGGCCTGATCATCGGGCTCCTCGTCGCGGCGCAGATGTCCCACACGACGTTCATGCAGGACGCGTTCGGCCACCTGGGCCTTCATCATCGTCACACCCCTCACCACCCGCGCCCGCACCCCACCGCCAGTCCGGCCGCCCAGCCCACGGTCAGCCCGACACTGGCCGCGCCGGGTGGCGCCGCGGCCATGGACTGCACCATCACGGTGCCAGCCAACCCGCTCAGCGCGCCAGGGCTGGCCACGCCGTACCAGCTCGGCAGCGGCTGTTCGGAGGCCAACCCGAACCTTCAAGCGTTCGTGCAGGCGAGCATCCTTGACCCGGCCACCGGGGCGATCGCGGTGTACGAACCGCTGGTCATCACCGCGGGGACGACGCCTGCGGCCGCGCCGGTCGTCCCCCGGCTCCCGGCCGACGCGGTGGTCAACCTGCTGTTCGGCTTCAACGGCAACATCCTGACGCTGGTCGGAACCAATGACTCACTGCGGCAGGCGGGCTGCGTCAGCGGCCTGTCCGGCTCGCCGTTCGGGCAGGTCTCCTACTGCAACGGGCCTGCCTTCTTCCGGGCCGCGGACGTCGCCGTCGCGGCGGGCAAGCTGAAGATCCCGGCCGCCGGCACCGGCAAAGACGGGCTGGAGTGCCCGACCACGCGGAGCTTCACCCTGGTCGACCAGGATCAGAGCGACAACGTGACGTCGCGCTATCTCCTGACGGCGAAGGGGCAGACGGCCCAGAAGAACACGGCCAACGTCACCAGGCTCAAGGGTGCCACGACTGCTACCAACGGAAGCGACAACGCGCTGGTCGACTTCTTCCTCGGTCCGGCGCTCGGGTGCGCCCCGTTCACGGCGCCTGACCTCTCGAATCCCGGGCAGGTGGGCACGTCGCAGGCGCTGGACGAGCTGTCCGCCGCGGCGGCCCAGATCGCGCCCGTCGCCCTGACACCGGTCAATGACCCGATGACCATGGACAACGGGGCGTTCAGCGTTCAGAAGACCAACCTGTACCGACTGGGAGTCGACCAGCCTTTGCTCCCGGCCAACGCGAACACGACCGCGAACGCGCAGGCATACTGCACGGACATGGTGAATATCCAGGCCGCCAGGCTCCAGCTAGACAAACCGTTCACGACCGGCGCTCCGTCTCCGGTCCCCTCGCTCGGGAACACCCTCTTCACCTTCCTGGCGGCGCGGCTTTCCGCGTCGTTCGGCAACCTCAACTGCAAGAACTACGGCCTGACTGACCCAGTCAGGCTCAGCCTCGACGCGCAGGGCGTGGCCACGGCCGCGACCCTGAACATCGCTGTGCAGATGCCGGCCGGAGGCCCGGCCCGGTCCCCGTTGGCGCCGACGAAATCACCCGGCACCCCGTCCACACGAAGGCCTGCGGCGGCCTCCGCCAGTCCGTCGCCGTCGGCGAGCGCGAGCCCGTCCCCATCCCCGGGGTAACCCGGCCGGTGCTGGCTGGCCCGGCGCTGGCTGGCCGGGCGTGCTCTCAGATCCCCCGCTCCTGAGAGCACTCCCGGCCAGCCAGCCCGACGGCGGCTACCGGGATTAGGGCGTGTCTAGTCGGCCACGCGCACCGGGGTGCGGTGATCGAACTGGAGGCCGTGGAGCGCGCACCGCCCGGTAGTCCGCGGGCACAGGACCGAATGCCCGGAAACCGTCGCGCGGTAGAGGCGGTAGGGGGCGGGCGCCTGGACCTGCTCGGGGGTCAGGGGGTCCGAGCCGGGCTCGGCTGAACCGGGCTCGGCTGAACCGGGCTCGGCTGAACCGGGCTCGGCCCGGCCGGGATAGACGGCGAGGCCCGGGCCAAGGTCGTGGGCGGCCACCTGCGCAGCGGCGGCCGACATGTAGACGGCCTGCCCCGTGCCCGCCGGAACCCCGGAATCGAAGATCACGATACTCAGCTGCGGGCGCTGGGCGAGGTTCCGCGAGTGCGTCGCCCCCGGGGCCGAGATCCAGTAGAACTCGGTGTAGTTCGCCGCCGCGTAGAACACCGGAGACGCCCAGGGCTGTCCTTCCCCGTCGGCGGTCGCCAGCGTCATGTACCGGTTGGTGTCAATGATCGCCCTGGCGATCGCGACAAGATCTTGCTGCTCCACGGACCTCTCCTGAGATCAGGCTCTACTGGCGAGTGTGCCGCATCGCTGGCCGGTACCATGCCGTCCTGCACTTCGCCTCGCAGCGGGGCGGGCCGGCCCGCTAGGCCGCAGGCCGCAAGCCGGCCGGGATTGCCTCCGGCTGACGTGGACGGAAGTATGTTGTGACCGCAACGGGCGAGCCGGGGCGACGTGGGCTGGGAGGAACCCGGATGGCATTCCAGGGGTGGCCGGAGGAGGCACTGGACTTCTACGAGGGCCTTGAAGCGGACAATTCACGGACGTACTGGACCAGGCACAAGGCGGTCTACGACGAGATGGTCCTCGGCCCGATGACCGAGCTCGTGGAAGAGCTCGCGCCCGAGTTCGGCGACGCGAAGATCTTCCGCCCGTACCGGGACGTCAGGTTCAGCAAGGACAAGTCGCCGTACAAGACCAACATCGGAGCACTCGTCGGCAGCGGCTATATCCAGCTGTCCGCGCGGGGCCTGGCGGTCGGCGACGGGATGTACGGCATGACTCCTGGCCAGCTGGAGCGGTACCGCGAAGCGGTGGCCAGCGACGCCACCGGACAGCAGCTTGAGCGGGTCATACTCGCCGTGGAGAAGCACGGCATCGATGTCCACGGGCACAATTCCCTGAAGACCGCGCCCCGGGGATACCCCGCGGATCATGACAGGATCGAGCTGCTCCGGTACAAGGGGCTGATCGCCTGGAAGGAATGGCCGGTCGAGCCCTGGCTCGGGACCGCGGAGGCGCGGAAGCACATCGCGGGCTTCCTGGTTGCCACCCGGCCGTTGAGCACCTGGCTCGATGCCCACGCTGGTCCTTAGACGGCCGAGGCGCCGATCACACGAGGCCAGACCCCGGCGGCCTCACCGGGCGGGGATCATGGAGAAGGGGTCGACCCGCAGGACGGCCATGATGTACCAGGCGGTCGCTCCGGTATGGAGGGACGCATAGTACGAGCCGCCGCCGCAGTCGCTGAGCCCGTCCCTGGAGGCCGCTATGATCCCGCGGCCGTCGTGGTTGAGCCCGTGCGCCTGGGCGTAGTAGACGACCGACACATACCTCGCCGCCCACACCCCGTCCCCGGGATGGCCGCGATACTCAAGCGCGTCGGCGAGATGCGCGGTCCCCTCGAACCAGACGCCCGAGCGGTCGCCGCGGCAGAAGCTCACGCCGCTGAACCCGCCAGCGGTCACGGCAAGGTTACGCATTTCCCAGCCGAGCGACGCCGCGTAGGCAGGATCCCGGAGAGCCAGGTATGACCAGCTATTGACATCTTCAGGCATCACGCTGTCGTTGAGGGTCACGCCATCGCTGGTCGTTCCGACATAGAACCGGCTCTGCTGGGCGTCCCACATCCTTACGACGAAGCGCTTGGCCCAGGCCGCCTTGGCCGACCAGGCCGAGTCGCCTGTCTCCGTGGCGAGCAGCCTGAACAGAGCGTAAAGGTCAATGTTGTGCTCGGTGGACTTCCATCCGATCTTCTGGCCATCCGCCGTCTCGCCGCCCGTGTACCCGCCCGGCCCCCGCGTGTCGTAACAGTGGGCCTGGACCCAGTTCCCGATCGCTTCCGCTGCTGTGAGGTAGGCCCTCCGGCCGGTGGCCGCGTAGAGCCGGACGAGAGCCTGACCGGCCCACGCCATGCCCCCTACAGTGGTGGCCGGATCGGTGGCCGTGACATCGGCCGGGCTGCGCAGCGGGGTGGGCGCGTAGGCAGCTCGGACGCGCCCGTCGTTCAGCGGGTCGTTGGCCTGGACGTACAGCAGCCCATTGCCGATGACGCTGGCCCGCGACCGCCCGGCCGGGGTGCCTGCGGCCAGGTACGCGTCGATGAGCAGCGCGTCGTCGTAGGTTTCGGAGGCCGTGAAGTGCTGCTGGCCCAGCACGCCCCCGGTGAAGCTCTGCACCAGGCGGGGAATTGTGCCTGCGGCGTACCTGTCCATCATCTGGCTGAGGAACACGTAGGCATTCGCGACGCTCCGGTCCAGCTGCCGGGCCGGAACCCCGACGGCCTGGTCCAGTGCGGCCCGGCTTGCGGCCGGGCCGCAGCCCGCCACGCCAATGGCAGCGACGGCCAGCCCGGCCGCCACTGCGCTGCACGCCAGTGCGATCCCCCTCATGCCGCTCCCCCGATGCCGGCACCACCACGCTAACGCGGTGATCGCCGGGCGACCGGACCCGGGGGGCCCTGGAGTCCTGAGATGCGTGAGCGGGCTAGCCGGCGAGAGCCCAGAACGCGCAGTGATGCCCGGTGGCGAGGCCGGTCGGGTCCGCCACATACACGCGCGAGGCCGCGGCCTGCGTCAGCGAGGACGTCGGTAACAACCAGTCTGCGCTTTGTGCGCGCACATCGGGTGGGGTGGGTGCTGACGGCAGCGGCCCGAGATGGCCCACCACCGCGGGTGGCTAGGGCACAACCGACATCCATGATCACGGTACTTTTTCAGCCACCACGACTGAAAGATTACCGAGATCATGAAGGCAGGGGGGTGGCGGTGCTCGGGAAGCCCTACGCTGAGCCGCGCGTACACCAACATTCGCGGCCGCATATGACGCGGATCCTCCGTAGTCATGGAAGGGCAGCGCTAATGCGGAACGAAATTTTCCGCATGAGGTTCTAGCGTTCCCCTGTATGAGGGGAGGCAGGGACATGGCCGGTAACGTCCTTGGCCTGCGGGCGCTCAACCGCGCGACGCTGGCCCGCCAGTTGCTGCTGGGCCGGGCGGAGATGACAGCCGCGGAGGCCATCGAACACCTGGTCGGGATGCAGGCCCAGGCGCCCGAGGCGCCTTACGTGGGCCTCTGGACACGGCTGAGCGGGTTCCACGCCACGGAGCTGGCCGAGCTGATCACCAGCCGGCGCGCGGTGCGCTTGCCGCTGATGCGCGCGACCGTGCATCTGGTGACCGCCCGTGACTGCGCGGCGCTGCGGCCGTGGGTCCAGGTCGTCCTGGAGCGCAGCTTCTCCAGTCAGGCATTCGCCCGCAACCTCGCCGGCCTGGACATGGCGGCGGTCACGGCGGCTGGGCGCGCGCTGCTGGACGAGCGGCCGCGCACCCGAGCCGAAATCGGCCGGCTGCTGGCCACCCGGTGGCCCGATCGAGACCCTACGTCCCTGGCCCACGCGATCACCTACCTCGTGCCGGTGGTGCAGGTACCGCCGCGCGCCGTCTGGGGCACCGGCGGGCCGGCCGCTTTGACCGCAGCTGAATCCTGGATCGGCCGCCCGCTCGATCGTGACGTGTCACCAGATGCCCTGGTCCTGCGCTACCTCGCCGCCTACGGCCCGGCCACCGTCAGGGACGTGCAGACCTGGTCCGGCCTGACCCGCCTCAGCGAAGTGACCGAGCGGCTCCGGCCCCGCCTGCGCACTTTCCGGACGGAGCAGGGCAGCGAGGTCTACGACCTGCCAGACGCGCCGCGACCCGACCCTGACACCCCGGCGCCGCCGCGCTTCCTGCCCGCGTACGACAACGTCCTGCTCTCCCTCGCGGACCGGGCGCGCCTCATCCCGGATGCCCGTCCAGTCCCGCTCCCTGCAGGCAACGGCGCGCGCTCCGGCACGCTGCTGGTCGACGGCCTGTTCCGCGGAACCTGGAAAATCACCCGTCACCAGGACAACGCCACGGTGCACGTGGAACCCTTCGAGCCGCTGCCAGACCACGGCACGATTACCGAAGAAGCCCGGCGCCTGCTGGCTTTCGCCGCATCCGATGCCCCTGACCACGACGTTCGCATCACCGCTCAGGCCTCTTCGCGGAAGAGATCACCGGCCTGACACAGGCACCTTTCTGAACGATCATCGCAGCGTGTCGGCCGGAGGAAGCTGGGGGGCGTTCCGGCCCTGGACTAGCCCGACAACCCGACCAGCCCGGCGTGCCCGGCGTGCTCGGCGTGCCCGGCATCCGGCATCCGGCACCCGGCACCCAGCACCCGACAGCCCGGCAGCCCGGCAGCCCGGCAGATGTGCTACGCCGCCACCGTCTGGTCGGGGGCATTGGCTCTCATCCATTTCATCACTTTAAGTAATCGTACAACTACTCCATGACACATCTGAGCGTTTTCCTGGCTCATCTCATCACTTTGAGTGAGGTCATTTACCCCTAACGAATCAGAGACTCGATCACTCTTTCTCTTAGTCTGTGGAAATACCCGCCGCACATGAACGGCGTAGCACATTACTAACCAAGAATGGCAGTTCGCTATGGCACGGCTTCCCCTCGATACAGGGTTGGCCAAAGCGCAGAAAGAGGAGATCGCATTGAAGCTCAGAGCCGGCAGTCAGGCCCACGGGGCCGGCGCGTGCATCGCTGCTGTCGCGCTGCTGGGGACCGCGGCCGCAGCGGATCATATGCGCTACCGGTTCGAGGCCGATGACGCCACCACACAGGCGCAATTCACGACCGCGCTGGCTGACGGGCGATTCGCATGACCACTATCGCGCTCATCCCCGCCTACAACGAGGCCGAGAGCATCGGGCTGACCCTGACGGCACTCGCCGCGCAGGAGACTCCCGTAGACCGGATCATCGTCATCGCGAACAACTGCACCGATGACACCGCCTCCGTGGCCGCTAGCTACGGGGTGGAGGTCATCGTGATGAAAGACAACCCGCATATGAAGGCCGGTGCGCTGAATTACGCCCTGAAGACGATGCTACCCAGCCTGAACGAGACAGACCGCATTCTCGTCCAAGACGCTGACAGCTTTCTTGACCCCGGTTTCGTCACCGCAACGATGGCCGCGCTGGATCGTGGCTACAGCGCTGCGGGCGGGAATTTCCGGGGTCGCACCGGCGGCGGAATCTGCGGGGCATTCCAGCGGAATGAGTACCACAGGTATAAGCGCGAGACTGCCCACAAGGGCGGGAAAGTGCTGTGCATCACCGGGGTCGGGACAATGTTCACCGTCTCCGCGCTCCGTGCTGTCGTGCGGGCCATCGAGGACGGGGGCCTGCCGGACTCCGGGGGGGGCTACTGCTACAGCTATGCCACCCTGACCGAGGACAACTGGATGACCATGGCGCTCAGGCAACTAGGCCACAAGGTCATCTCGCCCACGGACGCCACGATGACGACCGAAGTCATGCTGACCTGGCGCGAGCTAGGCAAGCAACGTCTCCGTTGGAAGCGCGGCGCCATAGAGGACTTGCTCAGCTTCGGCGTGAGCCGCAAGACCGCAGGCGGATGGCTTCGCCAGCTTGTCGGCTTCATTGGCGTCGTCTGCTCGATTGCCTACGTTGGCCTGCTGCTCGCGGCTCCGCTGATGAACGGGCTTCACGTCCGGCCGTTTTTCCTCGGTATCACCGTCCTGTACGCCTTTGAGAGGGCGTTTACGATCCGCGGCCGTGGCTGGAGGATCTCAATGCTTTCCCTGACACTCGTTGGGGAATGGATGTACGACCTATTTCTGCAGGCTGTACACGTTCGCGCTCTGGCCGGAACGGCCTTGCGTACTAGCACTAGCTGGTAATCGAAAGAGAATTGGAGGGGTCATGTACCACAAGATGGTAGGCACGGGGGTAGGGCTGGGAACAGCACTGCCGACCACCGGTATCAGTGTCCTGTACTCGCTGCTCACCGCGTTCGTCCTGATCAGCGTCGGCTGCGCGATGCTGCGGCTCGTGCCTAGGTTCCACCGCCGGTCACGATGAGACGTGCAGTCGCCTGCCTCTGCCTCCTGGCAGCGGCGGGCGTCCTGCTTTGGTCCGGCTACCGGGCCTGGGACCCGTTCGCGGGCGCCAGGCAGC
>Ga0070698_100005638_pt1 | contig 13703 bp, 15 predicted proteins | sample KBSK1502metaG_FD_65477 | JGI IMG/M metagenome (GOLD analysis project Ga0070698, IMG submission 65477) | Corn, switchgrass and miscanthus rhizosphere microbial communities from Kellogg Biological Station, Michigan, USA - KBS K1-50-2 metaG | ecosystem: Host-associated > Plants > Roots >... | reverse complement strand
GTTCTGGTGATTTCGGCCTTGCGAGACAAAGCGACCGCCATCGACGCGATAAAGCGAGGTGCTAGTGGTTTTTTGTGCAAGCCAATCAATCCTTCGGAATTGAAAGAAGCCTTCCAATTGCTGATCGAAGATTGAAGGGTATATGGACGACCAGGATATCCAGGTATTCATTGCAGGTGTCCGTCGCTACTTTGACTCTTTAAGAGCGGATGAGAGGGTCGTGATCGAGCCTCCTTTCATTAAGGATGAGGAACGACCGCTATTGGAATATACGGGCATCATTGGAATATCCGGTAAAACGCATGGCGCAGTTTGTTTTACTGCTAATGGGCTGATGCTGAAAAACATACTTGGATTTTTGAATGAGTCCCCGAGTTCCCGGGAGACGTTGTGCGATCTGGTGGGCGAGATTGCGAATACGCTCAGCGGAAATGCGCGGGAGGAATTCGGAAGCGATTTCTTGATATCCGTGCCTGTCGTGGCCACAGAAGACGATTCCGGCTTCCGCTTCCCGGAGGAGGGCAGAAACTATGTTATCCCGATTATTTGGCGATCGGAGAAGGCGTATTTGCTAGTTTGCCTTCGCTGATCGAAGCCGGACTTTGCGTCTTTTTACGCAGTTCATCGCAAAATTCCTCTCGGCTTTCATGTAAGCAGCACGCCACCAATGTGTTAGAGACCCTTGAAGGGCTTGCTAAGCGGATTCGGAGCCGTTTGCAAAACCCGCGTTAATCGAAAAAGTTCAGAAAAAGAAGAAACTTTTGAACGTGAACCGAAAACCTCTGTCTATTATTGGCGGTTAAGGCGATTCGGGTTTGCGCACGAATCTCTCGACTTCTACTCCTTGGCGTGCGCAACCCGGATCTTTTTTTACTTGTCTTGATGGCTGGCGAAACTTCCGCTAGTTGCGAGGTCGATGCGGGATATTGTTCTCGTTGTCGACGACGAACCCGACGTAGTTGACTTGGTGCGGTATCATCTCCACCGAGCGGGGTTTGACGTGCTCATCGCGTTAACTGGTCCCTCCGGTCTCACCACCGCAAGGGAATCGAGGCCGGACGCTATCCTGCTTGACATTATGCTGCCGCAGATGAGCGGCATCGAAGTTTGCAAGGCCCTGCGTGACAGCACGCAAACCTCGACAATTCCAATTCTGATGCTGACTGCAAAGGCTGAGCCGTCCGAGCGAATCGCGGGTCTTGAATTGGGCGTCGACGATTATATAACAAAGCCTTTCAGCCCTCGAGAATTGGTCTTGAGAGTCCAGAATGTGTTGAGGCGGCTTCGCTCGGTTCAGAGTCCTTCTCTGGTTACGGTTGACGAATTTTGCATCGACAAGGGAAATTTCGAAATAGCCCTCAATGGGAGGCCTTTACGACTGACGACTACTGAATTCAAGTTGCTCGCCCTTCTCATAGAACGCCGTGGTAGAACTCTCTCGAGAGAGACTTTGCTCCAGGACGTATGGGGATATGAAAACGCTATCGATACTCGTACGGTTGATACGCACGTCAGGCGTCTGCGAGAAAAATTGGGGCCGGTGGCTAATCGGATTGTCACAGTCCGCGGCGAAGGATACATGTTCCTGGTTAGCCGAACGATGTGAGTACGGGCTCTCTTGCTGTATGGCTCGCTTCGCTGGGGGCCGCCATAACCGTCGCACTTATATTCTGGCGGCGGATGGTGGTTTTGCGCGCCGAGGTTCGAAGGCTTCTTACGGACGGCACTCTGTCGGCCGAAATACGCGGTCCCCGGATCTTGCGTGAAATTCATCGGGATCTCGGAGAACTCGCCAGCCGGTATCGAGAGATTTCACGTCGTATTGCCGACGAGGATTACAGTCTCCGTGCGATTCTCTCCGGCATGATCGAAGGGGTTCTCATTGCCGATAGAAATTTGAGAATTCGTCTCACGAACGACAGGTTGCGACACATGTTCGGGCTTCCGAAATCACCGGTTGACCGCACGGTGATGGAAGTTTTTCGGAATCATCTGCTGCACCAAATAATCCAGCAAACGCTGGAGACAGACGAACCGCGCTCGGTCGAATTGCAGTCTGAAATACGAGAAGGAAACCAATTCAATCTCAAGCATTTTCAGGTCACGTCAATTAGTCTTCGGCCGCGCGATCGAGAGTCATTGACCGGAGCTTTGGTTATTTTTCATGACATCAGCCAGATCCGCTCGCTTGAGGCGGTTCGCAAAGAGTTTGTGGCAAACGTATCGCATGAGCTTCGCACGCCGTTGTCGATCATAACAGGCTATCTCGAGACTCTCATCGAGGGGGGAGGTGATCCCGAGACGAATGTTCGGTTTCTCAAAACGATGCACAAACATGCGCAGAGGCTTAACATCCTGATTGAAGATCTTCTGTCGCTTTCGCAACTGGAATCTCGAAGGGTAAGTCTCAACTTTGAGCCGGTCGAGTTGAGGGAATGCATTCACAGGGTTATCGAGCGCCTGGACACCCGCATTCGCGAGGTAGCGGCGAAGGTAAAAGTTAACATCCCTGAGAATTTGCCTCGGGTGGAAGCGGATGCCTTCCGCATTGAGCAGGTGATCTACAATCTAATTGATAATGCGCTTAAGCATGGGGGAAAGTCCGGTGTCAACGTGATGGTTGAAGCCCATAGCAACGGTCGCGAAGCGATTGTCGCGGTGCATGACGATGGGCCGGGTGTGCCGCTTGGCGATCAGCCGCACCTTTTCGAGCGCTTTTATCGTGTTCACAAGGATAGGTCGCGAGATGCCGGTGGCAGCGGGCTTGGTCTGTCGATAGTAAAGCATACCGTCCAGGCCCACGGTGGGACTGTCGCCCTGCAGAGCAGCCCGGGAGCCGGTGCGACGTTTACCGTTAGTCTGCCATTGAAACAGGTCTGACCGGATGAGGTGAAGGGCCGGATCGCGCCTTGCCGACGGCCCATTTTGAACCCAACGACGTCATCATTATATGCGAGACGGTACACTAGTGCATCGAGTCATAAGCAGGAGGCAAACGTGAGCGCTCCAGTTTTCGATCCTGTTGATATTGCGCTGGCAGAAGATGTCGGACCAGGCGACCTGACATCGCAGCTCTTCATTCCAGAACAACACGTTTCGAAGGCCCGGATCTTCGCGAAGGAAAATTGCGTTGTCGCCGGTACGCAAGCGGCGATTGAAACCTATCAGAAGGTCGACCCAAGCCTGGAAGTCACGCGCCTGAAAGGCGATGGAACGCTTTTGACACCTGGGGATACAGTAATCCGGCTGCAAGGGCCGACGAGAAGCATCCTGACCGGGGAGAGGGTGGCCTTGAATTTTATCCAGCGACTTTCAGGGGTGGCGACGTTGACGGCGCAATTCGTTGATGCAGTGCGAGGTACAGGTGTCGAAATTTTGGATACCAGGAAAACCACCCCGGGTTTGCGGGCACTGGAAAAAGCTGCGGTTAAGGCGGGTGGAGGCCGAAATCACCGGATGGGGTTGTACGATGCCGTCATGGTGAAAGACAATCATCTGTTGGCCGGCCCGAAGATTGAGGCAGCAATAGTTGCGCTCCGCGAAGCACATCCTGGGATTCCAGTGGAGCTTGAAGCCGATTCCATCGATCAGGTGCGTGCATTTATCGATATCGCCGGCGTGGATGTCATCCTGCTCGACAACATGTCTCCCAAAGACTTGCGTGCCTGCGTATCGCTTAGAAAGTCGGGGATAAAGTTCGAGGCTAGCGGCGGCGTTTCTCTGCAGACTGTCCGAGAGATTGCAGAGACCGGCGTCGATTTCATTTCGGTAGGCCAATTGACGCATTCGGCACGCGCAATTGACTTTTCGTTGGAGTTGATCGGTGCGTGAGTCCTCGCAAACCGCGGTACTCCGTCATTTACTCCCGATTGGAACGGCGGTCTCGGTTTCGGAAATTCTGAAGCAAACACAAACAAAACTCTCGGAGCTTCCATTGTTGGTTCGTTCGCTTGAAGAAGCCGGTTTTAGCTTCCGAATGACCGAACACGAAATTTCGTTGGTGGCAGAGCCGGATTCTCTGGTGCCGCACGCGATACTCGCAAGACTTCGTACGATGGCGATCGGCCGAGATATCGTGGTCTTTCGGGAGACATCTTCGACAAACGATCGGGTGAGGCGAGCAGGCATCTCCGGTGCGGCGGAAGGACTAGCAATATTTGCTGAGAGTCAGACAAAGGGGCGGGGGACTTATGGGCGAAAATGGGTTTCAGGAGACGGTGATGGCCTCTGGTTCTCAATACTGCTCCGAAGCCGCATGCGGGCGAATGAGTTGCCGCGGCTTGTGCGCCTGGCAGCTGTCGCATGCGCGGAGGTTATCGAACGGTCGGTTGGAAGGAAAGTTCATATTAAACCGCCGAATGACCTTGTTCTCGGAAACGGTAAACTTGCCGGCTTCCTTCTGGAAACCTCCAACGGCTGGGATTTTCAGGTGTTGGGAATTGGTATTAACACTCGATCGGCTCCCTCGCTGCCTGGCTATCCGACGGCAGCAATGGAACAATTTTCGATGGCCAAGATATCCAGAAACGCCCTCGCCGCCGAACTCCTGGACGGGTTGGAAAGCTGGTACTTCAACAAATCGGGTGATCAAGTGGAATTGGCTTTCGAAAGTCGATGTAGAAAGTAGCGAGCCTTGAAGCACTGTAAAAAAACGTTTCGAGAGCGAAATAGTCAACGGCATATCGCGCTAAGTGTGGTTTTACCTCGTTTAGGTGTGCTCGATCGGCGCATTACCGGAAATGCAGCACGGGCTAAACCTCCGATCCGGAGGATTTCTTAACAAATTGACAGGAAGCACGTTCTTGTTTTCTTTGAGCTCTTCGGTGAAAGAGACTACACAGTCGCATAGTTCACAATCGCCAGGATTTCCGGCGAATCATTATGCTTCGTTGCTCGCCGGGTTAATACACAAATCGAACAACATTATAACCGTCCTTTCTGGTCACGCGGGGCTTCTGCTGCTCGAGCCGAATCTGTCGGAGGAAATCCTTGAACCCGTTCGGCGAATGTCCCGGGCCGCCGAAATGTTATCCCGGTATATTGATGAAGCCGCCGTACTGAGTAAGGCAACGGTTCTTGTTCTTGAGCCGATCTCCTTTTCAGATTTGCTTAAGTTGCTGACGCCTCCGTCCGGTCTGAAAATTCAGAAGAAGCGTGGCGACGATGTGACACTGCTAGGGGACCGGCGCAAACTGAAGGAAACGTTTGAGGAGATATTGCGGAACGCGGTAGAGGCAGATGCTACTTCCGAGATTGTCACCGTGACGAAGGAGGAGTCGACTGTGTGTTTGAGTTTTCGGGATAATGGCCATGGCATTAGGGCTGAGGTCATGGGGAAAGTTTTTGATCCATTTTTCACCACCCATACGCAACAGGGGCGATTTGGTCTCGGGCTGTTCCGGGCGAAGGGCGAATTGGCGCGGATGAGCGGAGAGATCTCTGCTGCGAGCGATGGTAAAACCTATACCGAAATTCTGATTCGGATCCCTGGCGCCTGAATTGCGAGTCCGGGCAATGGCCGCGAAGCGTCCGCTGGGTGCTTCAGCTTATACCATTACGCTTTTTCCGAAGCACACTTGGAATTTCGCGAATTGAGAGGCAGTTGACGACATCTTCCCGTTCCAGCCATCCCTTGCGGGCGATCTCGATGCCGAACCAGAGATCCTGCAAGCCTTCCACGGAATGTGCATCAGGGTTGATCGCGCAGCGGACACCCTGATCTTTGGCCCGCTTCCAGAAACGCCAATCCATATCCAATCGCCTCGGATTTGCATTCAATTCGATGATCGTACCGGTCGCGGCAGCTCCGTTGACCACCTCTACCAGATCGACCCGATAGGGTTCCCGGGAAAGAAGGAGCCGCCCGGTCGGATGCCCGAGAATCGTTACATACGGATTCTCCATGGCTCGAAGGATCCGTTTCGTCATCACGCTTTCCGGCTGTGTAAAAGAGGCATGGACGCTAGCAACCACATAGTCGAGTTGCGAAAGTATCTCGTCCGAAAAATCCAGTGTGCCATCCCTCAGTATGTCACACTCGACGCCGGCAAATATGCAGAAGTCATCACCGAACGATTTGTTCAGCGCGCGGATTTGCTCGACTTGCGCCAGCAAGCGTTCTTCATCAAGGCCATGCGCCTGAAATGAGCTTTTGCTGTGGTCAGCAATTCCCAGATACTCCAGACCAAGTTGATACGCGGCATCGGCCATTTCGGACAACGTATTTCGCCCGTCGCTTTCGACTGTGTGACAGTGAAAGGTGCCGCGAAGGTTTTGCCATTCGAGAAGCCTGGGTAGTATTCGATTTTCTGCAGCTTCGATTTCGCCATAATTTTCCCGGAGCTCGGGTGGGATATAGCTCAACCCCAGGGCGATATAAAGATCTGCCTCGGTGTGGATTTCCGGAATAGGCTTGCATTCGCGGCGTGATCCTGGATCGGGGCCAAGCCGATACTCGTTCAGCGTCCATCCGTTTTGCAGTGCTCGTCCTCGAAGGATGACATTGTGCTCTTTACTCCCTGTAAAATAGCCAAGGGCGAAAGGGAACTCATTGTTTGCAACGACTCGAAGATCCGCCTGAATACCAGACTTCAAAAGGACACTTGCTTTTGTATCCCCCTTGGCTAGAACGCGATCGATCGCAGCATGCGTGAGAAAGTGTTCAATAATTCGCACCGGCTGCTTTGTTGCGATGAGCAGGTCGAGGTCGCCGATTGTCTCTCTGGCTCTTCGCAGACTTCCCCCTGCGCTGATCTGCGAAACGTCGGGGTGCCCCTTAAAATGCTCCAGCAGTTCGTCGGACCAGATTTTTGCATCGGACAACAAGAACCGCCCAGAACGCTTGCGCCTTTGCTCAATAGCTCGTAGAAGATTTGCGGCGGTTTTTTCTCCGAATCCCGGCAAGGCTGCAACGGAGCCATCTTTCGCGCCAGCTTCAAGCTCAGCAATCGTCTTGATTCCCAACTGCTCGTAAAGGGCTTTGACTTTCTTGGCGCCCAAACCCTGAATTTCAAAGAGTTCGAAGATCGTTTGGGGAAACGCGGCCTGCAATTTCTCGAAATATTCGAGCCGCTCGGTTGTGACATATTCTGAGATTTTCTTAGCGATCGCATCGCCAATCCCATCAAGCTCTCTAAGCGTATCTTCGGCGACTGCCGATTGAAAATTTCCTGAAAACGTTTCCAAGGCTCGTGCAGCATTCGTATAAGCCCGAACTTTGAACGGATTCTCGCCTTTCAGCTCCAGGAGTCTCGCAATGGTCTCGAGGAGCTCAATCGCATGTTCCTTCGTTTTCATTTCTATCTTCTCGGAATGCCGCTGATCGTTGCCCCTGGCGAGACCCCGTTGCGCTTAAACCAACCCTCGTTGACCTCCAGAGCGAATGCGACTTGGCCGGAAGCGCTCGCGACCGGAGTTTCATCGAGCGGTTTCAACGATTCAATCTCGAGGATTTTGCCCGCCGAATCGATGTAGGCGATCGAAAGCGGTATTTTCGTGTTTCTCATCCAGAAGGAAACCGTTTTCGGTTTTTCAAAGACAAATAGCATGCCATGATCCTCGGGCAAAGAATCCCGATACATCAGCCCGTTTTCCGATGTCTGGGGGGTATCCGCAATCTCCGCGAAAAGAGAAGAATCCGCTATTTTGAGTTGGACGACCCTGAGGCCAAAAGGGCTCGAATCGGAATTCTTCTGCTGACAGGCTGACAAGCCAACCATCCAGCACAGCGCAAGGAACGCAATTCGCGCCTCACTCCAGAAGATTTGTGCAAGGATATTCACTAGTGTCCTGTCCCCGGTCGCGTTGGGAGCAGCGCCGGTTGGACGAGGCGGCCTCGGGATCTGGTTCGCCGGGAGCCCGATCCCCGACTATGGGACGCGCTCGCTCAATTGGAATGCCGCTTACATGGCGTTGTGACGTGCCGCTCACCGGCGGCATTCCATAAATTCTTGCTCCCAGCCGAATCCCATGCCGGCCGAACCAGCCCGAATTTACTTCCAACGCATAGGCGACGGTACTGGAAATGCTTGAGATGTAAGTCTTATCGAACGGCTTCATCGATCTGATCTCCAAGATCCGTCCCCGGCTGTCGACAAAGGCAATCGATAAAGGTATGCGAGTATCCTTCATCCAGAATGTTGCCTGGGCCGGAGGATCAAATACGAACAACATCGCTGAGTTTTCAGGAAGGTATTTGCGAAACATCAGTCCTCTTTCCCTTTTGGCTGCCGTGTCAGCCAACTCAGCCTCAACCGGGACCAATTGAGCGTTCCCGGCAATCTGGAGGCGAACGATGACTTTTTGGTGAGAATCCGGGGCGAAAACCAGACTCTCCTGCTCCTCCAATTCAAAAGTCGTCCGTGCGATGGGGGTGGCGGAATATTCTGCAAGAAAGCTCCAAGCCGGCAATCCAGGAACGGCGCCAAGAATTTGCGCGGCCAATATCGAAGCATATAATGGTGATCTCGTTGCGTTCAAAATGGGCCGCCAGCAGGACGGTCCGAGCCGGACTGATTCCTTGATTCTTTGTCTTGAATAAGTGCCTGCCTTATATCGAGGGCTTGGCTCAGCGCTGCTTCGACAGTCTCACCCAGCACGCAATAGTGTCCCATTTTCCTGCCCGGGCGCGGCTCCAACTTCCCGTACAGGTGAAGCTTGGCTCGCGGGTGTCGGACAATGAGTTTCCAATCGGGCGCGCCGGCTGCATCCCAAAGATCTCCCAGAAGATTAACCATTACGACGGGACACAGGAGGTCGGGAGATCCAAAGGGTAGACCGCAAACCGCTCGCAATTGCTGTTCAAACTGGCTTGTTACGCATGCATCAAATGTATAGTGGCCGGAGTTATGAGGACGCGGAGCAAGCTCATTGACTAACAAGTTGCCGCCCTGAGTTAGAAAGAATTCGACGGTAATCAATCCGACCACATCCAGGTTGTTGGCGATGCTCTCCGCAATCGACCGAGCAAGAAGAGCGATTTCAGGCGCAATTCTACCCGGTGCAATCGAATAACTAAGAATATGTTTGAAATGAATGTTCTCGGACGCTGGAAACGAGCAGGTATTGCCCCTTTTATCACGTGCGCATATAACCGAAAGTTCGTGCTCAAATGAAATCCACTTTTCCAAAACGGCGCGGTCAGCGGCGAATTCTTTAAAATCAAAACGTTCGCCCTTGATGATCTTCCTTTGCCCTTTCCCGTCGTAGCCGAAATCGGCTGTTTTAAGAACACAGGGAGTGCCAATTTCATCGATGGCCGCGCTGAGTTCTGCCTGATTTGAAACAATCGCAAAGGGTGTATGCGGATATTGATGATTGCGAAGAAAATTCTTTTCCCGCTCCCGGTTCTGGCAGATATGCAGGACCTCTGCGCGAGGGTGCACCGTTTTTTTTTGCGAAATCCGGTTTACGACTTCTGCGGGGATGTTCTCGAATTCAAAGGTCACAACGTCGACCGAATCAACAAACTCGTCGAGCAGCGGTCCTTCGGTAAAAGAGCCGTTAAATTCACGGTCTGATATCTGGCCGGCCGGACTGTCGGGAGAGGGCTCAAACGTATGGACTCGGTAACCCATTCTTCGGGCGGCGATGCCGAACATTCGGCCTAACTGGCCTCCTCCCAGGAGGCCAATCGTCGAACCTGGCGCTATTACCGTTTCCATGCTTTGAATGTGAAGAGAACTGTTCCAGAATCCTTGAAAAGCAAAACTGGTTGCAAATGAGTCGAGTTTTTTGTGTATCCGCACATTAATTATTTGGCGGTTTTGCTTTTCAAGGATTCTATAAGCGGGACCGCGAAAATCATATAAAGATACCGGATTCCCGCAACACCTGTAAACGCATGCACGAACCAAGGGCCGAAACGCAGCGTGCTGCGCGGGGATTTGCCCGGACCTTTAACTTTCACAAATTTCGGTCCCGCAAGAGCGAGGCCGCTTCGCCCCAGTCGACGCTGCTCCAAGCGCCACCGCTCTACCCATTACCTCGCCGGTCTGAGGCGCGGCCTCGCTTGTTGCACAACGAAAATCGGTTGGCTCTTCAGCGTTGAACCTTGCATCATCTTATGCTTAGTGCTCGGTGAAATGGTGCCCGAGTGGGAAATCAAAGCGCGCGCTCACCAATGCGCGAAGTCCGAGGAACCTTTTACCGATGGCGCGGTCATCTACACGCTGCTCTATCGAGATCGGAACGGATTTCGCCGTGAGGATGTTTCGGAAAAGGCATGGTTGGAGATTAAGGATAAGGTCTCGCCCTTTTCTTTTTGGAAATCAAGGTACGAAGCGCCCCCGCCGCCTGCCCAAGAGCCTGTTCCAAAGGAATCCGGCGAGGCCCTGCTTCGCAAATTGTTGCATGAGGATCGTCCAGAGCATGTAAACGCCCGATACGTGCTGTCGATTATGCTGGAGCGCAAGAAGACCTTAAAGCAGGTCGATGTCAGGGAAAACGACGGCGCAAAACACCTGATTTATGAACACGCCAGGACCGGCGAGGTATTCGTTATCGAGGATCCGCGATTGAAATTGGATCAACTGGATTCCTTGCAGAAGGAAGTTTATGCGCTATTGGCCCCTCAGGGCCAGACGCCGCAGTCGCAATCGTAATTGGGCTCTCATCTGCGTAGAATCCTTGAAAAGCAAAACTGATTGCCGACGAGTCAAGTTTTTTCTGTATCCGCACATTAATCGTTCGGTGGTTTTGCTTTTCAAGGATTCTATAAGCGAGGCCGCTTCGCCCAATCAATGCTGCTCCCAACGCGACCTTAATACCCTTAGATCTCGCCAGTCTGAGCCGCGGCCTCGCCAGACAATATTTGCGGGTTTTAGCGCCGACCGTAGATTAACCCGGTCGTATGCTGCCCTGGTTCCACAACAAGAAGCCCGTTTATCTTGCGCCAATGGCTGGCGTGACAGATTCCATATTCAGAAGGCTGTGCAAGGAACAGGGCGCGGACGTTCTCGTGTCCGAATTTGTGTCTGCAGATGGTATCTTGCACAGGAATCGGCGCACCAGGGAGATGCTTGAGTTCCTGCCGGAGGAGAGACCGATCGGGGTCCAATTGTTTGGAGCCGAACCGGATCGTTTGGCTGACGCCGCGAAGGCGGTAATTGACTGGGTGCAGCCGGATTTCATTGACCTGAACTTCGGTTGTCCGGTCAACAAGGTTGTTTGCAAACATGGAGGCTCCGCGTTGCTCAGAGATTGCCCTCTTCTGGAAAGGGTAGCTTCGACGGTGGTGCGAGCAGTTGCCCCTATACCCGTCACTGCGAAAATTCGGTTGGGTTGGAGCCAGGAAACAATCAATGCCAAGTCAACCGCGGCTATCCTGGAAAGTGTTGGAATTGCCGCCATAGCGGTGCATGGCCGGACAAAGGAACAGGGGTATTCCGGCGTTGCAGACTGGCAGGCAATCGCGGAAGTCGCCGAGGTAATTTCGATACCTACTATCGGGAACGGCGACATTCATGATATCGATGATATTGCCAGGCGGTTTGCAATGACAAAAGTTCGCGGATTAATGATTGGCCGGGCTGCGATGACCGCTCCGTGGCTCTTTGCCAAGGCAAAGCAATTCCTGGAGAACGGCAGCCTTGTTCATGAACCGTTGATTGAAGAGCGCTGGTCGCATATCCTTCGTCATTGCAGGATGGCCGTCGCTGAAAGCAGTTCTGAGCATCATGCGATCACGGCTATGCGAGCGCGATTGATGGCTTATTCAAAGGGAATGCCTGGTAGCCGCATGTTGCGAGCCGAACTGCAACAGGTAGCCTCGCTGCAGGATGTTCGAGATGTTGCCGATCGCCACTTGGACTCGCTGAGCTAGAATCCTTGAAAAGCAAAACTGATTGCAGATGAGTCAAGTTTTTTCCGGCTACGTTCGTTTTCATGGGAGGGACGGCTTCCGTGCCGTCCGACTACTCCTTTTCTGGCCCCGTTAACAAGGAGAACTATGGGATGGCACAGAGGCCGTCCCTCCCTAAAATGAACCCGGGCGGATTCGCCGAGGCCCGTGCGTCGCAAGCATCAACCATCAGATGGCCTTGCTTTTCAAGGATTCTAGAACGACTTCGTGGCGCTTTCCAGGTCGAGTCAGCCACCAAACGCGCGCCGTAAGGGTTATTGCAGCGGTGAAAAGGCCGATCGCAAGACCGTTCCAAATGCCTACGGCACCAGCCCTGCAGATGAAAGCTCCAAAGTAGCCGATTGGGATCGCGACAATCCAATAGAACGCGAAAGAAAGGAGCATCGGCACCCTGACGTCTGCTAACCCGCGGAGGCTTCCCATGGCCGTGACTTGCACGCCGTCAGCAAGCTGAAATGAACCGGCGATTATCAGCAGATCGGAGGCCAGAGCGACAACTTCCGGATCGCCATTGAACATGGCGGCGATCGACTTACTCAGTCCGGAATACAGGGTGGCGAACGCCAGCATCATAAAACCGGAAAGTGCAATGCCGCCAAAGGCAATTATGCGCACAATCGAGTGAGAACGCGCTCCGACCGCCTGCCCAATTCGAACTGTCACGGCTTGGGCAATGCCAAGTGGAAACATAAATGTCGTCGATCGACGAAGGAAGAATTGTCCGAATCGCTTGAACCATGCGCGCTCCGTGTGCTTGTGAAGTAAGCACGCCGACGGAACTCAAGAGACCGATCCCGAAGACGAAAGCGACGCTCACCAAGCTTGTTCCGAAAGCTGCTCCGGCGAGAGGAACGGTGCCAACGTGTCCAACCATCAGAGTATCGGCGAGCCCCATCAACATTTGGCCGACTTGTCCGGCCATGATAGGGCATGCCAACGTCAGGGTTTTGCCAAGCTCGCCGGAATGCTGTCGGACGTTTAACATCCGATATTCACCAAACCAATTAATCTCGCGCTCGCAAGCGATTACCAGGCGGCGTTTGCTTTTGGGCAGGGCAGATTCCATATTCGCGAGTGTCTTCACCGAGTGAAGTAAAGTACAAGATTGGAAACGAGCGACTGGTGAAGGTCACCGGAACGGCGGCAGCGAAGCTTTCCCAATTGCTGCAGCGTCAGGGGCGCCCGCAAGGCGCGCTTCGTGTTGCGGTGATTGGAGGCGGATGTTCCGGATTGCAATATAAGATGGACCTTGTTGATGGGCCCGCCAATCGGGATATTCTGGTGGAGTCCAACAGTGTTCGAGTCGTAGTTGATCCCAAGAGCGCGCTCTTTGTGAGCGGATCGCTACTCGATTATAGCGACGACCTGCAGAAAGGTGGATTCAAAGTCACGAATCCCAACGCTGTTGCGCACTGTTCTTGCGGCGAAAGCTTCTCCGCATGATTGATTGCTTTGCGGTCCTAGGTATCGAACGCCGGCCTGTGGTGCCCGAATCCGTCTTGCAACTAGCGTACCATGAAAAAAGCAAATCGCTTCATCCCGATCGGGCGGAAGGCGGCGATTTTTCTTCAATTAACGGAGCTTTTCAGATCGTTTCGAATCCGGCGGCGCGTATTCAACACCTACTGAAACTTGAGTTTGGAGAAGCGGGCGACAGGCAAATTGGAGCCGATCTTGGCGTTTTGTTCGGCACGGTGGTTAAGGTGCTGGGGCGGGCCGACGAGGAACTCGGCTCGATTTCCGGCCAGAGTTCTCCTCTCCTGCGTGCTTTTGCATTCCAGCGTTGGGACTCCATTCGAGACGCGCTTGACGATGCAGAAAAGCAGATCGCAACAAAAGAGTC